>Ga0209777_10000487_pt1 | contig 65755 bp, 59 predicted proteins | sample FrelakmetHBP12HB_FD_187147 | JGI IMG/M metagenome (GOLD analysis project Ga0209777, IMG submission 187147) | Freshwater lake sediment microbial communities from the University of Notre Dame, USA, for methane emissions studies -HBP12 HB (SPAdes)... | ecosystem: Environmental > Aquatic >...
CCGGCTTGAAAGCTCATGTATTTGTTTCCTGGCTGCATCCATTTAAAGATCAAAAACTGGTTGTTGTCGGTGATCAAAAAATGGCCGTGTTTGACGATACCCTGCCCTGGGAAGAAAAACTGCTTATCTATCCGCATCATATGAATTGGGAAAATAACGTTCCCGTGCCGACTCGCGGAGTTCCGGAACGCGTTTCTATTCCTTATGCCGAGCCGCTGAAAGTTGAATGCGAACATTTTCTTGATTGCATTGAAAAAAGAAAGCCGGCGTTGACTGATGGTGAAGAAGGATTGCGCGTACTCAAAGTTTTAAACGCTTCTGAACTTTCATTGAATGAAAATGGATTAAGAATCAATTTAAAAAGTGATTCAGCTTTTAACCCACAAGACAAAGGAAACTACGATCTTCACCCCACATCACAAATTGATGAGGGCGCCGAAGTTGGAGCAGGAACAAAGATATGGCATTTTTCCCATATAATCTCCGGCTCCAAAATCGGAAAAAACTGTTCCATCGGCCAGAATGTTGTTATCGGTCCTGACGTTACTGTTGGCAATGGCTGTAAAATACAAAACAATGTATCTGTTTATAAAGGCGTGACCCTTGAAGATTATGTTTTTTGCGGCCCATCCGCTGTTTTTACGAATGTCATTAATCCCCGTTCCGAAATTAAAAGAATGTCGGAAATTAAACCTATACTGGTTAAAAAAGGCGCAACATTGGGCGCCAACTGCACGATTGTCTGCGGCCATACTATAGGACGTTATGCATTTATTGCGGCAGGCGCGGTAGTCACCAAAGATGTCCCTGATTATGCTTTAATGATCGGCAATCCAGCACGCCGGAAAGGCTGGCTATGCCAATGCGGCAACAAGCTCAATGAAAAATACAAATGTCCTCAATGCGGCACTAAATATAAAAAGGCATCAAAACAGGGGTTGCAAAAATTAAAATCACGGGTATGAACCCCAAAGCAAGATGCGGTGTATTATACCCTCCGCTTCGCGGGATTGTTCAACTTACCAATTCCGCTGCGCTTCGCTTTCGGAATTGGAGTTTCAACAATGAAAATGCTGCTGATTACAAGTAGCTTTCCCAATGATAAAAGCATCGGCGGCATATTTATTCCCGATACCATTAGAACGCTCAATTCCTTGGGCGTAAAAGTTCATGTTTTAACGCAAAACTGTGACGGCTCTGATTCCATTACTAAAACATTATGGGATGGTTGTTCCATTACGTATTTCGGCTGGTACGGTGGAAATATACCGCTTGTAAAATTGATGAAGAGACAGATTTTCGGAATACCTTTAGTATTTCAATATTTCATAAACGGATATTTATCAGGAAAAACTATTTGTCGCCATTGGCAACCGGATATAATACTTGCCGAATGGCTTATCCCCTCAGGATTAATAGCTGCAATCATTTCTAAATTCACAAAAATACCATTCTGCTGCCGGGGTTTGGGTTCTGATGTTTATTTATCATCTGAAAATTTATTAATCCGTCCCTTTATTAAATATGTTGCCAGAAACAGCACCTATCTTTTTGCCGATGGTTTTGACCTTTGCCGCAAAACATCGGCGCTTGCCAATGGCAAGGAATGTTATTTCGCGGCCACTGCCAGGAAATTGGACAATAAAAAATCTGATTTTCTCCACCTCAATGATGCCGGCCTTTTTACTTTCTGCAGCTTAGGCCGGCTTCATCAAGTTAAGGGATTCGATTTTTTAATTAAAGCATGTTCCCTTCTTCAGAATAAAAACATAAATTTTAGATGCTATATAGCAGGCGAAGGAGAAGAAAAAGAATTCCTCGAAAATTTAATTAAGAGTTTGGCTTTGAATAAAAAAGTAATTTTAACCGGAAGACTGGAAGATGGTGATATCGGCGATCTCTTTTGTCATGTTGACTGTATTGTCATTCCGTCTTTAAGCGAAAGCATCCCTCTGGTTTTATCTGAGGGAGTGAATGCACACAAACCTCTTGTTGTCACAAATGTCGGTGATATGGGTTATCTTGCTGAAAAGTATAAATTAGGCTATGTTGTGGAAAAAGAAAATTATAACGACCTTGCTGAAGCGTTAACAAAAATGAGCAATGCAAAAATAAGAGCTTCATTTTATGATAAGCATAATTATGATGAACTAAGTTCAATTTTATCACCGGATTCAGGGGCGAGGACTATTTATGAAAAAATCAAAGGATTAAAAAATTAATATGAGCTAAAAAAAAGTATTGATCACCGGACATCCTCGCAACATTGCTGCTTATCTTATTTAATCACAGAAAAAATATTGCTAACGACCGGAAAACCGCCGGACATCAAACGCCCGATAAATGAAGATTAAAAAAAGTTCGGCGCGTTTATTATCAATAATATTTTTTACACGTCTATTCTTAGTCCGTCATAAGCGGAAAAAGTTTCAGGAAATATCATTCGCGCGTGCGCCTGCGCCTTTTCTCTTTTTGCCGTTGTTGTATATAACGCGGCATCAAAATGAGTAAGAGCAAGTTTTTTTGCTTTTGACTCTATCGCAAGTTTTGCGGCAAGCTGCGGATTCATGTGCGGCCAGAAGTCGTATGTTTGTCCGCTGAGCAGGGCGCATTCCGAGATAAGGAGATCGGCATCTTGAGATAAATTTACTGAATTCTTGCAGTAACCGGTATCGGTACAGTAACTTATGACCTTGCCATCAATTTCAAACCGGTAGCCGAAGCACTTTGAAGCGTGGATAAGCTGAAGCGCCCGAAACTTAACAGGACTTCTATGACAGCCTTCTTTAACGCCTATCACTTTGCAGGAAAAAGGCAGTTTATGGACAGGGATGGAATATCTGGGAGCGAGAAATTCTTTGATGATCGCTTTTGTCCCGGTTTGTCCTATTATATTCAGCGACTTAAATTTAAATTTTGCCAGTGTGTGAAGCCCTTCAATATGATCTATGTGGAAATGGCTGAGGAATAAATAAACAGGCAGATCTTTTTTAATGTATCTGTTCGCTTTGTGAATACCGTTTCCGGCATCAAGGATAATATAAGCCGTTTTTGTTTCTATCAGCGTGCAAATCGTATTGCCACAATCAGTATCAAACCAGCCGTTAGTGCCCAAGAACGTGACCTTCATTTTGCCTTCATGTATTCTTTTATCTGACTAAGAGAAACTTTTTTCATATCGCCGCCGTTCTTATATTCTTTTGTCCATTCCACTATCTTATCAAGGGCGGTATCAAGCGGCCATTTCGGTTCCCAGCCAAGCAATTTCCTGGCCTTGTTTATATTCAGATACAGATAACCGGCTTCGTGCGGATGCACTCCTTTGTCTATTGAATAACTGGAACCTTCCCACTTTTCACATAGCGCCTTTACGATATACTCAACAGATTTTGCTTCTTTTCTTTCCGGACCGAAGTTCCATGCCGAAGCGAATCTGGGGCCGTGTTTGTATAGTTTTTCCGTAAGCAGAATGTAACCCGCGAGCGGCTCGATCACGTGCTGCCATGGCCTTACAGCTTTTGGGTTTCGTATCTTTATTTCCTTTTTTGAGAGGATAGCGCGGACAAAGTCGGGGACAAGCCTGTCGCCGGCCCAGTCGCCGCCACCGATAACATTTCCGGCGCGCACGGTTGCCACCGCGACATTGTGAGACTTGTATTTCGCCGTATTAAAGTAAGATCTTCTATATGCCTGCGTTACGATTTCTGAACATGCTTTTGAACTTGAGTAGGGATCGTACCCGCCAAGCGGCTCGTCTTCAGCGTAACCTTTCTGTCTTTCTTCGTTCTCATAAACCTTGTCGGTGGTAACATTTATAAAAGCGCGGACGCAGTCGGTTAATCTCACGGCTTCCAGAATATTCACAGTACCCATGACATTTATTGAGTAGGTTTCCAGCGGATACCTGTAGGATTCTCTTACCAGCGGTTGAGCGGCCATATGTATCACTATTTCCGGCTTTGCTTTTTTAAGCGCCGTTTTCAGCCTGCTGATGTCGCGAATATCCGCAATTATAGAATTCATGTCCTTGCCGATATCGCATATTTCGAACATGCTGGGATTTGTCGGCGCTTTCAGTGCGTAACCGGTCACATCGGCCCCCAGGTAATTAAGCCAGAGCGAAAGCCACGAACCCTTGAATCCGGTGTGTCCGGTGATAAAGACTTTTTTGTTCTTCCAAAATTTCATTTCCACACCTTCCAGGGAGCGTTGCCTTTTTCCCAGAGATCGTTAAGATATTTAGCGTCCTTGACGGTGTCCATGCATTGCCAGAAACCTTCGTGCTTGTGAACCTTTAAGCCTTTATCTCTGGTGAGGTCTCTCATCGGCGCCTGTTCCAGAAAACAATCGCCGTGTTTTTTCAGATATTTAAAGAAAGACTTTTTGAAGATGAAAAAGCCGCCATTGATGAATCCGTCCTTTATCTGCTGTTTTTCGGAAAACTTCTCAACGGTATCTTCCCTTATGTATAGTTCACCGAAACGGGAATCGGGATGTACTCCAGTTACTGTGCCTGTTTTTTGATGCGCTTTGTGAAACTCATACAGCTTTTTTATGTCTAAGTTGGAAACTCCATCGCCATAGGTAAGCATAAAATCATCCGAGTCGATAAATTTTTCCACTCCTAATACGCGGCCTCCGGTCATTGTTTCCTGCCCTGTATCGGCAAGAGTTACTGTAAAATCATCAAGCGTATTTTTTTTATAAATAAACGCCGAACACTTTTTACCGAAAGTAAATGTAATGTCGTTGTTGAACGCTTCATAATTAAGAAAATATTCTTTTATCATTTCGCCTTTATATCCGAGGCAGATAATAAAATCATTGAAGCCGTAGTATATGTATGACTTCATGATATGCCAAAGGATAGGGTGGCTGCCTACAAGCACCATCGGCTTTGGTCGGTATTCGGTTTCTTCCCTCATTCTCATTCCCATGCCGCCCGCTAATATGATCACTTTTGGTTTTCTTGTTTTCGCCATAAGCGTCTCCTTCATAGATCTTCTTATTTTCTCGGGGCTTTGCCTATTCGTAAATTGTGCTGTTATTTGACATGAAATTGCTTGCATCTCGACTATAAGAATTTCGGTCTTGTATGTCAAGGCAATCTTGGCCGCGAAATATAGTGCTTGGCGCGGATGTCCATCTGTGAAAATGACGTTAAGAAAGTAATTGCAGTTTTATGAAAAGGATAATATAAAAAAGCAATAAATCAAAGTGGATAAAAGAGTATGCAAATAAAATCTGGACATATCTATAACACCGGCAACTCAGAATTGGTTTTGATAATTGACAAATTGAAAAATAACCGGTTCAAGTTTATCCCCTTGATTAAAAAATCTTCGCGAGGTTTTCTAATTGAGGAATTGAAGGCTTCGGCGATAATTGAAGAAGTTTCGGTAATAAATTCGGTGGAAATAAAAACTGAAGTTCTAAAACTCGATTATGGCCGACTGGACACGATTTTGCGGGAGCTTGTCAAGTACGACTCCGGAATTTACTTTCAGAATACCAAAGAAAAAGCAAAAAGAAGATATATTCCCGCCGCCGGGAAAATAATTGAGAAAAGCGAACTGATGAACATGCTCGACGCTTCTCTCGACATGTGGCTGACGACGGGAAGATTCAATGATCAATTTGAAAAAGAACTGGCGAAATTTCTGGGAACTCGTTACGCTTTAACCGTTAATTCAGGCTCTTCAGCTAATCTGCTCGCCCTATCCGCTTTAACGTCGCATAAATTAAAAGATAAAAGATTAAAACCCAAAGACGAAGTTATAACAGTCGCTGCAGGATTTCCCACGACAGTTAATCCGATAATTCAAAATGGTTTTATTCCTGTTTTTGTCGATGTTGATCTAAAAACATTGGGCGTTAAAACGGATCAGATTGAAGAATCAATCACCAAGAAAACAAAAGCGGTTTTTATCGCGCACACACTCGGTAATCCTTTTGATATAGACAAGGTTCTTGACATCTGCCGCCGACACGACCTTTGGTTGATTGAAGATAACTGCGACGCACTGGGCTCTGAATATAAAGGCAAATACACGGGAACATTCGGGCATATTGGAACCATGAGCTTCTACCCTGCACATCACATAACCATGGGCGAGGGAGGCGCTGTAGTCACGAACGATACCGAACTTTTCGACATTTTGACTTCCCTGCGCGACTGGGGAAGAGATTGCAATTGCCCTTCGGGCAAAGACAACACCTGCGGAAAAAGATTCGAACAACAGCATGGCAAACTGCCTTTCGGATACGACCACAAATACGTTTATTCGCATACAGGGTATAATTTCAAAATCACCGATTGGCAGGCGGCCATCGGATTATCGCAATTAAAAAAACTTCCTGATTTTATAAAAAAACGGCGCAATAATTTTGCGCTTCTAAAATCAGAGCTTAAAAAATATGAAAAATATTTCATCCTACCTGAAGCGGCGGAAAATTCTAACCCTTCATGGTTCGGCTTCTGGCTTACATTGAAGGAAAACGTAAATTTTTCTAAAAAAGAACTGGTTGATTTTCTTGAAAAAAGCGGAATAGGCACAAGAAATCTATTCGCGGGGAACATATTAAGACAGCCTGTTTTTGTTGATGACGAAATAAAAATAAGAATTCGAAATTCCGGTATTTTAATTTCATCGGATTTAAAAGAAGGCCATTATGCTCTGCTTCCTAATACGGACGCGATAATGGAAAGAAGTTTCTGGATTGGTTTGTGGCCCGGCATATCAGAGAACGAAATTAAATATATTTCCAATAGAATAAATGAATTTATCTAAAAAAGCACCTGACATAAAAGATGATTTAGAGCATATTCTCCAATATGCCGGAGATGTCCTTGAAGAATTCAGGAATAAAAATATTTTTATCACCGGAGGCACCGGTTTTTTCGGAATATGGATTCTGGAGACTTTGGCCTGGGCAAATGCTAAATTGAATTTAAATATTGAGGCGGTAGTATTAACAAGAAATATAGAAAACTTTAATAAAAAAGCGCCTCATATTGTAAGCAACAAATCGTTTTCTTTTATTGAAGATGATGTTAAAAAATTCAAATATCCAAAACAGAAATTTAATTACATAATTCATGCCGCAACAGATTCAATTATAAAATATGATAATATAAAATCTATATCGGCATTTGATGATCTAGTTGAGGGCACACGACATGTGCTGGATTTTGCCGTTAGTTGTAAGGCAAATAATATACTTTATGTAAGCTCAGGTGCTGTTTATGGCAAGCAACCAAACAATCTATCTCATGTCCCCGAAGATTATTTGGGAGCGCCTGATTTGTCTTTGCTGAATTCTGTTTATGCCGAGGGCAAAAGAACTGCGGAAATGTTGTGTACGCTGTATTCAAATAAATACAACTTGTCCATCAAGATTGCCAGATGCTTTGCTTTTGTCGGTCCTTATTTGCCGTTAGACAAACATTTTGCAATAGGCAATTTTATTTTGAATTTAATAGAAAATAAACCTATTATTATTAAAGGCGATGGAACACCTGTCAGATCTTATTTATATGTTTCGGATTTGGTAATTTGGCTTTTAACGATTTTAGTAAAAGGTAAAAATTGTTATCCGTATAATGTAGGTTCGGAAGAAGAAGTTTCTATAGAAAGCCTAGCAAAAATCATTGCTGGTTTTTCGAAGAAACCTTTAGAGATTGAAATACAAACAAAAAAATCAAATCTTAATGTTATCGATAGATATGTGCCTTCAACTAAAAGAGCGCAAAAAGAATTAAAATTAAAGCAAATCGTAGATTTAGAAAGTAGTATTTATAAAACTAAAAGATTTGTTGACCTATTAAAAACTGAGATTGAAAATATTTAAAGAGCTTTTGGAATTTAAAGTAAATGTGTTATGAATCATTTAATAATTGTGAAATATTTAATATGAAAATAAAAACTCTATTGTGAAAAGGGCGATAAAATGACAAATGTGTTGATCGGTAATAGAAAAGTTGGAGATGGACAACCATGTTTTATCATCGCGGAAATCGGTATCAATCATAATGGGGATATAGATATTGCTAAAAAATTAATAACACTTGCTGCTGGCGCAGGATGTGATGCGGTGAAGTTTCAAAAACGTAATCCTGAAATATGCGTACCATTAAATCAACGTAATCTTATTCGTGAAACCCCATGGGGAAATATAACTTATTTTGATTATCGAAAAAAGGTTGAGTTTGGAATCGAAGAATACACGGAAATTGACAGATTTTGTAAAGAAGTTAATATTCTATGGTTTGCTTCGGCATGGGATATGGATTCGGTTGATTTCATAAAAAAATTTAATATCCCATGTTTTAAAATACCTTCCGCAAAATTAACGGATGATGATTTACTGAGGTACACTAGGAAACAAGGGCGACCGATGATTCTATCAACTGGAATGTCATCTTTAGAACAACTTGACCATGCTATAGATGTATTAGGGAAAAAAGATTTAATATTACTTCATTGTTGTAGTGCTTACCCTGCTGATTATTCAGATTTGAATTTACGCTTAATACCGTATTTAAAAGAAAGATATGGTGTACCGGTTGGATATTCAGGACATGAAACCGGATTACCATCTTCTATTGCTTCTGTTGCATTAGGTGCATGTGTTGTGGAACGTCACATTACTTTAGATAGAGCTATGTGGGGATCAGATCATGCTGCATCTTTAGGACCTAGCGGTGTATATAAAATAATAAGTGAGATTCGTTTAGTTGAAAAATCTATGGGTGACACTAACAAAAGGATTTTGCCAAGCGAGGAATCTATTATTAAAAGACTTCGAAATGTTTAATTTTATGAATTCAATTTGAGATTGACTATGTTAGATAAAATATAAGCTGTAGCAATGGATATAGATGGCGTTATAACTGATGGCACATTTTGGTGGAATCAGAATGAAATCGAACTTAAACGCTTTTGTTTTGCTGATATAATCGGCATTCCTTTGGCCAAAAATCTGGTATTATACTTGCGATTCTTTCTGGTGAAAGCAGTGATGCAGGGAAGGCCATTTTAGATAGATATGCAAAAAAACTAAATATTAAAACTGTATATAAATGGCGTCATGATAAAGCATTTGCACTTAGCGAATTCGAAATAGAAAATAATTTAGATTTATCAGAAGTTCGTTATATGGGTGATGATATAAATGACTTGCCAGCAATTGAGATTGCGGACTTTTCTTTTGCACCACCGAATGCACATTCATCCGTGTTAAAAAAGTTGATTTTATTACTCAACATCTGGGTGGTTTTGGAGCTGTGCGCGAGTTGTTAGATATGATAGTTGAGTTTAGGACGAAAAATAAATAGATAAGAAAAAGACAGACTATGAAAATAAAATTGTCTGATTATGTATTAAATTTTATTGCTGAACAAGGTGTCCAGCATGTTTTTACCCTTGTAGGTGGCGGGGCAATGCACCTAGATGATTCACTGGGGCAATGCCGCAACATAAAATATGTTTGTAATCTTCATGAACAGGCCTGTGCGATTTCAGCCGAAGCTTATGCAAGAATTTCCGGGTTAGGCGTTGCCTTGGTAACCACCGGACCAGGAGGAACAAATGCAATCACTGGGGTCGTGGGAGCTTGGCAAGACTCAACACCTTGTCTCTTTATTTCAGGTCAGGTTAAAAGATCTGATCTAATGAAAGACAAAGGTGTTAGGCAAATGGGTATGCAGGAAGTAGATATCGTAACGCTTGTTAGTTCTGTTACAAAATACGCTGTAACAATTATGAACCCTTTCTCTATCCGATATCATCTTGAAAAAGCAGTTTATACAGCAAAGGCCGGAAGGCCGGGACCTGTCTGGATAGACATACCACTTGATGTACAGGCTGTGAATATTGATCCAAATGAATTGGAGAGCTTCAAAGAAAAAAACGAAGATATTCCAAAAGATGATGACCAACTAAATGATCTAATCATAAAAGTGATTGACTTCTTTAATGCTGCGAAAAGACCGGTTATTCTAGCAGGCAATGGAGTCCGTTTGTCTGGAGCAAAAAACTATTTCTACACACTTATAGATGCTTTGAATGTTCCAGTATTATTAACTTGGCCGGCTATGGATATTTTACCGGATAATTATCCACTTCTCATCGGCAGGCCAGGTTCGATCGCACCACGGGGAGCTAATTTTACGCTTCAGAATGCTGATTTGATCCTGATGATTGGCACACGTTTGGATTTTGCCCTGACGGGCTATGCACCAGAAAAATTTGGCCGCGGCGCAAAGAAGATCATGGTTGATATTGATCCCTGTGAATTGGATAAATTAAAAAACTATATTGATTTGCCTATCTGCATGGATATCAAAATTTTTCTGAATGGTTTTTGTGAAAGAATAGATAGTTATAAGAGGAAAAATATTTCTGAATGGCATAACCGCTGTCAACAATGGAAGAAGATATATCCCGTGGTGCTTCCTGAACATAGACAGAGCAATGATAAAGTTAGCATTTATTATTTAACAGAAATCCTTTCGGAAGAACTGCAGTCAGATGATCTGGTAGTTCCGGGAAGTTCCGGTTTTGGGGTTGAAATATTCCTTTTGGCATTTAAGGTAAAAAAAGGTCAGCGAGTGTTCAATACAACCGCTTTAGGTGCTATGGGCTTTGGTATCCCGGCAGCTATTGGAGCTTGTCTGGCTTCAGGAAAGAAAAGGACTATCTGTGTTGATGGAGATGGAGGATTTCAATTGAATATTCAGGAGCTTGAAACATTGCATCGCCTTCATCTGCCGATTAAATTTTTTGTGTTGAACAATAATGGATATGCATCGATCAGAGCAATGCAGAATCTATACTTCGGAAAACGAATGGGATCTGATGCCGATAGCGGAATGACACTACCTGATCTTGTAAAAGTTGCCACTGCTTATAATCTAACCGCTTGTCGCATTAATGATCAAATAGATTTACGGGCACAAGTAAAAAGAGTACTCGAAATGCCAGGACCGGTAATCTGTGATGTATTAATGAGACCCGATGAACCGCGGGCACCCTCTCTATCATCAGCGCAAAATAAAAATGGTTTGATGGTTTCAAAACCATTGGAAGATCTTTGGCCATTTTTGGAAAGAGAGGAATTCTTCGCCAACATGATTATTCCACCGCTAAAGGAGGATTTGTGATTAGACCTTTGACAATGGAGGTTTTGCAATGAAATTTCTTATTGCCGGACTTGGTTCCATCGGACGTCGTCATCTGCGCAATCTATTAAAATTGGACGAAAGGGACATCGTCCTATTTCGAACATTCAAAAGCACACTACCGGATGAAGAACTGCGAAGTTTCCCTGTGGAAACAAATATCAATGATGCCTTGGCGCATCGGCCAGATGCTGTTATCATTTCCAACCCTACGGCCCATCACATGGATGTAGCAATACCAGCAGCGGAAGCTGGATGCCACTTACTGATTGAAAAACCGATATCGCATGACTTTGAAAAATTAGATCATCTTAAAGCAGCCCTGCAAAAGGGGTGCGGTCAGGTATTGGTTGGATATAACTTTCGATTTCATCCTCATTTTCAAGAAACTAAAATTTTGTTAGACAAAGGAAAGATTGGTCGGCCATTGTCAGTTCGGGCACATTATGGTGATTATCTACCTCAATGGCATCCTTGGGAAGATTATCGTCAGGGATACAGTGCACGTGCAGAACTTGGCGGAGGCGTGTCATCGACACTTTGTCACCCGCTAGATTATCTTATGTGGTTTCTCGGTGAGGCTAAAACTTTATGGAAAGTAACGGATAAGGTCAGTGACTTAGAAATCTTGGTGGAAGATATTGCAGAGTATGGACTTAGATTTGAGAAAGGCGCTATTGGCAGTGTACAAATGAATTACTATCAGCAACCACCTGCGCATTATTTTGAAATTATTGGAACAGAAGGCACAATCAAGTGGGATCATGACGATAATATTTTACGTATTTATAGATCGTCAGGCAATTGCTGGGAGACCATTCCCGCCCCCATTGGTTTTGAACGAAATGATATGTTTCTATCTGAAATGAAACATTTTGTGGATGTTGTTTATGGTAAGGCAAAACCATCCTGTTCTTTGCTTGACGGTGAACGTGTAATGGTTTTGATTCTACAACGCAATTCTACCAATTCATCCGACATATCAATCAAGTATCAGGGTCGCCCTCTACCAAAAGGGATTTCTCTGATTGTTTTTGATTTTGACGGTGTAATGACTGATAATTGCGCATTAGTAGACGAACAAGGTCACGAACAGATTATTGTTAATCGTAGCGATGGTTTGGGAATATCGCTATTACGTCAACAGAAAAACATTAACATGCTGGTTTTATCAACAGAAATCAATGCGACCGTTTCTGCGCGATGTAAAAAACTAGGCATTCCGGTCATCCAGGGAATAGAAGATAAGGCAAAAATTCTAAATGACTGGTTGACCACGCACCAGACAGATTCAAGTCATGTGATTTATGTCGGTAATGATATAAACGACATCCCTTGTTTTTCTTTGATCGGTTACGCAATTGTTCCCGCCGATGCACATCCTTTAGCGCGCCAAAAAGCGGATCTGATATTAAAAAGTGAAGGCGGTAGAGGTGCTATTCGTGAGGTTTGTGATCTTTTAATTAATTTGAATACTCAATGATAAAAACAAGGAATGCAAAGATGTTTGATATAGATTTTTTCATGAAGATCAATGAAATACGAAAACAAATCTATAATGGAGAGCATTTTGAGAAAAAATACTTATTAAATAAATTCGAAGGGTATCGAAGTAAAAAACCGATAATATACAATATTGAAACTACCAACGCATGTAATATGAAATGTAAGATGTGCCCTCGTACAACTATGATGACGCGTAAAGTTAAAACTATGAATAAGGAAACATTTATTAATTTAGTCGATCAAATCGAACCATTTTCCAAAAGTAAGTGGGAAAAATGGGAAAAATTTATAGAAAGTGAATATGGGATAAAAAGTGGTGATATAAGCGAGAATCATTTTTTCACATATATAATTCCAAAAGTCTTACAACTGCACGGATATGGTGATCCTCTCTTAGATAAGAACATGCCTGAATATATAAGAATTTTATCAGAACGAAACATACCTTCTTATTTCAGTTGTAATCCGGCAAATATTGATATTAAAAAAACCGTTCAGATATTTGAAAATGGTCTCGATTATATCAAATATTCCATTGAAAGCGTTGATGATAAGCGACATAGAGATATTCGTGGTGAAGCGTCAAATTTCTCTGATAGTTACAATAAGATCATGGAACTTCTCAAAATTAAAGAAAAGATGGGATATAAGACAACAATTATAATAACTATGTTGAATCTTAACAGAGTAGATCAAATGGAAGATTTTGAACTATTAAAAAATAAATTTGCAGGCCAGAATGTATACACATATTTGAAAAGTGAAGATCAGCAGTGGTATCGGAAAGATTATCATGGAACATGTTCCATACATTGGTCGGAATTTTGTAGACATCCATGGATGTCTATGACAATAAAATCTAATGGTGACGCTGTAATGTGCATGGAAGACTTTAACAATGAAATTATTCTTGGCAACGTAAAGAAGCAGTCTCTTTATGACATATGGAATGGTGAGGCATATAAAATATTCCGAGAAGATCACTTTAATTTATCAAAAAGGATTAAATGCACAGAACAATGCGATATGAAATTGATCGGATCTTTTATTAAATAATGAGAGAAAGATGAATACTGCTGAATTATCTCAGAAAGCACAGATTGAAAATCTTTTCCGAGAAACATATAAAGAAATTATGCAACGCGAGAAGTCTTCTTTTGATAAGCTGACTGCACCTTTTACAAATTCATTTATCCTTTTTGGTGCTGGAGGCTTAGGTAAAAAAACACTTGCAGGGTTGCGAAAAGTCGGCATCGAACCACTAGTATTTACAGACAATAATCCTAATTTGTGGGGAAAGTCTGTGGATGGGATAATTGTACTTCCTCCTGAAGAAGCGGCCCGAAAATATGGACAAAGTGCGAACTTCATTGTCACGATTTGGAGGGCAGGCGGAAAACATAGACTAGTCAATATCAAGCAGCAGCTTTCCAATTTAGGATGCATTAATATTGTATCCTTTGCTCATTTATTTTGGAAATATCCTGAAACATTCTTACCATACTATTGTTTAGATTTACCTCATAAAATTTATCAAGAAACGAATGAAATAATAAAAATGTTTTCGCTTTGGTCTGATGACGCTTCCAAACTTGAATATTTAGCTCAATTAAGATGGCGTCTATTTCTTGATTTTGATGGGCTATCTTCTCCAGTTGAGCACGAACAGTATTTCCCTGATGATCTTTTTTCATTTACCCCGGATGAGGTCTTTGTGGATTGTGGTGCATTCGATGGTGATTCGCTGAAAAGTTTTGTTTATCGACGAGGAGATGATTTTAAGAGGTATATTGCTTTAGAACCCGACCCGGTAAATTTGAAGAATCTGGAAAACGATATATCTTCCATGAGGGCTTCACTCAAAGAAAAAATTACAATATATCCTTTGGCTGCCACTGAGAAACGTGGGAAATTGCACTTTAATGCCACGGGAACAGCCGCTGCTATGATTAGTGAAACTGGAACAATCGAAATTAATTGCGCCCCATTGGACGAAATATTGGCTGACAGCAGCCCAACATATATTAAGATGGATATTGAAGGCGCTGAACTTAGTGCCCTTCTTGGAGCAAAACAAGTAATACAAGAATTCAAGCCTGTTCTGGCTATTTCCGTGTATCATCAACAAAACCATTTATGGCGGATTCCTATGATTGTGCGATCATTTTTTGATCAATACAGCTTTTTCTTACGACCACATAACGAAGAAGCTTGGGATTTAATTCTTTATGCGATTCCCCACAATAGGCTAATCAAGAACATATGACGATGAACGTATCTTTAAACCTTCCGAAGAATTCAAGAAACTGCGCGGTTTGTGGAGATGACAATATCCGTCTTCTTTATTCACAAAAATTTTCAAGCTATTCAGATAGTGGACTTCTAAAGGGCTATGATATAGTTACATGTCAATCTTGTGGTTTCTGTTTTGCTTATAATATTCCCGATCAAAAAGTATTCGATGTTTACTATAGAGAAATGTCGAAATATGAGGCTGAAAATAGAGATTCAAAACCAACTAAATACGATCTGGCAAAATTTGAGATAATAGCAGCTACGATCGAGTCCAACCTGCAAGATAAAAAAATAAGTATACTAGAGATTGGATGTGCAAACGGTCATCTATTGTCGCTACTTAAACAAAGAGGGTTTATAAACATTTTGGGGGCTGATCCTTCGCCTGCTTGCGCTAAATCTGCTTATCAATTATATGGTATTAAGGTTTTAACCAATACATTATCTGATATAAAAGTTGCAAAAAATTCAATAGATTTCTTGATTCTTGCAGGAGTCATGGAGCATATTCGTGACTTGGATTCTGTTATGATAAAACTTAACGATATGGTATCACTTAGAGGAGAAATATATTTAGCAGTACCGGATGCCTCACGGTATGCACATGGTGAAGATGCGCCATTCCAGGAATTCAGTACAGAACATATTAATTTCTTCGGGCCGATATCCTTAACGAATTTGATGCATAAGTATGGCTTCTCTCAAATGCATCTCGATCAAATATCAGTAGAGCCAAGTTACCACACAAAGGTACCTATAATTAGTAGTATTTATAAAAAAGATCCCAACACAAAGCCTGATCATCGATTAGTATTAGATACTGATACGGAACCTGGTCTAGTTTCTTACATTAGTAAATCCCGCCGTATGGACAATCATATTAATAAAAGCATAAATAGAATTGTTGATAGTGGTAAGCCTGTAATTATCTGGGGTACCGGTGCGCTTGCTCTCAGACTATTAGCCAATAGCAGACTGTCAGAAGCAAAAATTACTGCATTTGTCGATTCCAACCCGCACTATCAGGGAAAAGAACTAATTGGTGTTCCAATTATAGCTCCAGTCGACTTGAAGAAGTATGATGAAACAATTTTAATCGCAACTCGATCTCATCAAGAAGAAATAATTAACATAATTCGCAATGAACTTAATCTTCGTAATGACTTGATAACTCTTTTTAATGTTCCTTCCGGAAATGTTTGAAATATAAAACTATTAAGGATGGCATACACATTATGAATATGAAATTTATAAGTATCGTAACCGGTTGTTATAACGAAGAGGAAAATGTACAAGAGCTTTATGAACGTGTTAAAAAGGTTATGTCGTTATTCGATAACTATCGCTATGAACATATTTTTATCGATAATGCCTCCAAAGACAGGACTGTTGACATATTACGACAAATCGCGAAACATGATAGAAATGTAAAAGTAATAATAAATGCAAGAAACTTTGGCCATATCCGTTCCCCTTATTACGCCATCTTACAAGCCAAGGGCGATGCAATCATTGGTATTGTAGCCGATTTGCAGGATCCTCCAGAATTAATTTCTGATTTTATAAGAAAATGGGAAGAAGGATATAAAATTGTTCTTGGAATAAAAATTAAAAGCAAAGAAAACAAATTAATGTTTTTAATCAGGCGTTTATTTTATTATATAATGTTTAAAATAGCCGAGACAGAGCAGATTAAAAATTTTACAGGGTTTGGGCTTTACGATAAAAAATTTATTGAAATTCTTCGTAATCTTGATGACCCCTATCCTTACTTCCGCGGACTAGTAAGTGAGTTTGGCTTTCAAAGAATAGAAATACCTTACACTCAGCTCATACGCGAAAAAGGTAAAACAAAAAATAATTTCTATACCTTATATGATGTAGCAATGCTTGGCTTCATTAATCATTCCAAAGTGCCGTTACGCCTTGCCAGTTTTATTGGATTTGCTGTTTCTTTAATTAGTATTTTGATAGCATTCGGTTATTTAATATATAAACTTGCTTTCTGGTATAGTTTTCAACTTGGAATGGCTCCTTTGGTAATCGGCATTTTTTTCTTTGGCGGTGTGCAATTGTTTTTCCTTGGAATAATAGGTGAATATATTGGATCAATTTATACTCAAGTAAAAAAACATCCATTGGTTATTGAAAAAGAAAGAATTAATTTTGATTAGTTTTGATGGAGTCAAATTTTTGAAAATATCATGGACGCATCTGTGGCAGAAGCATCAAATAAAAATTCGATTTTTCATAATCGGTATTTGGAACACAATCTTCGGTTATTTAGCGTACGTTGGCCTTGATTACCTGTTAACATTCGTTTTTCAAAAACGCTATGTAGCCTATATGACGGCTGCAGTTCTGTCGAATATTATAGCCACATTAAGCGCGTTTATCTTTCACAAATATATCACCTTTAAATCAACTGTCAGGGGGAAAGGCGTCATCATCGAATTTTTTAAATTTTATTCGATGTACTCTGTAACGAGCATTCTCGGCCTCGCATTACTTCCTTTTTTTGTCGAGGTTATGAAAATAGACCCCAAAATTTCCGGCGCCTTGTTAATCCCAATTGTCGCAATCATCAGTTATTTTGGACATTCCAGGTTTTCATTTGTAAAACGATGAATCGTTGTATAAATTTTACATCATTGAATTTTTTCTCAGAAACTAGACCATTTTCAAATGGAATCCTTCGGGCTCTTAACAAGCAGACGTTTCCTAGTAAAAGAGATCGTCGCAATACCGTAATGCTCGCCCGACTTCACCATGCGGGGAATTTGATCTGTGTGTTTGTACCTCATGCGGAGGACGAGGCCGCCATGCGCATGAGAATGCCCATTACAGCATTCGCGGCGGTGGAGACCACATTGTTTAATTATGTTTAACTTTTTTTGCTTACATTTTTAAACTTTTGATCTATATTAATTTAAAAATAAACATTTTATTATTTTTCGTGACCTTCCTTTATAAAATTATTCTTTACATTGTATAAATCAGCAATAAATCCAAAGGTTTCTACAATAATTTCACCTCTTTTAGTTAGCATATATCCATTATTAACTTTTTGAATATTCCCCGAAGCGATTTGTTCTTGTAGCCTTTTGGAAATCGCCTTATAGTCATAAAAGTATTTTTTTATTATAAAGGAGGTTATCTCCTCTTCCGTTTTTGGTGATCCTTTGTGTTCATATAAATAACTAACTAATATAATAGAATTCGATCGTGAAACATTAAACGGTATCGTTCCATACATAATATCATTAAAAGAAAACAAAAGTATGCATATTAACAAAATATCCCGATACGTTATTATATCTTTTAATATATTACTTTTTTTCTTAGCAAATAATAATAAAATTGCAATAATCAAACATACGATTATTAATAAAATAAGACTTCGAAAAAATAAAACATCCAATGTATTAAAAATATTTATCCAAAAGGATAAAATAAAGCAAACAGTTCCTATTAATAGAAAACTAAAATATATAAAAAATAATATCATAAAATTCTTTAAATTTATTTTCATAATAATCAAATACTTTTACCAATCAAAGCAATTTCTCTTCCATTCGTTACATTAATCATGAAATATTGCAAACCCGACGGTAATTGGGTTACATCCAATTCTGATCTGCCCCCGAAAAGATGGACACATCTTCGAGTTATATTGACATAACTTCGTTCAAAAAGCAACGGCGAGCCATAATTTAGTTGAGTGTGCCTTTTTCCCCAATTGTGGAATATTTCTATGTCCAAATTTTCGGAGTAGCCATTCAATGCATAATATCCCTTGACAAGCAAAAACAGCCCCCCTATACTTTTTTAAATTAACAATAGCTAATCAAAATAATCAAATGAGTGTGAAATGAGAAAGATCAATCCCACAGCGCTTTTTGTCATTATACTGGGTATAACGACCATCATCCTTTTTTGCACTCTTACAAAAGGCCATAATTGGGGAGATGACTTCTCATCATATATCATGCAGGCAAAAAGCATTACAGAATTAAACCCTCGCGGCTTTATAGAAACAAACCGCTTTACGGTGGAGAATTCGTCTTATCCTTATGGAGCGCCAATTGCCTACCCATGGGGATTTCCTGTCTTGCTGGCGCCATTCTATGCTGTCTTCGGTCTGAATATGATCGGCTTAAAACTGTTGGGAGTTATCTCTTTTCTATTTTTTATCGTTTTGCTTTGGGTGGGATTCCGGAAGTATCATTCACCCGTTTGGTTACTTTGTCTGGTATGCTTCTTTTCCCTGAATCCAACTATGCTGTCGTTTACAGATCAAATTCTTTCTGACTTGCCATTCCTTCTGATATCAACCGTCAGTGTTTTATGGATGGGCAGGTTGATCATCGAAAAACGTAAGCTCATTTCCCCAGTCTGGGACTATATCCTTCTTGGAGCCATTATATCCGGTACATTTTTCATCCGGGCAAGTGGTGTTTTGCTTCTCATAACACTCGCAATTACTCAATTCATTGCTCTGGCCTTGAGATTACGGCAAGGGGATTCCCCAAATGGCCAATGGTCAACATCTTTCAGGAAGCTGCTTTCAGATAGAGGCGTTTTCTTGAAATATTTATTTATAAATCTGATCCCCTATATCTCCTTTTTTTGTATTGTTATACTCGGGGAAACGATTATGCCTAAAGGGTTCGCATCATACACCTCCTATTCCGTCTCTATAAACGAATTTAGGCAAAATCTGGACTATTATATTGATCTGCCCGTTGAGTTCTTTACCGGTGTACCTCACTTCTACCTGCTTTATTTTGCAAGCATTCCTATTGCTATTGCTGGTATCATAAGAAGGTACCGGTCCGATTATCATATTGTTGTATATATCATCCTGACCTTTGTTCTTTACATCCTGTGGTCGTCGCCGAAGTCCTTACAGGGACTCCGGTATTTATTTCCAATTCTTCCATTTTATTGTTCATTTGTAATTACAGGGTTGGAAATTTTTCAAGGTGGTAAAACGAACATAGAACAAAAATTACGTAAATGGGTTTGCCTTATCCCTATTCTCATTGTCTTCACATACTTCGTAATAAGTTCAACGGGCAATGCGTCCGCAAATATGATTCACCATCGTGAGACCGTTTCCGGACCCTATACCTCAACCTCTCAAGATATGTTTTCATTTATTAAATCAAACACAGAAAAAGAAAGCACCATCGTCTTCTTTAAACCGCGGCTTATGAAAATGATAACAGATCGAAAATCTATTATGCTTAGAACAAAGGCAGAACTTTCGCGCGGAGACTATTTATGTGTGTATCTTGCTCAAGTAAGAGATCAAGTGTCTCCGGATACGGTGCAAGACTTATTAAAACAGTGGACTGCTTTACTCATCTATGAAAACAATGAATTTAAAGTGTACAAGTTAAGTTATAGAAAAATTCCATTTCTGAATCGGTAATGATGTGTGCATATAAGGAAAAGAGATTAAGAGGTAATTATGAGTGCCAATAAAATTCTAGTAACCGGCGCCGGCGGCTTTATCGGCAGCCATCTTGCAGAAAGACTCACCGAACTAGGGTATTCTGTACGCGCTTTTGTGCGCTATAACTCCAACAACAACTGGGGTTGGTTGGAACAATCTTCGTATTTGAAAGATATGGAAATCTATTCAGGAGATATTCGTGATTACGACTCAGTCCGAAATGCGATGAAAGGCTGCCAGGAGGTTTATCATCTGGCTGCGCTAATCGGAATACCATATTCTTACGAATCACCATTGGCATATATTAAAACAAATGTCGAAGGCACTTATAATGTATTAGAAAATGCCCATCTCGGAAATCTTGAAAATGTGGTTATTACTTCAACCAGTGAAACATATGGTACAGCCCAATTCGTACCCATTTCTGAAAATCATCCTCTTGTAGGTCAGTCACCTTATTCGGCATCAAAAATTGCCGCTGATCAACTGTCTTTGAGTTATTGGCTTTCTTTTCAACTGCCGGTAAAAATCGTCCGTCCTTTTAACACTTATGGCCCCCGTCAATCATCAAGAGCGATAATTCCTACTGTGATAAGCCAGATACTATCAGGCAAAAAAAAATTGACTTTGGGCAATATATCCCCTACCCGTGATTTAACTTTTATAAAAGATATTGTCGAAGGTTTTATTGAAATAGCTAAAACCAACAACCTTACCGGAGCAGTCACTAATATTGGCAGTAGTTTTGAAATATCCGTAAAAGATTTGGCAATAAAAATTGCCCGGCTTTTTAATATAGAAATTGATTTTCAAACGGCATCAGAACGCCAGCGGCCGGAAAATAGTGAAGTCGAACGCCTTTTTTGTGATAATAATAAAATTATTACGAATACAAAATGGCGTCCTCAATATTCACTTGAACAAGGCCTTATACAGACCGTTGATTGGATTAAAAATAACATTCATATCTACAAGCCCGATATCTACATAAAATAGGTGATAATGTGCAGGCTATAATTCTGGCGGGTGGCAAAGGTACAAGATTAAAACCTTATACTACTGTTTTGCCTAAGCCACTCTTACCGATAGGAGATATTCCCATTCTGGAAGTTGTGGTCAAACAACTCAAAAAAAATGGATTCAAAAAAATTACCATGGCTGTTGGACATCAACACGATCTTTTCATCGCCTTTTTTGGAAATGGCGATAAATGGGGTATCCCTATTGAATACTATGTGGAAAAAGAACCAATGGGCACAGCTGGAGCAATTTGTCATATTGATAATCTGGATGATAAATTTTTAATGATGAACGGCGACATATTGACTGATCTCAATTTCAAGGAACTCTTTAATATTCACAAGAATAAAAAAGCAGCTCTCACTATTGCTACTCACCAAAGGACACAAGATATCAATTACGGAACATTGGAATATAACCATGAAGGGTTTTTAACTAAATTTATAGAAAAACCATCAATCCCCTTCAGTGTCAGCATGGGAGTTTATGTTCTTTCCCGAAGTGTGCTATCTCTTATACCCAAGAAGGGTCGCTTTGATTTTCCCGATTTAGTTCAAAAAATACTAGTGAAGAAAATGCAAGTATATTGTCATCTTTATGATGGTTACTGGATGGATATTGGACGTCCCGAAGATTATGAACAGGCTATTGACGATTACGAAAATATTAAGGACAGACTATGAATAATCCAAATCCAGTAATTCCTCTTTTTGATCTGAACTATGGATTAGAAGAAGAGGAAGCCACCCTGCGTGTTCTGAGAAGCAAATGGCTTACCATGGGTCCGGAAACGGAAGCTCTTGAATACGAATTTGCTGAATATTTTAAAGTAAAGCATGCCATAGCCGTAAGCAGTTGCACTACTGCTTTACATTTGGCTAATCTGACGGTTGGCGTAAAACAGGGAACCGAAGTCATCTGTCCTTCACTTACGTTTGTCGCCACATCTAATTCGGTTATTTATGCCGGCGGTACTCCTGTTTTTGCCGATATTTTATCTGCTAATGATTGGACAATTTCCCCCCCTGAGATCGAAAAAAAGATAAATAAAAATACTCGAGCAATAATAGTCATGCATTATGGCGGTTTCGCCTGTAAGATGGATGAAATTATTGAAATTGTAAATTGCCACAAAATTCCGGTAATCGAAGACGCAGCACATGCGCCGGGCTCATCTTATAAAGATAGATTGCTGGGAGCAGTAGGAGACATGTCCTGTTTTTCTTTCTTTTCCAACAAAAATATTTCCACCGGTGAAGGTGGCATGATTTGCACTAATAATGATGAATATGCAAACTACATAAAAAAAATTCGTTCTCATGGGATGACCAGCGCAACATTGGATCGCCATCACGGTCATGCATATAGCTATGATGTGACTGACTTAGGTTATAATTACCGAATTGATGAAATTCACGCCGCCCTAGCCCGTTGTCAATTAAATAAATTGGAAACCGGAAATGAACGCCGCCGTCGGGCAGCAACGCGTTATAAAGATGCATTATCTAAGATTGACAAAATCAAGATTCCATTTGGTAATTATTGTTTTCCCGCTAATTATCATATTTTTCCTATACTTCTTGATAAAAGTATAGACCGGCACATCTTGATGGTTTTTCTGCGGGAAAAAGGCATTCAAACCAGTATCCATTATCCGCCAATTCACAAGTTTGGTTATTATAGGACTTTTATAGAGGATCAAATTCTGCCCAATACTGATTTTGTAGCTCGGCACGAATTGACATTACCGATGTATGTCAGCATTACCGATGCTCAGATAGATTACGTTGTTGATGCTTTGATTAATTTTATTGATGGAAAATAAATTACCCCGGAGATACTACTGGAAATAATGCAATCATCCAAATTTACCAATGCTGCTGAATGGGAAAAGAGAAGCAAGATATTCGGGTCAAGTCCCAAGGGAGTTCTATTCAAAAGCTTACCCGATACTTTTAACAAATATATCCATAATTGGCAATTAAAAAAAATTTTAGCGGAACTTGCACTGGATTCCGGAGAAATTAATATTATCGATATCGGCTGCGGTTACGGAAGAATATCCCTGCCGCTTTCAGAAAAATTCCCCGGGGCCAAAATAACCGGAATTGATATCAGTAAAAATTATGTCGAGCTTTTTCAGAAAAACACCGGGAAAAATGCTTTTGTCGGATTTGCTGAAGATTTCAGCCTGCAATCAGATTATTACGATTACATAATTTGCATAACTGTTCTGATGTATATTGATAAAGATAAAATTGAAAAAACCATATCCAACTTTCTTCGCCATTTAAAAAAGGGCGGAAAAATATTATTAATTGAGCCTTTACATTCCGGCATTTACTTTCAGACGTGTTTTGGTTTGTTGAATCTGTTAAATAAATTTAAGAAAACCACCGCATTAAATACCGGTGGAAATAGCTTTCAATACCATTTTCTTCAATCCCTTATCCATAAATCCGGGGGTAAAATCATCAGAGAATATCGTCTGCCCGCAACCACATTATTTTTCCTGGCTATATATATTTTTACTAAAAATTTTACTTCCGGAGAACTTTTTCTTTTCAATTTAATTTCCAGATGTGATGAATATCTTAAATTTACAAGGCTTCCTTCGATATATATTTTTAATGTTGTCGAAAAATATTGACTATGGAATTATTTTCTAAAAACAATAAAAAAATATACAGTAAAATATTGTTCATTATTGTCCTTGCCTTTGTATTATATTACATAGTTAAATCTTTTCACGATTTATCGGCTCATATTCAGCAAATAAATTACGCAAATTTATTTCTTAGCTTTTTTTTCACGTTAATAGCTTATATTTTAAGTTTGTTAATATGGATCAACATTGCCGCCGCATTTGGATTAAATGCCAGTTTCATATCTGCAGCTCGCGCCTGGTCATTATCTCAATTAGGTAAATATATCCCCGGAAAGGCCGGTTTAATTATTGTCCGTCTTGACGCATACGAAAATCATCCCAAAAGAACTGTAGCTGTGGCAACAGTAGTGGAGTTTATAGCAGCTGTTATAGCAGCTTGCCTGCTTATTCTTTTTTCCATGTTTTTCATGAAAAACATGATCCCGGAATATCTAAGAATTATAGCCGCATTATTATCCTTATTTCTGCTTCTTTTTCTTCATCCAAAATTACTTAAATATTTAACCAACATATTACTGATTTTTTTCAAACGAGAACCAATTGAAGATTTTCCTTCGTTCGGTTTGATTCTGAAATTTGTTTTTATAAATGTGTTGATCGGAATTCCGTATGGCCTAGGATTGTTCTATTCTATGAATTGCTTCGCCGATCTCAGTTTCAACTATTTAATACCGATGATCGGAATTTATTATGCAGCATCTCTTGCCGGAATCGCCGCCCTTTTTGCTCCGGCAGGCCTTGGCGTACGAGAAGGAATAATATTCCTAACCCTTCCCATAATTATTGCGAAAGGAGTTGTTATTGCGGGAACGATAATGATCAGATTTATTTCTATTGCCGTAGAAATATGTTTAGCGTTATTTTTTTATTTTTACCCTCAAAAAAATAAAACTTGATGGTGCTATAATGTTAACTAGCGAAAATGGGTTTGCACTGCCTGGTAATTGGCAAATCTCCGATGGTAAAGAATATGCTTTTACATTTATATCGCTCTTAATTATCCTGTTAGCGATTTACGCTAACAGTTTCTATGGCGAGTGGCATTTTGACGATTATGCCAATATTGTCAACAATCCATATGTTCAAATAAAATCATTTTCCTGGACAGAAATAAAGCATTGCGTGTTCGGAATTTTTCAGGACAGACTATTGCGACCATTATCTTATTTCAGCTTTGCCTTGAATTATAAATTCGGCGGAATGGATGTCTTCGGATTTCATGTGGTTAATTTTATCATCCATTATTTAGCAGCTGTTTTTCTTTTTCTGTTCATTTACAACACTCTGAAACTCTCCCTCCTCAGGGAAAAATATTCTCTGATCGCTTATCCGGTTGCGCTGCTTTCAACTTTTTTTTGGGCATTAAATCCCCTTCAAGTAACTTCCATTACCTATGTTGTGCAAAGAATGGCTTCCATGACGGGATTATTTTATATCATGTCCATGTATTTTTATCTCAAAGGCCGCACCGCTCAAAATTCAATTAGTTCCATTTCTTTTTTTATTTTATGCTTTATTGCGGGTTTTGCCGCTGTACTTTCCAAAGAAAACGCGGTCATGCTTCCGGTCAGCATTTTATTATTTGATTTATTTCTAATTCAAGGCGTTACTAAAGAAAACATTAAAAAATTCAGCAAGATTTTATTTTTGCCTCTTTTGTTGATTTTAATTATCGGATTTTTTTATACAGGTGGTTTTTCCAATGCTTTAGGAGGATATACTATTCGCGATTTCTCGATGATGCAAAGGCTCTTAACCGAACCCCGTGTCATATTATTTTATCTTTCTCTGTTAGTTTATCCAATCGGTTCGCGCTTAACTTTACTTTATGATATAGAAGTTTCCCGTTCCCTATTACAACCATGGACTACAATTCCGTCAATTTTATTGATATTGTTTATAATCGCTTTTGCTTTTTACATTCTCAGAAAGCGCCCATTAATTTCCTTTTGCATCATTTTTTATTTTTTAAATCATCTGATTGAAGGATCGGTTTTTTCTTTGGAACTGATTTACGAACACCGCAATTACTTACCTTCCATGCTGTTGTTTGTCCCTTTGGCGGAGTCCATAATTCTCGCCATTGATTTTTTTTCTTACCAGAAAACCATCCAGTTTATTGTTGCTTTGGGCATAGCTATAATATTAGTTGGCGAAGGTGACATTACCTACAGCCGCAATAAAATAGTTTCCGATGATTTTCTCTTATGGTTTGATAACATTGATAAATATCCCGCGTTGAGCAGACCGCATGGTAATCTTGGCAGAATATACGATATTTATAATGAAAAAGAAAAGGCTCTTCAGGAATATGAAAAAGCAATAATCTTAAATAAATTTGGAAGCAAGGAATCCTTGGCTATGCAAGAATACAATCTGGGACTTTTCTATTTTGAAGAAATGAAAGATGATCTGGCAATGGGATATTTAAAAAAATCTTCTGAAATATTACCTGAACATATCGAGAGTATTATACTTATTGCAAAAATAAAACTCAGGGAAAATAAAATTAAAGAGGCTGAACAAATTATCAAAGCTAAATTAAAAAAATATCCTCGTAATTCTGATCTATTGGAATTATATAGTTTCATTCTATTGAAAGATGGCCATATTAATGACGCTCAATATTTCGCCAAAAAATGCCTGGCAAAAAATGCAAATTCACTGCCTGCGCTCGAGATTATGGCCGAAACCTGCCGCATAAAAAATAATTATGCCGGCGCCATCTTTTACTGGAAATCCGTCCGGACGTTTTCTTCACAAAATCCTTTTGCTAATCTCGCGCTTATTGAATTATACAAAAAAATCAAAGACATAAAGATGCTTAATCAGGAAATTCGCTTCTTGTTTTATTTGCAAGGTTCTTTAAAATTAAATGAATATATCAAACAATTAACCAGGGATCATAATCTGATTGTTTATCTTCCTAAGATTGATAATTATTCATTTATCACAGGTAAATGTTTCTATATTAATTGAATCGTGACCTATTTTCATTATTATTTGTGCCGATGTGTCGGCATAGAGGTTTCAATTGGAATTAATCGAAAAACTGCTGGACTCTAGCTTAATGTGTGGTAAACACTGTTGAAAAGTTTTCAGAATTTGGATTGAACGAAAGACAAAGAAAAAAATGCCAACTTCACAAGGAATGTTAAGCTCGGAATCAACCCAACATAAAAACTTGATTCCTATCTTGATTTGCCTGGCTCTCGAGATACTCACGGTTATCACATTTTGGTCACTCAAGGACTGCGGTTTTACCAACTTTGATGACAATATCTACGTGTATGAAAATGCTTATGTACAATCCGGTCTGAATGCGAACAGTATAGGAAAAGCCTTTTCCTTTTCTTCTGAATTAGTGAAGAAAAGCTGCCATTGGCATCCAGTAACATGGCTATCATTGATGGTTGACTATCAAATCTTTGGCCTCAACCCCTTCGGCTATCACCTGGTAAATCTTCTCTTCCATGTTATGAACACCTTACTTCTTTTTCTTATATTCCACCGGATGACAAAGACACTCTGGCCAAGTGCCTTTGTGGCCGCTCTGTTTGCGATACATCCCCTACATGTGGAGTCTGTTGCCTGGATAGCAGAGCGCAAGGATGTTCTTTCCACTTTCTTCTTTATGCTCACCCTGGGAGCGTACAGCTATTATGTTGAGCATCGAGGATTTCGGAGATATTTCCTTGTACTTCTGTTTTTTGTCCTGGGACTTATGGCGAAAGCAATGCTTGTAACCCTCCCTTTTGTATTGTTGCTTCTGGATTACTGGCCACTGCGGCGTTTTCAGGAAATAAAACCGGATCACAAAATCCAGACTGTAAAGAAAACATTGGAAGTGAAGAAACCAGCCGATTCCGAATATAAATGGTCATTGATCTATCCTCTACTCTGGGAAAAAGTTCCCCTTTTTGTCCTGGCAATCCTTTCAGTTATCGTAACATACGTCGCCCCACAAAGCGCAGGAGCTGTCTCATCTAAAGCGTTTCCAATTGGTGTTCGTATCGGGAATGCCTTCGTTTCCTATATCGCTTACATTGGAAAGATGATTTGGCCAAGTAATCTTGCTGTCCTTTATCCTTATCCAAGGTTTTTGGTGCCCTGGCAGGTTTTGGGGTCGGTATTACTGCTGATAGCCATCACCGTGGCAGTTATCTGGAGGGCAAAGAAAATCCCTTATTTGGCAACAGGTTGGCTGTGGTATACAGGCACACTTGTGCCTGTTATCGGTATAGTGAATGCTGGCAATCAGGCCATGGCGGACAGATACACTTATATCCCCCTAATAGGATTATTCATTATAGTGGCATGGGGTGTTCCGCTTTTATTGCCACGCAAAGACATCCGTAAAAAGGTTTTATTTCCGGCAGGAATAGCCGTCTTGGCCATCTTGGCAGTTTTAACGTGGCAACAATGCGGTTACTGGAAAAACAGTACCACTCTCTGGAACCGCGCTTTGCAGGTAACGAAGTATAATTGTACGGCACATAACAACCTCGGTTTTGCCCTGTTTGAAGAAGGAAAAAGCGATGAGGCTATTAATCATTATAACCAGGCCATCCGACTGCAACCTAATTTTACCCTAGCCTACTTCAACAGGGGGATTGCTTATGCTAAACTCGGTCAGTATCAGCGGGCCATCGAGGACTATAACGATGCAATACGACTGAACCCGAATGATGTCCTACACTACAATAACCGGGGGGTTGCTTATTTAAGTCAGGGCAACAAAAATCTTGGCTGCTGTGATGCGCAAAAAGCGTGTGAGTTGGGAAATTGTAAATTATTAGAAATGGCCAAAGGCAACAGAGACTGTCGTTGATTCAGTAATGTTACTCTAACTGATTACAAATGGTAATTCTCTGACAATTGATTATTACTGAAACTAATGTGAAAGCGATAATCGAGAAATGTCCAACGTTGAGTAATATCCGGCTGATATAAAATTTGGAAGAATTATTATTTTTGAAAATGACGGCGTCCTTTAAATATTCCACTGCTGCGATATTACGTTAACCTTTCAGGCTTCTTATACATTCTTCAAATACTCAGCTAACTCTAGCAAGCTTAATTTGTTTCTGATAAGCTTCTCTTGGAGAACCTTGTTTTTATCCTCCTTTTTATTTGTTTATCGCTAAACAATCCTAGATAAATGTATAGCAAAATAAGATAGTAATAAGTAAGAGTTCTTTTATGATTCTTAATAATTAGGTTGTCGGTTCGATTGCGACAGGGTTAATCAATATAATCCATGAGTTAGATAAAATGTTTAACCTATTTTTTCTTGGCGATTATCGGCTTGACAAAGGAGGCCGATAATATATAATACGAACATAATCAGGAAAAATAATAAAGGCCTCTATCAAAATATATTAGAGAAAATCTATCAAGAAAGAAGGAATAGGTTTGTAGTTGTAATGTTAACCGTATTCGGCGATGAAAGCTATGATGAAAAGAAACAGCGAGTTTATGCTGTTTCTGGCCTTTCAGGAACACAACAAGAATGGGACGATATAAGTGTAAAATGGATTCAACAGACAGGAGGAGTACCTTTCCATGCAGCAGATTGTGAGGCAGGCCGAGGAGATTATAAAGGCAATAGTCCTGAGAAGAACAAAAAGTTATTAATAGACATGACTAAAATAATCGCAAATTCAAAAGTTATGGGTTATGCCGCCGTTCTTGATTTAGTAGCTCAAAGAAAGTATTTTCCCGGTAGATTAAAAAACTATGCTTACTATTTTTGTTTTTCTAGCGTTGTTCAACACTTTGCAGAATTAAGTGGTTTATATTTTCCTTCAGAAAAAAAAAGTGGAATTTATATTTGATAGAAATATGGAAACTGAAGCGGCAACACATCCTTTGTATGAATATATGTCATTATCATCGGAATATAAAAAGGCGTATGCTTCTTTAGATAGTCTTACATTTGCAAAGCGCGACAGTGAGAAAAAAGGCGTTGGTATTCAAGCGGCCGATTTGGTAGCTAGAGAAGCCATGAAACACGATGACAATATTTTAATAAGCAACTACAAATATCCCGTACGTGAAGAAATGGAAATATTAATGGCAACTAATAGATTTAGATTTTCCCATTACGGCGAAAAGTATTTTAAAGCATATTTGGCTGATTTTGATAGGCTACAGAAAAAAGCAAATATTTACTATGATAAATATGTGCAATGGCTAAAAGATCATAAACTTCACGATAATGATTCAAATAGGCATAGGTATCTTATTTATTGTCGAAATACTGAGAAGGCTTTAACTTAGCAGCTCGTCCCTAAAACCCTGTCCATCATATCAAGGTGGTCGCGGTTATTGAAACGGTAAGCGAATTCATTTAGATAGAGAGGGAGATATTTAGCAGATACTTTATGAAAAGTTCCATAGATGGCGCGTTTAAATAGTGACCATACATTTTCCACGCCGTTAGTATGGACAATGCCCTCTTTATCATATTTAACATAAGTTTCAGAATGGTTGACGGTACTATGAACAAATTCAGAACTATCAAGCCACAAGTAAGAGGTAAACTCGTCAGTATTAATATTGGAACCGGGGATAGCATTAGCACGGATGAACTCTTTCAAGGTGCTTGCTTTCACATTATTAACCGCTTGCATGAGGATTTTGCCTGATGTCCGCTCTTTTATCGCAACTACGGGAGTTTTATTGGAGGCTCCGCGCCCGCGCTGACCTTTTCCTTTGCCACCTATATAAGTCTCGTCAACTTCGCAGACACCGGCGAATTTTTGACAAAAATCCTCATCTTCCTGCATAGCAATGCGGATGCGGTGTGCCATATACCAAGCTGTTTCATAGCTTGTAGAAAGTTGACGTTGTAATTGTTTGGCGGATACACCTTTTTTAGATGAACAGATTAAGTAGATCGCCAAGAACCATTTAGTAAGAGGCAAATGCGAATTATGAAAAATTGTTCCGGTAGTAACAGAATATTGGTAGTGGCATTCCACGCACTCATAAAGAGAGCGCTCTTTGCCTGTCTTACCATCGGCTTTAAATTTCATAATGCGGTTACTGTTACATCTAGGGCATGTAATCTCTTTAGGCCAGCGCACTCTTTCAAAGTGGGCGATACATTTTTCTTCGGTGTTGAATTTATCAACAACATCGAAAAGGGAAGGTTGTTTTTCTTTCATGGCGAAGCTCCTTGTTTCATTATTTGACTATAGTATAACACTTATTTAACACTTTGTCAAGGAGATAATCTCCTTTTTCTTTTATGCTGCAATTGCACTGCACTTTATTTTCAGAATACTGGTAGGGCTAATATATTCTTTCATTAGAAAATTAAGCTTGCCTTTATTATATGGACAAGGCAAAATCACCAAGTGTGGGAATCGTCATCTCAGGAGGGTGCTATTTCTTCAGTGGCAAGCATCATAGCAGGTGTTATATATGGCCAGATCGCTGGGGCGTATTATAGCGAAGACGGAATCCCTGATTTATGGTTAATCAATCATTGGAATGTTTTTCGTAATATATGTAATTGAAATAAAAAATATAAGGTAATATTTATAAATAGCATGTAGTGAGAATCGAAGATAAATGAAAGATTCTAGAACAATTCTCTGGAGGGCAAAGTAATGATTTTATCGGATAAAATATATCAAAAAATCAAAGAGACTTACAACAAACTCGACAGCGAAAGAAATATAGTTTCAATATCGCAGTTGAACCAATATTATGAGACATTCCGCAAAAGATTTGGAATCCAGAAACTTAAAGGCCTTGACGGAGAGCTGCTTTTGGAAACAATACATAATTCAAGCAATCCGGATAGCCTTGTTTATTGGCTGGAATTCAAGAACGATGAAGAATTTCCATCTATCAATTTCGGAAGTATTGCAGGCGGCAGCGCACTCAAGTTTGGCATTTACAAGCGAAAAGAAACGGGTACATGGTTGACGGGAAATCCGATCAACTCCAATGTACTTTCAACAGAAGAAGCAATCGAAATCGCGCGGAAAAATCGTGATCAACTCATAGCAGGGTGTAATCTATTGTTAGATTTTCCGGCAGCGAGTACAGACGATGATTACAGGGCTTTACAAAATCAAATGGATAAGATTGCACCGGACGTGAGTAATTCTGCATGGGGACATAAATATTTTCACCTTATTTATCCTGATAAACTAGATGATTTTCATACTCCTAATTACCAACGATTTTACTTAATTAAACTCCTTCAAAAACCGCCTGCTGAAGACGGCAGGTATATTTGTGCTGGTCGATACATGGCTATTGCAAAGGAACTTGATATGCCTGTTAATATTTTGACGACTATTTTATACTCCATGGTAACCCATCCACACCGTTATTGGCGTATCGAGACAAAAATAGGTGGTGTGAGTCGCTGGGAATTGATGAAATCGGAAGCCTGCGTTGCTGTTGGATGGGATAAATTATCGCCGCTGAACGATATTTCGTACAACAAGGAATCTAAAGAGAAAATTCGCGCCGCCATAGAAACACATTATCCTGATAAGCCGCAACAGATTACCGGAAGGCAAACGCCACAACTATTTAACTACGTGGCTGTTATCGCCGAAGGTGACATTGTCCTTGCTGCGGATGGTGTTAAGGTTTTAGGCATTGGAAAGGTCATGGGAGGGTATTTTCATATACCGGATTCAGATGCGCCACATCGTCGTCAGGTAGATTGGCTCTCCTTTCATGAATGGTCAATGCCTAATCCAGAGGGATTGCAAACCACTGTGACTGAAGTGAAAAAGCATGAAAATTTGATAACTGTCGAACAAGTAATAAGTCACTCATACTCACCTCGACTTGTAACAGAGCCATCGAAAATAAACATACTGCCACCATTAATTGGAATCCATAAACGGATTCAATCTATTCTTGAACGAAAAGGACAAGTTATACTGTATGGACCGTCGGGCACCGGTAAAACTTTTTGGGCAGAACTTGTAGCATGTGAACTGGCGGCAAGATCACTTTATGGGATGGAATTCGCGCAATTATCAGATGATCAAAAAAAATCTATTATTGGAGGCGATAAAGATAATCAAAGCTTGGTGAGAATATGCTGCTTTCATCCAACATATCGTTATGAAGATTTTCTGGAAGGGTATCGTCCGGAAGAAGTCAATGGCGCAATGGTTTTTAAATTACATGATGGAGTCTTTAAAAAAATATGCGCGGATGCAAAATTAAATAAGGATCTCAATTTCTACCTGATTATTGATGAAATCAATCGTGGGGACATACCACGGATCTTCGGAGAACTGCTTACAGTTCTTGAAAGAAACAAACGTAACAAATCCATAATGCTGCCGTTATCTGGGGAATCTTTCTCCGTGCCGGAGAATCTTTTTATAATAGGTACAATGAACACGGCAGATCGTTCGAATGCTTTATTGGACACAGCATTGAAGCGTCGTTTCGGTTTTATTGAGTTGATGCCGGACAGTAAGGTTTTAGAAAATGTAGTTCTTGAGGGAATTCCTTTAGGCCCTTGGCTTGATGCCCTCAACCGTCGAATATGCGAGCATATCGGACGTAATGCAAGAAATCTCCAGATTGGTCATTCCTATCTTCTTGAGGGCACTCATCCCGTGTCGGACTTTATGAAGTTTTCAAAGGTGCTCTGCGAAGATATCATTCCACTTCTTGAAGAATACTGTTATGAAGATTATTCAATTCTTGAGAAGATTCTTAATGGGCTCGTCGACGTGAATAATCATAAAATACGCCACGATCTCTTTGATCCATTACAGAAAGATAAACTCATTCAGTCTCTCTTGGCTCAATGTCCTGAAATAGCCACCACACCGTAGGCGATAACAGCTGATTCAGGAGTGCTTGAAGAAAAGGTTGTAACAACAAATGATGGACAATATAACTAAGATAAGCATCAATGAGAGTTCAGTCTGATTCATCAAACCTTATCGAATATAAAGATGGCACACCAGATCAAATTCCGGAATTGTTAGGGGTTTGTATCGATGGCAGAGAAGATGTTGAACAATTGATTGATGATCTTACCAACTCAGTAAGCTTGAGATATATCAACTAGCAAAAGGCCTACGTCTACGGACAGATAAGCAGAAATTTAAGGACAAAATTTAGTTTAACCATATTATTATTCAAGAGAAAATAATGCTTTCCAAAGAAAATGGTTTTGCACTGCCTATTAAAATAAAATTACCCGACTCAAAGAAATACATCTTCACATTTATTACAATTTTAGTAGTTTTATTTTTAATTTACTCCAATAGTTTCAACGGTGATTGGCATTTTGACGATTTCAGCAACATCGTTGATAATCCACGCGTTCAGATGAAATCATTTTCCTGGTCGGAAATAAAGCATTGTATACTTGACAGTAATCAAAAAATATTATGGCGGCCATTGGCTGTATTGAGCTTTGCCTTGAATTATAAATTTGGCGGAATGGATGTTTTTGGATTTCATGTGGTTAATTTTATCATCCATTACCTGGCGGCTGTCTTTCTTTTTCTATTTATTTACAACACCCTTAATCTTCCTCTCCTTCGAGCAAAATATTGCCTGATCGCTTATCCGGTCGCTCTGCTTGCAACTTTTTTCTGGGCATTAAATCCTGTTCACGTAACTTGTATTACCTACATTGTGCAAAGATATACCTCTATGGTGGGATTATTTTACATCATGACCATGTATTTTTATTTGAAAGCAAGGACATCGGAAAAAGCAACTTATTCCATTTCATTTTTTATCCTGTGCTTTACTGCCGGTACTGCCGCAGTGCTGACCAAAGAAAACGCAGCAATGCTTCCGGTCAGCATTTTATTATTTGATTTATTTCTAATTCAAGGCGTCACTAAAGAAAACATTAAAAAATCTATCAAGATTTCTATTCTCCCTTTTTCGCTGATTTTAATTATCGGATTTATTTATACAGGTGGTTTTTCCAAATTTTTCGGTCTTCCAAATATTTTAGCCGGATATGAACTACGCGGCTTCTCCATAACACAAAAGCTTTTAACCGAACCTCGTGTTATCCTGTTCTATCTTTCCCTGTTATTTTATCCAATCAGTTCGCGCCTGACTTTTCTTTATGATGTGGAGGTGTCCCGTTCCCTGTTGCAACCATGGACCACTGTTCCATCACTTTTATTGATATTATTTATAATTAATTTTTCCTTTTATATTGCCCGAAAGCGTCCGTTAATTTCTTTTTGCATTATTTTTTATTTTTTAAATCATTTTATAGAGGGTTCAATTATTAATCTGGAATTAATATACGACTACCGCAATTACCTGCCATCAATGTTTTTGTTTATTCCTTTAGCGGAGTTCATAATTTACGCTATTAATTACTTCTCCTATAAGAAAACCATTCAATTTATTGTTGCTTTGAGCATAGCTATAATATTAGTTGGCGAAGGTGACATTACCTACAGCCGCAACAAAACAGTCTCCGATGATTTTCGCTTATGGTTTGATAACATTGATAAGTCTCCCGGTTTGAGCAGGCCTCATTCTAATCTGGGCAGAATCTACTTTATTAATAATAAGAAAGCAAAGGCGCTCCAGGAATATGAAAAAGCGATAATTTTAAATAATTTTGGAGGAAGTAATGTAGCTGAAGCGATGCAGGAATACAATCTGGGATTTTTTTATTTTGAAGAAACAAAAGATGATCTGGCCATGGAATATTTTAGAAAATCTTTTGAAATATATTCTGAATATATCCCCACGTATATACTTATAGCAAAAATAAAACTCCGGCAGAATAAAATTAAAGAAGCTGAAAAAATTATTGGAGATAAATTAAAAAAATATCATGATAATCCTCAATTATCAGAATTATATAGTTTTATTCTATTGAAAGATGGCCGGATTAATGACGCTCAATATTTCGCTAGAAAATGCCTGGCAAAAAATACAAATTCACTGCCTACGCTCGAGATTATGGCCGAAACCTGCCGCATAAAAAAAAATTATGCCGACGCTATTTCTTATTGGAACACTGTCCGGTCGATTTCGCCGCAAAACGCTTTGGCCAATCTCGCGCTTATTGAATTATACACGGAAATTAATGACACAGAAAAACTTAATCAGGAAATCCGCCTCTTATTTTATTTGCAGGGTTCTTTAAAGTTGAATGAATATATTCAACAATTGAAAAGGGATGAAAAGCTACTTATTTACCTTCCTAAAATTGAGAATTATTCCTTCATCATCAGGAAATGCAATAATATTAATTGACGCGCTTTTGTTGATGTTTCATTTCCAGCGCAAATTTTAGTAACCGGCGGGCTTCTTCATTATCCGGTTTTAGGCGGATGACCTCGTTATAATCCTCAATGGCGCGTTGATACTGTCCGAGGTTAGTGTAAGCATACCCCCTGTTGTAGTAGGCATCTGCATAATCTCGTTTCAGGCTGATAGCTTTATTGAAGTCCTCGATGGCCAGCTGATACTGGCCGAATTCACCATAAGTAATTCCCCGGGCATTATGCGCCAGATAATTATCTTTCGTCACCTGCAAAGCATGGTTAAAAAGGGCGGGACTGTTTTCCCAGTAACCGCATTGCTTCCAGGTTAAAACTGACAAGATGGCCAGGAAAGTTATTCCTGCCGGAAATAAAATCTTTTTGCGTATGTCTTCGTGCGGAAACAAAAGAGGAATGCCCCAAGCCAGCATGATGGCAATGCCTATAGAGGGCAAATAAGTATAGCGGTCGGCCAGCGCTTGTTTGCCGACCTGCACCAAGCCGATCACGGGAATCAGAGTTCCCAAATACCAAAACCAGCCCACAAATAAAAAAGGCAGTTTTTTAATGGCATAAATAACTATAATAGTAGTTCCAGTCAGGATGAAGCAGGAAAGCAAGATTTGCCATAATGGAAAAGAATGTTCATAGGGATAAAATACAGCCAGGTCAACCGGCCAGAAAGTTTTTCTTAAATAAGAAACATAAGAAATGATCGCATTGGCAACACGCTCAGGAAAGGGCAAATATTCCAGAGACAGAACGGCTCCGCCTTTATTTTGAGCCCAGAGAGTTACAACACTCGACACAATTGTTAAAAAAATAAAAGGCGCCTTTTCCCACAAAAGCCTCTTGATCGAGTAACTGCAGTTTTTTATCGGCGCAGATATCTTCTTTTCAAGGAGAGCAACATTACTCCGTTCGCCTTCATTTTTTAGTGCCTTTTGCCAGTGGCCCAACGGCCAATAATCCAGAAGCAACAAGACAAAAGGCAAAGTGACCAGCATGGGTTTGGCCATCAAGCCCAAAGCAAATAATATCAAACAAAGAAAATATTTGGAAAGTTTAGAACTTTCGGCATAACAGGCATAAGCGTAAATACTCGCCAATCCGAAAAACATACTTAAAACGTCTTTGCGCTCGGCGGCCCAGGCTACGGATTCCACCCGCAGGGGATGCAGGGCAAAAAGAGCCGCAACAAAAGCCGAGGACCAAAGATTCTTTGTCATTTTATTTAAAAAGAAGAACAAAAAGAGAACACTGCCGATGTGCAGGAGCAAATTAATGAGGTGATGACCGGAAGCGTTTGTTCCGAACAGGCTCCAGTCCAGAGTGTGAGAAAGTAAAGTCAAAGGATGCCAGTTATTGCAGACAACAGCGCTAAGTGCCCATTTAATACTTTCCGGATCAATTCCTGATTTAATATGTTTGTTTTCGGTAATGTATTGATGGTCATCAAAACTAACAAAACCATTGCCTAAAATCCGGCTATAAGCGATAAAAGAAGCAACAATTAAAAATATAACGATGAGGTAAGTGTATTTTTTTTTCATTAATATAAAATATCCGCGTAATAAAAAGTAACCAATCTTTTACTACATCCTGAGGCGGAAATGACGATTTTGTTCTGGTTTATCTTAATCAGATAAAAAAATAGCGTGAGGGTCCTCACGCTATTTTCTACTAAACGCACTTCTTATCTTTCATTTTTATGTAGTTGGATAAATCCAAGTTCCAATAACGCCGGTTATCGTGTTTCCTTTTACAGCGTCTACAGTAATAACAATATCACTGCCATTCAGCGCCGCTCCAACGTGAAAATCAGAACCGACATCAGGTGTAGCACCACCAACAGAAGCTAAAACAACCCCTGGTGTAGGCACTACACCGTTTGCCAACGTCTGTGAGGCATAATAACCGTTTGCACGTCCTTTTATTTCTGCTATTGCTCCTTGCGCAGCGGCGATTCTTGATTCTTCCATCATACTAATGTACCTGGGTACAGCCACCGCAGCTAAAATTCCCAAAATAACCAAGACTGCAATGATTTCAATCAACGTAAAACCTTTTTCATTTCTTAACATTTTTTTCTCCTTTCTTTAAATTTATTTATTTTTTAATTTACATGATTACTCTTTTTTCTTCTAATAATCACATAACATCAAAGCAAAAGTTATGCCATTAGCAAGACTATAAAAAAATTTTCTTTTCAACCGATGTCTCTCTAATGTGTTTAATTAGCTTAACTTTTATTTTTTGTCAACTATATTTTCTTGCAACCTATTTTATCTGACTTACCAGTAAATTGCAAATTTTGGTGACTTCTCTACAATTATTGTAGATTTCTAAAGGTGTTTATATCAATATCAAACTTCTTGATTCTATGCCAAAGACTTCTTTGATTTATCCCTAAAATATCTGCTGCCTTTACTTGAATGCCTCTGGTTTTTCTCAAAGCGGCAATAATTATTTCTTTTTCCATTAACTTGAGCTTAGCATCAAGAGCTGTATCATCACTTAAATTTACTATATTTAGCGAATTTTGCTTCAATAATGCTGGCAAATGATTTGACTGAATAACGCCATTTTCACTCAATATTGAAGCTTGCTCCAAGGTATTTCTCAGCTCTCTTATATTTCCCGGCCAGGAATAACCAATTAATTCTTGCAGCGCTGAAGTGGACAATTTTGCCTGCTTGGGAAAAGACTCCAGAAAATAATTTGCTATTGGAAAAATATCCTCTTTCCTCTCTCTGAGTGCAGGGAGGGAGATGGAAAAAACATTTAAACGAAAATAAAGGTCTTCCCTGAATGTTCCTTTCTTTATCATTTCAGGTAAATTTTTATTCGTAGCCGCAATAAAACGGATGTCCACCCGAATAAGTTTTGTCCCTCCTACCCTTTCAAATTCCTTTTCTTGTAAAACACGCAGGAGTTTCGCCTGTGTAGCTAAAGGCATGTCCCCAATTTCATCCAGAAAAATCGTGCCGCTGTCGGCTATTTCAAACTTTCCCTTTTTTTGTTCGGTAGCGCCGGTAAATGAACCTCTCTCGTGGCCAAAAAGTTCACTCTCGAGCAATCCTTCCGGAATGGCCACACAATTAATTTTTACAAAAGGCTTGCCTTTCCTCATGCTATGTTCGTAAATACCCGAAGCAATCAATTCCTTGCCTGTCCCGCTTTCACCGGAAATAAGAACTGTGGAATCTGTCGGAGCAACTTTTATAATTTGCGTAAAAATATTACGCATAGAAGCGCTGGAACCAATAATATTGGGAAATAATTCTTTTGCGTCAACATTACTCAGAATATTCGCTACGCTATCAAATAGTTTGGTAATTTGGTCATAATCGTCTGTTATTTTTTTTTGTTTTCCTAACTGAGAATTAGCAATAATAGAGATATTCTGCGTTTTATTAACAAATCCTATGAGGGGTTTTAAAAAAAAATGCAGGAGAAGAAAACTTACAAAAAAAGTAAAAAACGCCATTGCTGTAATTAAATAAACAAAATTCAGGGAATATATCTGGATGATTTTTTCGTGTTGTTTAAATAATTGATATGTTACAATAACGCCGATTATTGATATCCCAGTGTAAATTGCCGGAATCAATATATTAATACTTATATAAATATTTTTTTTCTTCATTCCTTTATCTATATAATGCTGAATTCGTAAAAAGTATGATTTTACCTATTTTAGTTATTCCTGTTTATGCCCTCATGTGACTCAACGTAACCTTTAGGTTATTCAAGTTATCAGGGATATCAGCAGGGGGCGTAAAAAATTGTTCGTGTGTCCATTTTTTACGGTTCCATTATCAATGTTTTGTTGCAATTTTTGTAAGATCCCACATGGGCATAAATATGGCCAAGGCAAAGAAGCCGACAATTGCGGCTAAACCAACAATAAGAAGAGGGCCTATTGCTTCGGAAAGACCTTTAATCGCATGTTCAACTTCATCATCATAGTGTTTGGCAACTGCGCGCATCATCTCATCAATATTCCCTGACTCTTCACCAATCGCTACCATATCAACAACCATCGGAGTAAAATATTTTGCTGATTTTAATGGCGCCGAAATTCCGGCGCCTTCTTTAATACGCTCACGAATATGATCAAAAGATCGCGTAAGAGCCTCATTACCCATTGTTGCAGAAAGAATAGTCAATGATTGCATAATGGGCACACCGCTGGTTTGCAGAATAGCAAAAATGCTAGCAAAGCGCGATAAAGCCGCCTTCTTGAATACTGGCCCTACTATAGGCATTTCTAATAAAAAAGAATCCCTGACGAATTTGCCATTACTTGTTTTAAAATAGGATATCATAACAAAAACAGTTATTACTATCACACCAATAATCAAATACCAGTAATTATGCAGGAAACCGTACAAAAACATGGCAAATTTCGTCGGCAACGGTAAAGTTAACCCAGCACGGCTGAAAACATTAGCAAATTGAGGTATTACAAAAGTTAAAAGAAGAATAAAAGCACCACTTAATGCGACAAGAACTATCAGAGGATATCTGAATGCCGATTTAATATCTGATTTTACTTTCGCTTCATGTTCAATAATATAGATTAAACGATCTAAAACGACGGGCACACTTCCGCTTATTTCACCTGCCTTGACCATATCGCAGTACAGGCGTGAAAATATTTTGGGATGTTTATCCAATGCATCGGAAAGAGGCATGCCTTGATTGATATCTTGAATAATTTTTGATATTGCCTCCCTTAAACCTTTATTTTCTGTCTGTTCCTCTAAAATAGAAAGAATTCTTAACATCGGTATACCGGCAACAATCATAGAATGGAATTGTTTCGTAAATATGACCACATCCGTTACCTTAACTTTGCTTGTGCCGAGAATAGCTTTCAACTGAAGATTATCTCCGGTTCTACTCTGTTCCTTAATCTTTGATGGTATAAGATTACGTGAGATCAACATGGAACTTGCTACTTCAACGGATTCAGCCTCTAAAGTCCCCGACGCTGTATCTCCATTTTCATTCATTGCTTTATAAATATATTTGGGCATTTTTTATCCTTAATTCAGACTAAACCATTACGGCGGAAGCCGCTTCTTCCAAAGTTGTAATCCCATGAATTACTTTTTGTGCCGCAGCTTCTTTTAGTGTTGTTAACTTTCCGGCAGCTACTGCCGAGCGTGTAATTTCCGGGCTCGGCCTCTTCTTGATAATCATGTCTTGAATCATCTCGTCATTGACTAAAACTTCAAAAATACCCGTTCTTCCCTTGTAACCAGTGTTCTTGCACTGGCTACAGCCTTTACCGCGCTGAAAATGAGCGTTACTTGCTTCTTCCTTTGTTATTCCGAAAGCAACAAGAGCATTTTCCGGCGGATTATAATTTTCTTTGCAATAGGGGCAAACGGTGCGCAATAATCTTTGGGCAAAAGAAACGATCAAAACAGATGAAATCAGGAATGGTTCAATGCCCATATCAATAAATCGTGTTATAACTCCTGCAGCATCATTAGTATGCACAGTACTTAAAACTCTATGTCCTGTTTGTGCTGCTTGCACAGATACTGCGGCAGTTTCAGCATCTCTAATTTCACCAACCATAATGACATCCGGGTCCTGACGAAGAATTGAACGCAAACCGCTGGCAAATGTCATTCCTGCTTTACGGTTTAACTGCACTTGGCGAATATCATTGATTCTATATTCGACGGGATCTTCCAAGGTGATTATATTTATATCCGGTTTGTTTATTGAATTCAAGATTGCATAAAGACTGGTGCTTTTACCGCTTCCTGTGGGCCCGTTACTTAAAATCATCCCGTAAGGTTTACGGCATATTTTTTCTATTTTTGCCATATCTTCGGCATCCATGCCCAAACGATCTAATGTATAAATACCCGCGCCCATATCCAACAGGCGCATGACAATATTTTCTCCGTGAATTGTGGGGATTGAGGAGACTCTGACATTAATTTCTTTTTTTTCTATTTTCAGGGTAAATCGGCCGTCTTGAGGAATTCTGGAAATAGTAATATCCATGTTGGCTAAAATCTTCACGCGGGCAATGACGGACAAAAATAGGGATTTGGGCGGTGAGGGCATTTCTATCAGTCTGCCATCGATGCGATAACGCAACTGTACAGTAGTTTGTTGAGGACTGATATGGATATCGCTTGCATTATCCCGGATAGCTTGAGCAAAAATAGAATTAGTCAAACGAACAACCAGCGCTTCTCCCGCCATATCCTGTAGAGATGCGATTTGGACTTCTTCTTTGTTATCCGACTCTTCTTCAGACTTAGAATCTACTTCCATTGTTCCTATAATATCGCCCAAATCAGATTGCACACCATATATACTATTGATGAGCTGATTGATTTCCGACTCCGAACAAATTACCGGTTCAACTTCCATGTTGTTTAACTTTTCAATGTAATCCAAGGTTGTTATCTCCAGAGGATCAACAATTGCGACCATCAACAGATTCCCTTTAATTTTTAGAGGAACTACTTTATTTTTTTGCGCAATTTCAATTGGTATGTATCGCACTAACTCCAGATCCAACGGAAAATCGTTTATATGATATTTCTTGATATTGAGCTGTTCGCTTAATAAATCAATTATTTGTTTCTCTTGGACAAATCCCTTATTTATCACATACTGGCCAAACTTTAAATCGGTTTTCTTTTGATCAATGAGAATTTGTTTAAGCATTTCTTCGGTTAAAAACCCTTCTTTTACAAGTATTTCACCAAGACGTTTTTTATTCTTCATTTATCCTCCGGATAACTCTCACCTCAATGTTGCAATGCGCGGCGATTGAAAAAAACCGTATCCGCATTCCATTGAGATAAAATTTTTGTTTTGGCGGCAATCATGGGTGGTAATTTGCCAACTGCTTCCTGGGCAGCCTGAATATTTTTAAAATATTTATCAATAATAATCGTAAATTCAATACCTTCTTTTTTATTCCAGAAGGAAAAGAAAGCTAATGGAGGCATATTCTGCTGATCCGGATTTTCACGAAAAACATCATATATTGTTTCCAGATCTTTTCCATTTTCGACAGCAACAACAATATCTCCTTCGTTTACAGGTTTTACATCTGCGGGAATTGATGGAAGATTTATTACCTCCCCTTCCCAAATCATGTCTTTATCCTTAATCCGAGGATTAGCCTTAACAACTGCTTCTGTTATCTCGTGATTTACCACACCATATATATTATGCAGTGTCCACCAAATTGTTCGTCTTTTTGTCATTGTTAACTTTCCCAAGTAATCAGGCATTTTAGTATCCTGATTTTTTTCTTCCCGAATAATTAATGGATCATGTAAAACGGAAGCTGATGGTGCTTGTTTAATTTCCGAAACAACAGTAGTCGCCGGAGCTGTCGGTAATTGTTTATGCGCGTCAGCATCCCGATGTTGAAATAGAATTGCGTTTATCGAAAGACCCAGAACAAGGATAATTAAAACACCCCCCAGTTCCCATCTTAATCTTCTAAATACTGGCGTCTCCATCCCCCTTATGCAACTTCTGACCAAAAACCAGCCGGCTTTTTTCTTGCCGCGAATGATCATTTTTAAAATTACCTGATGGCAAAAAAAAACAACTTTGCGCGGATATCCGCCGGTAGCCAGATAAATAGCCGCCAGCCCCCAAAAGCTAAACAGCGAAGGCACAATTTCAGAGTCTCTGGCGATACTGATACGATAATTGATCATTGCCCGCATTTGTTTAAAATTGAGGGGTCGGAGATGATAGAGAAGGTTAACCCGGTCAAAAAGATTGGCGCGTTTTTTAAGGATTTGTTGGAATTCTTTTTGAGCAAAGATTATTATTTGCAGCAACTTAAAATTATTTGTTTCGTAATTAAGGAATTCACGCAAAATCTCCAGACAATTCTCGGGAATTTTTTGGCCTTCGTCAATGATCAAGACAACTATTCTTTTTTCATCAACACCTTTATCAAAAAGATAATCTTTAATTCTTTCTTTTAAATGCCATTCACTTTCGCAATTATTTAAATCTTTAATTCCCAGCATCAAAGCGACCGTTTGTAAAAATTCAACGGCGCTATTAAATGCCGGATCTAGCAAAAGGTGAGTTTCAATTTCCGTAGAATCTGCTGAAGGGGAAGAAAAATTCTGGATAAGCTTACGACATAAAGTAGTTTTTCCGGTACCGATGTCTCCTATGACCACATTAATTCCACGGCGCAGTCGAACAGCTAATTCCAGCTTTTGTAAACAACCGGTATGCTGTGGCAATTGAAAAAGAAATTCTGGCTCCGGTGAGTTGGAAAATGGCTCTTTTTTAAAATGGAGAATATTGTAATAATTCATTTTTAAATGCCGTTTTGCTGTTTAAACGTCGGCTATTGCTTAGAGTCCAATCCCGTTTTATTTTTCGGCTTGGTTCCGGTATTCTTTTAATTCTGGTCAGTTTCATTTTTTTGTATAATATTTTGTCCAACCGGAGATGCATTCTGGTTATTATTACCGATTTGCAATATATGGGGAGTAATAAATATAAGAACTTCTTCCATCTGGTCGCTTTTACTATCCGACTTGAAAGCCCATCCCAAAATGGGAATATCTTTTAACCACGGCACACCGTTTCCAGTTGCTGATTTGGTTTGTTTGGTTAAACCGGAGATAACAATTGTCTCTCCATCTTGAACAATTAACACCGTTTCCGTTTGCTTCTTTATAATGTACGGATCTCCCAAGGCGTCTTTCCTTGTCGTATCCACTTCATCTTTTTTCACCAAAATTGTCATCTTTAAATTTTTACCGTCAATTACATGCGGCGTAATTTCCAGACGCAAGACAACGTCTTGAAAAGTGGTAGTTTGTGTAACGGTGCTGCTGCTGGTGCTGCTGGTGGTGGCTCCTGTAAGTGTTACGAAGGGAACTTTTTCACCATTTTCTGTATATGCTTTCTGATTGTCTAAAGTTGTTATTGACGGACTGGATAAGATATTTAACTTATTATCCGCCTGTAAGGCCTGCAATTGTACTTCCAATAAATTTCCGCCAATCTTTCCGAATAACAAACCTAATGAAGCAGAGGGATTAGATGATGATAATATGTTAGGAGAGGGAAAATTAACTCCTAATCCTTGTGCTCCTAGGCTTCCCGAGGGAGAAACACTGCCACCGGTAACAATAAGATCGTTATTACCAGACATGTTAGAACCTTTATTGTATCCTCCCCACATAATTCCCAAATCACGGGCAACACCTTTCGTTGTTTCCACAATATTGGCTTTAATTACAATTTGAGCCGTGGGTTTATCCAGTTTTTGAATAATGGGTAGTATCCTGTTCAGGTCATCACGCGTCGCGGAGATAACCAGAGAATTGCTGTGTTCATCAACCTTAACCGATCCGCGCGGTTTTCCATCCTTATCTTTAGTCAGAAAATCCTGAAGAGTCTCCCCCAATTTTTTGGGATCGGCGTAATCAACGCTTATCACTGCTGGCTCTAAAAACGGATCAACCCATTGAATATCCCGCAATTGCACTTTTCGCTTTAAGTCCTGTTCAACGTCATCGACAGTCAGCACTCGGATTATATCGCCTTCCCAAATATAAGATAAACCATAGGTGCGCAACAATCCGGTAAAGGCCTTGTCCCATGGAACACCCCGGAAATCTACGCTAATTTCAGTTTTCAATTCGTTTTTCATCAGAAGGTTTAGGCCAACAGATTTGGCCATTGAACGTAACACCGCTTTGAGGTCCGCCTGACGCATGGTCAAATTAATTCGTTCGGTAGGTAGTTTTTTCATCTCCGGTCCTACCAATGAAGTAGAGGGAGCTTGTTTTGTAGTTAAAGCCGACATATTAATTTTTTTAGGTTCGGCAGAAGGAGAGTGCCCTTGAGAACTCTCAGCAAGAGTAGTCCATTTATCAAAAAAAGGATCTTTTTTCTCGCTGTTAAGTCCATCAGCACAGCCGAAGAAAAATATCAGCACGAAAAAACCCAAACACAACATCACGATATTTTTAGCAGAGTATTTCAAATCGACAACCTCCAATGGATATTTTTATTCTTGCAGGGGAATTTCTTCTTTGTTTCCCGTATTTTTATTATAAATCAAAACCTTCGAAGGCGTAATCTGTTTTAACACATAACCTTCTATTTCTAACTGTTCCCCTATCCTATATTCAAAACCGTTAATAACAGCCATTTTATTTTTCCCGGAATCTACATAACCGGAATAAATTATTTTAGCCAATACACTACCAGTTGCGACCCCCTCTCTGTTCGCCCATGCTCTATAAGTGTCTTTCTTCCAGAAAGGATTTTTCACCCAATCGGTTTCCATTCGCCTGATCACACAAGTATCAAAATCGGAGGGTTTGTTTTTATCTAAATCATTTGTTATCCCGCTTATAAAAGTGTCAACTTTCACAGAATCGGCACTGGCACTGGTTTTAACTTTTTTACTCGCCGGACCGGCAATTAAGTATGCATAACCTGCATATAAAATAAACACAGCGGTAACTACTAAAATGATAATCTCCCTTTTTTTTAAATTAGCCATAAATACCTTTTGTGTATTAACTACTTAATTGCTATCCAAATTTTCATTCTAAATTCCAAGTAATCGGGATATTGCAGGATACTAATTTCCTCAATCCTATCCAAATAAGGAATAGCTCCCAGTCCGATCAACATTTTTCGAAAATTGGCAAATTCTCCTTTTAGTACAACATTGTTCAAAAGAGATGTGGAGGAACCCGCCAATGTGCTCAAATCCGGCTTAAGCGATACCATTGTTAGCCCGGATTTACCCGCTATCATCCGGACATCATCTTGAAACTTTCCTGTTTCTCCACGGAGTATTGTTGTTTTCCCGGGATTGGGTAAAACACGTGAATCTTTATTATTCATAGTCTTAAGCAAAGTTGAATAGATAGGCTCCAGTTTCTTTTGCTCTTCGATTTGATTTTTTAATTTTTTATTCTCCTCAATGAGATTAGAATTGTAGTGATACAAAGGGAATATCCCCACGAGCACAAAAAGGACTATAATTCCGATGTAAGTTACTATATACCAAAAACTATCTTGGTGTATGCTAATGTTAAATTTCTTCATTATGGCTAACCTATTTTAGCGCTTAAAGTAAATTGTAGGACCTCACTTTTTTTGAAAGTGACAATGTTGTTTTTTTGTACCGATATCTGACTCAACATTCTTGAATTTTCTAGATTTATCACATATTGAGCTAAAAGTGAATCCAGCATATTTCTATTCCCAAAAATAACTCCCTCTATTGTAACACCATTGCTTGTTTCTTGTGGTGTTTTATCGGCATTAGCCTTTGGCGAAATACCTCCCTCAATTATTTTAAAACTGATCAGACTTATATTTTGAGGTGTAAGATCCGAAACTTCTCCAATCGCCTCAAGTCCCAAATATCTCTGTGTATATTGACGGGTAATTTTCCTTTGCGTCTTAACTTCATCAGCCATTTTAGAAACTTTATCCATCGATAAAAGCGGACTATAAAGGGCTAATTCTTTTTCTAATTTGACCTGTTTCTTTTTAAGAATGTTTCTTTCCAAACCTTGATAAATTAAAGTGATAAGGCAAATAATTAGAACCGCGACAAAGGAGAAAAAAACCAATCTATCCGTTCGCTTTGTGCTTATTTCTCTATTTTTTTCTTTATAAGTAAAAATAACATTAGGTGTGCGTTTATTATCCGACAGGGAAAAACCCAAAGCCGGAGACAGGAACATTCTCTCGGAAAGGCTTATAGACTCGGTAGAAGTGGAAGCCATATGCTGTTTAAAAGGATCAAAGAATTCTGTTTTTACCCCTAACTGATCACTCATGAAATCCAAAATAGAATTATCGACATTCACTAAAGATAGAATGTATATCTTTTCAACTTTTTGGAATCCGATTGAAGATGTTTTTAAAGTCAAATCAACCTGACGAGCTAATCTTTCCCATACCGGCGAGATCATCTCCAGTATTTCTTCTTTTTTAAAACCGTAACCGGCATCTGTATCTTTTAATTTTTCTGAATCAGGGCTGAGACTTAAAAGAATTTTTTTTGCTTCATCATTGTTCAGTTGTAAATTGCCCGTTTTCTCAAAAACAGAAGCGATAATTGCTTCCAGCATGCTGTTGATGCTTCCAGTCTTAATGCCACGGGACATTACCAAATTTTCTTTCTTGTAAAAATCAATTCGGGAAAAATTAGGACCGATAAACAAACTGGCAAATATTCCTTCGCTAGTCGACATCCATTTTGATCGGAAAATATTCTGAACAGCGAAAGGAACCGTCGTAACTCCGGCCAGAGTTATTCCAATATCCGAAAATAAGGCTTTTATTTCTTCAATTGAAGTTTTCGTGGCTGTATAGACCATGACAGAGTACTTGGGTTTATCCTGATCTATAATTTCACCTTGCAATTCAAAATCAAAAATTGATTTCGTTTCGTCAACGAAACCTTCCTTTTTCGCTGTCCAATAGATCACATTTTCCAGTTGCTTTGTCGGCACACGCGGAACTTTAAGGAAATGGATGTTAACACTGCTCGAAGATATTTTTGTCCAGATATTACAATTATCAAATGAACCACAAAAGGCAACCAGAGAAGATTTCAAAAATGAATTGAATTCTGATGAGCTGTTAGATTCCTTTTGACTATATTTGATGACCTTTTGGTCAACTAAAATCGGCCTATCGTCAGAATCTTTAACAGTCTTAACCAAATAAATAAATTCCCGGCCAATATCAACACCGACAGTATAAACTTTTTTATCGAAAAAACGATTAGGTAAAATAACTTTGATTTTTTTTGCCGGCTTTTTTCCAGGCAAAGAAATTTTTTGTTTTCCCAATGCGCTGAAAGATTCTTTATCTTTTCCGCGTATAACATTAAGAAGTTTTTCAGTTGAGTTTATATCGTTATTTATGCTGGACAAGAAAATCTCCTTCTTTTTTTATCATATTTCAATCTTTTTTATTTATTGCAACACAACTCCGTAAAAGAAAATCTCCTTAATGCTGATATAATATCAATCTTTTTTATTTATTGCAACACAACTTCGTAAAAGAAAATCTCCTTAATGCTGATATAATATCAATCTTTTTTACTTATTGCAATATAATAATGCAATAATATTTTTAATTATTTTTTCATAATCAGCCTCTATATGATTTGTAAAATAATAGGGTGCCCTTTTTGCTTGAAAGAACCCTCTTGACATACTTTATTAACAAGCGCAGTAAGATAAGAAATTATCGCATCACACTTTGCTTAACATGATGGCATTGGCATTGCCGAAAGCGCCGCATAGCGAAGCCACACCGTACTTGGCTTTTGGATAGTCAGTTTTCATAATATTGTTCATGGTGACCACGAGACGGCAGCCGCTCTCGCCCAATGGGTGGCCAAGCGCCAACGCGCCGCCCCAGACATTTACATTTTCGAAAGGCGCATTCTGAGCAATACCCAGATCCCTGACGCAGGCCAAAGCCTGGCTGGCGAAGGCCTCATTGAATTCCCACAGATCGATATCGCTGACCTTCATACTCTTGCGGTCCAGAAGCTTTTTGACTGCGGAGATGGGACCGATACCCATGATGGTCGGATCGCAACCGGCCATGGCGCCGCCTTCATATTTGAGGTGATATGAAAGGCCTAGCTTGTCGGCCTTGGAACGTTCCATCAAGAGAACGGCGGCTGCGCCGATCGTAAGCGGCGAGGACGTTGCGGCTGTCAAAAGACCATCCGGTTTAAAACCGGGCTTCATGCCTGCCATCTGCTCTCTGGAGATGTCACCTCGGATCCACTGGTCAGTATCGACCATGAAGGGCGTGCCGTCGTCCTTAAGACCTTCAATCGGGATTATTTCCTTCTTGAACTTGCCGGCCTTGGTGGCAGCATCGGCTTTCTTATGACTCCAGAAGGCCATGTTTTCCATATCGTCCCGGGTGATTTTCCACTGTTCGGCCACTTTTTCAGCAGTTGAACCCATGGGGATGTCCATGATGTTGTATCGCTCGAGCAGACGCGGAGGGAAATCCATATGCATGGCCATGAAAACTTTTTGCATGTCTTCCACACCGGAAGCCAGATAAGTATCACCCTCACCACATACAATAGCTCTGGCAGCATGCTCAATGGCTGCCATGCCGGAAGGACACTGCATTGTAAGAGTGTTGCTCGGAACACATTCTGGGAATCCTCCTGCCAGCCAGGAAATACGTCCGATATCGTTTTGCATGCCGGTAATATTGGCGCAGCCGACAAATACTGCCTCTATATCTTCGGGTTTTACCTTGGGGTTACGGGCAAACAACCCATCATAAACTTTTGTCAGAACCTCATCCGGTCTGATGGCTTTAAACCATCCCTTTTCGATGTGCGCCCGGGAATTGGCTGACCTTACACCATCGATAATTACACACTCACGCATAGTATAGTCTCTTCTAAATTATTGTTTTAAATTTTATCAAAATATTGCATGAATTCACCAATTGATCAAATAACTAAAATGCCTCAAATTGTTCATAACCTTTAGTAATACGTAGCAGAACTTTTTATTATTCCGAACATTTTATCGGTCCGTAAAAGCACGCAAGCGATTTTGAGGCGATACGCCGATTATTTGATATGACATCACTTTGTGACAGCGAAAGTATAAGCAGAAAGAACTTATGTGTCAACAAAATATTTACCGGAATACAAAATACACGACGTTAAGAGCGGCACAAAAAGATTGCATATCCACATTGAGCATTAATTCTTAATTATTTATATGTAATTGTTCATTGTTTTAATAATATCTTCTTCAAGATTTCCACCTTGAGCGATATAATGATCAATTACGGATTTTAATTTCAAATATTTTCCTCTATCTGAAAGATCATCCAGTTTTCTAAAAGAACCGCTACGCCTCCCTACTCGAAAAATAAGCTTATCTTCAGGAGAAAGTTTAAAATATCTTTCCATCGCAGATAAAATAATTTGTTTATCTTCGGGGAATCTGCCCTCCAATTCTTCCAATAAATTTAAAATGTGATCGCTGGCCAGACAAGTTCCCTGAACATCCAAATTTTCGATGAATAAATTTATTTCTTTAAGAATATCTTCATCATTCAGCGGTTGAAATTCTCCTTTTTTCGTCAACTCGTCCAGTTCAGTGCCCGGAACAACATGCAGTGTGCGCAGGCGAATAAAATCAGGACTTATGACATTAATGACTCTGGCGGTCTCCAAAGCGTGCTGACGAGTCCATTTTTTTCCGCCCAACCCGGGCATAACGTATTCACTGAGTTCAATGCCAGCCTGTCTGATGCTCAGCCCCGCTTTAATGTGATCGCTGGCCGTAACACCTTTGTGAATTAAAGATAAGACTTCGTCACAGCCGCTTTCCATACCGATGTGGATGCGTGAAAGACCAGCCTTTTTTAATTGCTCAAACTCATCAACGGTCTTTCTCGCCGCCGTGTGTGAACGGCAATAAGAAGTAATCCTTTTTATATGGGGAAATTTTTCTTTTAGAAAATCAAGAATTGCTAAAAGATCGGCGGTTTTCAAAATTAAAGAATTGGCATCCTGCAAAAAAACATTTTCTCCACCGAAATAAAGCCACGCCGCCACCGTGTAAAGAAAATCATTGTAATAATCGCTGTTGTTATAAATCTTTCTTAAAACGTTTTTATTAACACCGCCGCCTTCTCCCCATTTCCAGGAAAGGTTGATAATTTCATCGGCAATATCTTTCATTACCTGAATATCTTTTTTAACCTCTTCCACACTCCTTAGTTCAAACTTGCTGCCACGGTATGTATGGCAAAAAGCGCACCTGTTCCATGGACAATTTCTTGTTACCCGAATCAAAAGGCTTGTCGCCTCGCTGGGCGGGCGAATAGGTCCCTGCTCAAAATAATCATTCATTGGTGCCTCTTGGAGTTAGAATGAGTTTAATATAGCAATTATTTATTTTTCGGCAAGAGCGAGAAAAGATTAAATTAAGGTAGAAACAAAAGAGGATCGTGTGCTTTTCCCTGTAAACGGATTTCAAAATTTATATACACATCACCAGCATCATCGGTTTCACCAGCCACTGCAATCGTTTCTCCTTTTTTTATATTTTGATCCGTCCTTATGTATCTTTTCTTTAAATGTGTATAGACAGTCGCAAAATTTTCTTTATGCCGGACAATAATTGTTTCGCCGTAATTTTTTAACTGAGATGAGAAAATAACTGTGCCGGATGCCGCCGCCTTTACCTTAGCGCCCAAGGTGGAAACAATTTTAATCCAGTTATGATAAGTTTTGTTGGGTTGGATGCCGAAATTAGTCTTCACACTGCCACGCAATGGCCAAATAAATCTATTTTTATCTATTTTTTTTCCCTGTTCTTGTTTTTTTACTTTAGAGTTTTTTTCAATATTTTCATCAGCAATTTTTTGTCCCTGAATAGTCTTTGCCGGCACAGGCTTTTCAAGAATCGCAATTTGAGGCTGTTGCCCTGTTGAAGATTGCACAATGGGCGAAGCTTCTTTTTTATAAACTGCAACCGGCGCTTCCTTCGCGATTTTTACTTCTTTTACATTTCGATTTTTCGCAAGGTCTTTAATATTACCGGAAATATCTTTCTTGGTTTTTACATCTGCCGCCGTCTTCACAGTTTTCGCATGAGCAGTAACATCGTCAATTACTTGGCTGGCGTCGGGAATAAATATAACCGAGCCTTCTTTAATTGAGTTGAAATCAGTTATATTGTTCATTTCGGCTAAATCTTGTAATTTGACATGATAAGCGCTGGCAATCATCCAAATCGTTTCATTTCTTTTTACTAGGTGGTAAATACCCATTGCCTGCGTCTTTTGCAGTTGGGGTCTGAAACAAGAAAAAATTAAAGACAACGCCAGTAGAATAAAAAAAACTGACGTCAGTGAAGGTTTTATTTTTTCCATCCGCTCTCTCCTATCAAGCTGACAAAGCGGCATCCGCCTAAATCCTCTTTGATAATTTCCTGTGGATTTTCTACAGGACGTGTAAGTTTATATAAGGTTTGCACATCGCGACCGCCGACAGGGACAACCATTCTTCCGCCAACAGCAAGCTGTTCGACCAAATATTGCGGAATTTCGGGTGCCGCAGCTGTAGTGATGATCGCGTCAAACGGAGCTTCTTCTCTCCAACCGTAAGATCCATCGCCGACTCTTATAGCTACATTATAAAAATTAAGTTTATCAAGAATTTTGCGCGCGTTTGTCGCCAAGGAAGCTATGCGTTCAACGGAAAAAACACGATCAGCCAGATAAGCCAGCACAGCCGTTTGATAACCGGAGCCGGTGCCTATTTCCAGAACTCTTTCCTTTCCCTTTAACTCCAGAGCCTGCGTCATGAGTGCGACTATATACGGTTGCGAGATGGTCTGATGTTCATCAATAGGAAGAGGACTATCATTATATGCCTGATCAATCAGCCCTTCGTCAATGAAAAGATGACGCGGAATGATACTCATAGCCCTCAATACCCGGTTGTCGCTTATATCGCGTGCTTTTATCTGAGTCTCGACCATCCGCGTCCGTTGCTTTTTATATCTATCCATTAACTGGCCTTTATTTTTTCTTTTTTATCCGGAATCCGGTAAATTTCCTGAACCATCTCATGCCGTCTCAAACCCAGAGCTTCGCGTGTAACAATCAGATAATAATATTGCAACTCGGCTTTTTGATGGAGGGCGTTGAATTTCTCAATGCTGAAGTTGATTTCTTCACAGATTAATTGCTTCTTCTGCAATATTTCCGAAGCATGATCATTACAATCAAGAGAGTTTAAAATAGATATCTTTACTTCTATTTCCCGATCCATGTGCATCATCCGCTCGATAGCTTCTTCCACTGCCATACCGGCGCGACTCAACACCGCAGCGTTTTCCCGCAATAATTCTTCGAGTAAATTATCTTGTTGGTCGTTTTTTCTTTTCTGCGATATTTGCATGATTATTCCTATTGTTCCAACAAGTTGAGTCTCTATCATTTAAGAGCTTATTTTTCAACTAAAAAGGTCTGATTGGACGTTATCTTCTTGGAAGAATCATTGAGTTTGTTTTATCATTGACTGGCAACATGGTATCTTTAATTTTCAACTATATGTGTAAAAATAATTAATCCTTTATTCATCACCCCGATAGATGCAGCCTGATTCCTGGCTTTCCTGGACAACAATTTTACTCAATTGCGGCAGAGCCGAATGAAGATGTTTCCAGATCCATTTAGCGATATTTTCCGATGTTGGATTATCCAATCCGTCAATGTCATTCAAATATTTATGATCTAATTGATCATGCAAAGGCTGGAACGCTTGAGCGATGTCGGCAAAATCCATCACCCAGCCTGAATGCGGATCAACCGTGCTTTTTATATGTATTTCAACCCTGAAGGAATGTCCATGCAACTGGGAGCATTTGTGCCCCTGCCCGACATTGGGCAGGCGATGAGCAGCATCGAATTTAAATACTTTAAAAATTTCCATATAAGGCCCCCTATTTTATACCCAAAATTTTATGCGTCTGTAAACTCAAGCGCCATTGCGGATGGGACAAAACATATTCCAACGCCATACGCATATTCATCTCACGATCAGGTGAATCCATAGGCTGCAGGAAAAAATGCTGAAAGTCCAACATCGCATATTTTTCCGGTTCCGCCCCCGGCTGTGGAAATATCAATTTTAATTCCTGCCCCGAACTCAGCAATAACCTTGCTCCGGCCTTGGGACTGACACAGATCCAATCGACACCCGGCGGCGGCAAAATTGTCCCATTGGTTTCTACAGCTACTTCCCAGTCCCTCTCGTGCAAGACGGATATCAGTTCCGCATCCAGTTGCAGTAACGGTTCCCCGCCTGTGCAGACAACCAACGGCCTTACTGACTTTATATTTGCCTTCGGCCATAATTTTTCAATTCTTCCGACCAACTCCATCGGTGTCTGGAATTGCCCGCCTTCTGGCCCATCGCAGCCGACAAAATTCGTGTCGCAGAATTTACAAACAGCTTTTTCACTATCGACCTCTTTCCCCGACCACAAATTGCAGCCGACAAAACGGCAAAAGACCGCCGGACGCCCGGAATAAAAGCCCTCCCCTTGAATCGAATAAAATATCTCCTTTATAAGATAGCTCAAAGCCAATCCTTTATGTTTTATATCTGATAGGGTCTTTAATGCCGGCATCCTCAAAACCTTTTAAACGTAAAAGGCAGGAATCACATTCGCCGCAGGCTTCGCCCGTAGCCCGCGGATCATAGCAACTGTGCGTCAGGCTATAATCCACTCCCAGTTCAATACCCCTTTGGATAATTTGCGCTTTACTCATATCAATGAGCGGAGTGTGAATTTTTAATTTTTGTCTGCCTTCCACACCTGCTTTCGTTGCCAGATTGGCCATCTTTTCGTAGGCGGCAATATACTCGGGACGACAGTCAGGATAACCACTGTAATCCAGTGCATTCACTCCGATAAAAATATCATTCGCTCCTATCACTTCCGTCCAGGCCAAAGCATAAGAAAGAAATATAGTGTTGCGTGCCGGAACATAAGTTACCGGAATTTCTTTTCCCATTTGTTCCACGGCTCTGTTTTTAGGAACAGCGATATCAGCGGTTAACGCAGAACCGCCGATCTTTCGCAAATCAATATCTATTATCAGATGCTCGGCAACATTTCTGCTTCGGGCAATACGCGCGGCCGCTTCCAGTTCTACAGCATGCCGCTGACCATAGCGAAAGCTCAATGCTTCGATATCAAATCCCATATTTTGAGCAATAGCCAGCGTTGTGGCGGAATCGATCCCGCCGCTAAGAAGAACAACGGCTTTCAAGTTATTTTCCATAATTTTTACACTTAATATATACTGGAGAACATCCAGCTAATTGCCGCAGGAAGCTTTAATACCAAAAAGGTTCATTGTGTTGCATGCGGTCATTTGAGCCACCTCTTCCCAGGTTACTTTTTTTATTTCCGCCACTTTTTTTGCCGTATGGATAATAAAAGAAGGCTCGTTTCTTTTGCCGCGGTGCGGAACGGGTGCAAGATAAGGCGCGTCCGTTTCCAACAATAAAGAAGAAAGGGGCACACGCTGTGCGACATCTTGAATTGTTTTGGCCTTATCAAATGTCACTACTCCCGGGATGGAGATGTGAAATCCAAAGTCTATGCATTTTTTAGCCATCGCATAATCGCCGGAAAAGCAGTGAAACACCCCCCACCGCACACTGGACGCCTTAACCATTTTCAGCGTCTGCTCATGAGCTTCGCGATCATGGATAATCACAGGCAGATTAAGCTCCTTTGCTAATTCCAGCTGCAGGCCAAATACTTCTATTTGTTTTTCCTGAGATGAAATATTGCGGAAAAAATCCAATCCGATTTCGCCATAGGCGACAATTTTTTGCCTTTGCGCAAGTTCTTTAAGAGCTTCGCAGGTTTTATTATCTATTTTCGCTGCATCATGGGGATGGATACCGATTGTTGCGTAAATATTTTCATGCCCTTGGGCAAGGGCAACAGCTTTGTGGCTTAACGCTAAATTTGTTCCCACAGTTACAATAAAATCAACTCCCGCCTCTCCGGCTCGTTTGATTACCTCCTCACGGTCGGAATCGAACTCTTTCATTTCCAAATGGGCGTGGGAATCAATAATCATAAGAAACTATTTTTCGTTTTCATTCAGACTGACTTCCTCGGCATTTTCCGCAACGTCAGGAAGTGTTTTAAGAAAGCTTTGTAAATCTTTTTCGGAAATTTCACCGTGTGAGACCTTGCGCGAAAGAATGCGTTTATCGAGGCCAAGTAATTCTTCATTAACTTTTTTGGACATGTTAATCTTTTCTCCTTACATGAATTGAACGAGCCGACTACTATTACATTTTTGCAATTTAATCAAGCCTGAACAAACCAGATGGAAGACATTATTTTTTCAGGCGCGGATCGAGCGAGTCCCTTATTCCCTCTCCCAGGAGATTGTAACCGACAACCGTAATCAATATAGCCAGCCCCGGGTAAAGGGAAAGCCACCAGGCAATATCGATATTGTCCTTCCCGGCAGTCAAAATATTGCCCCAACTGGGCGTGGGAGGCTGCACGCCAATCCCTAAAAAACTCAAGGCCGATTCGGTAAGTATCGCTCCGGCAATACCCAATGTCGCCGCTACTAAAATAGACGCCATAGCGTTGGGAAGAATATGTAAAAAAATAATCCGCAGGTCGCCGGCTCCTATTGCTCTCGCGGCCTGAACAAAATCCCTTTCCCTCAATGAAATGAAATCAGCTCTTACCAGCCTTGTTACGCCCATCCAACCTGTCAAACCGATAATGATCATAATATTCCATATGGAAGGCTCCAGAAAAGCGATTACAGCCAGGATCAGAAAAAAGGTGGGAAAACAAAGCATAATATCTACAAACCGCATTATCACCGAATCAACCCAACCTCCATAATATCCCGCTATAGCCCCAAGAATCGTCCCGATAATTATGGCTACCCCGGTAGCCACAAAACCAACTTTCAACGAAATCCTCGCGCCCCAGATCATCCGGGAAAGCACATCACGCCCCAGTTGATCTGTTCCAAACAAATGGTTCATCGAAGGAGAAGCCAATACATTGGTCAAATCGATTTTCCCGGGGTCAAACGGAGCCAGCCAGGGCGCCAGAAGAGAAATAATTAACAACAGCAAAACAAGTCCACTACCGGCAACCATCAATTTATTTTTATAAAATGTTTCCCAGAATTTCATCCCAACAACAACCTCAAACAAGTTAATTCTTTCTAAAATCTATTTTTGCAGGTTCAAGACGGCTTTAACCGCCGCGTAACCCCGGCCTTCGACTGTGTCTTAATGCCCCTTTGTCATTACGAGACGCCTCTCAGGCGTCATGGTAATCTCATATATGCGACAACTTACGAGATTGCTTTGGTCGTTACTCTCCCTCGCAATGACAATATGACACAGTATCGCATGCCGGGTCATTTCACAATTTTCACCGTCAAGAAATTCGTATGCGCGGGTCCGCAAGCGCATACGACACATCGGCAATTAAATTGCCTAAAAGAGTTAAAATCGCGCCAATGAGTAAAATGCCCATGACCGTCGGGTAATCTCTCGCCATAACTGCCATATAAAAAAGCTGCCCCATTCCCGGAATAGCGAAAATTGTTTCAAAGATGACACTTCCGCCGATAAGACCGGGGATGGAAAGCCCTAAAATGGTTATAGCCGGTAAAAGCGCATTGCGTAGCGCATGTTTATAAATGACATCCCTTTCGCTCAATCCCTTGGCGCGGGCAGTCATAATGTAGTCCTGCCTGATAACTTCCAGCATGTTCGCGCGCATGTAACGGGAAAGGCCTGCCAATCCTCCAAAAGAGGAAATGAACAAGGGCAAAATCAAATGTTTGGCTAAATCAACGAATTGTGCCCAGGGAGTAAGGTATTCATAATTTAAAGAACGTAAACCGGAGATGGGCAGCCACCCCAGATTAATACCGAAAAATATCATCATCAATAACGCCAGCCAAAAAGTAGGAATCGCAAAACCAATAAAGACAAATATTCCGGCAATCTTATCGAAGAGCGAATTCTGATGGACAGCGGAAAGCACTCCCAAAGGTATGGCAATAGCAATGATAATTAAAAGAGATAAAAATTCTATTATGATGGTAATGGGCAGCCGTTCCATAATTTTGGCGGTAACAGGCCGATGATCAGACGAAAACGAAATGCCCAAATTCCCATGACTGATCTTTTTCAGCCAGGACCAATATTGCACATGAATCGGCTTATCCAGTTCATACAAAGTTTGGAGGCGTTCTTTCATCTGCACAGAAGCTTTTGGATTCATCTGGGTCTGCAAATCAGTGGGAGAGCCGGGAGCCAGGTGCATAACGAAAAAACAAATAATCGTGATTCCCAGCAAAAGCGGAATCATAAACAATATTCTTTTTCCGATATACTTTAGCACTTCATTCCCCTGATTAATACTTAACTCATCTTATCTTAAGAAATCTAAAAGGTTCATACTTTTAATATTATTCAGTGACTCCCAAAGGTCATCTTGATCGTGAGCCTCCAATGTTATCGAGGGCTTCGTTCCGATTTCCCGGAGAGTTTCAAAAAGCTCGGCAAAAGGAAACGTGCCGCAGCCTACAGGAAGGTGCTCATCCGTCTTTCCACGATTATCATGCAAATGCAAGTGTTCTAAATATTTTCCCAGCTCTTGCATCCAGATATTCAGCGGTGTGAAAGAAAATACATTAAAATGTCCCGTATCCAGACAAAAACAAATACTATCCGAAGACAGGGCATCGAGAAGACAGCGCAAAATATACGGATTTTTTTCATAAACATTTTCCAGCGCAATAATTGTTTTGGCGTCTTTGGCCAGCGCAATCAACTCCGTCCATGTTTTAACGCTGCTCTCCAGCCACAAATCATCACAATCTACATAATACCGATCATCAAAAGCCGGATGGCATACAATTTTTAAGGGATGAAAATAAGGGACTAAATCTAATACCTCCCTAATCCGGTCAAGGCTTGCCTGCCTGATTTTATCATCCAGCGCTCCCGGACGTAAATCCATAAAAGGAGCATGAAAAGTTATTTTTAAACCGGCATCTGCCAAAAGTTTTGCCGTTTCTATACATTTTGTTTTATCTAAATTCTGCAACGCATAATGGCTGAAATATATTTCGGGATTCAGCTTCTTCTGCAGAATCATATCCAGATATTTAGGCAGAAGATGAAACGGCATATGAGCGTGAACCTTACTTAAAATATCCTGCATTACGAAAACCTTTATATGATGTAATCAAAGTGACCAGATAAGTTTGTTTATCATAACTGCCTTTATAATGAAACTCAAGTTTTAGAAACATAGTGAACTAAAACTTGTAAGTTGAATTATCCCGATAGCGCAGCTTATCGGGATTGATACAACACGCAAAAACCTCTCCGCAGGCAAGCAGGTCCCTCTTGATTGTACATACTCGCGGCTTTTTATATTAATAATATGATCGTATTTGTTTCTTCCTGTAATTCTCAAATATTTAGTCGCGATACTTATGCAACTTTTCAATCGGAAATAATCAAAAAATAGCTTAACTTTAACTCAATATGTGTTACAATTATTAGTAGCAGTTCTGTCCTGTGGCGTATATATTTTTGCCGGATAACGAGGAAAAAATTACTTACGCGTGGAAAGTAGAGATTAGAGAATGAGTAAACGCAGGAGGATGGAAGATCGATATCGCCATTTTTCATTCCTATCCGACATTGAAGGAATAAAAAATGCCATTGGCGAGATGCGGGGAATGTTTTTACCCCCACAACCAGTCTTGAATCGGGACGCCAACTTGAGCGATACGAATTCTTTGCCCGACGAAGAATGGTTCATTCGGACAATTAAAGACAAAATCGCTAGCCACCCAGACAACCAAATGGAATATCCTTTTTTTGGTGAACCGATTTTCGAAGAACCACTGATTGGGTTTGTCCGCGGTAATGATCCGATTTTTGATCGATTCAAAAAAGTTATCGGACCTCACCATTTCTCGCCTTGGGAGATCATGCGCTGGCAAGCGGAAAAAAACAGTGTTAAAATACCGGAACCTGATGATCTCAGTGTGGTCTCTTTTGTCATGCCATTCACTCAAAAAACCATGCGGGATAATGCTGCTGCCGTTGAATGGACATCCGAACGATGGGCACAGACGCGTCTTTTGGGAGAAATCTTCAGCCAGAGGTTTGTTCGTGAGATCGTGTCCGACCTGATGGGGCGTGGAATCCTGGCCATTGCGCCCGATGTGACTCCCATGTTCAATAAAAAGCGTTATCCGAAAGTAGGTTGGGCGTCACCTTGGTCCCATCGCCATGTGGCTTATGCCGCCGGCCTTGGCACCTTTGGGATGCATGATTTTCTGATCACGGAAAAAGGAGCGACGCACCGGCTTGGTAGCTTTGTAGTCAATTTGAGACTTGAACCTAATCATAAGAGACAAGAAGATATCCATGCCTATTGTCTGCATTATCAAGACCAGCCATGCTTGAAATGCGCAAAACGATGTCCGGTGACTGCCATAACAGCGGAGCATGCTCATGATAAGGAAACCTGTTATCAAAAGGTGGCCAACTCCCTGAAGTACTGCAATAAGCATTATCACATCTTTATCTATGGATGTGGCCTTTGTGCCACTGGTGTTCCCTGTGAATCAGAAATACCGAAGCAACTAAGGAGAAATATCATTGAATAAAAAGAAGACAGGTCAAGCGATGGGGGAATAATAATGCAAAACGCAAACTCAGGTAAAAAACCTATGGGACGTTTATTGAAAGCCACCATTGGTGTGATTTCTATAATTGTTATCGTCGTGCTGGCAGGTGTTGTTTTCCAGAAGCAGATATTCACATTCGCGGCAACTAAGATAATCAAGCAGCGGCTTCTTAGTCAAACGCATAAGAAAGCCGACGGGCTATACGCGGGATTAGCTGGCACAGGGGCACCCTTTCCCGATATAAACCGTGTTGGCCCTTGTATTGTAGTGGAGGCTGGCAATAACCTGTATATTATAGATGCCGGGCAGGGGTCTGCCCGGAATATTGGACTTATGGGCTTTAACATAGGCAAGGTGGATGCGATCTTACTTACGCACTTTCATTCAGATCATATCGCTGACCTGGGGGAGATGATGATTCAGCACTGGGCAGCTGGTTCCAATGCAAAACCAGTGGATGTTATCGGTCCGAAGGGAGTTGAAACCGTAGTTGCAGGATTTAATCATGCTTACAGTCTTGATGCAGAATATCGGGTGGCATTTCATGGAGCAGCAACCGTTCCACCGTCGGGCGCAGGCGGCAGGGCTCGACCGTTTGCCCTATCCTCTGAAGAAGACGCGTCGATTGTTGTTGTCGATAAAGAAGGAGTCAAGATCACTGCATTTAAAGTGAATCATTATCCGGTATATCCAGCTGTTGGTTACCGTGTTGATTATAAAGGAAGGTCATTGGTTATCAGCGGGGACACTGTGCCTTGCCAGTCATTGAAAAAACAGTCACAGGGAGTGGATGTGCTGCTTCACGAAGCACAGCAGCCTACCATGATCAAAATAATACACGATCAGGCGGGATTATCACCCAATCCATCCCTTGCTAAAATAACGGCGGATATTCCCAGATATCACACATCGCCCGAAGATGCTGCCAAAATAGCCAGTGAGACAAGCGTTAAGCATTTAGTACTTTACCACATCTTGCCGCCGTTGCCGCCATTGCTAAATAACATGTTCCTTGGCGACGCGGCTAAATATTACAAAGGACCTATAACGGTTGGAGTGGATGGACTGCTCATCAGCTTGCCGGCAAACAGCAATAAAATAAGTATTAAACAGATTCTAAAATAAAGAGAAGGTATAAAAAAATATATTAGTTAAATATTTTCTTCATACCTGTAAGTCTCATTTTTCACTTTTATAATTTTATGCTACATTACAATAGGTAATGTTCAAACACATTTTAGCCCTGTCGGAAAACCAGCCGGCAAAAAGAGAAAGCAAACCCCAACCCAGAGAAGGGGAGAAAATAATGATGGAGTGAAAAGACTTTTTGAATAAATCCATGGTATAATAACTAGAATATGGGCGAGCTCAAAAGACTTACTCAAGGGAGAGACCTATGAAGAGAAGAGACTTCCTAAAAGTTGCAGCAGGGGTATCCGTGTTGACTGTTTGCCCGAGTACAAGAAGCTTAGGTGCATCACAGATTCCCAAGAAGGAGAAAAAACTCGCACCTGGAAGCCCGGCAAAAGTCTATCTTGCAGGAATAAAGAAGGGTGGAAAAGAAAAGGAAATAAAACTTGCTGTCCGTAGTTCTGCCGAAGCGGCTACTGACTTCTCCTGGCTGTCCAAGGGTGACAGTGTTTTCATTAAACCGGTCGTCAACTCAGGCAATCCCTATCCGGCTACCACTAGTCCAATCGCTATTACAGCCATGGTCGAGCTTCTTAGAGAAAAAGGAGCAGGCCGGGTGATTGTCGGGGATATGTCAGGAGTCCAGAACGTGAGGTTCACACCGACATCACTTTCTGGCAGCTCCCGCAAATTGATGGAGTCTTCAGGTATGGCCAAGGTCGTTCAGGCTGCAGGAGCTGAGCTTCATTTTTTTGAGGAATCAGGATGGGATTCATTCTATGAAGACGTTCCGGCTGCACGCACATATTGGAAGCGACCCCTGATGATGCCTAATATTCTCAAGGAGGTTCAGCACATCGTTCTCATGCCTCGGTGCGCCCGACATTTGCTGGCAGGGAGCACACTGGGTATGAAGGCAGCAGTGGGCTACTGGCGCCATGACACTCGCCTGGAATATCACCGGGATGCAGCCACCCTGCAGGAGAAGACGGCAGAAGGCAACACTGTTGAAACCCTGCGCACAAAGCAGCGGCTGGTGCTTTCTGCGGCAGACAAGATCCTCACCGTTTTTGGCCCAGATGAAGGTTATGTCTTCGAGCCAGGCAACGGCCTAGTGATTGCGTCACAGTCGGTGGTGGCCCACGACATGGTATCGCTGGCCTGGCTTCTGGAAAACAGGAGCCGTATCCCGCAATCAGAAAAACATGATTTTAGAGACAACAGTCAGTTGTTTGCCAGGCTTGGCAACCATGCGGTAGTCAGCTGGCTGTCTGGGTGGGGAACGGCTCTGGCCTCAGAAACACTAACCAAAAACGATCTCAATAACATCTGGGATGATCGGGTTCTCATTCATGCCTGCGAGGTCTTTGGTGGTGTGCCGGGGATTATTCTTGAACAAGCCAACAAAGAGTTCCCCGAAGATCTGAAGACGCGACTCGGTATGATGACCGCATACCAAGCATGATTAACATCATGGTTGTAGTTACTCTCTTTCTATTCGTAATCTTCAATTAAGACGACTGTCAAATGTTGTGGACTTGTAGGTGTAACGCACAAATTCTAAAGAAATAAAAAATAATAGGGACGTCTATTTAATTTAAAAAACTGGATTGCCAAATCTAGTTGGGCGATGACAGGCTCAAAAAAAACAATCAAATCAAAAAAATTCCGGCGATTGATGATTATTCTTCAACCGCCGTTATTTGTATTATGCCGGCAAGTATAACCTCATTTGTTTAATGTGGATGCCCTGTTTTAAAATCAATGACGATTTCCTTACCAAGTGCATGAGCAACGCGCCCTAGAAGTTCAAGAGAAGGGATTCTGGAATCAGAACCTCTTTCCAGTCTGGCAATGACTGGTTGTGTTGTATAAGCTTTTTGAGCAAGTTCTAATTGGGTCAATCCCTGTCTCTGCCGCAATTCAACAACAGTGCAGGCAATTCTGTTTATTATACGTTCTTTTTCATATAAAATTGCAAATTCCTTATCTTTTAATTCTTCCGAAATCGCTTCTTTCAATGTAATCGGTTTCATTCTCCAATACCTCCTTTAATCGTTTCATGGCGGTTTTAATTTCTCTATCCGGTGCTTTCTGTGACTGCTTTTTATACGCATGAAGTAAAACAAGCGTGCGTTTCTGAATGGCGACATAGAAAATACGATAGCCGCCGGAAACAGTTTTTATTTTAATCTCCCAAAGTTTCCCTTCAATATGACGAAATTCGACTCGCGGAGTATCAAAGCCAAGCAATTCGATGCTTTCAAGGCAGCCGAATATTTTAGATCGGTCGGGCTTGGCAAGGCTTTTAATTACTTCCAAAGCAGGACTTTTTCCATCGGCAGTTGTGTAAAATAGTAGCCTCATAAATACTTCCTGATAACGTCATATATCCATACGGATATAATGTCAATGATAATAATTAAGATCGATCTATTGCTAAGTTGTCAATTTCGTCCATTTGTGGCATATAATGTAAAAGTCCAACATTTAACAGGAGGTTTACTTGCCGACAAAGAAAAATGAAACCAGAGAACGTCTTCTTTTGTGCATCAACGCAACTTTGCAGAAAAAAGCAAAAGACGTTGTTGTTTTGAATTTGAAGAAAATTTCCGCCTTTACAGATTATATGATTATTTGCAGCGGTACATCCGAGAGGCAGGTTCAGGCTATTTCCGCAGGGATTCGGGAATTTTTAAAGAAAGCGGAAATCAAACCTCTAGGTGTTGAAGGCGAAGCCAATGGCCAGTGGATTTTGCTTGATTATGATGATGTCGTAATTTCTGTTTTTCTGGAATCACTTAGAACTTTTTATGACATAGAAAATTTGTGGGATGCCCCGCGTATGAATATTGACGAAAAGGCCACGGAAATAAAGCGTTTAACTAAGGGTATGGCGTGAGCTTAAT
>Ga0209777_10000488_pt1 | contig 65736 bp, 57 predicted proteins | sample FrelakmetHBP12HB_FD_187147 | JGI IMG/M metagenome (GOLD analysis project Ga0209777, IMG submission 187147) | Freshwater lake sediment microbial communities from the University of Notre Dame, USA, for methane emissions studies -HBP12 HB (SPAdes)... | ecosystem: Environmental > Aquatic >...
GACGCCCCCCCCGCGGCGATCAGCGGAAAGACGTGGCCGGGGCGCCCGAGGTCCTCGGGACGGGTCCGCGGATCGCAAAGGCAGCGGATCGTCTCCGCGCGATCGTAGGCGGAGATCCCGGTCGTCGTGTTGTTGAGCGCGTCGACGCTCACCGTGAAGTGCGTGCCGAGTTTCGCGGTGTTGCGGCCGACCATCGGCGGCAGCTCGAGGGCGCGAAGGCGTTCCTCCGGCATCGGGACGCAGACCAGACCGCGGCCGTGCCGGGTCAGGAAGTTCACGTCCAGCGGCGCGACCTTCGCGGCCGCCATGATGAAGTCCCCCTCGTTCTCGCGGTCCTCGTCGTCGACGACGATCAACATGCGCCCCGCGCGGATATCTTCGAGGGCATCCTCGACCGCGGCGAACAGGGTTTCGTCGGGCAGATCGGTCATTCGGGCTCCCCTCCAGGTTGCGAGACGGCGGCGCCGGTCGGGCGCGGGACCGCGTTCGGGCCCGCGTCGCGTGTCCGCTGCGCTTCGACGTACTTCGCGATCACGTCGACCTCGAGATTCACGAGGCGGCCCGGGCGATAATGCGCGAGCAAGGTCCCCTGCGCGGTCGTCGGGATTACGTGCACACGGAACCGTCCGGGGCCGGTGCGGCCGACGGTCAGGCTCACGCCGTCCAGTGCGATCGATCCCTTCTCGACGATGTACGGACAGAGGCGGCGCGGGAACCGGATGTCGAGAACCCATTCCCCGCGTAGGCGCGCGATCCGCTGGAGGCGGCCGAATCCGTCTGCGTGCCCCTGGACGAAGTGGCCGTCGAGCCGGTCCCCGGCGGCGAGGGCGAGCTCGAGGTGAACCCGGTCTCCTGCCCGCAGCCGGGAGAGGGTCGTGCGCCGCAGCGTCTCGCGCGCCGCTTGGACCCGGAAGGTCCCGTCGGCCCGGCCGTCCTCGGTCAGGGTCAGGCAGACTCCGTGGATCGCGACCGACGCCCCCTTGCGGAGATCGGCGGGCGGGTATGGCGAACGGATCCGGATCTCGCGCACCCCGGCGCAATTCCGGATCCCCCGAACCTCCCCAATCGCAGAGACAAGACCGGTGAACATGCCGCTCCTTACAGAGGGACTTTAACGTATCTGGCGGCCCGCCGTCGTCGAGATCGTCCCGAGCGCGGAGCCATTGCGGGAGACGATCTCGAGGGCCAGGTCGGGTCCATGGAATCGGGGCGCGCCGAGCACGGCCGCCCGGATGGCGCGGCCGAGAGCCCGCGCCGGCAGATCCGCGGTCCAACCCCGGCTCCCGCCGAGAATCATCGGTGCGATGAAGAGCAGGATCCGATCGACGGGCCCGTCCATGAGAAAGCCGGACGCGAGCCGCGGCCCGGGCTCGACCAGGAGATCCATGAGCCCTTCCGCGGCCGAGCGATGCGCAAGCGCCATGAGGTCGACCTTCCCCCCGGACTGATCGGGAAGATCCCAGATCTCCCAGCCACGCTGATGGAACAGCTCGCGCCGGCGTTTGCTCGGACTTGCGGTAGCAACGATCAAACGCGGTCGGCGGACCCAGCGCGCCCGCCCCGGGCTTCCCTTGGGGCGCGGGACCCAGTTGCCGATCGCGCCATCGCTCGCCGAGGCGCCTTCCGCACCGCGCGAGGATCTCCCGCTCTCGCGCCGCCAGATCCGGGCAAGACGGCAGTCGGGATCGATGTCGAGACGGGACGCGATCACGATCCGGCCCGCGGCAAGCTCTGCGGAGTGCGATCGGAGCCTCGGATCATCCACCTCGACGGTCCCGCTCCCAACAACCACAGCATCGCACGCGCCCCGCAGCCGGGCGACCTCGCCTCGCGCGCGCGGACCGGTGATCCAGCGCGAGCGGCCGGCGAAGTCCGCCAGCTTGCCGTCGAGCGACGAGGCGATCTTCAGCGTGACCCGTGCACGGCCCGCCTCGTTCGCGAGGAAGAACGCAGGGTTCAGCCCCCGCGCCTCCTCGCGCAGCAGGCCGACGCGGACCTCGCGTCCGGCCGCGCGCAGCCCGCGGATCCCGCGCCCCGCAGTCCTCAGGTCGGGATCGCGGACCGCGACCACGAAACGCTGGATCCCGAACTCGAGGAGCGCGTCGACGCACGGCGGCGTCTTCCCGTGGTGCACGCACGGTTCGAGGGTGACGTAGAAGATCGCGTCCTTGGGGACCCGTCGGCCGCATCCGATCCGCGCGAGCAGGGCCCGCTCGGCGTGTATCCCGCCGAAACGCGCGTGATGTCCCTCCGCGAGCACGTGGCCGCTGGCATCCGTGAGGACCGCCCCGACGAGCGGATTTGGCGAGACGCGACCCGTTCCTCGGCGCGCGATCTCGAGCGCGCGCCTCATCGCCATCCGATCCGCTTCGGTGAACGAAGAAACGCCACGAGGGCTCACGATCCCTCCGGAGGCTTGCGGGCGCCGTCACCGTCCTCGAAGTCCTGGAAGGGGACATCGACGATCTGGTCCGGGGGGACTGGAGGCGGCTTGGTTCCCGGTCCGGAGCCGCCCGGAGGCTTCGGCGGACGCGATCCGGCGCCCGGGACCGCCTGCCCTTGGATCGCCCGAATCAGGAGAACCGTGATAGCGCACAGGAGGGCGAAGAGCAGGAGCTTCATTCGCTGGTTCGTTCCTTCATCCGGCGTCGGCGCTCGAGATGGAATTTGAGCCGCCCGGGACTCGAACCCGGCACGTCCTGCTTAAAAGGCAGGTGCTCTACCGGCTGAGCTAGCGGCTCTTCCTCTAGGCTACACCATTCAGCGCGGGGCACGAACGATCGCTTCGCGCCCGGAGCCGACCGAAACGAGGCGGACGGGCGCGCCCGCCCACTCCCCGATCTTGGCGGCGTACCGCCGGGTGGCGCCCGGGAGGGCCGTCCAATCGCGCACCCCGTCGATCGCTTCGCGCCAGCCGGGGAGATCGGCGTACACGGGGCGGCATTCGCTCCACTCCTGCGCATCGACCGGCGGGTAGAAGAGCTTTCTTCTGCCGATCCGATACTCGACGGCGACCTTGAGTTTCGGGATCCCGGTCAGGATGTCGAGCTTCGTCAGGTGGATTTCCTTCGCCCCGTTCACACGGACCGCCTCGCGCAGCATCACGAGATCGCACCAGCCGCAGCGGCGCGGGCGTCCGGTCGTCGCACCGAACTCACCGGCGCGCTTGCGGAACGGATCTCCAAAGCCCGCCGGGAACTCGGAAGGGAACGGGCCGTTGCCGACGCGCGTCGTGTAACCCTTCGAGATCCCGATCACGTTGCCGAGGCGCGCGGGCGCGATCCCGAGGCCGGTCGCCGCGCCGCCGGCCGTGGTCGACGCCGAGGTCACGAACGGGTAGCTCCCGAGGTCGACGTCCAGGAATGTCCCCTGACTCCCTTCGCAGAGGACCCGATCGCCGCGGTCGATCGCGGCGTTCAGGAGATCCACCGTGTCGACGATGTGCGGACGCAGGCGCGCGCCGATCTCGGAATACCGCCGCGTCCATGACGCCACTGCAGCCGCACGCGGCTCGGGCATCGGCTTGCCGTAGGCCTTGTGGAGCATCTCGACGCGCGCGAGCTCGGCGTCGAGGCGCTCGCGGAGGCGCCTCGGGTCGAACAGTTCGTGAAGGCGGATCCCGGTGCGGGCCATCTTGTCCTGGTACGCCGGGCCGATCCCGCGCTTCGTCGTGCCGACCCGGACGTCCTGACCCTGCAGCTCCTCGAGCCAGCGATGGTACGGAAAGAGAATGTGCGCCGCCGACGAGAGGTAGAGCCGCCCCTCGACCTCGACGCCGCGTTGCTCGAGCAGCCGTATCTCGCCGGCAAGATAGTCGAGATCGACGACAACCCCGTGGCCGATCACGCACCGCACCCCCGGCCGCAGGATCCCCGAGGGGATCAGGTGGAGCACGAAGGTCTCGTCATCGACCTGGACCGTGTGCCCCGCGTTCGGTCCCCCCGAATAGCGGGCCACCCAATCCATCCGGCGGGAGAGGAGATCGACGATCTTCCCCTTCCCCTCATCTCCCCACTGCAGACCGACCAGAACCGATACGGGCATCGCCCTCTTCCTCCCCTTCCCCGGCGTCAGCCAAAGGCAACGCGGGCCATCATCGCAGGGAAGCGATCCGCCGCGCAAGCATGGAGCGACCCCCTCTCGGCACGAGCCGGAAGGGGGTCGTCACCTTCGGAAGCCGCCGGGAACGGCCGCAGCTGTCATCAGGAGGCGGCCGGAACCGTCAGGCTTCCTTTTTTCGGGGCACGCGCTCGCGCAGCGTCACCATCGGGGGTTGCCCGTGCGTGATCACCTCGTCGGTGATCGTCACGACCTCGACGTCGCGCTTCGACGGCAGGTCGTACATGATGTTCAGCATCGCATCTTCCATGACCGCCCGCAGGCCCCGCGCGCCGGTGTTGCGCTTCTGCGCGATCTTGACGATCGCCTTCAGCGCTTCCTCGGTGAAGTCGAGGCGGACGTTCTCCATCTCGAAGAACTTCTGGTACTGCTTGGCGATCGCATTCTTCGGCTTGGTCAGGATCTGGAGGAGCGCGTCTTCGTTCAGATCGTCCAGGGTCGCCGTGATCGGCAGGCGCCCGATCAGCTCCGGGATCAGCCCGTACCGGAGGAGGTCCTCGGGCTCGACCAGCGCGTACAGTTCGCCCGCGCTGTGGTCGCGCCGCGAGTGTGTCTCCGCGCCGAAGCCGATCTGCTTGACGCCGATCCGGTTGCCCACGATCTTGTCGATCCCCTCGAAAGCCCCGCCGCAGATGAAGAGGATGTCCTTCGAGTTGACCTCGATGTACTTCTGCTGCGGATGTTTCCGCCCGCCCTGCGGCGGCACGTTCGCGACCGTCCCCTCGAGGATCTTTAGCAGGGCCTGCTGGACACCCTCGCCCGACACGTCGCGCGTGATCGAGGGGTTCTCGCTCTTGCGCGAGATCTTGTCGATCTCGTCGATGTAAACGATCCCGTGCTCGGCGGCGACCAGGTTGAAGTCCGCGGCCTGGAGGAGTCGCACGAGGATGTTCTCGACGTCCTCGCCTACGTAACCCGCCTCGGTCAGGCAGGTCGCGTCGATCATCGCGAACGGCACCTTGAGGAACTTAGAGAGCGTCCGAGCGAGGAGGGTCTTGCCGCTCCCCGTCGGTCCGATCAGCAGGATGTTCCCCTTCTCCAGCTCGACGTCGTCGAGGGAGGCGGGCTGGTTGATCCTCTTGTAGTGGTTGTAGACGGCGACCGAGAGGATCTTCTTGGCGCGCTCCTGCCCGATCACGTACTCGTCGAGGACCCGCTTGATCTCCGACGGCTTCGGGAGGTTCTCCCGGGTGACCGGTACGTTGTGCTCGATCTCCCCTTCCAGGATGTCGTTGCACAGCCGGACGCACTCGCTGCAGATGTAGACGGAGGGGCCGCTGACGAGACGCGCGACCTCCTCTTGCCCCCTTCCGCAGAAGGAGCACCGGATTGGATGCGGGGAGCTGATACGTTTCTTCATCAAGGTCTCCTCGGGTCCCTCGCTCTATCTAATCTAATCATCGCCCGGACGTCACTTCTTCTTAACGATGACCGCGTCGACGATCCCGTATTCCTTCGCCTCATCGGCCGACATGAAGAAGTTCCGGTCGGTGTCGCGCCGGATCTTCTCGATCGGCTGGCCCGTGTGGAGGGCAAGGATGTCGTTCAGCTTCTCCCGCAGTTTCAGGATCTCCCGGGTGTAGATCTGCATCTCGACCGCCTGGCCGCGGCTCCCGCCCATCGGCTGGTGGATCATGATCCGCGAGTGCGGCAGCGCGCTGCGCTTGCCCTTGGCGCCGGCCGCGAGCAGAAGGGCCCCCATGCTCGATGCCTGACCCATGCAAATCGTCGCCACGTCGGGGCGGATGAACTGCATCGTATCGTAAATCGCAAGCCCCGCCGAGACGACGCCACCAGGCGAGTGGATGTAGAGATGGATGTCGCGGTCGGGGTCCTCCGCCTCGAGAAAGAGGAGCTGGGCGATCACGAGATTCGCGACCACGTCGTCGATGATCGTTCCAACGAAAATGATCCTGTCCTTCAGGAGTCGCGAGAAGATATCGTAGGCGCGCTCTCCGCGGCTGGACTGTTCCACGACAATCGGTACGAGTGACATCGAGCCTTCCTTTTCCTTCCTGGTTGGGTCCCTGTCCTACGGGTCTACCGCGCCTCCGCCTCGGCCGTCTCACGCGGCCTCGGCTTGCGCACACGGGTCACCTGCGCCGCGGAGAGGAGGAAGTCCAGGATCTTCCTCTCCTGCATGGTATCGCGAAGACGGTCGATTTCCCCATCGGCTTCCATCTTCTTGCGGACCACCACCGTCTCGACCCCCGCCTCCTGCGCCATCGTGTCGAGCTCCGTCTCGAGCTCCGCCTCGGTCAGCGCGAGCGATTCCTGCCGCACGACCGCATCGAACAGGATCTCGCGGCGGCAGACCCGCTCGACATAGGGGCGGAAACGCTCCCGGAAGCCCTCTTCGCTGAACTTATCGTTCTCGTCCCGCGCCCGCTCGAGCGCCCGCTCCAGGCGATACTCGACCATCGCCTCGGGGACCGAGAAGGGGTTCAGCCTCATCAGCCGATCGATCAGCAGGTCCTCGAGGCGCTGCTTGCTGCGCATCAGCTCCTCGGCCTCGAGCCGGAGCCGCAGCTTGGCCTTCAGTCCATCGAGATCCAGCTTCGGATCCACGCTCTGCGCAAAATTATCGTCCACTTCGGGCAGTTTCTTTTCCTGGATTTCCCGGGCATGAACACGGAATCGCCGCGTCTTTCCGGCGAGGTCCTTGTCGCCGAAGTCCTCGGGATACTGGACCTCGACGGTCCGCGACTCCCCGGCGCTCATTCCGAGGGTCTTCTCGCGGAACTCCGGCAAGAGGGTCGGCGAGCCGGCCGTGATCCGGACCTCCTCTTTCTTCTGGCCGCCGAGACGCTTGCCATGAACATCGATCGGCTCGAGGACCGCCTGGATCACGTCCCCGGGATCGGCGGCGCGGGGAACCGTCGTGAACGTCGCGCGGTTGGCGCGTAGCGCCTCGATCGTCTCATTGATCGTCGGGTCATCAATCTCGATCAGCTCCTGCTCGAGATCAAGGCCGCGGTAGCCGGTCACCTCGATCTCCGGCTGGATCTCGACATCCGCCAGGAACGTTAGCGGCTGTCCCGCCTCGAACCGGATGTCGTGAATGCGCGGCGGCGCGACCGGGGCGATCCTCGCCTCGCGCAGCGCTTCCTCGTACGAGTAGGGGATCAGCTCGTTCAGGAGGTCCGACTCGATGCTCCCCTGGAACTGGACCCGGATCAGATCGGTCGGCGCCTTCCCCTTGCGAAAGCCTGGGATGGCGGCCCTGCGGCGATAGCTCTCGACGAGCTTCTCCATCTCGCTCTGGACCCTCTCGACCGGGACCGTGACCGCAAGCTCTCTCTTGAAGAGACCCGTCTGCTGAACCTGAACCTCCAACGCTCCTCCTTTGCCGCCATCTGCAATCCTGCGAGAGGGGGGACTCGAACCCCCACGAGTTGCCTCACCGGATCCTAAGTCCGACGCGTCTGCCAGTTCCGCCACTCTCGCCCGAACCGGTCGACCGGACCACCCCACCCATCATACCGCCCCCGCAGGCCGAGATGCGGGAGAACCTCGGCCCTGTCTTGGGAAGCCAGGATCGGGCCACGGCTTGCGCCGATCCTTCCCTACTCTCCGCGGAACGCGGCCTTCCTCTTCTCGAGAAAGGCGGCTGTCCCCTCGCGCCAGTCGGCCGTACTGGCGGCGAGCCCGAACGCGTCAGCCTCGAGCAGCGTCCCGTTCGTGAGCGTGCCGTCGAGCCCGCGCTGCGCCGAATCGATCGTCAGCCTGATCGCGACGGGGCCCTGCTCGGCGATCTTCGCGGCGAGCTGCTCGCAGGTCGGCAGGAGCTGGTCGGCCTCGACGACGCGGTTCAGAAGACCGATCCGCAGGGCCTCGTCGGCGCCGATCGGGTCGCCCGAGAGCATGATCTCGAGAGCGCGGCCGAGGCCGACCAAGCGCGGGAGGCGCTGCGTTCCGCCCCATCCTGGGATCACGCCGAGCTTCACCTCGGGCTGGCCGAGGCGCGCTTTCGTGCTGCCGATGCGAATGTGGCAGGCGAGCGCGAGCTCGCAACCGCCGCCGAGCGCGTATCCGTTGACCGCCGCGATGACCGGCTTCCCGAGCCACGCGATCTGATGGAAGACGTGCTGGCCCCTGCGAGCGAACTTGCGGGCCGCGATCGCGTCGAGGGTTGACAGCTCGCGGATGTCCGCGCCCGCGACGAACGCCTTCTCCCCCGCCCCGGTCAGGATCACGGCGCGGATGTCGGCGCCCCTGCCAGCCTCTTCGACCGCGCCGGCGAGCTCTTCGATCGTGGCTCGGTTGAGCGCGTTCAGGACGTCGGGGCGGTTGATCGTGATTCGCGCGATCGGACCGCTTTCCTCATAGAGAAGGTTCTGGTAGGTCGGCATCGCATCCTCCCGATTCGGTGGGTCGTTCCTCTCGTTCGATCCGGCGATCCGCGGAGGTGCGGCGCTCGCTAGTGCGCGTCCACATCGCTCTGCGTTCTGTAGCGGAAACACGTCCCGCGCGCATCGGCGTAGATGACGCCGTTCCCCTCATCCCGGACTGCAGCCACCATCCGGAGGAAGCGGCCACGATCGGCGACGAGCCGGGCCTCCGCGACCAGCGTCGCGTCCGTCGGCGCCGGGCGCCGGTAGCGGATCTCGATCATGCCCGTCACCGTGGGTTTCTTGTTCTTCACGGCCCACTGCGCCATCGCTTCGTCGAGGAGGGCCCCCAGGATCCCACCGTGGACGACCCCCTTCCACCCCTGGTGCGTCCGGTCGGGGCGGAAGCGCGTGCGCACGGCCCCATCCTCGTCGAGCGACCATGCGAGGCGCAGCCCGCGCGGGTTCTCCTGGCCGCAGACATAGCACCACCCGTCGTCGGAGAAGGGCCGGGCCGCCCTCGGCCCGTCGATCCGCTCGTCCAAATGAGCCTCCTTCGTTGTGGATGGGGAAGCCTATCGAGCGCCCCGGGGCCGTGCAAGTATCGCTTTTTTGCGGACGGGTCCCTAGAATGGCCGGTTGCGCGAACCCAGCAAGATGGCCCATTCATGAGAGGAGAACCCCCGTGAACTTAACCGAGATCCTGACCCAGGAAGCCAACGGCATGTATGCCGCGACCGAGAAGCTGATCAAGCTGGTCGAGCCGAACGATCTCGGATGGAAACCAGCGACCGGCAAGAACTGGATGACGACCGCTCAGCTCTTGCGGCACTGCGCCGACGGATGCGGCGCCCCGATCAAGGGGTTCGTCACCGGCGACTGGGGCATGCCTGAGGGGATGAAGCCGGAGGACATGACCCCGGAGCAGATGCTGCCGCCCGCCAAGAAACTCCCCGCCGTGCAGAGCGTCGACGAAGCCCTGCACATTCTCTCGGAGGACCGGAAGACGGCCCTCAAGTACATCGCGGAAGCCGGCGAGGCAAATCTTCTCGGCCGGCGGATGACTGCGCCGTGGGGCGGCCATGAGATGCCCCTCTATCAACACCTCTCGTCCATGATCGCTCACCTTGGGCAACACAAGGGGCAGCTGTTCTACTACCTCAAGCTGATGGGGAAGGACGTCAACACGACCCACCTCTGGGGAATGTAGCCGCGGGGCGCTTTCGTCCGCACGCCGTCATTGGGTAGAGTCGGCGAGCGAGATCGCGCGGCCGCGAACTTCGCGGGAGGGGGGGAGGACCATGCCCAAGGACGATCGTCGTCTCGAAGACCTGCGGGAACGGAAGCGCCGCCTCCTCGAAGGAGGCGGGCGCGAGAAGATCGAGAAGCTCCACGCGCAGGGGCGCCTCTCCGCGCGCGAGCGGTTGACGGCCCTCTGCGACCCCGGGACGTTCACCGAGATGGGGGTCTTCGTCACCCACCGGTGCACCGATTTCGGGATGGAGAAGCGCCAGGTAGCCGGCGACGGCGTCGTGAGCGGTTTCGGCCGGGTCGACGGGCGTCTCGTCTACGCCTTCGCGCAGGACTTCACCGTATTCGGCGGAACGCTCTCGGAATCGAACGCCAAGAAGATCTGCGACGTCATGGACCTCGCGCTGAGAAGCGGCGCCCCGATCGTTGGCCTCAACGACTCGGGAGGCGCGCGCATCCAGGAAGGAGTCGCGAGTCTCGGCGGCTACGCAGAGATCTTCCTGCGGAACACACTGGCCTCGGGGGTCGTCCCGCAAATCTCGGCCATCTTCGGACCGTGCGCCGGAGGGGCGGTCTACTCCCCCGCGATCACCGACTTCACGCTGATGGTCAAGGAGACGAGCCACATGTTCGTCACCGGACCGAACGTGATCAGGGCGGTGACGAACGAGGAGGTCTCCTTCGAGGAGCTGGGCGGCGCGATGACACACAACACGAAGTCCGGAGTCGCCCATTTCGCGACCGAGGACGACCTCGATTGCATCGCGACGATCCGGCGCCTTCTCTCGTACATGCCGCAGAACAACGCCGAGGACGCCCCTCGGGTCGCGAACGAGGACGACCCCGAGCGGCGCGACCCGGAGCTTGCACAGATCGTCCCGGCCGAGCCGACCCGGCCGTACGACATCAAGGCCGTGATCACGCGCGTCATGGATCGGGATTCGTTCCTCGAGGTCCACGAGCACTTCGCGAAGAACATCGTCGTCGGTTTCGCGCGCCTGGACGGCGCGAGCGTCGGGGTCGTCGCGAACCAGCCAAAGAGCCTGGCCGGGGTCCTCGACATCAACTCGTCGATCAAGGGGGCGCGGTTCATCCGCTTCTGCGACGCGTTCAACATCCCGCTCGTGACGTTCGAGGACGTGCCGGGATTCCTGCCGGGGACGGCGCAGGAGTGGGGCGGGATCATCCGCAACGGCGCGAAGCTCCTGTATGCATACTGCGAGGCGACCGTCCCGAAGCTCACCGTCGTCGTGCGGAAGGCATATGGCGGCGCCTACGACGTGATGAGCTCGAAGCACATCCGCGGGGACTACAACGTCGCGTGGCCGACCGCCGAGCTGGCCGTGATGGGTGCGGACGGCGCGGTCCAGATCATCTTCCGCAAGCAGATAGAGGAAGCCGCGGACTCGGCGGTCGAGCATCGTCGGCTGGTCGACGAGTACAACCGGACGTTCGCGCATCCATACATCGCCGCGTCGCTCGGCTACCTGGACGACGTGATCGAGCCGAGCGAGACGCGGCCCAAGTTGATCGCGGCGCTCCGGATGCTCGAGACGAAGCGCCAGTCGAATCCGCCAAAGAAGCACGGGAACATTCCGCTCTAGAGGCTGAGAGATCACGGAAACGCGGACAGATCGGAGATCGACCGCGAGAACCGTCCTCGCATCAGCCAGCCGGGGAGAAACGCCCCAGTGATCGGCCTTTTCGTTGAGCGCGAGCTTTCTATCGTGTCGCTGGACGAGCCTTCCGATATACGTGATGACTTCATCGAGGCGAGCCACTCAATCGGCCCCTTTGGAGAGACGTGGGCCAGCTGAGGGATTGATGCCGGACAAGCGCAAGATCCTTGTCGTGGACGATGACCCGATAATCCGCAGCCTCCTCCGGCACCTGTTGGAGAAGGCCGGCTATCAGGTTCTGATGGCAGCGGACGGTGTGCAGGCGACCATGATGGCGCGGACCACGAAACCCCACTGCATCATTCTGGACATCATGATGCCCGCGGGGGACGGGTTCGCGGTCTTGGAACGCATCCACCAGATGATCGGCACGATGTCGATCCCCGTCGTCATCCACTCATCCTTGAGCCAGGCCGACATCATGAAGAGGATCCAGGCCGGCCCGGGAACGCCCATCCTGCAGAAGCCCGCCGCTGCCGAGTTGATTCTCGAGACGATCAAGACGGCCATCGAGGAAGGATAAGGAGCCGCGGCGGCCCCTATCGTCCCATCGCGCGATTACCGAGCTCCTGATCCCCCACCGGCATTGCTCTTGAGTCCAACGGACCCATCAATCATGGGTGAATCGCGCGCCCCGCGCCGATGACGATCGGCGCCTGCTGCCTCGTCGACCGCAGCCGGGGAAATATCAAGGCCGGATTCCGTCTGGCCCGCGTCCAACCTCCGCCCGCTTTCTCCTCCTCCGCAAGATTGCTACAGTGGGGGCTCACGGGAATGCGGAGCCGAAGGACCGGAGGATCGTAATTGAACAAAGACCGTACGGCGCGTCCCGGGCCGGTCGCGGGTCGGCGCGTCCTCGTCGCGAATCGCGGCGAGATCGCGTGCCGCATCCTCCGCGCGGTGCGCGATGAGGGCGGTCTCGGAATCGCCGTCTACTCGGACGCCGATCGCGGCGCACCGCACGTGCGGCTGGCGGACGAGGCGCATCGCATCGGTCCCGCGCCGGTCGCCGAGAGCTATCTGAACAGGGAAGTCCTGCTGGAGGCGTGCCGCCGCGCGCACGCCGAGTTCGTTCACCCCGGATATGGTTTCTTCGCGGAGAACGCGGACTTCGCGGCCTCGGTCCTCGACGCCGGACTGATCTGGATCGGCCCCCCGCCGGAGGTGATCCGCACGATGGGGGACAAGATCGCGGCGCGCCGGGCGATCGAGGGCACGGGGGTGCCGGTCGTCCCGGGCAGCGAGGCGCTGCCGGCCGATCCGGACGTGGCGCGCGCGCGCGCGATCGAAATCGGCTATCCGGTCATGGTCAAGGCGGCGTTCGGCGGCGGCGGGAAAGGGATGCGCGAGTGCGCGGACCGCAGCGAACTGGACGCCGCGCTCGATCTTGCGCGGCGCGAGGCGGCGCGCGCCTTCGGCGATGCGACGATCTACCTCGAGAAACGGATCATGCGGCCGCGCCACGTCGAGATCCAGATTCTGGCGGACGCGCACGGTAACGTGATCCACCTGGGCGAGCGCGAGTGCTCGATCCAGCGGCGGCATCAGAAACTCCTCGAGGAGAGTCCGTCGCCTGCCCCGTTTCCGGGCCTCCGCGAGAAGATGGGCGAGGCGGCGGTCGCGATCGCGCGACGGATCGGCTACGTCAACGCCGGTACAATCGAGTTCCTGCTCGACGCAGAGGGGAAGTTCTACTTCCTCGAGATGAACACCCGCCTCCAGGTCGAGCACCCGGTGACCGAGGGGGTCGCGTCGATCGACATCGTCCACCGGCAACTCCGGATCGCGGCCGGCGAGCCGCTCGGCCTCGCGCAGGAGGACATCCGCTTCCGCGGACACGCGATCGAGTGCCGCATCAACGCGGAGGACCCGGAGCGCGGCTTCATCCCGTCGACCGGGCGCATCGCGGCGGCGCACCTCCCCGAAGGGCCCGGCGTGCGCAACGACGTCGGTTTCATCGAGGGGACCGAGGTCACGCCGCACTACGATCCCCTCCTCGGGAAGCTGATCGTCTGGGGAGAGAACCGGCCCGAGGCGATCGCGCGCGCGTTGCGCGCGCTGCATGAATACCGCATCGCCGGGGTGAAGACGAACATCCCGTTCCACCGCTGGCTCCTCGCCCATCCGCGGTTCGCGCGCGGGGACATTGACACGGGGTTCCTCGAGGAGGAGTACCGGGTCGACGATGTCACGCGCGAGAAGGAGGAAACGACCGCGATTCTGGCCGCGGCGTTCGCGGCGTATCGGTCGGTCGCGCGCGGGGCGCCGGCGCCGCCGAGCGCGGCGCGATCGTCATGGAAGGAGGGCGGACGTCCGAGCGCGGGCGGGACGTTTCACACAGGAGGATGGCGATGAGCGGCCGCTGGCGCGATTATCTCGCGATCATCGGTGAGCGGCAGCGGCTTGTCCGCATCGAGCCCGACGGAGACGATCTGCGGATGCGGATCGACGGCGAGGAGTTCGTCGTCGGCGGGTTCGAGACCGCCGGCGGCGGTGAGTGCTGCCTGTTGCTCAACGGACGACCGCAGGTCGCGCACGTTCGCGCGGACTCTGCGGGTCGCTATCGCGTCTCGCTCTCAGGGGGCGAGATCGCGGTCGAGCTGCGCGATCCGCTCGCCGCGCGGGTGCAGCGGCCCGCTTCCGGCGGGATGATCCGGCAGGCGCGCGAGATCGAAGTGCGCGCGCCGATGCCGGGCATCGTCGTCGCCGTGCAAGCGCGCGAGGGCGAGCAAGTCGCCGCGGAGGCGCCGCTCGTCGTCCTCGAGGCGATGAAGATGCAGAACGCGCTCGCGAGCCCGGCGCGCGGCATTGTGCGCAGCGTACGGGTGCAACCCGGGCAAGCGGTCGAAGGGGACACGCTCCTCGTCGTCCTCGAGCGCGTCGAACCGGCGATGACGGCGGACGGGAACACAGCGGAAGGGATGGCATCGGCATGAGCAACCCACGGGATTCCTGGCTGCGCGCTTACGGCGGGCAATCGAAGAGACGGGAGCACTGGAGCGGCTCGTCGTTTCCCATCGATCCGCTGTACACGCCGGAGGATCTCCCCTCCGGCCTCGATGCCGAAGGCGCCCTCGGCTATCCCGGGTTCTTCCCGTATACGCGCGGGATCCAGCCGACCGGATACCGCGGGCGCCTCTGGACGATGCGCCAGTACGCGGGGTTCGGCTCGGCCGAGGAGACGAACGCCCGCTTCCGCTGGCTGCTCGATCACGGCCAGACGGGCTTATCGGTCGCGTTCGACCTGCCGACGCAGATGGGATACGACTCGACCGACCCGGCGGCCCTCGGCGAGGCGGGAAAGGTCGGCGTCGCGATCGACTCGCTCGAGGACATGGAGCGACTGCTGGACGGGATCCCGCTCGACCGGGTGACGACATCGATGACGATCAACGCGACGGCCGCGATCCTCCTCCTGATGTATGAGGCGGTCGCGGAAGAAGAGAGGGTCCCGCCGGAAAACATCGGCGGGACGATCCAGAACGACATCCTGAAGGAGTACGAAGCGCGGGGGACGTTCATCTTCCCGCCGGAACCGTCGCTCCGACTGACCACGGACGTCCTCGAGTACTGCGCACGGCGACTCCCCCGCTGGAATCCGATCTCGATCAGCGGCTACCACATCCGCGAGGCGGGGGCGACGGCAGTACAGGAACTGGCCTTCACGTTCGCCAACGCCCGCGCCTACGTGCGCGCCGCGATCGATCGGGGTCTGGCGGTCGACACCTTCGCGCCACGGATCTCGTTCTTCTTCAACGCGCACAGCCGGCTCCTCGAGGAGGTGGCGAAATTCCGCGCGGCGCGCCGGATGTGGGCCCGGATGATGCGCGATGAGCTCGGCGCCCGGGACCCCCGCAGCTGGATGCTCCGCTTCCACACGCAGACGGCGGGAAGCACGTTGACCGCCCAGCAGATCGACGTGAACGGCGTGCGAACCGCGGTCCAAGCGATCGCGGCGATCCTCGGCGGAACCCAATCGCTCCACACGAACAGCCGCGACGAGGCGCTGTCCCTCCCGAGCGAGGAAGCCGCGCTCCTCGCGCTCCGCACACAACAGGTATTGGCCGAGGAATCCGGGATAGCCGACGTGATCGACCCGCTCGGCGGCTCCTGGTACGTCGAGTCGCTCACGGATCGGCTCGAGGCGGAGGCCCGCGCGCTGATCGATCGTATCGAAGGGATGGGCGGGGTCCTGAAGGCGATCGAGACCGGCTTCATCCAGCATGAGATCCACCGATCAGCGTATGCGTGGCAGAAGGCGGTCGAGACCGGGGACGCGGGCGTCGTCGGCGTCAACTGCTACGTGGTGGACGAGGTGGCGCAACCGCGCCCGTTCCGCGTCGATCCGAAGGTCGGAGAACGGCAGGCCGAACGCCTCGCGGCGCTGCGCGCGCGGCGCGACGCGGGGGCGGTCGCCCGCGCCCTCGATGATCTCGAGGGCGCCGCCCGGGGGGACGGCAGCCTCATGCGCCCGCTGCGGGAGTGCGTTCGCGCGTATGCGACGATCGGCGAGATCTGTGACCGCCTGCGCGCGGTCTTCGGCGCCTACCGCGACCCCGGAACGCTGTAGGGGCCGGATCAGATCAAGCGGTAGTTCCTATACTCGCCGAGCCGCGCTCCGGTACGCCCCTCGACCCAGTCCAGAATGCGGTGCGGGAGTGTGATCCGCGCGCGGCGCGGACCGTACGCGAACGCCCAATCCTGCGAGTCGACGCGCCCGCGCATCACGGCAGGATGCGTCCCGGTGAAACGGACGAGACGCCCGCGCGTGGAGTGATCGTATTCCTCCGCGCCGGCGACGAGGGACTCGGCCTCGCCGTCCGGATGCCACAGCCTGTGGAAGCTCCGTTGCTTCGCCTGCTGCACGGCCGGCGGCTTGACCCACCCGTAGTGATAGACCGTCGCGTCCACGCGTTTCACGGCAAGCTTGCGGCCCGCGGCCCGAAAGCCCTGCGCGTCCTTCCATGAGGCAAGCTCGGGGAGATCGGGGCGCACGACGCGCACCTCGCGGCGGTACCAGTCGCGACCCGCGCCGATCCAGTCGTAGCTCCCGCAGAAGTGGAGATAGTTGAACAGGAGACCCTCGACCGTTTGATCGGCGCGCCACCGATCGAGCGCGGCGCGGATCGCGGCATGATCGCGCTCGTGGAGGACCTCGTCCGCCTGCACGTAGATCGCCCAGTCGCAGCCGCGCGCACGAACGACCGCCAGGGCGAGATCCGTCTGCTGCGCGAGGACCGCGCCGCCCGTCCGCATCGTGTCGTCCCAGACGGTCTCGAGGATCCGCACCTTGGTCGGATCGATCGCGCGGGCGAGCGCGAGCGTGTCGTCGTCCGACCGCCCAACGGCGAGGACGAACTCATCGCAGAGCGGAAGGACGGACCGGACCGATTCGACGAACGGATAGTCGAACCGGACCGTGTTCCGGACGAAGGAGAAGCCGCAGACGCGCATGACGCCTGAGTCTGACCGCGCTCACGCCGTCAGCGCAAGGATCGATCCGCTCGGGTATCATCCCCCCATGACGCTGCCGCTGGTCGTCCTACACAGCCACCCCGTCTGGCTCGGGAACACGATGACCTGGCTCTACAACGAGGTCCGCGATCTTCCACCCGCGGAGATCGAGAGCCACATCGTCTGCCATCGCACGGAGAACTTGGATCAGTTCACGGTCCCGAACATCCACAGCCTCGAGGATCTGCCCGCGTGGAAGCGCATGCTGGACCGGGGCCTCCAGCAGCTGCGGGTGCGCCGGCACCTCGGACTCCTGACCGACGTCGCCGACCGGACCCGAGCCCGCGTCCTCCACTCGCACTTCGGCAACATCGGCTATGCGGACCGGGACGCCGCCCGCGCGCGTCGCCTCTTCCACGTCGTGAGCTTCTACGGGCGGGACATCTCGCAACTCCCGCACAAGCGCCCGGTCTGGCGCGATCGCTACCGCCGCCTGTTCGACTCGGCCGACCGCGTCCTCAGCATGGGCGAGCACATGACCCGCTGCCTGCGCGACCTGGGCTGCCCGCCGCAGAAGCTCCGTGAGCATCATCTCGGCGTGCGCGTCAGAGATTTCCCGTTCATCCCACGCGCCTGGGATCCTGCCGCGGGACGGCCGCTGCGACTGCTGATCGCCGCGATGTTCCGTGAGAAGAAGGGGATCCCGCTCGCGATCGAGGCCGCCGCGATCGCCGCGCGCGCCGGCGCGCCGATCGAGGTCACGGTGATCGGCGACGCGACCGCCTCCCCAAAGGACCAGGAGGAGAAGGCGCGCATCCTCGCGGCCGTCGCCGCGTCGGGCCTCGGCGACGGCTGCGTCCACTTCCTGGGAACGCAGACGTACGAAGCCCTGATGCGGCATGCATACACGCACCACATCTTCATCTCGCCCAGCATCACCTCCCGCGACAAGGACACGGAGGGCGGCGTCGCGCTCCCGGTCATCGAGATGGCCGCGACGGGCATGCCGGTCGTGGCGACTTTCCACGCCGACACGCCCGGAGTGATCACGCACGGGGTGAGCGGGCTCCTCGCCCCCGAGCGCGACGCAGGCGCGCTCGCCGCGCAGATCCTTCGGTTGCATGCCCACCCCGAGGAATGGGGTTCGATGGTCGCGGCTGCGCGCCGCCACATCGAGGCCGAGTTCGACTCGCGCGAGCAGGGGCGCCGGCTCACCGCGATCTACCAGGAGGTTACTAAAGAATGATCCAACGGATCGATCACATCGGGATCGCGGTCGATGACATCGAGGTCGCGCTGCAAATGTACGCGGGTCCGCTCGGACTGAAGCTCGAGCACATCGAGGAGGTCTCGTCGCAGGGGATTCGCTCGTATCATCTGCCGGTGGGCGAGAGCCGGCTCGAGCTGCTCGCGTCGCTCACCGAGACATCCCCGATCGCCAAGTTCCTCGCGAGAAACGGCCCCGGGATTCATCACATCGCTTTTGCGGTTGACGACCTCGACGCGGCGCGGGCGAAGATGGTCGCCTCCGGGCTCGCGCCGATCGGCGAGCCGTCGCTTGGCGCGGACGGCAAGAGGATCCAGTTCTTCCATCCGAAATCCACGGGCGGCGTTCTGCTCGAACTTTGCGCGAAGGCTGAATCGGTTTGAGGGACACGCTGGCGGCGGGCTAAACCCGCCCGAGCACCGACCGGCCGATCACGATCCGCTGCATCTCCGAGGTTCCCTCGTAGATCTCGGTGACCCTCGCGTCGCGGTAGTAGCGCTCAACGGCGTAGTCCTTCGTGTAGCCGTAGCCGCCGTGGATCTGAATCGCCGCGTGCGTGACACGTGTCGCCGCCTCCGAGGCCCATAGCTTCGCCATCGCGGACTGCGGCCCGTACGGCAGCCCGGCGTCCTTCATCATCGCCGCCCTGTATACGAGCAAGGCCGCAGCCTGGATGTCCGTGTCCATCTCAGCGAGCTTCAAACGGATCGCCTCGAAGCTCGCGAGCGGCCGGTCGAACTGGCGGCGCTCGCGCGCGTACTTTAGCGCCTCAGAAAACGCTGCGCGCGCGATCCCGAGAGCCTGCGCTCCGATCCCGATGCGCCCGTTGTCGAGCGCGCTCATTGCAACGCGAAAGCCTTCACCCTCAGCCCCCAGACGGTTCACATCCGGGACACGCACACCGTCGAAGACCAGTTCGGCCGTGTCCGACGCGCGGAGCCCCATCTTGTCCTCGAGCTTGCTGATCGAGAGCCCGGGCGTCCCGCGCTCGACGAGGAATGCCGTGATGCCGCGGTGCCCCGCGGCGGGATCCGGATCGCTGCGCGCGAACACGAGATAGATCGCCGCCTGCGTCGCATTCGTCACCCACATCTTCGTGCCGTTCAGAACCCATACATCACCGTCGCGCGTGGCGCGCGCCTGCAGGCTCGCCGCGTCGCTCCCCGCCCCGGCCTCGGACAGGCAGAAGGCGCCGATCGCGCCCGCCGCGAGTCGCGGCAGGAAACGAACCTTCTGCTCTTCGGTCCCGAACTTGAGGATCGGAAACGCGCCGACCGAGTTGTGGACCGCGACCGTGATCGCGACCGCGGCGCATGCGCGCGAGAGCTCCTCGATCACCCGCGCACTCAGGATCGCGCGCACCCCCGATCCACCGTACTCCTCGGGAATCAGAAGTCCGAACATCCCCAGCTCGCGCATCTTCGCGATCGCCTCGATCGGCACCCGTTTCTCGATGTCGATCTCGTGCGCGATCGGCGCGAGCTCGCTCGCCGAGAAGTCGGAGACCATGTCGATGATCATCCGCTCGTCTTCGGTCAGGGGCAGCGGGATCATCCGCGCAGCCTACCCGATCCGCCGTCCGCCTCGTCGAGCAGGTGCCGCGCGACCGCGAGCATCGCCGTCTCGCGCGTCGACGGATTCAGCTCCGTCGTCTTCGCGTCGCGCCAGTGACGCTCGATTCCGTGCCCCGCCAAGCTCCCTGCGCCCCCGTGGATCTGGATGGCCTCGTCCGCGACCTTGACCGCCGCGCGGCCTGCGAACGCCTTCGCCTGCGCGGCCTCATAGGCAAAGCCCGGATCGCGTGCATCCCGCGCCCGCGCCGCGCGCATCACGAAGAGCGTAGCGGCATCGATCATTACCCGCATGTCCGCGATCTTGAACTGGATCGATTCGTGGCTCCCGACGAGGCTGCCGCTCGGCTCGCGCTCCTGCGCTTGGCGCACGGCTTTCTCGAACGCCGCCTCCGCGATCCCCACCGCCTGCGCGGCGACGACCAGGTCGGCGGCGGCCAGGATCCCCCTCGCAATCCCGCGCGCCCATCCCGACGGAGCGAGGCGCTGCCGGCCGCGGATCCGACAGCCATCGAAGTGGACGGTCGCCGTCCCCGACGCTCGCACCCCCACGAGGGGATCGGGAGGATCGACGGAGACCCCCTCGGCGTCGCGGGGGACGAGCAGGAGACACCGCTCCCGATGCGCGTGGCGCGCATCCCCAGGACCCTCGCCGAGGAACGCGTAGACGAGAAACAGGTCCGCCCCTGCCGCGCCGGGGACGAAGCTCTTCGCGCCGCTCAAGATGAATCCGTCGCCCGAACGGACCGCGACCGCCGCCGCGCCAGACGAACGGGCGGTCATCGGATCCGCAAACGCGGCGGCGCCCAGCCACTCGCCGCGAGCGAGGCGCGAGAGGAACTCTCCGCGCATGGGATCGAGGGCGTGCTCCGCAACGGCGTCGCAGACAAGGAGATTGTGGAGGCCGATCAAGAGGCCGATCGAGGCGCACGCGCGCGCGAACTCCGATACGGCGAGAAGCGTCGCGAGCGTGCTCCGGGCCGACTCACCCTCTCGCTCCCCGCCCGTCGTAGGTTCGGCCCGTAACCCGAGCCATCCCTGCGCGGCGAGGACGCGGATCTCTTCGGCGGGAAAGACCGCGGCGTGGTCGCGCGCCTCAGCCCCCGCGATCACGATCGCACCTGCGGCCGCCCGGGCCCTTTCCTGTACCGCCACCTCATCCGTGGCGAGCGCGAAGATTCCAGGGCCGTTCTCTGAACGCGGCTCAGTCGTTGTACTCGTAGAACCCTCGGCGGCTCTTCCGTCCCAGGCGTCCCGCCTTGACCATCTTCACAAGGAGCGGGCAGGGGCGGTACTTGGGGTCTCCGAACCCGTCGTATAGCACCTTCATGATGTTCAAACAGACATCGAGCCCGATGAAGTCGGCCAGGGTGAGCGGCCCCATCGGGTGGTTCATCCCGAGCTTCATCACCGTATCGATGTCGTGCGGCGATGCGACCCCTTCCATCACGCAGAAAATCGCCTCGTTGATCATCGGCATCAGGACACGGTTTGACACGAACCCGGGATAGTCGTTCACCTGGACCGGAGTCTTCCCCAGCCCGCGCGCGAGCTCCTCGATCTCCCGATAGGTCTCATCGCTCGTCGCAAGCCCGCGGATGATCTCGATCAGCTGCATCACCGGGACCGGGTTCATGAAGTGCATCCCGATCACGCGGTCCGGGCGCTTCGTCGCGGCGGCGATCTCCGTGATCGAGATCGACGAGGTGTTGCTCGCGAGGATCGCCTCGGGGCCCGTCAGCTCGTCCAGTCGCGTGAACAGATCCCGTTTCGCGGACGCATCCTCGATGATCGCCTCGACGACGAGCTTCGAGTCGCGGACGCTCTCGATCTTCGTCGAGCGCGCGATCCGTTCGAGGATCCCCGGGACCTGTTCCTCGCCGAGGCTCCCCTTCTTGACCATCCGGGCAAGGTTCTTCTCGATCGTCTGTGCGGCCCGGTCCAGCGCCTCTGGCGAGACATCCGTGAGGACGACCGGGTAGCCGGATTGCGCGAAGACCTGGGCGATGCCGTTCCCCATCGTTCCGGAACCGACGACGGCCACGCGCCGGGTGTGCTCCATGATCGATCCGCTCCTTCCCGGACTCGAGGTCCAGATCTGCATGCCCTTTGTTGACAGTTACTTATCGCGTCAATGCCGTCAATCCAGCCTCTCGACCGCAAGCGCAACGGCGTTGCCGCCTCCGAGACAAAGGGTGGCGAGACCCTTCCGCGCGCCTCGATCCTTCATCGCGTACACGAGCGTCGTCAGGATCCGCGCACCGCTCGCGCCGATCGGGTGCCCCAGCGCAATCGCCCCGCCGTTCACGTTCACGCGGTTCCAGTCCCAGCCGAGTTCCTTCCCGTCGGCGAGGGCCTGGGCGGCGAACGCCTCGTTCGCCTCGATCAGATCGAAATCGCGGATGCCCATCCCCAGCTTCTCGAGGAGCTTCCGCACCGCGACGACCGGCGCATAGAAGAGAAGCTCGGGCTCGGTCCCCCCCGTCGCGTATCCGAGGATCCGCGCGATCGGCTTCACTCCGATCCGATCGGCGGCGACGCGTGAGGCGACGACAAGCGCCGAGGCGCCGTCGTTCAGTCCGGGCGCGTTGCCGGCGGTGACCGACCCCCCCTGCTTGAACGCAGGACTCAGCTTCGCGAGCCCCTCGAGCGAGGCGTCGCGGCGCGGTCCTTCGTCGGTGTCCACGACGACAGCCGGACCCTTCTTCTGCGCGATCTCGACCGGCACGATCTCCACCTTGAACCTTCCGGCGTCGATCGCGGCGAACGCCCTCTGCTGGCTCGCCAGCGCAAACTCGTCCTGGGCGGCGCGCGTGACGCCGAACTTCTCGGCGATCAGCTCGGCGGCCATCCCCATGTGCCAGTTCTTGAAGGCGCACCACAGGCCGTCCTGGATCATCAGGTCCTTCAGCTCGCCGTCGCCCATCCGATATCCCGAGCGCGCCTTCGCCAGGAAATACGGGGCGTTCGACATGCTCTCCATCCCGCCGGCCACGATCACGTCGGCGTCCCCGGCCTTGATCGCCGAGGCCGCAAGCATCACCGCCTTCAGGCCCGAGCCGCACACCTTGTTGATCGTCGTCGCGGCGACCGTCGCCGGGAGCCCCCCCTTCAGCGCGGCCTGCCGCGCGGGCGCTTGCCCCGTCCCGCCCTGTAGGACGTGTCCCATCAGGACCTCGTCGACCGCGCCCGCGACGATCCCCGCCCGGCGAACCGCCTCGCGCACGGCGATCCCGCCCAAGTCCGTCGCGGAGAGCGGAGCCAGCCCGCCCATGAACTTGCCGATCGGCGTCCGCACAGCCGACAGCAGTACCACCTCGCGCGCGCCCCCCGCGATCTCGTCCCCGGAACGCACCGCCAACGGATTCGTCTTCATCTCCGGCATGGATCTTCCTTCTCCCTCCTCGCGGTCCCGCGCACGTTCCTACCCACCGGCAATCGATGCCGATCCGGCGACCTACGCACCGTTCTTCAATACCTCGCGGGCGATCACGGTCCGCTGGATTTCCGACGTCCCCTCGCCGATCTCGAGGAGCTTCGCGTCGCGGAAGTACCGCTCCACCGGAAGGTCCCTCATGTATCCGATCCCGCCGTGGACCTGGATCGCCTTCGTCGTCACCCACATCGCGACCTCGGAGGCGACGAGCTTCGCCATCGCGGATTCCTTCTTAAAGCGGACCCCGCTGTCCTTCAAGCGCGCCGCGTTGTAGACGTGAAGGCGCGCCGTCTCGATCTGGGTCGCCATGTCGGCGAGGATCCACTGCAGCCCCTGGAATTCGGCGATCGGCTGGCCGAACTGCTGCCGGGTCCGCGCATACTCGACGCTCGCCTCGAACGCGGCCCGCGCGATCCCGAGCGCCATCGCGCCGATCGACACGCGCCCGCCGTCGAGCGTGTCGAGGAAGATCGGAAAGCCCCGGTTGACCTCGCCCAGCAACGCATCCGCCGGCACCCGGACGTCCTGGAAGTGGAGCTCCGCGGTCTCGCTTCCGCGGCAGCCGAGCTTGTCCTCGAGCTTGCCGACCGAGATCCCGGGATTCGGCTGCTCGATCACGAACGCCGAGATGCCGCGCGTCCCGGCTTCCTTCGACGTACGCGCCGCGGTGATCAGTGCGCGCGCCATCTTGCCGTTCGTGATGTAGATCTTCGAACCGTTCAGGACCCAGCCGTCCCCGTCTCGTACGGCCGTCGTCGTGGTCCCGCCCGCATCCGATCCCGCTCCGGGCTCGGTCAGCCCGAACGCGCCTATCCAGTCGCCGCTCGTGAGCTTCTTGAGATAGTGCTCTTTCTGCGCGGGGGTGCCGTACTTGTAGATCGGGTAGATCCCGAGGCTCGTGTGCGCCGCCATCGTGATTCCGGTCGACGCGCACGCGCGCGAGACCTCCTCGACCGCGATCGCGTAGGAGAGAGTGTCCATGCCGGCGCCGCCCCACTCCTCCGGATAGGGGATTCCAAGGTACCCCAGCTCCCCCATCTTCCGGAGAATCTCGGGCGGGATCTTCCCCTCCCGGTCGATCGCCATCGCCCGTGGGCGGATCTCGCTCTCCGCGAACTCGCGCACCGCGGCTCGAAGGGCCTCGTGGTCCTCGCTCAGAAACTGCATCGTCTTGCCTCCACCGCCGCGCGGCCGTGGCGGTCACGGTTGTTTCAGATGTGCCTGCGGAGCGACCCTCTACGGTCGGATCATACCGACAGGATCAGATCCGGATCTCGGGCGTTTCCCCTTCTACCCGGACCTTCGCTTCGGTCTGTTCCTGGATCTCCTCGGCGGTCCAGCCCGGTGCGCGCTCGCGCAGGACGAATCCGGCGCCCGGGACGATGTCGAGAACGGCAAGATCGGTGACCACGCGGTCGACGCACCCGATCCCCGTGAGCGGGAGCGTGCAGCGGCGCAGGACCTTCGAGGATCCGTCCTTCGCGCAGTGCTGCATCGTGACGATCACGCGCTTCGCGCCCGCGACCAAGTCCATCGCCCCGCCCATTCCCTTCACGAGCTTGCCGGGAATCATCCAGTTCGCGAGGTTCCCCTCCTCGTCGACCTCCATCGCCCCGAGGATCGTGAGGTCGACGTGCCCTCCGCGGATCATCGCGAAGCTGTCGGCGCTCGAAAAGAGCGACGCGCCGGGCACCATCGTGATCGTCTGCTTCCCCGCGTTGATCAAATCCGGATCCTCGTCCCCCTCGTATGGGAACGGACCGATCCCGAGCAGGCCGTTCTCCGATTGCAGGACGATCTCGATCCCCTCGGGGATCTGATTGGCGACCAGGGTCGGCATCCCGATCCCGAGGTTGACGTAGGTCCTGTCCCGCAGCTCAGCCGCGGCTCTTCGGACGATTTGTTCTTTGCTCAATCCGCTTTTCATATCCGATCCCCTGGAGTATCTGGTCGACGTAGATCGACGGGGTCACGATCATCTCGGGATCGATCGCGCCCACCGGGACGATCTCCTCCACCTCCGCGATCGTGTGGTCCGCGGCGGTCGCCATCATCGGGTTGAAATTGCGGGCGGTGCCACGGTACACGAGGTTCCCGGAGCGGTCCCCCTTGAACGCCTTCACGAACGCGAAATCCGCGCGGATCGCGTGCTCGAGGACGTACGTCCGGCCGGCGATCTCGCGCGTTTCCTTCCCGTCCGCGACGACCGTCCCGACCCCGGTCGGGGTGAAGAACGCAGGGATCCCCGCGCCCCCCGCGCGGATCCGCTCGGCGAACGTCCCCTGCGGGACGAGCTCGAGCTCGAGCTCGCCGGTCAGGAACTGCCTCTCGAACGTCTCGTTCTCGCCGACGTACGTCGAGATCATCTTGCGGACCTGCCGGGTCTGGAGCAGGAACCCGATCCCGAAGCCATCGACGCCGGCATTGTTGCTGATCACGGTGAGCCCCTTCGTTCCGTGACGCAGGAGCGCCTGGATCAGGTTTTCCGGGATCCCGCAGAGGCCGAACCCCCCCATCAGGATCGTACAGCCGTCGCGGACCTGCGCCCGATCGAGGGCCTCGTCCGCATCCCGCACGACTTTGTCGATTGCCATGCCTAGTCGCTTCCCGCCTGGCGTGTGGCGGCATGCCATTTCCGGATGTACTCGATCGGCTCCGTCGTGGGCGTGCCGGGGCCGAAGATCGCCCCGACGCCCATCGCGCGCAGTTTCGCCGCATCCTCTTCGGGGATGATCCCGCCGCCGATCACATGGATGTCGCCCGCGCGGCGCCCGCGCAGCAGTTCGAGGACCCGCGCAAACAAGGTCATGTGAGCCCCGGAAAGGATGCTCAGCGACACGATGTCGACGTCCTCCTGGATCGCTGCCTCCACGATCATCTCCGGCGTTTGGTGGAGCCCCGTGTAGACCACCTCGAATCCCGCGTCGCGAAAGGCCGTCGCGATCACCTTCGCCCCGCGGTCGTGACCGTCGAGTCCGGGCTTCGCCACCAGGATTCGGATCTTGTCCTCGTTCATCCCTCTGTCCCTTTCCCCGCCATCAGGCGGGCCACAAGATCGTCGACGAGTGCGTACGGCGAAGCGGCGCCCTCGCGCACGCGGCGCCCGCACTCCGCGATCCACGGATCCCACCTCCCCGACGCCCAGAGGGCATGCAGGATCCGATCGCGCAACAGGGTGCGCAGGCGCTGCGCGACCCGGAGGTCCTGCCGGGCGCTCCACGATTCCGGATCGCGCCACAGGAACGCGCGGTGCTCCTCGATCCCGCCGCGCAAAGCCTCGATCCCCTCGCCGCGCGTCGCGATCGTCCGAAAGATCCGCGGCTGCCACTCGTTCTTCGACGCGCGGCGGTCGCGCTCGAGCTCGATCATGAGGAGGATCTCCTTCTCGATGCGGTCTCCCCCCTCGCGATCGAACTTGTTGATCACGAAGAGATCCCCCGCCTCGAGGAGACCGGCCTTCATCGCCTGCACCGAATCCCCCGACTCGGGGACGAGAACCACGATGGTCGTGTCGACCGCTTCGACGACGTCCATCTCGCTCTGCCCAACGCCGACCGTCTCGATCAGGATCCAGTCGCAGCCGGCCGCTTCCATCGCCTCGCTCGCCCCGTAGGTCGTCGTCGCGAGACCACCCAAACTCCCGCGGGTCGCCATGCTTCGGATGAAAACCCCGGGATCCTGCGCAAGGGCCTGCATGCGGATCCGGTCGCCGAGGATCGCCCCTCCTGTGAACGGGCTGGTCGGATCGACGGCCAGCACCCCGACCGTCCCCTCGTGCGAGCGGATCGCGCGGGTGAGCTCACAGGTCAGCGTGCTCTTGCCCGATCCGGGAGGGCCGGTGATTCCGACGCGATGCGCCGTCGGGGACGGCGAGTAGAGCCGATCGAGGAGCGCCCGCCCCTGGTGGGTCTCGTCCTCGATCCAGGATAGCGCGCGGGAGAGCGCCCGCCTGTCGCCGGCGCGCACACCTGCGGCGAGATCCTCGATCCCCTGCGGGACGGTCGAGGTCAATCACCCTCCTCGGCTTGGCCGGTCTGAGCGGCCGGATGTCTCGGGTGCCAATCCAAGTCTCCGCCACACGGCCGGCAGCGGATCCGGAACATCGAGGAAGACGTCCTCTTGGAGAGGGGATTCTAACCGGCCAAGTCGCTCGGCGCGAAGACAAAAGCGGGGAAAGCCCACGATGAGCGCATGAGAAAGATTGCACAACGATCGGAAGCAGAACGGTCCTGCAGGTATGAGAAGAGCCCCGGAGGTCACGCCGCGCATGCCCGCTCGGGGAGCGAGGGTCAGCTGGACGGACAGGCCATGAAAATCAGCATCCCCCCACCTCACCCCCACTCACTCATGGCAACTCCGGGGCCGTCGGAGAATCTAAGAGTCTCTCTTATGCCTGTCAACATCCGTTTTTCACCTTTCTAATCGAAGCAAGAGATGGAATCGACAAACCCATCAACCGGCGGGGCGCATCCACGCAGCCACCAGGAGGACTCCGATAGGGGGGCAGTCCTACTCGAGCGGAACCGCGGCGGGAAAATGGCGGACCCTCGCCTCCCCACCGGGACCGAGCGTCACGGTGACGGCGTCGAGTCGCCAACAGGCTGCAGCGTCGCGATTTCGACACATCCACGCGCGTGCGGCCCGGCCGAGCGCCCGAGCCTTGCGCCCACGGATCGTTTCGATCGGCTCTCCGAAATCCACGCTCTCCCGATAGCGAACCTCGACTAGGATGACCCAGTCCCCGCGCCGGGCGACGAGATCGATCTCCCCACCTCCCACGCGCACGTTGCGGCCGATGATCTCGCACCCGCGCAGCTTGAGATACGCGGCCGCCAGGTCTTCCGCCGCCGCGCCGATGCGCGCGCGCGCCGGGATCATGGATGGATCGAGCACGCAGGCAGCAGGAGCGGTTCTTGTGCCGACTTTGGCCTAAAACGGGATGTTCAGCTGCCCGGCACGCTGTACCGGCAAGAAGCTCCTGCGATGAAGCGCGCAGGGGCCGACGCGCTCGAGCGCGTCCAGGTGGGCGGGCGTTGCGTACCCGCGGTTGTGGTCGAAGCCGTACGCGGGATACCGGATGTGGTAGCGATCCATCGCGCGGTCGCGTACGACCTTCGCGAGGACCGACGCCGCTGCGACGCTCCGGCATTTCCGATCGCCCTTTATCAGCGGCGTCTGCGGAATCTTCAAACCCGGGATCCGGTAGCCGTCGACGATCACGTGATCGGGATCGAGTCCGCCGCCCTTCGCGGCAATCCGCGCGATGGCGATGCGCATCGCGCGAAAGGAAGCCCGCCGGATGTTGTACCTGTCGATTCCGGCGGGCGAAACGGCGCCCACCCCCCACCCCTCACAGGCGTCGAGGATCGGGCGCACGAGGCTTCTTCGTTTATTCGGGATGAGGAGCTTCGAGTCGCGGAGCCCCGGGATTCTCGCTCCGGGCCTGAGGATCACGGCCGCCGCAACGACCGGCCCCGCCAGGCACCCGCGGCCGACTTCGTCGGTCCCCGCGATGCGGACGCAGCCGGCGCGCCTCAGGGCGGCCTCCCAGCGGCTGCTCGGCACGGCGATCCTTCGAGCAGACCGCGGCCGGCTTCTCTCTCTGGCGACCCTACGCGTCCGTCGGCGCCTTCGTCGAGCCGCTGCGGCTCGACCGCTCCTTGATTCTCGCCGACTTGCCCTTCAGCTCGACCAGGTAGGTCAGCTTCGCGCGGCGGACCTTCCCCTTCCGCGTGACCTCGATCTTCGCGATGCTCGGCGAGTTCAAAGGAAAGATCCTCTCGACCCCGACCCCTTCGGTGACCTTGCGCACCGTGAAGGTCTCGCCGATGCCGCCACCGCGACGGCCGATCACGACCCCCTGGAAGACCTGGGTCCTCTCCTTCTCCCCCTCGATGACCTTCACGTGCACACGGATCGTGTCACCGGGGGCGAAATCGGGGAGGTCGTCCCGCATGTGGGGGGCTTCGATATTCCTTAGGACATCCATCGTACGTCTCTCCTTGTTTACCGCCGCGTCAGCGCCTGCGGCGCCTCACTCGTTCCACCGGCGGACGCGCCTCGCTCCAGCCGAGCCCGGCCAGGTCCCGGTGATCATCGTCCGTCAGCGGCGCGTTGGCCAGAAGATCCGGCCGTCTCGCCAGGGTTCGCGCCAGCGCGTCGCGGCGCCTCCATCGATCGATCTCGCCGTGGTTCCCCGAGAGGAGGACCTCCGGCGCGTGCATCCCGCGAAACTCCTCAGGACGCGTGTAGTAGCTGCAATCCAGGATCCCGCTCTCGAAGGAATCCCCCATCGCGGAATCGATGTCTCCCAGCACTCCGGGAACGAGCCGGACCATCGCGTCGATCAAGACGAGCGCCGCGAGCTCCCCGCCCGACAGTATGTAATCGCCGATCGAAACCTCACGGGTGACCAACGATCGGATTCTCTCGTCGATCCCCTTGTATCGGCCGACGAGCAGGACCACGTCCCCCGCCTCGGCGAACTCATGCACCATCTGCTGCCGGAGCTTCTCCCCCTGCGGCGAAAGGAGGATCGTCTCCCTGCGTCCCCCGACCGCCGGGGGCAGCGCGTCGATCGCCCTCGCGACCGGCTCGACCTTCAGGATCATCCCGGGCCCGCCGCCGTACGGGTAGTCGTCGATCGAGCGATGGTTGTCGTCCGTGTATTCCCGTAGATGGACGACCCGGATCTCGACGGCCCCCTTCTCGCGCGCGACCCGGATCATCCCCTCGTCGAGAGGTCCCTCGAAGATCCGCGGGAAGCCGGTGAGGACATGAATCCTCAAACCGGCTCGTCGTCCATTCCCAGCGCCCCCTTCGGCACCCTCAGAAAGAGTCGCCCGCTCTTCAGGTCGACCCTCTCGACGTAGTCCCTCACCGCGGGAATCAGGATTTCCTCGTCCCCTTCGCCCACGCAATAGACGTCGTTGCTCCCCGCTTCCAGTATCGACTCAAGCCGGCCCAGGACGACGCCCTCCGCGTCGACAACAGTGAGGCCGATCACCTGGTAGTGGTAGTAGACCCCGGCCGGAAGGGCCGGGAGCGCCTCCTCCGGGATGCACAGCCACACGTCCCGGAGACCCTCCGCCGCCTCGATGGTATCGATCCCCGCAAACCGGACGGCGAACCGGTCACGATACGGACGGCTCCCGCGGACCTGAAGCTCGCGAGGAGGCTCGGTGCGCGTCTGAAACCGGGTCCCCTGCGCGAAACGGGCCGCATCGCCGCCGGTAGGACGGACGACCACCTCACCTCGGAGGCCGATTGGCCTCACGACGCGGCCGACCAGAACCGTCGGAGAGGATGCGCCGGAGCGCTCCATCGCCACTCGAAACGCCTACTCGAGGATCTCGAGTACCGCCCTCTTGTTTTCCTTCGTGGCGGCCGCAGAAAGGAGCGTCCGGATCGCGCGGATCGTCCGGCCGTGCTTGCCGATGATCTTCCCGAGATCACCGTCCCCGACCCTCAACTCGTACACCGTGGTCTTCTCGCCGGCCACTTCCTGGACATTCACCTCTTCGGGTTTGTCGACCAACCGCTTCGCGATGTACTCGATCATCTCCTTCATGTCGCCTCCACTCCCCGAGAGCTCCCTCGCGCATCAACCTCGCTCTTCCGGAGCCGGAAGCGCTTGAGCAAAAGGGTCACGGTCTCGGACAGTCGCGCCCCCTTTGCGATCCACTGATCGATACGCGGCGCATCAAGTTCGATCTTCGCGGGGTCACTGAGCGGGTTGTAATAGCCGACTTTCTCGATGAAACGTCCGTCACGCGCACGTCTCGAATCGCATGCAACCACGCGATAGAAAGGGGCGTTGCGACCCCCCGCCCTCTGCAGGCGTATCACGACCGACACGTATGCTCCTCCTCTTTCTCCATGCGGTGCATCTCGACTTCCCGAGCGTGCATGGCCTAGTGACGCCCCCTCCGGGGCATGCGCGGCCCGCGTGCCTTACCCATCTGCTGCACGAGCCTCTTCATCATCCCGTAATCGCGGAGCAGGCGATTGACGTCCTGCACCTGCGTTCCGCTCCCTCGGGCGATTCTCCGACGGCGACTCCCGTCGATGATCTCGGGGCGCTGCCGTTCCCCCGACGTCATCGACGACAGGATCGCCTCCACGCGCACGATCTCGCCCTCGTCGACCTCCCCCTGTTCCGGGAGGAGCTTCGACGCCCCGGGGATCATCTTCATCAGATCCTGTAAGGGCCCGAGCTTGCGCACCTGACGGATCTGCTCCTGAAAGTCCTCGAGCGTGAACTGCCTCTTCTCGAGCCGCTCGCGGAGTTTCTCCGCCTTCTCCTGATCGACGCCGTCCTGCACGCGCTCGACGAGCGTGAGGACGTCCCCCATCCCGAGGATGCGCGACGCAAGCCGGTCCGGGTGAAAGATCTCGAGCGCCGAGACCTTCTCTCCCGTCCCCATGAACAGGATCGGGATCCCGCTCGCCGCGCGCACCGAAAGCGCGGCACCGCCGCGGGCGTCTCCGTCCATCTTCGTCAGCGCGACCCCGTCGATCGGCATCCTCTTGCCGAACGACTCAGCAACCTGCACCGCATCCTGCCCGACCATCCCGTCGAGGACGAGGATCGTCTGATGCGGCTTGACCGCCTCGCGCACCCGTGCCAGCTCGGCCATCAGGTCCTCGTCGACGTGCAGGCGCCCCGCCGTGTCGACGAGCAGGTAGTCGGCCGCCGCCGCGCGCGCCGCGCGCACCGACTCGGTCGCGACCCGGACCGGGTCCCTCGTCGTCCGATCGACGTGGACCTTCAGCCCGATCTGCCTGCCCAACGTTTCGAGCTGATCGATCGCGGCCGGCCGCGCAAGGTCGCAGGCCGCGAGAAATGCGATCTTCTTATGCGACCTGAGGTGGTGCCCGAGCTTGGCGGCAAACGTCGTCTTGCCGGAGCCCTGGAGCCCGACGATCAGGATCCGCGTCGGGACCTCATGGCTCTCCGCAATCCTCTGCGCCTTGCTGCCGAGGGTCTCGACGAGAACGTCGTGGACCACACGGATCACCTGCTGACCCGGAGTCAGGCTCCGAAGAACCTCCTGCCCCACCGCACGCTTTTCGACTTCACGAACGATATCACGGGCAACCGTGTAGTGAACATCCGCTTCAAGGAGGGCGCGACGCACCTCGCGCAGCGCATCACGGACATTTTCGTCCGTGAGTACACCATGCCCTCGAAGTCGTCTGAATATGTCATCCAGACGCCCTGTCAGCTGCTCAAACATGCACGAAGCCCCACCGTCGCGATAATAAGGGCGACGGAAGCCACAAGCTATCAGTTTGTCGCCCAACTGGCAAGGAGGAGATCCCCCAACTCGAGATCAGGCAAATTTTTGCATCGCAATGGGTTCAGGCGACGCGCCTGCAGGCTTCCGGAAACGGTCAAGGAGGGGTTAGACCGCCCCGATCTCCCGGACCAGGTCCCGGTAGGTCGCCGGAGGATCCGCGACTCCGAAATAGGCATTCCCGACGACGAACCAGGAAGCCCCCGCTCGGGATGCCCTCCCTGCGGTCCCCGATCGGATCCCGCCGTCCACCTGAAGGACAGGCGCCCGCGGGGCCGAGGCGCAGAAGGCGGCAGCCCGGGCGATCCGCTCATCCGAACCCTCCATGTAGGACTGCCCCCCGAAGCCGGGCATCACGGTCATGACGAGGATCAGGTCGAACGTCGAGCCGATCGCCTGGAGGGTCGGCTCGACCGGGGTATCCGGGCGGATCGAGAGTCCGAGCATGACCCCCAGCCGGTCTGCCTCCGCGCGCAGTCGCACGACGTCCGGCGCGACCTCCGCATGGATCGTGATGCTGTCGGATCCCGCGCGGGCGAACGGTTCGAGGAACGCGAGCGGATCGGTGATCATGAGGTGGGCATCGAGCCACTGATCGGTTCGCTGTCGGATCGAACGGACGAGGGGCGGACCGAAGGTGATATTGGGCACGAAATGCCCATCCATCACGTCGAGGTGCAGGATCTCCGCCCCGGCGGAACGCGTCATCTGGATCGCGTCGCCGAGGCATCCAAAGTCCGCGCTCAGGAGGGACGGGCAGATCTGCTTCCTGCCCTTGAGCTCGGTCCACCGATTCGATCGATCCGCTGTCACGAGTCCCTCCTCCCCGAGCAATTCAGTCGATGCGCGCGACGTCGCCGGTCCAGATCGGCTCGCCCGGCTTCGGGTCCTGGCTGTGAACGTTGCTTCCCGCGCCGGACTCGACGTTGATCCCGGCCGCGCGAAGGCGGGCCGTGGCCTCGTCCACATCGAGCCCGCGCAGATCGGGCATCAGGTACAACGCCTTTTCTGGCCCTGCCGAGATGAGCAGGTCGACCGTCCCCGAATGCCCCGGCGACTCGCCCCGCGCGGGACGCGTCCCGATGATCTCTCCCCCCGCAACGGTCAGGGACGGGACCGTCAGGCTCGCCCCCGCGCGAAGGTCGAGCTGCCCGAGCTCGATCTGCGCTCCGCGCGAGGTCTTCCCGGCGAGATCCGGGACGAGGCGCAAGGGCGCACCCTGGCTCACGATGAGGTTCACGTGACGCCCCTTCCGTACGCGCGCGCCCGCCGCAGGATCCTGACTGATCACCGCGCCGTTCGGGGTGTTCGCGTCGGGGACCTCGATCGCCTGGCCGATGCGCAGGTTCGACCCCGCGATCGCGCGCTCCCCCTCGTCCTTCGGGCGGTTTTTCAGCTCGGGAACGATCGCGTCCTCGCCGTGGCGGACGGCAAGCGGCATCAGCACGCGATCGAAGATGCAGATCCCGATCAGAAGCCCGCAGAGCAGCTCTATGAGTATGAACCATCGCGTGCCCGCCCGCCGCTTCCGCAGCGTCCCCAAGCGCGGTCTTTCGGTTCGGCGGCGGTCCTTCACGCCGTTCCCTCCTCGATCCTCTTGAAGAGCGAAGCATACACCCCGTCGCATTCTCCCTGCCCGGGCAGGATGCGGAGGACCCCTTCCTCGGGCATGAACTCGGGGGAAAGGTCGAACGCAAACGGATGCGGCCGGAAGTGCGGATGTGCCTTGAGGAAGCTCAGACGGACGCCGTCCGTCTCCTCGGGCTCGGTCGAGCAGACGCTGTACAGGAGCCATCCGCCGACGCGCGGCAGGACCGCCGCGCCGTTCAAGATCCGGGTCTGCTGGCGACGGTGGCGCGCGAGGTCGGTGGGGCGAACGTTCCATCGCGCGTCCACCCGGCGCCGCAGCACCCCGAGATTGCTGCATGGCGCGTCGACGAGAACGCCGGCCGCCGATCCCGGACGGAACGCAACCTCGATCGCGTCCGCGACGACCAGCTCGGCGTGCGCGCCCGTGCGGCGCATCGTCGCACGGACCCGCTGAATCCGCGCGCGCGTGCGGTCGCCCGCGACGACGCGCGCCTCGTGCCGGTCGCACAAATGGCTCGTCTTCGTCCCCGGCGCGCTGCATAGATCGAGGATCGCCGCATCCCCCGTCGTGACCGGAGGGAGCAGGCCGACCAGCGTTTCCCCCGGGTCCTGTGCCGTCCACGCGCCCTGCTCGAACAGAGGATCTTCAGTCGGGCGATAACCGATCGGCATCCTGTACGTGTTCGGAACCCATCCCGGCTCGCCGGGCGGAATGGGGCCATCCACACGGGCGCGCAACCAGATCGGCGGCCGATGATTGTCCCATTCAAGGATCGTGCGGGCCAGCTCGTCCCCGAGCCGCGTTCGCCACCGATGGATCAACCAGGACGGATGCGAGTAGCCACTCGCCCAGGTATGCGGATCGCCGGTCGGATCGAGCTGCGCGAAGCGCGCGCGGCCGTCCTCTGCGAGCCGGTGGCTGACCGCGTTGACGAGCCGCTCCGCCCCCCGCGACGAGAAGCGCCGCGCGAGCCGGACCCCTTCATCGACGATGGCGTGCGCGGGGATCTGATCGAGAAGACAGAACTGACACGCCGCCATCCGGAGGAGTACCTGCACGGAGATGTCCAGCTTCGACAGCGGGCGGGTCACGAGCGGGACGAGCACTGCGTCGAGGCGGGTGCGCCAGCGGACCGTCTCCTGCACCAGCATCCAGAGGAAGCGGCGGTCCCTCTCCTCGAACGACTCGGCCGCCGTGCGCAGGAGCCCGTCCATCGAACGGCGCTCCGTCTCGGTCCGCATCAGGATCCAGAGAGCGGTCTGCCGGACGGGATCCGGCATGCGGACCGTCACGTGAGACACTCCCCCAGCGCGATGCGCGCGCCGCGCGCCCATGCGTCCGCGTCCATTTCCTTCTTCCCTGCGGCCTGGACACGCACGAGGCGGATCCGTCCCGGCAGGGTCGCGACGATCGGCGCGGGATCGAACGCGACGATGGTCCCCGGCGGCTCGGGGCATGCGACGAGGTCCAGCGGCGCGACGCGGACGAGCCGCAGCGGCTCGCCGCGCAGCCGGACCGTCGCGCCCGGCCACGGAGAGAGCGCCCGCACGAAGCGGTCGATCTGGTCCGCCGGGCGGGCGAGGTCGCAGAGGCCGTCATCCTTGCGGAGCATCGGCGCGTAGGTCACCTGGGATTCGTCCTGCGGGACGAAGCGCACGTCCCCCGAACGGATCCGCGCGCACATCTCGCGGAGCGCCTCGGCGCCGAGTCGCGCGAGCCGCTGGGTCAGGCTGCCGGTTGTGTCATCGGGAAGGATCCGCTCGGTTCTCTGCATGAGGATGGGACCCGTGTCCATCCCCTCGTCGAGGCGGAAGATCGTGACCCCCGTCCACGCGTCGCCGTCGAGGATCGCGCGCGGGATCGGGGCCGCGCCGCGCTGGCGCGGCAGGAGAGATGCGTGCACGTTCAGGCATCCGTGCTTCGGGATCGCGAGGAGCGACGGCCGGAGGATCCGCCCGAACGCCGCGGTCACGATCAGGTCGGGCTCGAGGAAGCGCAGATGCGCGAGGACCTCCGCCGCGTGGAGCTTCTCGGGCTGGAGCGCGACGAGCCCCGCCTCCCGGGCGCGCCGGGCGACCGGCGTCGGCTCCGGACGCAGCCCGCGTCCTCTCGGGCGATCGGGCTGGCTTACCACCGCAACCAGCTCGTCCGGTCCCTCGATCAACGCATCGAGGGACGGGACGGCGAAGTCGGGCGTGCCGAAGAAGGCGATGCGCACCCGCGCGAGCCCCGACTAGTTTGCGACAATCGCTTGGATCGCGGATTTCGCGACCTCGACCTTCAGCTCCTCCGTGAGCTTCACGACGACGCGGTCCTCCTTGACGTCCCAGACGGTCGCGTAGATGCCGCCGGAGGTGAGGACTCGGTCCCCGCGCTTCAGCGCGGACATCATCTTCGACGTCTCCTTCTGCCGCTTCTGCTGCGGCCGGATCAAGAGGAAGTAGAAGATCAGGATGAACGAACCCAGCACAAACAGCGTGCTCAGGAGCTGCTGGCTCCCGGTGCGCGTCCCACCCGGACCGGCGGTGGGCGCCGCCGCCTGCTGCGCCTGCGCGATTCCAACGAGAAAACGATCCATCATCTCTCCCTTTCACAATCGGGTCCCGCGGGACCCGTCCCATCGACCGTCCGAAGTCGCGCGAGCATCCCCGGCAACTCCTCCCCAAAACGCCCGTCCCGGAGCAAGCCCCGGATCCGCTCCATCAACCGCACATAGAGACGGATATTGTGATGGCTGAGCAGACGCGGTCCAAGGAACTCCCCCACCTGGAAGAGGTGCCGGACGTACGCGCGGCTCACCGTTCGACACACGCGGCAATCGCACTCGGGATCGAGGGGGCCCGGATCCTCCGCATGGATCCGCGCCTTGATCGAGAACCGTCCCCCCAGCGTGTAGACCGTGCCGTGTCGCGCCCCCCGTGTCGGCAGAACGCAGTCGAAGAGGTCCATCCCGCGGTGGACGGCCTCGAGGATGTCCTCGGGCTGCCCGACCCCCATCAGATAGCGCGGTCGTTCATCGGGAAGATCGCGATCCCCCCCGGCCACCATCTCCCATCGAACCGGCGCGGGTTCTCCCACGGCCAGACCGCCGAGAGCGTACCCTTCGAATCCAATCTTCACAAGGCGGCTCGCGCACTCCAGCCGCAGATCGGGATGGATCCCTCCCTGCACGATCCCGAACTGCGCCCGCTCGCCGTCCGCACCCTGCAGGAAGCGGCGGCGCGAGCGCTCGGCCCACCGCAGCGTTTGCTCCATCTGGGTCGCGGCCTCGTCCCTGGCGCACGGATACGGCGTGCAGATGTCAAACGCCATCGCGATGTCGGAACCGATCGCTTCCTGCACCTCGGTCGACAGGTCCGGCGTGAAGAAGTGCTCGCTGCCGTCGAGGTGCGACCGAAAGCGGACGCCGTCCGGCAGGACCTTGCGCAGATCCGCAAGGCTGAAGACTTGGTAGCCGCCACTGTCGGTCAGGATCGCGCCGCGCCAGCTCATGAAGCGATGAAGCCCGCCCAGACGGCGGATCGTCTCGTGCCCGGGCCGGAGGTAGAGGTGGTACGTGTTGGAGAGGATGATCCCGGCGCCGATCTCTTCCAGATCCCAGGAGGCCAGGGTCTTGACCGACGCGCGCGTTCCGACCGGCATGAAGGCCGGGGTGGGGTTGACGCCCCCGCGGATCGAGAGCGCGCCCAGACGGCCGCGCGTCCCCTCCGGCCTTGCAAAGCAATCGAATCGCATCAGAGGATCAGCATCGCATCGCCGTAGGAGTAGAAGCGATAGCCTTCTTCGATCGCCTCCGCGTAGGCGGCCAGTACCCTGTCACGCCCGGCGAACGCGCATGCGAGGACCAGGAGGCTCGAGCGGGGGAGGTGGAAGTTCGTCATGAGCGCGTCGACGGCGCGGAACGTCCAGGGGGGAACGATCGTGAGGTCGGTCCAGCCCTCGAGCGGCCGGGCAGCAGTCGCCGGGCGGGTCTCGGTGGGTCCCCCGCGCGCCCATGTTTCGAGGGCGCGCACGCATGTCGTCCCCACGGCGACGCACCGCCCGCCGCGGGCCCGGGTCTCGGCGATCTCGCGGGCCGCATCCGCGCCGATCGAGAAGAACTCCTCCTCGACGCGATGCTCGCTCAGGTCCGCGGCGCGCAGCGGCCGGAACGTCCCGGGGCCGACATGCAGCAGGATCCGGCTCAGATCGATCCCACGCGCCTCAAGGCGCTCGAGCAGTTCGGGGGTGAAGTGAAGACCGGCCGTCGGCGCCGCGATCGCGCCGGGGACCCGCGCGAAGACCGTCTGGTAGTCGTCCCGGTCCTCGGGCCCCTCCGCCCTCCCGATGTACGGCGGGAGGGGAACGTGCCCGCGCAATGCCATCAACGACGCAACGTCCCCTTCGAAGGAAAGGTCCGCCGCCTCGCCGCTCCTCCCCTCGAATCGCGCGATCGTGTCGGATAGTTCAAAGAGGATCCGATCACCGGGCCGCAGCGCCCGCATCGGGCCGCACCACGCGATCCAGCGGCGCGGCGCGGATTCGCGGACCAGGAGGACCTCGATCTCGCGCTGCGACCTCTCGACGCGCCCGATCAGGCGCGCGGGGATCACGCGGGTTTCATTGATGACGAGGCGGTCGCCGGGCGCGAGCAGGTCCGGCAGGTCGCGCACCGTCCGGTGTTCGATCGCGCTTCCGTCACGCCGCAGGACGAGCAGGCGCGCGTGGTCGCGCGGCCGTATCGGATGCGACGCGATCCGATCTTCGCGAAGCTCGTAGTCGTACGCCTCGGGTCCGCTCATGTCCGAAAGATGAAGTCTCGCACGATCGTTCGGACCCCCCGCCCCTTCCGTCCCAGTCCGGGTCAGAATAGCTTCCCGGGCGAAACCGATCCTCCCGGCGGGGGCGCCGCGCCGACGAGCGCGAATCCGCGCTCCGTCGCCTGACGTCCGAGGCGCGTCCGCTCGATCAGCCCTTGCAGGATCAGATACGGTTCGTGAACTTCCTCGAGCGTGTCCGGCTCCTCGCCGACGCTCATCGCCAGGGTCGTGAGCCCGACCGGGCCACCGCGGAAGTTGCGGATCAGGGTCGTCAGGATCCGCCGGTCCATCTCGTCGAGCCCCGTCTCGTCGATGTCGAGGCGATCGAGCGTTGCGGCGGCGTTCCCTCGATCCACGACGTCGACGCCGTCCACGAGGGCGAAATCGCGGACGCGCCGGAGCAGGCGGTTCGCGATCCTCGGGGTGCCGCGCGAGCGGCGCGCGATCTCGGCCCGCGCCGGTTCGTCCAGCTGGAGCGAGAGGATCTCGGCCGAGCGCCGGAGAATTCGCTCGAGATCGGAGGTCTCGTAGTAGTCCACCCGTCCATGGAAGCCGAAACGGGCGCGCAGCGGCGCGCCCAGGAGTCCCGCCCGCGTTGTCGCGCCGATCAGGGTGAAACGCTCAAGATTCAGCCGGACGGACCGCGCCCCGGGCCCTCGATCAAGGATAATGTCGAGTCGGAAGTCCTCCATTGCCGGGTAGAGGTATTCCTCGATCGTCCGGTGGAGTCGGTGGATCTCGTCGATGAATAGGATCCCGCCGGCCGGCAGCGACGTCAGGATCCCGGCCAGGTCGCCGGCGCGCTCGAGGGCGGGACCGCTCGTACAACGAATCTCCGTCTCCATTTCCCTGGAGAGGAGGAGGGCCAGGGTGGTTTTCCCAAGCCCGGGAGGGCCGGTCAGGAGGATGTGGTCGAGCGGTTCGCGCCGCAGTCGGGCCGCCTTGACGAGAACTTCGAGGTTAGCCCGCAGCCGATTCTGGCCGACGAAATCAGTGAGAAGACGCGGGCGCAGGCTCGTCTCGAAAACGACGTCCTGTTCCTGCGGGACCGGGTCCATCAACGGCGAGCGCGTCACATCGTCCTCCGCCTCTTGGAGTGATACCTAGCGAGGCTAGCATACATATGGCCGGCTCTCAATCGCGCGGGACCCGGTCGGAACTCGGTCGTTGACCCTCTTCGACGCGATTCGCGAGAATCGAGTCACAGGGACGAATGACAATCCCGAGGCGCCGCTTCTCGGGCGCCCTCGGGGCAAGGAGAGAAAGATGCCTCCGCAGATGGATATCGCCTCCTTCATCCGGGAACGCCAGCGCCGCGACATCTTCCGGGAGCTCAACTGGACGGGATCGTTCCAGCAGTACGTCGACGCCGTGATCGAGAGCCCGCGGGTCACGCGCACCGCCTTCCAGCGGATCTACGACATGATCCTCTCGTACGGGACCGAGGAGTACGTAGAGTTCAAGAAGAAGATCATCCGGTACCGGTTCTTCGACGATCCGATGGGCGGCGGCACGGACGGCGTTTACGGGCTCGAGGTCCCGCTGATGAAGCTGGTCGCCGTCTTCAAGGCGGCGGCGCAGCGGTACGGCCCCGAGAAACGCGTGCTCCTCCTTCACGGCCCGGTCGGCTCCGCGAAGAGCACGATCGTCCGCCTCCTGAAAAGGGGCATCGAGGAGTACTCGCGGACCCGCGAGGGGGCGCTCTACACCTTCGCCTGGAAGCCGAGCCTCGAGGAGGCTCGCGTCGAGTCGTGCCCGATGCACGAGGAGCCGCTCCACCTGGTCCCTCTGGACCAGCGGGCGGAGGTCGTCGAACGGATCAACCAGGCGCACGGGCAGGACTACATGGTCCAGATCGAGGGGGACCTCTGCCCGTCCTGCCGCTGGTACTACGACGAGCTGATGCGCAAGTACGACGGGGATTGGGTCCGCGTGATGGACCACGTCGTCATCCGCCGCCTCCTCCTGTCGGAGAAGGACCGGATCGGCATCGGGACCTTCCAGCCGAAGGACGAGAAGAACCAGGACTCGACCGAGCTCACGGGCGATATCAACTATCGCAAGATCGCCGAGTTCGGGAGCGATTCGGACCCCCGCGCATTCAACTTCGACGGCGAGTTCAACATCGCCAATCGCGGGATCATCGAATTCATCGAGGTCCTGAAGCTCGACGTCGCCTTCCTCTACGACCTTCTCGGCGCATCCCAGGAACACAAGATCAAGCCGAAGAAATTCGCGCAGACCGACATCGACGAAGTGATCATCGGCCATACGAATGAGCCGGAGTACCGTAAGCTCCAGAAAAACGAATTCATGGAGGCGCTGCGCGATCGAACGGTGAAGATCGATATCCCATACATCACGAAGCTCGACGACGAGATCAAGATCTACCGGAAGGACTACAACGCCAAGAAGATCCGCGGCAAGCACATCGCGCCCCACACGATCGAGATGGCGGCGACATGGGCGGTCCTGACGCGGCTCGAGCAGCCGAAGAAGGCCGACTTGACGGTCCTTCAGAAGTTGAAGCTCTACAACGGCAAGACCCTTCCCGGCTACACGAGCGACAACATCCGCGAGTTGCGGAAGGAGGCGCAACGCGAGGGGATGGAGGGGATCTCGCCGCGTTACGTGCAGGACAAGATCTCGAACGCCCTCGTCTCGGACCGAGCGGGCAACTGCATCAACCCGTTCATGGTGATCAACGAGCTCGAGAGCGGTCTCAGACACCACTCGCTCATCACGAGCGAGGAGCAGCGCAAGAGGTTCAACGAACTGCTGAACGTCTCGAAGGAAGAGTACGAGAACATCGCGAAGAATGAGGTGCAGCGCGCGATCTCGGCCGACGAGGAAGCGATCACGCGCCTCTGCGCGAACTACATCGACAATATCAAGGCCTACACGCAGCGCGAGAAGGTCCGCAATCCCTACACGGGGCAGGACGAGGAGCCCGACGAGCGGCTGATGCGCTCGATCGAGGAGAAGATCGAGATTCCCGAGAGCCGGAAGGACGATTTCCGCCGTGAGATCATGAACTACATCGGCGCGCTCGCGATCGACGGCAAGTCCTTCAACTACAAGATGAACGCGCGGCTCCAGAAGGCGCTCGAGCTGAAGCTCTTCGAGGATCAGAAGGATTCGATCAAGCTCACCTCTCTCGTATCGAGCGTCGTGGACAAGTCGACGCAGGAGAAGATCGACATCGTGAAGACCCGTCTCATCGAAAACTACGGGTACTGCGACATCTGCGCGACCGACGTGCTCACGTACGTCGCATCGATCTTCGCGCGGGGATCGAGCACGCGGGACTGACCTGATGGTCTTGCGGATCGATCGGGATCACAACCGGTTCAAGGACATCGTCAAGGGGCGGATCAAGCAGGATTTCCGGAAGTACCTGACCCGGGAGGAGCTGATCGGCCGCCAAGGGGAGCATCTGATCTCGATCCCGATTCCGCAGATCGACATCCCCCACTTCCGGCACGGGCTGAACCAGGGCGGCGGCGTCGGGCAGGGATCGGGCAACGAGGGCGATCCCGCGGACGGCGATCAGGGGCAGGGCGCCGGAAACGCGGGCGACCAGCCGGGCGAGCACCTCCTCGAGGTCGAGGTCACGCTCGAAGAGCTCGCCGAGATCCTCGGCGAGGAGCTGGAGCTGCCGAACATCCAGCCCCGCGGGACCCGCAACCTCCCCGACACGAAGGAGCGCTACACGGGGATCCGCGCGACCGGACCCGAGTCGCTCCGCCATTTCAAGCGCACCTTCCGGCGGGCGCTCAAGCGCCAGATCTCATCGGGGACCTACGACGCGCGCAACCCCGTCATCATCCCGGTCAAGGAGGACAAGCTCTATCGTTCCTGGAAGCCGGCCGAGCAGACGCGCGCGAACGCCGCCGTCTTCTACATGATGGACGTCTCGGGCTCGATGGGCGACGAGCAGAAGGAGATCGTCCGGATCGAATCGTTCTGGATCGACACGTGGCTGCGCCATCAGTACCGCGACGTCGAGTTCCGCTACGTAGTGCACGACGCGGCGGCGCGCGAGGTCGACCGCGACACGTTCTTTCACCTGCGCGAGAGCGGCGGGACGAAGATCTCCTCCGCCTACGCCCTGTTGACGAAGATCCTGGACGATGAGTACCCCGCGGAAGACTGGAACATCTACGCCTTCCACTTCTCGGACGGCGACAACTGGGGAAGCGGCGACACGGAGGTCTGCCTGAAGCTCCTCGAGGAGCGGATCCTCCCGGCCATCAACCTTTTCTGTTACGGACAGGTCGAATCGCCGTATGGGAGCGGCCAGTTTCTGAAGGACCTCGCCTCCCACTTCAAGGAGAGCGAGAACCTGGTCCTCTCCGACATCCCGAACAAGGAGAAGATCTACGACTCCATCAAGGAGTTCCTGGGGAAGGGACGATGAACCTCCCCGCCGATCTCCGCTGTGAGGCGGACCGGATCGCCGAGGTCGCTCGCTCCTACGGACTCGATTTCTTCGACACGTTCTTCGAGGTCGTCTCCTACGATGAGCTGAACGAGGTCGCATCCTACGGCGGGTTCCCCGTGCGCTACCCGCACTGGCGCTTCGGGATGGAGTACGAGAAGCTTTCAAAGGGATACGCCTACGGGCTCTCGAAGATCTACGAGCTCGTGATCAATAACAACCCCTGCTACGCCTATCTGATGGACACGAACTCGATGGTCGACCAGAAGCTCGTCATGGCGCACGTCTACGGCCACGCGGACTTCTTCAAGAACAGCGTCTTTTTCGCCGGGACGAACCGGAAGATGGTCGACCAGATGGCGAATCACGGGACCCGGATCCGGCGCTACATCGAACGGCACGGGTTGGACCGCGTCGAGTCGTTCCTGGACGCGGTCCTCTCGATCGAGAACCTGATCGATCCGCAGGCCGCTTTCCAGGAGCGGCACCCCGCGGCCGCCGAGGAAAGGGACGCCGAGGAACCGATCCCCGAAGTACGAAAGATGCCGAGCAAGGAGTACATGGATTCGTTCGTGAACCCGCAGGACTTCCTCGATGAACAGCGGCGCAAACTGATCGAGGAGCAGGAGCGGCGCCGCCGCTTCCCGGAGCGCCCCGAGCGCGACGTCCTGTGGTTCCTGATGGAGTACGGGCCCCTCGAGCGCTGGCAGCGCGACGTGCTCGGGATGATCCGCGAGGAGGCCTGCTACTTCCTTCCGCAGGCGCAGACGAAGATCATGAACGAGGGATGGGCGAGCTACTGGCACAGCCGGATCATGACCGAGCGGGTCCTCGCCCCCGATGAGCTGATCGACTACGCGGATCACTGCTCGGCCGTCTTCTCGATGCGCCCTGGGTCGTTCAATCCGTACAAGATCGGTCTCGAGCTCTGGCGCGACATCGAGCGGCGGTGGAACCGCGGGCAGTTCGGGAAGGAATGGGAGGAGTGCGACAGCTACGAGGAAAAAGTCCACTGGGACCGGAAGACCGGCCTCGGGCAGAAGAAGATCTTCGAGGTGCGCCGCCTCTACAACGACGTCACGTTCATCGACACATTCCTGACCGCCGATTTCTGCAACGAGAACCAGCTCTTCGTCTACCGGTACAACGAGCGGACGCGCCGCAACGAGATCACGGATCGGGAATTCGACAAGATCAAGGCGCAGCTCCTCTTCAGCCTGACGAACATGGGACAGCCGATCATCCGCGTCGAGGACGGGAACTGCCAGAATCGGGGCGAGCTCCTTCTCCTCCACGATCACCAGGGGGCCGATCTCGACACCGGATACGCCCGCGGGACCCTGCAGAACATCCAGAAGATCTGGGGACGCCCCGTCAGCGTGCAGACGATCCTCTCGGGGAAGCCGAAGCTACTGGCGCATGACGGACAGCTCTTCAAGGAGCAGGACCTCTAGCTTGTCGCGATCGAGATCGTCGCTCTGGCGCCGGCGGAACCCCTTAGCCTCTTTCATCCCGAATCTGTACGAGCTGCGTCCGTATCTGGTCGCACACGCCCGCGCGTATCGGATCGGGTACCTCTGCATCCTCGCGACGAACGGATTCTCGCTCGCGCTCCCGTGGGTGATGCGCTCGGCGGTCAACCACCTCGAGCGAGGCGGAACCGGCGGGATGCTCCGGTACGTGCTGTGGATGATCGGGCTCGCGGCGGCGAGCGGGATCTTCCTCTATCTCATGCGCAAGATCCTGATCGGCGTGAGTCGCCTGATCGAGTACCGACTCCGCGGGGATTTCATCGACCACCTGCAAACGCTCTCGCTCTCGTTTTTCCAGCGGCAGAAAACCGGAGACCTGATGGCGCGGGCGAGCAACGATCTGAACGCGATCCGCGACGTGCTCGGCCCCGGGATCATGTACGGGATGAACACGGTGACGGCGGTCCTGGCGAGCCTCGTCCTGATGCTCCGCCTGGACCCGCTCCTCACCCTTTGCACGTTGATCCCTCTCCCGATCACGACGTTCCTGATCCGCAACTTCTCGATGGAGATGCACCGGCGCAGCCGCGCCGTGCAGGACCAGTACGGCGCCCTCTCCTCCACCCTGCAGGAGGACCTCTCCGGTATCCGCGTGATCCAGTCGTACGCGCAAGAGCCGTACGAGGAGACGCACTTCGACGGGCAGAGCCGCGAGTACATGCGGCTCGGGATGCGCCTGATCCGCTACCGTGCGCTCTTCTTCGGAACGATGGGCGGCATGGTCGGCCTCCTGATGCTCACGCTCCTGTGGCTTGGCGGCGTGCGCGTGATCCACGGGGCGATCGGCCTGGGCACGTTCGTCGCCTTCATCGGCTACCTCGGGATCCTGACGTGGCCTTTCATCGCGCTGGGCTGGGTTCTGGGGATGGTCCAGCGGGGCGAGGCGGCGATGGCACGGATCCTCGAGGTGTCGCGAATCTCTCCCGACATCACGGATCCCGCCCCGGCGGACGCGATCGATCCCCCCGCGATCCGCGGCGAGATCCGCTTCGCCGGCGTGCGCTTCCGGCACGAGGCCGGCGGGGACGGGCGCGAGGTCCTGCGCGGGATCGACGAGACGATCGCCGCGGGATCGACCGTCGCGATCGTCGGGAAGACCGGCAGCGGGAAGTCGAGCCTGGTCTCGCTGATCCCGCGTCTGCACGACCCGACCGCGGGGGCGATCCTCCTGGATGGAATCGACGTGCGCAGGCTTTCGCTCGCACGGCTGCGCTCGGCCGTCGCGGTCGTACCGCAGGAGTCCTTCCTCTTCTCGGACACGATCCGCGCGAACCTTCGCTTCGGCAAGCCGGACGCGCCCGACGAGGAGCTCACGCGCGCCCTCGATCTCGCCCGCTTCCTGCGGGACCTCGAGGGATTCCCGAACGGTCTCGACACATTGATCGGAGAGCGCGGGCTCACGCTCTCGGGGGGACAACGCCAGCGCGTCGCCCTGGCGAGAGCGTTCCTCGCCGATTCCAGGATCCTGATCCTCGACGACGCGTTCTCGAGCGTGGACAAGATCACCGAGTCGGAGCTGCTAGGCTCGCTGCGCGCGCTGCAGCATGGACGCACGACGATTCTGATCGCGCATCGGATCTCGACGGTGCGCGAGGCCGACCGGATCCTCGTCCTGCAGAACGGCGTCGTCGCCGAGTCAGGGACCCACGCGGAGCTGATCGCGAAGGGCGGCATCTACGCCGGCATGGAGCGCAGGCAGCGGATCACCGAGGAGATCGAACATGCCCCCGCTCCATGAGGACGAGCCGCTCTATCGCACGACGATCGATCGCAGGCTCGTCACGCGCCTGCTCGCGCTGACCGCGCCGCACCGCAGGATCCTCATCGGATCCGTGCTCCTTCTGATCGCGGTATCGCTGGCCGAGCTCGCGTTCCCGCTCCTCATGAAGACCGGGATCGATCGGTACATCAGGAATCACGACGTGCGCGGGCTGGCCGGCCTCTCGGGCATCTATTTCGCCCTTCTCATCGTGGTCTTCGTTCTGCGCTACCTGCAGACTGTCCTCACGCAGGGACTCGGCCAGAAGATCATGTACGACCTGCGCGCGCGCCTCTTCGGCCACGTGCAGACCCTATCGGCGCCGTACTTCGAGCGCAACCCGGTCGGCCGCGTCATGACGCGGCTGACGGGCGACGTCGAGGTCCTGAACGAGCTGTTCACGTCCGGATTCGTGTCGATCTTCGGGGACGTCGTGATCCTGATCGGGATCGTCACGATGATGCTCGTCCTCGACTGGCGGCTTGCGCTCGCGAGCTTCCTCGTCCTTCCGCCGCTCATCTGGGCGACACTCGGCTTTCGCTCGCGCGTGCGGGAGGCGTACACAACGATCCGGATCAAGGTCGCCGCGATGAACGCGTTTCTCCAGGAACACCTGACCGGGATTTCTCTGGTCCAGCTTTTCCGGCGCGAAGGAGCGTCCAGCCGGCAGTTCGACCGGCTGAACTCCGACCACCGCGACGCTTTCCTCCGATCGGTGCAGGCATACGCAGTCTATTTCCCGGTCGTCGAGTTTCTCGAGAGCGCGGCGGTCGCCCTGATCCTCGGGTACGGCGGGACGCGGGTCCTCTCGAAGACGCTGACGCTGGGCGCGCTCGTCGCGTTCATCCAGTACAGCGAACGGTTCTTCCGCCCGATTCGCGATCTCTCGGAGCGGTTCAACGTCCTGCAGGGGGCGATGGCGTCGAGCGAGCGGATCTTCGAGCTGCTCGACACGCCGGTCGAGGTGCCGCTGCCGGCCGTCCCGGCCGTGCCCGACCGACTGCAGGGCGAGATCGTCCTCGACCACGTGAGCTTCGCATACAAGGAAGACGAGCCTGTCCTCCATGACGTGTCGTTCCGGGTGGCCCCGGGAGAGGCGGTCGCGATCGTCGGGCACACGGGAGCGGGGAAGACGACAATCGCGTCGCTGCTCGTGCGGTTCTACGACGTGCGCGCGGGCGCGATTCGCGTCGACGGTGTCGACATCCGCGGATGGGACCTGGCGGTGCTGCGCCGCCGCATCGCGGTTGTGCCGCAGGACGTGTTTCTCTTCTCGGGATCGGCAATCAGGAACATCGGCCTGCGCGATCCACAGACGACCCCGGCCCGAGTCGAGCAGGCGATCACCGCGGTCGAGGCGCGCGATTTCCTCGAGCGGCTGCCGCAGGGACTCGAGACCGAGCTGCGCGAACGCGGCAATCTACTGTCAGTAGGTCAGAAGCAGCTCCTGTCCTTTGCGCGCGCCCTTGCGCACGATCCCGCGATCCTGATCCTCGATGAGGCGACCTCGAGCGTCGATTCCCAGACAGAGATCCGGATCCGCGAGGCGCTCCGGGTGCTGATCCGCGGGCGAACGAGCCTCGTGATCGCCCACCGGCTCTCGACGATCCGCCATGTCGATCGGATCATCGTCCTGCACAAGGGACGGCTGGTCGACGAGGGAACGCACGAGGAGCTCCTTGCGCGCGGCGGGATCTATGCGAAGCTCTATCAGCTCGAATTCAAGCTCCAGGAGGAGGAAGAGGAGCGAACCCCGGCATGACCCGGTCGGACAGGGCACAGGCCGCGCGGCCGCGAGCGGCCCCGAGCGCCGATACATGGATCCAGATCGGGCTCCTCGCGGCGATCCTCCTGCTCGCCGTGGCGTGGCTCCCGCATACCGCGTCCGAGGACATCCCCTACTGGCTCAAGTGGATGGAGGTCGATCTCCAGAAAGGGATCGTCCAGGGCTATCACGAGCTCCCGCTCGAGTATCCTCCCCTTTCCCGGTTCATCCTCGCCGTCCCGGCACGATTCGCCCGGGCGACCGGCGTCGCGCCCGGACTCGCGCTCAAGGCGTCGTTCCTGATCGCGATGCTCGCGACCGGCGCGCTGTTCTTCTGGAGCACGCGGGATCGATGGGTCACGCTGGGGCTCCTGACCGCCCTCCTGCTCAACAACCTCGGGATCGGCTACCTCGACGCGTACGTCGCCCCGTTCTTCGTCCTGACCCTGCATTTCCTGTGGAAGGAGCGATGGCGAACCGCGTTTGCCCTGCTCGTGATCTCGGCGTTCATCAAGTGGCAACCCGGGATCCTCGGACCGTTCGCGTTCGCGTACATCGCCGGCCGCCTCTACCTGGCGGACCGGCGGCGGTGGATCGTTCCCGCGGCGACGACGCTCGTCCTGCCGGCGATCGTGATCCCGGGCATCATCTATGCGGCCTTCGGTCCGGTCCTGATCGGCGCATTCCGATACGCGGCGAACAACATCTTCGTGAGCGGCAACGCCCTCAACCTGAACTGGATCTACACGGTCCTGCTGCACGTCCTCGACCCCGGACGGTTCGGGGCTCTCGGCGCGGGCGAGGTCTTGATCCTGAACGCGCCGGCGAGGTTCGTGATCGCGCCGAAGCTCGTCTTCTGGGGGATCTATCTCTTCTTCCTGGTCCGGTGCGCGATCCGTGCGGATCGTTTCAAGGACTTCCTCGCATACGCGACGGCGGGCTACTTCACCTATTTCATGTTCAACACGGCGGTCCACGAGAACCATCTGGCGATGCTCATCGTCCCGCTCGCGTTCCTCGCGCACATCGAGCGCCCCTGGAAGCCGGTCGCCGCCGCGATCGCCGTCTTCGTCAACCTGAACATGGCGGCCTTCTACGGATTTGACGGACGCGAGCAGCAGTTCCCGAAGTCGGCGGCCGGCGCGTGGCTTCTCGCGGCCGCTTCCTTACTCGGCTTCGCGCTCTACCTCTGGACGATGCGCCGCGTGCTGCGCCCGCGGTCGAGCGCCTAGCGTAGGGTCAGAATCTTCTCGACGCATGCCCTCCCAGCCCCAGTGGCGCGGAGACGCGCGAGGTAGACGCCGGACGCGACAGGGCGACCGCTTCCGTCGCGTCCATCCCATGAAACCTCCTGGAAGCCCGGCCGCATCGTGCCGTCCATCAGGGTCCGGACCCGCCGGCCTCCCGGATCGAGAATGTCCAGGGTCATCAAGCCTCCCGCGGACTGAAATCCGATCCTCGTCTGCGCGCCGAAGGGGTTGGGTGTGATCGCGACGAATCGCAGGGTGGGAGAAAGGACGATCACGCGGACCAAGGTGCTGTGAAGCGCCTCGCCACCGCCCAAATCGAGCCCGATCACCTGAAACACGTACGTTCCGGGTTCGCACGCATCGCGGTAGTTGTACATTCTGCCGGCGGGCGCGCCGTCTTCCCCCGCGAATGCGGACGGCGGCCCTTCCACCCGCGTCTCCCAGGTCCACCCGTCGATGCTCCGAAGAACACGGAAGGTCCAGGGCTCCACCGATCCCGATTGCCAATGGAGGAATGCGGCGCCCGCCCCGGCGGTAGCTTCGAGGTCCATCTGCGTGACGGGCGTGACGTCCTTGTCCTGGATCGCGGCGCAGAACCCGCTTCCCGCCGTGGCATCCCGATAATGATGGTTCGGCGTGGGGACGTTGCATGCCCCGTAGTAATTGTCTCCCCAGCAGACGATCGAACCGTCGGATTTCAGTCCGATGCTCAGCCCCTGCCCGCCGTCGACGGCCACGAAGTCCGAGTTCGGTTCGGGTACGTTGCACTGGCCGCGATCGTTGTGCCCCCAGCCGACGGCCGAGCCGTCTCCGCGGACCGCGAGGCTGTAGTCCGCCCCCGCGCCGATCGCCATGAAGCCCGCGTTCGGCCCGGGCACTTCGCACTGGTGATATCCGTCCGATCCCCAGATCAGGATCGAGGTGTCCTCGCGGAGGGCCATGCTGTGAAACTGGCCGGCCGCGATCGCAACAAACCCGGTGTTGGGATTCGGCACGTTGCTCTGGCCGTCGGCGTTCTCGCCCCACGCGACGACCGAGCGGTCCCGCTCGAGACCAAGGGCGTGGGACGCGGTGGCCACGATCGCGGTGAAACTCCTGTTCGGCGAGGGGATATTGCACTGATGGGCGGCGTTGTCGCCCCAGGCGACGATCGAGCTGTCGGCCTTCAGGCCGAGGCTGAAAGATCCTCCCGCAGCGATCGCGGCGAAGCCTTCGTTGGGATTCGGGGGGTTGCACTCACCGAGGTTGTTGTCCCCCCAGGCGACGATCGAGCCGCCCCTCAACGCGAGCGTGTGCTCGTAGCCGGCCACAACGGACACGAAGCCCTCGTTCGGCGGGGGGATGTCACACTGGCCCGCGTAATTCTGCCCCCACGTGACGATCGAGCCGTCGGACTTCAGGCCAAACCCGTGGTTGTTCCCGCAGGCCACGGCCGTGAAACTCCCGTTGGGCGGCGGAACGTCGTACTGCCCGTGGGAACCATCCCCCCAACCGACGATCGAGCCGTCCGACTTGAGGCCGAGGGTCGTCTGCCACCCGCCCGATACCGCGACGAAGTCCTCGTTCGGCGCAGGCACCGTGCACTGGTTGCGGCTGTTTGCTCCCCACGCGACGACAACTCCTCCGGCCTTTAGGCCGAGGCTGTGGGCTCCCCCTCCCGCGATCGCGACGAAGCCGCCATTCGGCTGGGGGACCGTGCACTGGCCGATGTAGTTGCCCCCCCACGCGACGATCGAGCTGTCCGCCTTGAGACCGATGCAGTGATCGTGTCCCGCCGCGATCGCCACGAATCCCGAGTTCGGGGCCGGCACGTTTCGTTCGCCATACGCGTTGTCCCCCCACGAGACGATCGATCCTTCCGATTTCAGGCCGAGGCTGTGAAATCCACACGCCGCGACGGCGATAAAGCCCGAGTTCGGCGCGGGCACTTCACACTCGTGGTAGGCGTTGTATCCCCACGCGGCGATTGTCCCGTTCGCGCGCAGCGCGAGGACATGCATTTGGCCGGGCGCGACCGCGATGAAACCCGAGTTCGGCTGCGGCACGATGCATTGCCCCGCGCCGTTGTCCCCCCAGATGACGAGCGAGCTGTCTGCCTTGAGACCGACGGAGAAATAGGCTCCGGAGGCGATGGCCCTGTAGCCGCCGCTCAAGTCCGCTCCGAGGACCTTCAAGCCCCAGCTCACGATCACGCCGCTCTGGCCTCTCACCTCTGAAACAAGTCCAAACGACGCGACAAGGATGCAAGCAAGGCTAGGCAACAAGATTCGATGCGAGTTCATCAGGCGGCCCCCCTACGTTCGGTGCGCTGCGGCGTCGCGCTTCGACGCGGGGGAATTCTGGATCCGACGCGCAGCGTGGTCAACCGGGAATTAGCATTCGCAGAGGGAAATCGCGCGAGAACCGAAGCAGGACGGCGTCAGCGGCCGCGCGAGAGCCCGATCAAGGACTCTCGCAAGAGCTGATCGAGCGCGGGCGGCGCGTCCGCGTGCTTGCCTAGCGCGGTGCGGACCGCCTCGCGCGACTCCGTCAGAGGATAGCCGAGGGCCGTGAGCGCGCGGATCGCCTCGAGGCCGATTTCCGCCTTCACGTCCGAACCGGCGCCGGCGGCCTCGACGACAGAAGAAGTGAGCGACAGGCGCCCCTTCAGCTCGAGCAGGATCCGTCCCGCGAGCTTCCGGCCGACGCCGGGGACGGTGAGCAGGTGCGTCGACGAACCCTTCTCCACCTCCACCGCGAGCTTCGCGGGATCCAGGAATGACAGGATCCCGAGGCCGATCCGTGGGCCCACGCCGCTCACCGAGATGAGCGCATCGAAGCACGCCCGTTCATCTGGCGTCAGGAACCCGTAGAGCTGGGGCTCACCATCCCGCACGATCAGCCGCGTCAGGATCGTGACGCGCGTCCCCGCGCGCACGCGGTCCGCGACCGTGCGCGGAACGAGCGCGCGGATCCCGATCCCGCCGATGTTGATCAGCAGGTGCTCCGGGGCGACCTCAAGAAGCTCCCCTTCGAGGCGTTCAATCACGGGCCCGTCCGCAGGGCGCGCGTCTCGGACAGCGCCGCCGCGCGGCTCAGGTGACAATAGGCGATCGCGAGCGCGTCGACCTCGTCCTCGCCCGCGGCCGCCGCGGGCGGCGGATGGATCAGGCGCCGCAGCATGTTGCCGACCTGCGGCTTCGCGGCACTGCCGTTGCCGGTCACGGCGCGCTTCACCTCGCTCGGGGAATACTCGTACACGGAGAGGCCCGCCTCGAGGCAGAGGAGCAGAAGGACCCCTCGGATGTGTCCGAGGGTCAACGCGGCGCGCACGCCGCGCGAAAGAAAACAAGTTTCCAGGACCGCCTCGTCGGGCCGGTAGGTGCGGAGGACCTCGAGGATCGCGTCGCGGAGGTCAGGCAATCGCTCGGCGAAAGGTCTCGTTTCGTCGAGACGGATCGTCCCGCTGCCGAGTCGAACGAGGCCATCCGGCCCGGGCGCCGAGCGAAGGACCCCGTAGCCGGTCCGCCGACTTCCCGGATCGAGCCCGAGAACGATTCTCGTACCCGTCATCGCCGGCGTATTCCCCCTCGATCGGACGATCGATCAGCTCTGCAGCTTTTCCATCAGCTCGTCGGAGATGTCGAAGTTCGCGTAGACCTTCTGCACGTCGTCGTTCTCCTCGACGATCTCGAGAAGCTTGAGCAACTGCTCGGCTTCCTTCTCCGCAACGGCCACCGTGGTCGTCGGGATCCGCGCCAGCTCGACGTTCCTGAACTGGATCCCCGCGGCCTCGATCGCCTTCTGCACGGCGTCCAGATTCTGGGCGGCGGTGTAGACCTCGTAGGCATCCGAAGCGGACGCGTCAACGTCCTCGGCGCCGGCATCGAGCGCAATCTCGAAGAGCTTGTCCTCGGCGACAACTGCGTGATCGATCGTGATCAGGCCCTTCGTCTGGAACATCCACGCGACGCAGCCGGCCTCGCCGAGGTTGCCCCCATGCTTCGTCATCGTGTGGCGCAGCTCACCGGTCGTGCGGTTCTTGTTGTCGGTCAAGACCTGGATCAGCAGGGCCACTCCACCTGGTCCGTATCCCTCGTAGAAGTGCTCCTCGTAGTTCGTTCCGGGAAGCTCCCCCGTACCTTTCTTGATCGCCCGCTCGATATTGGCCGCAGGCATGCTCTCGGCCTTCGCATTCACGATCGCCGTCCGGAGCCGCGGGTTCCCCTTTGGATCCCCCCCTCCGTCACGGGCCGCGATCGTGATCTCCTTGATCAGCTTCGTGAAAAGCTTGCCGCGCTCGGCGTCGGCCTTGCCCTTCTTTCGCTTGATCGTGCTCCACTTGGAGTGGCCACTCATGGCATGCCTCCCCTTCTTCCAACCGGATACCGAATCACGCTAGGCGCTGGCTTCTTGCTGCTCCTTGCGCAGCTGCTCGACAAGCCGGTCCTGGACCTCGCGTGGAACCTCCTCGTAGTGATCGAAGGTGAATGTGAAACGTCCGCGCCCCTGCGTCATCGACCGGAGCTTGGTCGAGTACATGTAGATCTCGGCCGCCGGGGCGAGCGCGCTGACGCGCTGAACCTTCCCGACTCGCTCCATCCCGAGGATCTTGCCGCGCCGGCTGCTCAGATCCCCCATGACGTCCCCCATGTATTCCTCGGGCACGGAGACATCGATCCGCATGATCGGCTCGAGGAGGACCGGCTGGGACCTCTCAACGCCGTCCTTCAGGGCCTCGCGCGCCGCGATCTTGAACGCCATTTCCGACGAGTCAACGTCGTGGTATCCGCCGAAGTGGAGCCGGACCCTCACGTCGACGACCGGATAGCCGGCAAGGACCCCTTCCTGCATCTTCTCGATGACACCCTTCTCGACCGCGGGGATGAAGCGCGACGGGATGACGCCGCCGACGATATCATCGACGAACTCGAATCCGCCGCCGCGCGGGAGCGGCTCGACCTTGATCGAGACGTCGGCGAACTGCCCGCGCCCGCCGGTTTGCTTCTTGTGGCGGTGCGACACGTCGGCGCTGCCCCGGATCGTCTCGCGATACGGGATCCTCGGCTTCGAGACGACCGCTTCGACTTGACCGCGGCGCCGCATCCGGTCGAGGAGGACGTCGATGTGCAGGTCGCCCATGCAGCGGAGCATCGTCTGGTGCAGCGAGGAATCGACCCGCGTTTGGAGCGTCGGATCCTCGGTATGCGTTCGGTTGAGCCAGGTCCCGAGCTTCTCTTCGTCCCCCTTGCGCGCCGGCGCGATCGCGACTTCGTGCACTGGGGTCGGGAACGCGATCGGTTGCAGAACGATCTTGTTGTCCTTCATCGAGAGACAGTCGTTCATTCCGGTTGACTTCAGGTTGACCGTCGCACCGATGTCACCGGCCGCGATGCGGTCCGTGTCTGTCCGCTCCTTGCCGGTGAAGTTGTAGATCTGGCTCATCCGTTCCGACTGATCGCGGCGGGAGTTATACACGTCCATCCCCTTCTCGATGAAGCCGGAGAAGACGCGGATCAGATAGACATCCTGCGGCATGATCTCGGAGGTGGTCTTGAAGACCATCGCGGCGAGCGGATCGGACGCCGTCCCGCGGACGTGCGTCTCTTGCTCGGCGCCCGGCCGGATGCCGAGCGGGCCCGGCACGTCGAGCGGCGAGGGGGCATAGTCGGTCAGGATCTCGAGGAGGGACGAGATGCCGATATTGCGATCGGCAGATACGGCAATGATCGGGAAGATCTTCCCCTGCGCGATTCCCAGGCGAAGGCCTCGCAACATCTCTTCGGGCGTCAGTTCCAGGGTTTCCAGATATTTCTCTAGAAGGGAATCCTCGCTCTCGGCGGCGAGCTCGGTCATCTTCTCGCGGGCGCTTTCGATAGCGCCGGCGAGGTCACCGGGGACGGCCCCGTCGCGCGGGGACTTCGAATCTCCCAGCGTCGCGGTGCCGGTGAGGACGTTCGCGACCCCTTCGAAAGTTGGACCCGCCCCGATCGGAAGGATCAACGGGACCGCACGATCGGTCAGGACGCGGATCGAGTCGACGGCCTTCGTGAAGCTCGCCTGCTCCTTGTCCATCATGTTCACGATGAAAAAGGCGGGCTTCCCATCCTCGGTCACGAGGTCGAAGTGCTTCTCGGTATCCCCTTCGACCCCGGAGACCCCGTTGACCACGATGAGGGCGCAGTCGCCCGCGTACACCCCCGCGTAGACCTCGCCGACGAAGTCAGCGTACCCGGGGCAGTCCAGAAGATTGATCTTCTTCGCCCGGTGCTCGAACTGGGCAAGGGAAAGATAAAGGCTGATCTTCCGTTTTGCCTCGTCCGGGGTATGTGCGATGACCGAAGTGCCGTCGGCGACCTTCCCAAGGCGGGTGACCGCTCCGGCGGTGTAAAGCATCGCTTCCCCGAGAGATGTCTTGCCCGAACCGCTGTGACCGACCGTTGTCAGATTGCGGATGTCTGCAGTGTCATAAACCTTCACCGCTTAGTACCCCCCCCCTGCGCCATGGCATCTCAGAACTCAGGTGCGAAGAGCAGACCATGGCGCGCCCGTCCCCACGACCTCCAGGACCGCACTCGGCGACAATGTAGGAGCATACCCTAACATCCGCGATTGGAGCGGGCAAGCGCATGGTGGAGGCCCAAAAAAAGACGGACCCTTGAATCATCGATTCAAAGGCCCGTCTTGAAAAGACTCCCGGCGGCGACCTACTCTCCCACACGGTCTCCCGTGCAGTACCATCGGCGCGGAAGGGCTTAACTTCCGTGTTCGGAATGGGAACGGGTGTTTCCCCTTCGCTATGGCCACCGGAAAACGGATCCTCCGATCTCGGAAACCCGATCCGGAGGAAAACGCTGACAACCGTAAAGGGATTGAGGCATCGCCTCGAAGCCGGAGCACGAGCGACAAAACAAAACCGATCAAGCCTCACGGCCGATTAGTACCGGTCGGCTGAGCACATTGCTGCGCGTACACCTCCGGCCTATCAACCTCCTAGTCTCGGAGGGGCCTTTAGGCAGGTTACCCTGCGGGAGATCTCATCTTGGGGTCGGCTTCACGCTTAGATGCTTTCAGCGCTTATCCGATCCGGACATAGCTACCCGGCGCTGCCGTTGGCACGACAACCGGCACACTAGAGGTCCGTCCGTCCCAGTCCTCTCGTACGAGGGACAGCTCCCCTCAAATCTCCTGCGCCCACGATGGATAGGGACCGAACTGTCTCACGACGTTCTGAACCCAGCTCACGTACCGCTTTAATTGGCGAACAGCCAAACCCTTGGGACCTTCTCCAGCCCCAGGATGCGATGAGCCGACATCGAGGTGCCAAACCCTCCCGTCGATGTGAACTCTCGGGAAGGATCAGCCTGTTATCCCCGGCGTACCTTTTATCCGATAAGCGATGGCCCTTCCACACGGGACCACCGGATCACTAAGCCCTGCTTTCGCATCTGCTCGACTTGTAGGTCTCGCAGTCAAGCTCCCTTATGCCTTTGCACTCTACGCGCGATTACCAACCGCGCTGAGGGAACCTTTGGGCGCCTCCGTTACTGTTTAGGAGGCGACCGCCCCAGTCAAACTGCCCACCTGACACTGTTCCACGCCCGGATTCACGGAACGAGGTTAGAATTCCAACAACACAAGGGTGGTATTTCAAGGATGGCTCCACGGAGGCTAGCGCCCCCGCTTCAAAGTCTCCCACCTATCCTACACATGCGTGGCCAGAACCCAATATCAGGCTACAGTAAAGGTGCACGGGGTCTTTCTGTCCAGTCGCGGGTAAACGGTATCTTCACCGCTGCTTCAATTTCGCCGAGCTCTTCCCCGAGACAGCGCCCAAATCGTTACACCATTCGTGCAGGTCGGAACTTACCCGACAAGGAATTTCGCTACCTTAGGACCGTTATAGTTACGGCCGCCGTTTACTGGGGCTTCAGTTTGGAGCTTCGCCTTGCGGCTAACCCCGCCCTTTAACCTTCCAGCACCGGGCAGGTGTCAGACCCTATACTTCGCCTCATCGGCTTGGCAGAGTCCTGTGTTTTTGGTAAACAGTCGCTTGGGCCGTTTCTCTGCGACCCCCGTCTGCTCGGACTGTTCATCCTCACATACCTGGGGGCATCCCTTCTTCCGAAGTTACGGGATCATGTTGCCGAGTTCCTTAGGGAAGACTCACTCGAGCACCTTAGGATTCTCACCCCACCTACGTGTGTCCGTTTACGGTACGGTCACCCGAAGAACTCACTTAGAGGTTTTTCTTGGCAGCGGGCTTGAGATCAGTTTATGGCCTAATGGCCTCCCCATCATCTCTCAGAGATTGACCTCCTGGATTTGCCTGGGAGGTCCTCCTACGGACTTGGACCGGGACAACCGACGCCCGGCTGATCCTACGCTTCTGCGTCACCCCATCGTGTCTTTGTCGCCCTTCGAGTGGTACGGGAATGTTGGCCCGTTTTCCATCAGCTACGCCTTTCGGCCTCGCCTAAGGGTCCGACTGACCCTGAGCGGATTAACCTTGCTCAGGAAACCTTGGGTTTTCGGTGGACGGGTTTCTCGCCCGTCTTCTCGCTACTTATGCCGGCATAATCACTTCCGGTTCGTCCACCGCCTCTTGTCGAGACGGCTTCAGCCTACAACGGAACGCTCCCCTACCACGCCCGAACACAATCGTTCGAGCATCCGCAGCTTCGGTTTCAGGCTTGAGCCCCGAGAATTATCGGCGCAAAATCACTAGACCAGTGAGCAATTACGCACTCTTTAAATGATGGCTGCTTCTAAGCCAACATCCTGGTTGTTTTAGCAATTCCACATCCTTATACACTTAGCCTGAACTTAGGGACCTTAGCTGGCGGTCTGGGTTGTTTCCCTCTCGGTTGCGGAGCTTATCCCCCGCACCCTGCCTCCCGTGGTAAATGTGAACGGCATTCGGAGTTTGAATGGGTTTGGTAATCTGGTAGGACCCCTAGCCCAATCAGTGCTCTACCTCCGCCACACATTGGCACGAGGCTAGTCCTAGAACTATTTCGGGGAGAACCAGCTATCTCCAGGTTTGATTAGCCTTTCACCCCTATCCACAGCTCATCCGAGGACTTTTCAATGTCCAACAGTTCGGACCTCCACGTACTTTTACATACGCTTCATCCTGGCCATGGATAGATCACCTGGCTTCGGGTCTGCTGCGTACGACTCAATCGCCCATTTCGGACTCGCTTTCGCTACGGCTCCGCGCCTTAGGCGCTTAACCTTGCCGCACACAAGCAACTCGCCGGCTCATTATGCAAAAGGCACGCCGTCAGCCTTGCCGGAACCGAAGTCCCGGTTCAGCCTCCGACCGCTTGTAGGCAGATGGTTTCAGGTTCTTTTGACTCTCCGTCAGGAGTTCTTTTCACCTTTCCCTCGCGGTACTTGTCCACTATCGGTCGTCAGAGAGTATTTAGCCTTGGGAGGTGGTCCTCCCGGATTCCCGCAGGGTTTCTCGTGTCCCGCGGTACTAGGGAACTATTCCCAGAGAGCCTGCATGTTTTCGTCTACGGGACTATCACCCTCTTTGGTCGGCCCTTCCAGACCGCTCAACTAACATACAGGTTTGCACTCTCCGATCCGTCTGTATCCGGATCCGGCACAGCCCCACAACCCCGCTGGCACAACGCATACAGGCTTGGCATACCAACGGTTTCGGCTCTTTCCATTTCGCTCGCCGCTACTCAGGAAATCGAGTTTTCTTTCTCTTCCTAGAGGTACTGAGATGTTTCAGTTCCCTCCGTTCGCCTCACTCGGCCTATGTATTCAGCCGGTGATGACGGGGCATGACCCCCGCCGGGTTTCCCCATTCGGACATCTCCGGGTCAAGGCTTGTTTGCAGCTCACCGGAGCTTATCGCAGCTTACCACGTCCTTCGTCGCCTTCTGACGCCAAGGCATTCCCCATCTGCCCTTAGTAGCTTGATCGACTATTCTTGTTTTGGTGCACGAGCTCCGCAGCTTCATTCTTTCGAAATCCGCTGCTCGAGCATCGCGGCAGATACCTCATTTCCCTTTACAGTTGTCAAACATCGTGCTTCGCCGTGATCAACACGGCATTTGAATCATCTGGCTTTGCGCATCCCGCCAGGGGCCTGCCCCAGAAGCTCGCCTCGTGGATTTGCCCGAGGGGTTAGCCCCGATGGCTTGGAGATAACCGGGATCGAACCGGCAACCTCCGCCGTGCAAGGGCGGCGCTCTCCCAATTGAGCTATATCCCCATAACCGGGCCTGCCACACCTCAGCAAACAAGTGGGGCGCGTAGAAGACCTGGTGGGCCTAGGTAGACTTGAACTACCGACCTCACGCTTATCAGGCGTGCGCTCTAACCACCTGAGCTATAGGCCCTGATAAGCGCGGTACGAATCCGGCCCCTCAGGCTCTAGCTCCTGGTTCAACAAGAGAAAGAGAGTGCAGGACGATCGAGTCGAACTGTCGACCTAACGAGCTGGTTTGACTGCCACGGTTTCCCGCAGGGTCTCGCCAAAGCTCCTTAGAAAGGAGGTGATCCAGCCGCACCTTCCGGTACGGCTACCTTGTTACGACTTAGCCCCAATCACCGGTCTTACCTTAGGCGCCTCCTTCCTTGCGGTTAGGACAGCGACTTCGGGTACTACCAGCTTTCGTGGCTTGACGGGCGGTGTGTACAAGGCCCGGGAACATATTCACCGCTGCCTGCTGATCAGCGATTACTAGCGATTCCGACTTCATGCAGTCGAGTTGCAGACTGCAATCCGAACTGAGACCGGCTTTTTGGGATTGGCTCCACCTCGCGGTCTTGCAACCCTTTGTACCGGCCATTGTAGCACGTGTGTAGCCCTAGGCGTAAGGACCATGAGGACTTGACGTCATCCCCACCTTCCTCCGTCCTATCGACGGCAGTCTCCCTAGAGTGCTCAACATAACTTGTTAGCAACTAGGGACAAGGGTTGCGCTCGTTGCGGGACTTAACCCAACATCTCACGACACGAGCTGACGACAGCCATGCAGCACCTGTGCACTGGCCCCGAAGGGAGGGTGTGTTTCCACACCTGTCCAGTGCATGTCAAGCCTAGGTAAGGTTCTTCGCGTTGCATCGAATTAAACCACATGCTCCACCGCTTGTGCGGGCCCCCGTCAATTCCTTTGAGTTTCAACCTTGCGGTCGTACTCCCCAGGCGGGGCACTTAATGCGTTAGCTTCGGCACGGAAGGGGTCGATGCCCCCCACACCTAGTGCCCACCGTTTACAGCCGGGACTACCAGGGTATCTAATCCTGTTTGCTCCCCCGGCTTTCGCGCCTGAGCGTCAGTAGCAGACCAGATGGGCGCCTTCGCCACTGGTGTTCCTCCCGATATCAATGCATTTCACCGCTACACCGGGAATTCCCCCATCCTCTTCTGCACTCAAGCCCCACAGTATGAGACGCATTTCCCTGGTTGGGCCAGGGGCTTTCACATCCCACTTACGAGGCCGCCTGCGCGCCCTTTACGCCCAGTAATTCCGAACAACGTTCGCTCCCCCCGTATTACCGCGGCTGCTGGCACGGAGTTAGCCGGAGCTTCCTTTTGCGGTACCGTCAAGATCCGACGACTGTTCGCCGTCGAACCCTTCTTCCCACACGACAGGGGTTTACAACCCGAAGGCCTTCATCCCCCACGCGGCGTCGCTCGTTCAGGGTTTCCCCCATTGACGAAGCCTCTCGACTGCTGCCTCCCGTAGGAGTCTGGGCCGTATCTCAGTCCCAGTGTGGCTGACCATCCTCTCAGACCAGCTACCCATCGTCGCCTTGGTAGGCCATTACCCTACCAACAAGCTAATGGGACGCGGGACCATCCTCTGGCGATAGCTTGCAAGCAGAGGCCATCTTTAACCACTGAATCATGCGATCCTGTGGTCTTATCCGGTATTAGCACCTCGTTGGAAGTGTTATCCCCAACCAAAGGGTAGGTTTCCCACGCGCTACTCACCCGTTCGCCACTAGATTGGAGTTGCCCCCAATCCCGTTCGACTTGCATGCCTAATCCACGCCGCCAACGTTCGTTCTGAGCCAGGATCAAACTCTCCGTGTTCGGAAACTCGGAGCGTCTCCGCCTCCCGACAAAAGCCGGAAGTGGAGACGTTGGAAACTGACGCGCGCTCGCCTGCTCTGCAAAACAGCACAGAGCATTCGAGCGCCAATTCGGGCTCGCTCGAACCTACACTCTCTCTTCTCTTGTCAATCAGCGCGCCTCGCGCCGGTGCGCAAGCGAAAAACCATCCACACGGCCCTTACCGGTCAACGGGTAAAACATCCCCGTTGGAGCGAGGTCCGAGCAAACTGATCTGGTCGGATCACTCTCCGCGTGAGTTGGTAACGTAGTCCCGGTTCAGGGATAGCGTCAAGCAACTTTTTGCGATGCGAATCAAATATCCTGGACGATCCCTGAATCTGTTGACCTATCGGAACTTGCGATGACCCTGGCCACCGCCTCCCCAATGCCGCTTCCCAGATCATCGATCGGCATGACCCCGTTCCCCCTGAAGGGTCTCTTTGGGTGGCGAAAACCTGCGCAAGGCCTGCGCGCTTGACCGTTCGGCGATGCTGTGATTCGCTGCGGTCGTGAAGACGTTCCTTCTGACCTTGGTCATCGTTCCGCTCGTCATGGGTGCCTGCCTGTACGGCCTCTTCCTCATATGGGGGAATCACTTACCGGTTCCAAGCACGGCGGAGGAACTGCAGCCGAGCGCGAGATCGGTCGTCTACGACCGGAACGGCGAGGTCGTCGGGGGCTACTCGACGGAAAACCGATCCCCGATTCTGCTCGCGCAGGTTCCGCCCCTCGCGATCCGGTCGGTTCTCGCCGCCGAGGACCACCGTTTCTATTCCCACTGGGGGATCAACACGATCGCCTTCGTACGCGCCGCGCTCCGCAATGTTCTCGCACGATCCGTGACGCAGGGCGCGAGCACGATCACGATGCAGCTCGCCCGCAATCTCTTCCTCGATCAGAACCGCACGCTCGAGCGAAAGTTGAAGGAGATCGTCCTCGCGGTGCGGATCGAGCGATCCTTTTCAAAGGACGAGGTCCTCGAGCTGTACCTGAACCGCATCTACTTCGGGGAAGGCGCCTACGGCATCCAGGCGGCCGCGCGGCGTTACTTTAACAAAGACGTCGCGGATCTGAAGCCCGCCGAGACGGCGATGCTGGCCGGCCTGCCGGCGAATCCCGCCGCGTTCTCGCCCGTTCGCCATCCGCAGGCCGCGCTGGCGCGGCGGAATCGCGTCTTGTACGCGATGCGGGGCCAAGGCGTGCTGTCGGACACCGAATACAAGGCGGCGATCAACTCCCCGCTCGGAATCTCGGCAGGCGGCTCGACGTCCGGGGCCGCGTCGTATTTCCTCGAATACGTGCGGCTGCTCACCAATGCGACCCGCGGAAGCCACGAGGTGTATGAAGGCGGCCTCAAGATCTACACGACCCTCGACCTTCGGTTGCAGAGGGCGGCGGAGGCGGCGCTGGAGAGCCAGTGCCGGAAGATCGAGGCAGATCATCTCTATCGCGACACGTTCGAGTCGTATCGAGAAGGCGGCTCGCACGGCGGCGAAGACGGGAGCACGCCCTATCTCCAGGCCGCCCTCGTCGCGATCGAGCCGCAGACGGGGAAGATCCTCGCGATGGTCGGCGGACGCTCCTGGCAGGACAGCCGCTTCAACCGCTCGGTTCAGGCACACCGGCAGCCCGGAAGCTCGTTCAAACCGTTCGTCTACGCCTGCGTGCTGCGGGGAGGGGGCAAGCCGAACGACATCATCGTCGACGAGCCGGTGAGCTACCCGATGGGAGCCCTCGCATCGATGGGAACATGGTCGCCGAAGAACTTTCACAATGAGTACGAGGGCGCGATCACGCTCACGCGCGCACTCGAGAAATCGATCAACATCCCGAGCGTGAAGCTACTGAGCCGGATCGGTCCGCGCACGGTCGTCGACTTCGCCCGAACCTGCGGGATCAAGGGAGACATGCCTCCGTATCTCTCGCTCGCCCTCGGCACGGGCGAGGTGACGCCGCTCGAGATGGCCTCGGCCTACGGCGCCTTCGACAACGGCGGGATTCTCGTCGAGCCGAGCGCGGTTGTTAAGGTCGAGGACCGCAACGGGGTCGTCATCGAGCAGACGAAGCGGGGGGCTACCGAGGTCCTCGACGAGCGCACGAGTGCGGTCCTGGTCGGGATGATGCGCGCCGTTCTCGATCACGGGACAGGCTACGCCGCCCGCAAGGACATGGGCTTCACGGCCCCGGCCGCCGGGAAGACGGGGACCACGGACGACTACAGCGACACATGGTTCGTCGGGTTCGTCCCACACTGTGTGTGCGCGGTCTGGGTCGGCTTCGACGAGAAGAGGACGATCGGCGGCGGGATGACCGGCGCGAAGACGGCCCTCCCGATCTGGACCGAGTTCATGAAGGAGTACGTCGCCGAGAACGGCGAGCAGGACTTCAACCTCCCTGAAGGGGTCGATACGGCCACGATCTGCACGGTGACCGGCCAGCTCGCGAACGTCGGCTGCCCGTCCGCCGAGGCGGTATTCGTCTCAGGGCAGGAACCGCGCGCGTACTGCTCGGTCCACGGGGGCGCGCCGGTCGAGGAAGAAGAGCCGACCCAGGACGAGGGCTGGTAGCCGGGCGACCCCGATCGGTTCGGGCATGGGGCCGCGCAGGACGGAGGCCCGAAACCGGGCACGACCCGGGAGTCGGAACTGGGGGCTCCCTCAGACGTCCGGGCCGCTCAGGCGCCCGAGGATCGCCGTCTCGGCGGGCGGCGGATCCGACCGGACGAGGAACGCCTCCCGGAGTCGCTTCTCCGTCACTCCCGGCGAGAGGTCCGTAGCGCCAACGCGGATCTCGCACAGCGGGTCCCCGGCGGCAATCCGATCTCCCCTCTTCGCGAGAAGGAGGATCCCGGCGCGCGGATCGATCGAGTCGCCCGCCCGCCTGCGGCCGCCTCCCAGATCGATCACGATCTCCCCGATCTCACGCGCCGCAATCCCGCCGATCCATCCGGAATGCTCCGCGCGCACGACATGCCGCGACTCGGGCTGGGGTAGGAGAGTGGGATCCCGAGTGACGCGCGGATCGCCGCCGTGCGCATCGATCATCGCCGCGAAGCGTTCGAGGGCTTCTCCGGATCGCAACGCCGCGATCAGTCTCGCATGCAGGGCGTCCTCTCCTTCCTTCGCGCCGCCCACGCGCAGCATGGCGGCGGCCACGTGGAGGCAGACGTCCTCGAGGTCCGGCGGGATCGGTTCCCCCCTCAGCGCGCGGATCGCTTCCTCGACCTCGACTGCGTTCCCGACCGCTCTACCCACCGGGTCGTCCATGCGGGTCAACAGCGCCTCGGTGCGCATCCCGAGGTCGGTCGCCGCGCCGACGAGGAGCCGCGCCAACTCACGTGCCTCCGCAAGTTCCGGGATGAACCCGCCCGCGCCGACCTTCACGTCGAGCACGAGCCCCTCAAGGCGCGCGGCGGACTTCTTCGAGATGATGCTCGACACGATCAGCGGCGGCGATTCGACGATCCCCGAGACGTCGCGCAGCGCGTACATCCTGCGATCGGCCGGGACGAGCGCGCTGGAGGCGCCCGCGATGCTGCATCCGACCCGGTCGACGATCCGCTGGAACTCCTCGCAATCGAGATCCACCCGATAGCCGGGGATCGATTCCAGCTTGTCGAGCGTCCCGCCCGTGTGCCCGAGAGCGCGTCCCGAGATCATCGGGATCCGCAGACCGCAAGCCGCAGCGAGCGGCGCGACGATCAGCGATACCTTGTCCCCGATGCCTCCGGTCGAGTGCTTGTCGACGACCGGCGGGCCCGACTTCCATGCGCCGAGGCGATTCCCCAAATCGCGCATCGCGCGCGTGAGCCGCGATGTTTCCTCGCGCGACATCCCGCGGAAGAAGATCGCCATCAGCCAAGCGGTCATCTGGTAGTCCGCGACCGCGCCGTCCAGGAACCCGCCGATGAGTTCCTCGATCTCGCCCGGCGGATGTTCATGGCCGCCGCGCTTGCGGAGGATCGCGCGCGCCGCGGAGAACGGTTCCCTCGTTGCAGGGTTCATCTGCCTTCTCTTTCGGCGGCTGCGCGTTCGCGCTCCGCGCGCGGGACGGGAAGGAGGCGCGAGAGCGCCGCGCGCTCCACGACCGGCCCGTCGCAGACCAGGAAAACGGCGATGCCGGGGGCGA
>Ga0209777_10000489_pt1 | contig 65709 bp, 58 predicted proteins | sample FrelakmetHBP12HB_FD_187147 | JGI IMG/M metagenome (GOLD analysis project Ga0209777, IMG submission 187147) | Freshwater lake sediment microbial communities from the University of Notre Dame, USA, for methane emissions studies -HBP12 HB (SPAdes)... | ecosystem: Environmental > Aquatic >...
AAGACCGGACGGAGGTGAGAAAGACCGCAGTGTTCTGGCTTGGACAGACGAACTCCGACCGTGGGCTCAAACTGCTCCTCGGGATAGCCGAGACAGACAGATCGGAAGACGTGCGCGAGGAAGCGGTTTTCGCAATCAGCGAGATGGAGGAAAACAAATGGGAGGAACCGCTGATCTCGCTCGCGCGAACTGCGAAGGATCCTGAAGTGCGAAAGAAAGCGATCTTCTGGCTTGGACAGAAAGCCTCCGAGAAGGGCACTGCCGCACTTGAAAATATAGTGAACGATGACAAAGACACGGAGATCCAGAAGAGTGCCGTCTTTGCATTGACACAACTTCCGGATGAAGAGGGGCTCGATGCGCTCATCAAAGTTGCCGAAACGCATCAGAATCCAAGGGTTCGGAAAGAGGCAATCTTCTGGTTGGGGGAGACAGGCAACGACCGGGCGCTGAATGCTTTGATAGAAATATTGCGAAAATAGGTCGCCATAGGCAGATTTGGGATGCCGGGGAGGCATTTTCGACTCACCTGCCGATAATTGGTTTGCAATCCATAGATTTTTCTGTTACCTTGTACCCTGTCTTGACATATGAGTGTGGTGCGGGATTCCTTTCCTTCCATTTGCTCGATATGCCAAACCTAATTACGAAGCGCAGCGGTGATCGCGGGCGCATTGTTTATTCACTCTTTGAAGAGAAGGAGTCCAGTATGAGGATTTATGTCGGTAATTTATCCACCGATGTCACAGACGAAGATTTGCGCACTGAGTTTGCGGCGTTCGGGCAGGTCGATACTGCAAGTGTTATCAAAGATCGCTTCCGGGACGTTTCCCGGGGATTCGCATTTGTAGAAATGCCGGTGGAAGAAGAAGGTAAAGCCGCCATTACGGCGTTGCACGGGAAACAGATGAAGGGCCGGTCGATGGATGTCAACGAAGCCCGACCGCGGGAACAGCGCCACTCCGGCGGCAGGTCGGGTGGACGAAGAGGCGGCGGCGGGGGCGGCGGCAGGCGATCGTATTAGTCGCGCGCTGACCCTCCGAGTCATGCGCTTGTTTCTTCCGACCGTTTGACGTGTCTGCGATTTTAGGGATCGTTAATGGGCCGGACAATAGTGTAGATTTTCCAGGGTCCGGAGGTTGCTTCTTCGGACCTTTTTCTTAAGGGCTGACGAAACTGGTCGTTTTATGTGCGTGAGATCCGAAACACGCTGTTTTGGGATCACCGGCAGATTCTTTGGGAACAATCCTGCCGTCTTCAGAAGTATCCTATTATGAATTCCGTTCTTTGGCTCTTGAAACATTCTGCTGTTGCCTAATTCACTTATTGTAATACTCACGTGGAGAAGTGCTATGAGGTCAAGAACTATTGCTGTGATGATAATGCTGATACTGGCCATCGGGATTGCCTATCCGAATGGTTTGAGTTTGAACAGCATTGGTCCCAAAGGGTTTGGAATGGGAGGGGCCTTCGTCGGATTGGCGGATGATTACACGGCTGTGTACTGGAATCCATCGGGGCTTACACAGATACAGAAGAATTTTATCGGTGTATTTGCCACGGATGTCATTCCAATGGGAACGTACAAGCTTCCGGCGGCCGGAATCGATGCCAAGGAGAAAACCAATAATTACATCTCACCGAATCTCATGGGATTGTATCATTTCGGTGCTTCAGATAATCTTACATTTGGATTGGGCGTGTACGTCCCCGCGGGAATAGGATCCGAATGGGAAGGAAATGATTTGAAAAACCTAGACAGCGGCAGGGTGTACGCGTGGATGAGCAAGATCGCTGTGGTAAACATTTCCCCGTCCGCCGCATATAAGTTTTCCGATAATTTCTCAATCGGAGTCGCCGTCAATATTCTCTACGGGATGTTTGACCTGCAGCACCCTGGCATGCCGCTCGGACAGTTACCCCGGGCCGTCCCGGCGATGCAATTTACCGAGAGTTCCCACGGGTTTGGATGTGGAATGACTCTTGGAGCACTGTACAAGGCCAGTGACAAATTCAGCGTCGGTGTGACGTTCAGGTCGCAGGCGATTGTAAAGATGTCGGGTACCATGGAAAATCCATTCATGGCAAGTGCGTTCGACCCTGTTCCGGGCACGCCCCCGAGCGCGGATTTCACGAGGGATATAGGTTGGCCTATGTGGATTGCAGGTGGTATCGCTTTCCGACCGATCGATAATCTCGTCGTCGCGTTCGATGTTCAGTACAGCGCATGGTCCAAAACTGAAGATACCCTCAGGACGGAATTTACCGACCCGAAATGGGAGCTTCAAAAGAGCGGTTACAACCTCGTCTTGCACTGGAATGATGCTACTCAAATAAGATTCGGCGCCGACTACACTGCGAATCAAAACCTGGACTTGCGCGCGGGTTTCTACATTGACCCCGCTCCCGCACCCGATGAAACCTACAGCATTTTATTCCCCAGCATTAGCTATACCGGTATTTCGCTCGGTGCCGGCTACAAGGTCAACAATTTTGTGTTCGATCTCGGTGTGGAGTACTTGATCGGCAAGGATAGGGATATCGCTGCGGCTACCAATGTCCTTCCAGGCACCTATGGTATGAATATTCCCGCATGGAGCCTTGGTGTCGGATATGCATTTTGATTGAACTATCTCTCGCGCTTTGAATGGCGCTGAACAGACCAATCGTGAAAGGGCGAGCCGGTGGGCTTGCCCTTTCTATTTCCGTCAACGTTTCAACCTCATCTTGCATCCCTTCAGTGATACCACGTTTTCGACATTCATTGGTGCGTTCGACCTTCTCCCCCTTTTTCAAGGGGGAGAATACAAGAGGGGGTCGGGGGCGGATGACACGACCTCGAACTGATATGCTGCCGCCTGTCCCTTTGACACTTTGTCCCATTCTTCGTACATTTCCAGAAATACTCCCCTATCGATCTCACATTTGCAGGGTAACGCCATGAAACGAACGGCATTCATCATCTCGATGTGCTTGATATTTATCGTTCTGCCACTGAATGTGCATAACCCCTCCGGGCGACTCCAGGCGCAGCAGCAGACGTCACAACATCGTTTCGGTATTGTAGTCCACGGCGGAGCAGGAACAATCACGAAAAGCAGCATGACGCCGGAGCTCGAAAAACAGTACAAGGAGAAAATGACTGAAGCTCTTCTCAAAGGATACAACATTCTCAAGAACAACGGGACGAGTATGGATGCCGTAGAAGCGGTCATCAACATTCTTGAAGATTCGCCCCTCTTCAACGCGGGGAAAGGCGCAGTGTTCACCCACGAAGGTACCAATGAGATGGACGCTGCGGTCATGGATGGAAACACGCTCAAGGCGGGAGCAGTCGCAGCGGTGAAGCACATCAAAAATCCCGTCAGCCTCGCCCGGATGGTGATGGAAAAATCGCCGCACGTCATGATGGTTGGCGCGGGAGCCGAGGCGTTTGCGTTGGCGCACGGCATGGACACTGTGCCGCAAAAGTATTTTTACACCGAGAGGCGATGGAAGCAGCTTCAGGAAGCTCTCGCGAAGGAAGGCGATTCGTCGAAAGAGAAAATGTCCGCGCCCGATACATCCGACCACAAGCACGGTACCGTCGGATGTGTCGCGCTCGACAAAATGGGCAACCTTGCCGCCGGGACTTCAACGGGCGGGACAACCAACAAGCGGTTCGGCCGTGTCGGAGATTCGCCGATCATCGGTGCGGGAACTTACGCGAACAACAAAACCTGTGCGGTCTCAGCAACCGGAACGGGAGAATATTTTATCCGCTCGGTTGTCGGATATGACATCTCCGCACTGATGGAATACAAAGGCATGTCGGTCAAGGATGCCGCCGAGACGGTGGTGATGGACAAACTTGTCAAGCTCGGGGGGGACGGCGGGGTCATCGCCATCGATAAGGATGGAAATATCGCAATGCCCTTCAACACCTCCGGCATGTACCGCGCGTACATCGACAGCGCCGGCAATCCGGTCGTGAAGATCTACAAGGAGTAGGGAATCTTATTTGTCGGAGGGGAAATGCGCACCTTAATTGCTGTCTCAGCCCTGCTTGCTGTTTGTTTGTCGTTATCGTTTTATGGGTGTGTCGCCACTGCGGACTACTATCGGCCCGCAGAACCGTGGCATACCGGTTTTGCGAAAGACATCAGGGGTTACTTTCTGAATCATGGGGAACTCACGCATAAGGTCATCGATTCCCTTGCGAGGAAGCTCATTTACGAAAGCTACAGTCAACTGCATATTAACTCGGTAATATTAAGGATGATACGGGACGAGACATACGGATGGACGTGCTCTTACCAGCAAGCACTAAATGGCATTCCGGTTTATTCCAGTGAAATAGGCCTTAATCTCAGCGGAGACGGAACGGTGTGGAGTTCAGGAGCCGATATCTTCCCGGATATCAACTGTCCGACGTCATCAAAGGTACCCGCTGCGACAGCCAGGGAAATTGTTATCAGGGACTTCGCGGATGACAAATTTGAGATACGTGAAGAGCCGGGTTTGGTGATCTTGCCTGAACGGCGGGATACTGTCGTCTTTCACCTTGCGTGGAGGATTTGGATTAGTAGTCAGCGGGAATCGTTTGTTTACTATGTTAGTGCTGCTGATGGAAAGGTACTTTGGAAAGCGAGTATGATGTGGCAGTAAAAGCCGGATGAAAAAGGACCACAACCGCAAAATGAAAGGAGCCAACAAATGAAAGTCATCGTCGATTTTTGTATCATCCCCATTGGGGTAGGTGTATCTCTTTCAAGCTACGTCGCCGTGTGCGAGCGTATTCTCAAAGATGCCGGCCTGAAGGCCCAACTTCACGCCAACGGGACGAATATTGAAGGAGATTGGGATGCGGTATTCGGTGCCGTCAAGCGCTGCCATGAAAAGGTACATGAAATGGGCGCGCCGAGGATCTCGACGACCATCCACGCCGGCACGCGCACAGACCGCGATCAATCCATGGATGACAAGATTCGAAGTGTGCAGGAAAAACTTCACATCCTCTCCTCCTAGGACAGGATTATAGGTGAGGTCTGGTTATCGTGAGGGTCAAGAGCCGAAAGACTTATGCAAAATACTCCTGCCCCTACAACTAAATCTTTTACGCCATAGGGGTGAGGGTTAATAGCCGGAAGACTTAGTCAGTACATTTCTGAGACAGGATTCTAGTTGCTTTTCCCCGCCATCACATTCAACCCGAACTCGTAGCCCCGGTTAAAGGCCTTGAGGTTCAGTTCTTCCGTCCCTTTCGGAACGGAGGCGGTAACAGCTTTGCGCATCGCTTCAGGATCCAGCAACTTCGTGACCGCGGTCGTGAAACCCATCATGACAATGTTCAGGACCATTTTCTTGCCGAGTTCTTCTGCGATCCGAGTCGCCGGAATCGAATAATGTTGAACGTCTTTCCTGAGATTATGAGGCGTTACCAGCTCCTCCTCCGTAATGAGAATTCCACCGCTCGCGAGCTCCGGCGTGAATTTCGAGTATGCTTCCTGGGACATCACGATCATCACCTGCGGTGAGGTGATGTACGGATAGGCAATGATATCGGGTGAGACGATAATCTGGGAGCTGCAGGCGCTGCCCCGGGCCTCGGGGCCGAATGCCTGAATCATTGTAGCGTGTTTGTTGTCGTAGATCGAAGCCGCCCGGCCGAGGATGTAACCGCTGAGGATGACACCCTGTCCGCCGAAACCGCCGATTTTTATTTCAGTTCGTTGCATGATTGTGCTCGCTGTAATTCACATTCCAGTGCTTGTCAACTCTTGTACGGAACGTACTTATCGCCAAATTTTTTCTGAAAATAATCCTGCATCGCATCGAAGTACGTCGGCCGCTCTTTGTCGACAAACTTACCGACGGTTATCTTACCCTGAAAATCGAGCGAGATGGTCTTCGTGTCCGCGCCATTGCGAATTTCACTGTTCTCCTTGTAGTACACCATTTGATCCAGGCCGTCGCCGAGCTTGTTCCTGCGACTGTAGAGCGTCGGGCATGGCGCGAGGATCTCGACGAAGGAGAATCCTTTCTTGGCGAGTGCTTCTTTGATCGCTTTTGTCACATGGCGTACGTGGTACGACGTCCAGCGGGCGACGTAAACCGCGCCGCAGGACTCCGCGAGATACGGCAGGTTGAATGGCTGCTCGAAATTTCCGTACGGGGCCGTTGTCGCAGTTGCTGTCAACGGTGTTGTCGGGGCAACCTGTCCGCCGGTCATTCCGTAGATGAAATTATTGATCAGGATGACGGTCATATCGACATTCCGCCGGGCCGCGTGGATGAAGTGATTTCCGCCAATTGCCGTGAGGTCGCCGTCGCCGCTGTACACGACCACTTTCAGTTCCGGATTGGCGAGCTTCAGGCCCGTCGCAAAGGGAATCGCTCTTCCGTGCGTCGTATGGAAGGAGTCAAGGTCGATGTAGCCGGCAACACGACCCGTGCATCCGATGCCGGAGACTATCGCGACCTTCTGGAGGTCCAAACCGCTCGTCTCCAGGGCATGGGCGAAACAATTCACCGTCGTGCCGATGCCGCATCCGGGACACCAGATGTGCGGCATGCGTTCCATCCGCAGGTACTCTTCCACCGTATTTGCGGGGATGGTTTCGTCTATATCATAGAGTTCTTCGGGCATTCCGCATCAACCTTTCGCGCTCTGTTTGATCATATTATAGATGTCTTTGGGATTGTGGACCGAACCGCCGCCGTGGGGGACAAGTTCGACGCGGGCTTTACCGCCCGCGCAGCGTTCGACTTCGAGCACCATTTGTCCGTAATTTATCTCCGGGACGACGAATGCCTTTACCCGTGACGAGAGCTCGCGAATACGTTTCTCGGGAAAAGGCCAGACCACGACCATGCGAAGATGGCCGATCCGCATTCCTTCTTTTCGCGCTTGCTCGATCGCAGGAATGGCAGTCCGCGAGGTAATGCCGTATGTCACCACAACAACGTCGGCATTTTCAACCTGATCCTCTTTGACCTCGACGATCTTCTCCGCGTTCAGCCGGATCTTGTTCACGAGGCGGTGGACCAGCTTTTCCTGAGTGGCGACCGTCATGCTCGGGTACCCGCGCTCGTCGTGCGTCAATCCCGTGACGTGAATGTGGTAACCGTCTCCGGCCTTGACCATGTCGGGCACCATTTCGCCGTTTGCTTTGAACGGGAGATATTCTTCTTTTGGGCCTTCGAAGAACCGGCGGGGATAAATCTCGATTTGATCCGCCGGAGGAATGACAACGCGCTCTGTCATGTGTCCGACGCACTCATCCATCATGAACAGTACCGGCACGCGGTACTGCTCGGAGAGGTTGAACGCCTTGATCGTGAGGTCAAAACACTCCTGCGGTGAGTTTGGAGAGAGCGCGATGATGCCGTAATCGCCGTGCGAGCCCCAGCGCGCCTGCATCATGTCGCCCTGGCCGGGCTGGGTCGGGAGACCGGTGGACGGTCCCGCACGCTGCACATCGACGAACACGCAGGGGGTTTCGGTCATCGCCGCAAGCCCGATGTGCTCCATCATCAACGAAAAGCCGGGGCCTGATGTTACCGTCATAGACTTTCTTCCGCCCCACACGGCTCCCTGGATTGCGATGGAAGACGCGATCTCATCCTCCATCTGAATGAATATTCCGCCGACGAACGGGAATCTTTCCGCGATTCGTTCCACGACTTCCGTCGATGGTGTGATCGGATAGCCGGCAACAAACCGGCAGCCCGCGGCGATCGCCCCCTCGCTGCAGGCATGGTCGCCGTCAATGAAGTGAGCGCCCGTCAGGACGCCGATGGGATCCGCTTTCAAGTTCAGCTCCTTGGTTTTTTCTTCACGTACATGAACCCATAGATGGCAAAATCAGGGCACAGCAAACCGCAGATGTTGCATCCGTTACAAAGCTCCTGCGATTTCAGAACGGGTGGGTGATAGCCTTTTGTGTTATACTGGTTGGAGAGCAGTAACGCGTCGGCCGGACAGAACTCGACGCAGAATCCGCATCCTTTGCATCGCTCCGCCGTGATGACGACCGAGCCGGTCCCCTTCTTTTTGGCAACTGTTGTCATGTGGTCCGATAATTTCTTTCGTGTTTTGGGTTCATTTCGAATACTATAATCATAAATCAAGCCAGAATTTAGTTCCCCAATTCGGCGAATTCCATGCGGTTTTTCTCAAGAATGAAACTTTTCAGCGGAGGATTTATTAATTTTGAATATGAAGCGAGAATTGAGGAAGGAAGAGCAAAAGGGCGCACGGGGGGAATCACCGACACTGTCCGGAATTCAGAGAATCATCCGGCGTAGGCCAGGAGCATAAATCTTATTTCTTCGCGAAGTACCTTTTCAGCGGTTCAAAGTAAAAATCGATCCAACCTTGTTGATAATCGGCGGCTTGCGAAGAGGGAACATGGGAATGGATCAACGTCGCTTCCGTGCCGTCCGCCTTTTGCTTGAAGGTGAAGTCGACCACCGAGGGAAGATACCCACGCGGCCATTCGGTAGTTTTCCACTCCTGCACGATGCGCCGTCCGTCTTCGAGCATGACGATTGTTCCGGAGATGTAGCCGTCCCAGGCAGTAAAGGTTCCGCCCACCCGCCGGTCGCATGTCGCTTTCGCGCCCGTGAATTCGGTGTGAATTTCTTCATTGAGGAATGCTTCGTACAACTCCTGAGGAGTTGCGGGAATGAACTCCTTCAGCTTGATCGTCGTTGTCCGACGGGCTGGAGTCCCGGTGTTACGTTTCTTCGCGACTGTAGCTTTCTTGACCGTCGATTTCATTTCAGTTCACCCTTTCCGATTCAAGGAATAATATACAAAATGAAAAGAAAAGCACAAATCGGGTGGGCGTTGAATTCCATATTTGAGTACTGTGCCGGCCCATTTTCCGTCCTCCTTTTGTAACTGAATGAGATACCAAGCCGCAAAGCTCACTAATAGCCAATGACATTTTTCTTTGCGACCTTTGCGTTTGAATCTTTTTGAACCGCAAAGAATGCAAGGCCGACGCGGAAACAGGTCAGGGGTTGAGCCAGTACGCGACCTTCACCATAAAGATATTGTCTGGCTGGGAAGAGAAGAGGGAGCCTACGTCGTTGCCAAAACGCATATTCCCCGGGTCGTCTGAGTTCGTTCGTTCTTGCGTCCAGACGAGATAGAGGGTCGAGCCGGGCATCCATTCCCAGCGAAGGACGGCATTTCCACGCAATGACTTGAAATTGAAATCGGGATTTGAAAACGTGAAGGGGGCGGCGGGTCCCGGTCCGTCTGGTTCAACCGTGTACACTGAATCGTAGACGATCGTCGAACCGCCCGTGCCGTACTTCGTGAAATTGTATGTTTTCGATTTGCTCAACTCCTTGAAGTTTGTATACCGCGCAACGGAAAAGAATGGTTGAATATACGTCTGGAAGCTGAGCGCCGGGGTAAATGCCCAATTGATTCTGATGCCGGCAACCAGCGTCGTCTGGTTCATCTCGCCGTAGACATAGCGGTTTCCGTATGTCGACGTTGCAGTCGGGTCGCTGAAAGCGCCAACCCACTGAGAATACTCCCAGTCCTTATCCAGTTCCGGACTGAAGATCACTTCAACATTGGAGGACGGTTTCCAGTCAAGATTCCATACATAGGAATACATTTTAGTATAGAACGCGGTGTAGATGTCAAAATTGAAACCGGGAATCAGATTGTCCCGGCTGTCGCCGCTGACGGATCCGTTAAATTCGTAACCCGGTGGGCGGAGCGCCTTGGGACCGCCCCGGGTGAGGTAGTCGTTGACCGTTTGAGTGTTATACGCGTACGAGACGGACACTTCATAGTAATTCGGGAAAACGATGTCGGTGAGCTGCCAGATCCCGCGCCATGTTGCATCGCCGCCAAAATCGTAGGATTGGAATGCCGCCACATTCAGCCAGAGGCTGCGGTACCACGATGTCGGGACGGTCCACTGGTATCCCGTGGCCGCATGCATATTGATGATGTCGGATCTCCACTGGTAGCCGAGATCGTTCACATCAAATCCGGGAGAGATGATGCCCAGCGAAGCGTTCGCGATCACATCGCCCTTCTGTTTCGTGAGAAACAGCCTGCCCCCGTATCCCGTGAGCGAAGTCGCTGTGCTGTCAAGGTGGAGGTAGGATGCGTCGGGCCGCTGAAAATAATGCTGGGAGTTCTCCTGGAGCGCCAGCATTCTCACCGGGTCTGCCGCGATATGCGTGAGCGCTCCCCAACCTGTGATGACCCATGTCTTGTCGTCGTCGAACGCCGTCCATGCGTCGAGCCCCGTCACGAGGGCACTGTTATTGATCTGGTCTTTCAGTTGAGAGTCGCCGAAATCGCGCTGAGTGAAGGTGACGAGAGTTCCCAATCCCTGCTTTCCGTCGTTCAATTCCTTCTGGGCGCGAAATACTCCGTAGTAGGTCAAGGGCTCGGCGTCCTGTTCCGTTTGAATGCCCGCTGAATCCACCCTTGCCGTTTCCCGGGAAGTGAGTGCGCTGATTGCACCGACGCTCCAGTTATCGCCTGTTTTCCCCGAGAGTTTTGCCGCGCCGAGTATGTGCGTCGCCATCGGCATATCCACGTAATCGGCATTCGAAAATGTTCCTTGCGGTGTTCTGCCGATTCTCCGGCTGTAAATGAGACTGGGTCCTGACCAGTTGAAACTCCAGTTGTTGCTCGCACCACCCTGTCCGAAGGAGAAGATGCTGGATCCTTCCAGGAAAAACGGTCGTTTCTCTGTGTAGTGTGTCTCGACGTCGCTCAGGTTCACGACAGCCGGGTCGACTTCGACCTGCCCGAAGTCGGGATTGACGGTTGCGTCGAGTGTGAGATTGCTGCCGATGCCGAGCTTGATGTCGGCCCCCAGCCCTGGCGTGTACTTTGATCCCGTCTGGAATGGATCTCCCGGGTCGTGGGGAGCGTATTCCGCCTTTTCGGTGACGTAGGGCAGGACCTCAAGCCGTCGCGGAGGATTGATGTCATCGATCCCCACGAGGTCGATGAATCGCGAGACAAAACCGGAGCCGTTCCTGGGAGTGAAAACGACGTAGTCGTTTTCGTTGCTGCGGGCAATCACACGTTTGAAGTTTACAGCCCAGTGATTGCCGTCCCCCTGCTCGAAGCGGAATTGAGAATAGGGGATGCGCATCTCAGCCGTCCAGCCGTTCGCATCCATACGAGCCTTGCCTTCCCAGATGCCGTCCCAGGAGTCGTCGCTCCAGTCGTCGTTGTAGAGCACTCCATCGTACATTGTGCCGGCGGCATTCAAACCAAAGTAGAATCCCGCGCGCTTGTCGTGATACCCGTCGATGAAAAATGTCAGCGCGTCGGCGAGAATCATGTTGTCTTTGCGGGCGAGCCGCCGTTCGACCGAATCAGGCGCCGGGTCGTACATGCGCGCGGCTACGTAGAGCGCCGCATCGTCGTAGGCGACCCATACTTCCGTACGCATCGTGGGGGATGCTCCTTCGTGAGGTTCCCGCTGCACGAAATCCGAAAACCCTTCCCTTTGCCAGACGGATTCAGAGAGAATCCCGTCAATCGTGATTGGTTCGGAAGCCCGTCGTGCTTCGATCTTCTTCGTTGATTGGGCAGAGAGAGAACATGTGAACAGGAAGAAGAGAAAGAACGCTGCGCAGTGGAAGTGACCGCCTCTCAGCGTCAAGTTTTGATACCCACATGCCGGCATTCGCATGATTCCTTCGCCAGTCCTGTGGTTCGGTTATTTTTCTCTTATTATTTCGATATCTCCGTCCACGGTCTGCAGGGTGATCGTCTGACCGCCGCCGTTGATCGTGTATCGACCGCGAATTTCTTTGTTCTCCTTGTCTTTCTCGTAGGAATCAGCTTTGAAATCGGAGTGAATGCTGTAGTCGTTCATCGAGCTCCAATGCCCGCCCCAGCCGGACCCGCGCACTTTGATGAGCGCATCGATGGTAGCTTTCGCATTCTCCGGCAATGTGAGCTTGATGTTGCCGCCGGAAGAAGTCAGCTTGCTCATTCCGGTTCCATTGGGCGTCAGATCCACGGAGACGTCGCCCCCGGCAGTCCGTGCTTCAACGGTGCCGAAGATTTCTTCAAGAACAACATTCCCGCCGCTGGTTTTCGCAATGACCGACCCTTTTGCTCCGCGCAACTCGATATCGCCGCCGGCCGTCTTGAGGGTGGCTTTCCCCGAGATTGTTCCCGCGGTAACGTTACCTCCGGAGGTGGAGAGGTCGGCGTCAGCTCCGACGTTTCCCACGTCGACGTTGCCGCCGCCCGTTGACGCCCGCAAAGATTTGCCGACGTCGCCGACCGTAATTTCTCCGCCCGAGGTATGGATATCCAGCTCGCCGGTCGACGACTCAACGGAAATATTGCCTCCGGAGGTCTTCAACGTTCCGGTACCGTCGATTTTCCCGGTGCGAATGTCGCCGCCGGACGTCCTCATGTCGACCTCTCCGCCGACGTTGCCCAGGCGGATATCCCCGGCGGATGTCGTACCTTCCAGTTTTCCGGTGAGGTCTCCTTTGATTTCTATTGTTCCCACGGAAGTACGGAGGTCAACGTTGAACTGCGTCGGAATGCTGATGTCGAACCGCACTTCTTCATCCGACCCCCACGTCTCCACGCGCACCGTGTTCTCGGATTGAGTTATTTTCAGGCGGTCGCGGTCGTCGTCTTCTTCGATCCCGCGTACTTTGACGGAAACTTCATTCTTTGTCCATGTCGTGATCCGGATTTCTCCGTTGTTTGTCGAAACCTCAAGCGTTCCGCCTTTGCTGACGGTGAACGATTTGGTGGTAGCGGTGTTATCGCCGTCGGAAGAGTGCGCCCGCATTACTGCGACGAACGCCAGGGTTATGATGAGATTGAAAAGTAGTTTGTGTCTCATGGTTTTCGCATGTCCTCTAATAAGTTTTTGGTTTGAACACGTACGTATTTATTATCTTCTGATTGAATGTTTTCTTGAAGCGTGTGAAGAACCGCCTCATCCCAGATTTGCCCCGCGACCCTCGTGACGAGTCCATCGATTGCCGCGATGCGAAGCCCGGGGTTGGGGTCGTTCGCCAGGACGAAGAGGAACGCGTCGCGCACGGTATCGTCGAACGGAAATTTCTCGAGTGCCGTCAGCGCCTCTCTCCGGACTCCCGCGTTCTCGTCGGACTTCAAAACTTTGATGAGCGTCGTCTTCATCTCCCTGTCGGGGAATGTGAACTTGAACGTTTTGATGAGGTCCAGGGATTTCAGCCGGACGCCCGCATTCGATTCGTTCACCAGCGCGTAGCTCAGCAGTTTCTTCACCGGTTCATCGTTGAGGCTCCCTTTCGTCCGGAGATGCTGAACGGCGTCGAAAGAGACTTCCACCTTCCCGTCGCCCGTGTCGGGATTGAGGAATTGCACGTTGCTGATGTCGTAATTGTTTGCCTTGAGAAAATCCGCGTCGATGGTGAATTTTGGCTGGTTCGCGGTCGAGCGGACAGCAAATGCGGCATATCCTAACAATCCACCTAGAATGAACACCATGATCCCGCCGAGGACGTACGCGTATCGCGGGATCCGGCCAGGCGACTGGAGCGCTGAAAGTATGTCCCCGAACACCTCAAATATTCGTCTTCGCAACGCGGATCCCGACTTCTCGCGAAGAAGGGCGGCGTGAAGTTGCTGCCGTGCCGTGCCCAGCAATTCTTCCGATGGCTCAGCGGCCTGCCGCTCGCCGAGCTTTCCCAGAAGAACCTTCAGTTGTTCAAGTTCCTCGCGGCATTCGTCGCACTCTGCCAGGTGTCCCTCAATGATGTCCCGTTCCTGCGTCGTAACATCATCGTACAGCAGGAGTTCGAGTAGTTTTTTCAGTTCTTTGTGCGTCATTGTTTCGGTCCTTTTCTACGCAAGTTCTTTCAACTGCCTGCGCATCCTGCCTATCGCCGTGAAAAGATGCTTCTTCACCGTTCCTTCCGTGCAATTCATCAAGACAGCGATTTCCCTGATCTTGTATCCATGGAAGTGTTTGAGCGTCAACACGATTTTTTGCTGGGAGGAGAGCGATTCCATGCTTTTTTGTATTTGCATTGAAATATCGAAATTGTTTGAGTTGTGCGATCGGTCGTTCGGTATCGTGTCTGCCCGCGAGTGCTGCTGCGAACCGTCATTCTCGCGAAGTTCGTCGAGAGAAACATGCGGGTGCTTCGTGCGCCGGGAATGATATGTCATGCAAACGTTGGTCACAATTCTATACATCCATGTTGAGAATTCGCTCTTGAAACTGAACTTTGGAAGTGCCCGGTACGCCCGCAAGAAAACTTCCTGAAGGATGTCCTTTGCATCGTCTTCATTTCTCGTGTGGGTCAAAGCGATGGACATGACGCGCCTGTCGTGGTGATAAACGAGCTGTTCGAATGCTTCGAGATCACCGCGTTGAGCCTTCAGGATAAGCTCATCATCGCTTAACAATGGTCGTTCGTGCACTGTCGTTTCTTCTTTACGTTAGACTTTGCAATATCGAAAAAAGTTGGGGGCTGCTGAATGGTAGTACGTCCGGCAGGAACGGTTGTTTCGGCGCGAAAAGGGGCGAATCCTTGCTGGAAATGTTCATATCCATGCCCGGAGCCATCGTGTCCGGTGTTTGCCGCAGAGCGGGCGAGTTCTTGCGGATGGGGGGCAGGGGGAACCATGGTGATTCTGTTCCAAAACGATTAAACCTGTACCCGGCGGTGCGGTCTAACTTTTAGAGTTCAGGGGGTAGGTGATAGGAGAAGGTGAAGGAGTGAAAGGGTGAATCGGTGATATGAGCCAGGACGTTTTTTAATTTTGAATTGAAAGCCAACAGCTAAAAGCTAAAAGCCAATAGCCAAAACCAATGACCAATGACGAAGAACTATGCACTAACAACCACGAACTGACAACTGTCAACCAACAACCAACACTAGATAAAGGAATATCATGAAATACGCGATCACTGCATTACTCGTCCTTTTCTTTTCATTCGCGTCCGCCCAGCCGGCGATGCATGGGAAAGCTCATGCACGCGCCGGGGGAGGAGACCGGGGAGTGGTGGAGAAGCTCAAGCTGACAGACGATCAGAAAAAACAGTTTGACAAACTCACTTCCGACCTCGAGAAGATCCAGATATCGGTTCGGTCAAAAATCCAGACGGCAAACGTCGAGCTCCGCGAGCTCGTGAAGGAGGATTCTCCCGACCGGGCGAGAATCGAAGCCAAACAAGCCGAGATCAACAAACTCGAAGGTGAATTGAAACAAAACCGGACGGGTTTCTGGTTCGACGTGAACAAGATCCTGACTCCGGAACAACAGAAGGACTGGAAGAGAGCTCTGAAAATGTACATGTCAGAAAGGCCCGGATTCGGGGGCCGGATCATGGATTGGCTCCATGGGCACGGCTTTGGCGGCCGCTCCCAGCAGCACGACGGCCCTGAGAAGTAGAATCCTGTCTCGCCAATATCGGGACTAAGTCCACCCTCACCCCTATCCCCTCTCCCATTGGGAGAGGGGATAGGGGTGAGGGTGGACTGCGCACTAATCGACTGCGTGGTGGTTCCGGGGGAGGACCACTACGTAGTCACGATTTCCCCATGGAGACGCCCGATTTTCGGGCGTCTCTTTTTTTCCAAATCCATCTTTCCCGTACGAGATAAGGCCATACGCCCCCAGTAATTCTTCCTCTTTGCGGCAGCACTTGACTATTGGTTCCCACAGATGTAAATTAACCAATGATCTGTCAGTGAGGACAATCTTGACGTGGATTGAAAAGATCGTGCGGCTGAATATCTTGCTCTGGCTGCTGCTTCTTAGCGGCTGCTTCTACATCGGGAAGGACACCTCTGATGATTTGGTGAAGCGCTCACCCGATACATGGTCGAGCAGGGACTGTCTCACCATTGTCATGGCAGCCACACAGAACAACTTCACCGACCAGAGCAGTCCGAATATCAAAGTTGTTGCGACGGTTTACTCCCCATCCGTCATCATGGCGAATTACCGCAGAGCCCACATATTCGGGCGCCATCACAAAACCTCTCAACTGTCTCTCCCTGGATTGCCTCCCGGTGAGTCTCTGGAGAGCATAGCGGATTCGGAATATATTTCATCTCTCGATGTCCTGATGCAGGAAGAGGCCGGTCTCTATTTCGATTGGCAGACGGAAAGGTATGTCGATGCCAGAGGGAATTATGTGAAAAGTTTTACACAAATAGATTCTCTTACCTTTTTCATTGCCATCGAAAATAAAGGGTGGCCATGTGCAGACCCGGTGCTCATGCCCGAAGTGAAATCAGACGGCAATAGATTGGTATATTTGCCCATGAAACCACTATTGAATCCCGCAGATTACCCATGCTACCTTCCCGACATCAGCAACCTTGAAAATCAGATCTATCTTGTGAATGACCAGAATAAATTCATCAGGCCCCTGATGGTGTGGGGCAAGCAGCAAAATCAATTGATGACGACGGAAAATCTCATCGCGAAGTTCCGCATTTGCAAGGATGACTATCATTTTCTTGAACATTCTGACAACATGCGTCTGGTCATTACGGGATTCGACAGCAAGATCATGCTGGGTTTTCCAGTATCTGTGATGCATTAGCAAGGATGTAAAGTAACACAGGGTTTGTCAGTGAGGACAATCTTGACGTGGATTGAAAAGATCGTGCCGTTGAAAATGTGGCTCTGGCTGCTATTCCTTAGCGGCTGCTTCTACATCGGGAAGGACGACTTTGATGATTTGGTGAAGCGATCACCCGATACATGGTCAACCAGGGACTGCCTGACCATCATCATGGGGGCCACGCGGCACAACCTTTCCGACCACAGCTCTCCGAATATCAAAGTTGTCGCGACGGTTTACTCTCCATTCGTCATCATGGCAAATTACCGCAGGGCCCATATACTCGGGCGCCATCACAAACCTTTGCCACCATCCCAAGTGCCTCCCATTGAGTCTCTAGAGAGCATAGCGGATTCGCAATATACCTCATCACTCGACGTACTCATGCAGGAAGAGGCCGGTCTCTATTTCGATTGGCAGACGGAAAGGTATGTCGATGCCAGAGGAAATTATGTGAAGAGCTATACTCAAGTAGACTCGTTGACTTTCTTTATAGCTATCCAGAATAAATCATGGCCATGCGTACCTACGATAATCACGGGACCGGGTGTCCCCATACCGACACCCCTGCTCAACCTTGCCGATTACCCATGCTACCTTCCTGACATCAGCAACCTTGAAAACGAGATCTATCTTGTGAACGACCAGAATAAATTTATCAGGCCCTTGATGGTGTGGGGCAGGCGGCAAACCCAGTTGATGACGGATGAAAACCTTATCGCCAAGTTCCGAATTCGCAAAGATGAGTATCATTTTCTAGAACATTCTGATCACATGCGTCTGGTTATAACGGGATTCGACAGCAAGATCATGCTGGATTTTCCAGTATCTGTGCTGCGCTAAGGAAGTTGCCGGAAGGAGTGCCCGTCATGGCAGGGACGTAGTATTCACGAGGTCTCTCCCCCTGTGTTGTGACTTCTTAGAATGGATCCATCGCGAAATCGTAACGGACACAAAAACCGACCTCCTGCGTTGCGAATCTTACAGAAGTTCTCCCCGAAGAACCGTTACGGCCTTCCCGCCAAGGTACACCCGGTCGGTGCCGCAGCGAACCTTCACAATCCCGCCCCGCGGCGAGGCCTGGTAGGCAACGAATTCATTCTTACCGAGGCGCTTTTTCCAGTACGGGCCGAGACAGCAATGCGCAGAGCCGGTCACCGGGTCTTCATCGACACCGGAACCGGGCGCGAAGAATCTGGAGACGAAATCAAACTCGTCCGATGAAGAAACACTCGTCACCATGACGCCGCGAATGTCGATGGATTGAAGGAGCGAATAGTTCGGTCGGAGTTCCCGAACGATCCGTTCCGACTCAACTTCGATCAGGAAATCGAAACGGTTCTTGCCGACGTACAGAGGCGTGACATTGAGTCCCGTCAGTAGTTCGGCCGGGGCCGAGGCGGGTTCGGCGGGTGTCGCCGGGAAATCGAGCTCGATCCAATCACCGATCCTCTTCGCAAGGAGAAGGCCGCTTTGTGTGTGGAACCGCGCGACTTCGTCCGATTTCAAATGTCCGTCCTCCCACAACACATGGGCGCTCGCGAGTGTGGCATGTCCGCAAAGAGCGACCTCAACCGCCGGCGTGAACCACCGCAAATTGTAACCATCCTGTTGCTTTACCAGGAATGCCGTTTCGGAGAGGTTCATCTCACGGGCGACGTTTTGCATCCATTGTTCATCGCGTGCCTCCGGAAGGATGCACACCGCCGCGGGGTTTCCGGAAAAAGGTCTATCGGTGAAGGCGTCCACCTGAGTGATCTTAAGTCCCATTGTATCTCGCAGGAAGTGAAGTGATTGGTTGATCGGTGAGTGGGGAGCGGAACCCGAGTGTCAAAGTCTCATAACTCTTTGAGTATATCTTTCCGTATCAACACCAGAATGGCAGATTGCGGAACGATAAGATATTTCTTGGATTCAAACTCAATTTCGATCGCCTGGTCGCGGAGAAAGATCGCGTAGTCTCCCTGCTCGGCCTGCAGAGGGATGTACTTGACCGGCTCTTTCGGCGTGGTCGACCATGGTTCTTGATCGATGAAATGCGGATTCGGTACGGGGTATCCCGGCCCCACCTTCACGACGTAGCCGCTGTGGACCTTTTCTTTTTCCTTGACGCTCGGGGGAAGGTAAAGTCCGTGCTCGGTGCGCTCCGCGTCGCTCTCCGGCAAAATAAGGACTTTATCCCCTACAACGATGAGTTCTTTTCTGCTCGAAAATTCCATATCTCTGGCGTAAAATATACCGAAAAAAACGGCTGGACGCCACAGGGAGCAGACAGAAAAAGAGAGAGGACGGAACCCGTCCACCTGTGGCGGCGCTAAAAGTCCGCGCCCAGCGAAAGATAATACTTGGGCACCGAGACTTGCTGAAAATCGAACGACCACGCAACATCCATCTTCAGCAGAAATCCCAGGAAAACCATCCGCACACCGTACCCGGTTCCCGCCAAGATGTCTCTCATGTAGACGTTGCCGTCGGCATTCCTGTCGAACCCTTTGAAGGAGGATCCATTCCAGGCGCTTCCAACGTCGAGAAACAATGTGCCGGTAAGAGTCTGGAAAAAGATCGGGATCGGGCCGGCCGAGAGGTATCCGAACAACGGGAACCGAAACTCCATGTTCATCAATGCGTATTTTGACCCCTCTTCCGCTGCGTAATCGTAACCCCGGAGCGGAATTCCTGCGGTGAGGAACACGTAGTCTTCGGCGTTATCTATGGGAATCCGGTCATTATGAAATTGCCGGTTGATCCAGTTGTCCACGCCGCCGACGATGAATTTCTGCGGGTCCTCACCGAAGCTTCCCCCTCCGGCCAGGCGAACCGCAAACGTATAATTCCTCCAGACCTTGTAGTATCGCCGGTAATCGCCCGAAACAGCATAGAATCCGAGAGACTGGTCGCCGAGTTTCGGACTGGCCATCAAGCCAAAGTTGTACCGTTCGCCGTTCGCAGGAGCGATCATTCCCCAGAGGATCGTATCGTGGATGTAGTTGATCGATGGAAGCAGTACGCTCCGCTGTTGTGACGGAGTATTGGGGTCGTCGAGATTGTCGCGTGAGACATTGATCCACGACAAACCGAATTCATACCTGTTGAATTTATCGATGGGCAGCGACGCGCTCACCAGCGCGCCGTAATTCTGGAAGCGGTACAGGGACTCGGTGACCGCCGTTTCATTCTGCAGGTACAGAAACCGGGCGCTGTGGTAGGCCTCGATGCCGTAATCGATGCGCTTCGGAAGATAGTAGTAGGCCATGGCATAGTCGCTGTTTCTCAGGTCGAAGAGAAGGTTCGTAAGAAGATAGATCTGGTGATTCCCCAGCATATCGCTGAACGCCATGAGCGTCGAGCCCTGCACTCCGTAAAAAGTGTTGTATCCGGCATTGCCGTAGACAATGTCGGGCGAAAAACTCAGCTTATACTTGTTGACGATGTAATGACCGGATGAGTCGAGATTGTTCGAGACGGTAATAGGCCTGAGGGTGTCGGTGTTCTTCTCGAGTTTATTCCCGAATGCCTCTCCAAACACATAATTCCGGAAATCTATCCTTGTCTTCTCTTCGTTGACTTCAGTCGAATCTTCTGTATCCGTTTTGATGATCACGTTGTCCGCGGCAACCAATGTGTCCTTCTTTGTTTTTGCCGGTTCCGGCGGATGCGGGAGAGCGGTGGACCGTTTCAGGAACTCGGTCGGCTCAAGCTGGGCGACTTTCAGGTCACGCTGGAGTGGAGTACGCATCAGGAAGATGTCGAAGCCCCCGTTCACGAGAGACGAAAATGCGACTTTGTTTCCGTCCTGGGAGAGCGAAAGCTGGTAGACGCCGTTCAGGGAGTTGGTGATCGGGTAGACCGAATCGCGCTCCAGGTCTTTCACGTAAATATTGTTGATGCCGTTCATGTCGGAAATGAACAGGAGATGTTTTCCATCGGGTGCCACGGCAGGAGAAGTCTGGTCGCTGTGCGGGAAAACGGTTATGCGCTTAATCACCTGCGACGCGACGTCGATGTTGTAGATGTCATGGTACCGCGCGTTGTAGTTTTGCATCCTGAATGAAGATGTGATTCCGGAATGTCCAACGTAATTCCTGCGGTCGGATGAAAAGTAGATTGATTTTCCGTCCGGCGACCACGCGGGGTCGGCATCGCTGAAGATGTCGTCGGTGAGGTTCGTCAATTCTCTTGTTGTCATGTCGTACAGGTAAACATCGGATTGTTCTTTTTTATTCCCGATGAACGCCAGCTTGTCTGCCGTCGGCGACCAGTCGATGGAGAAAATTCCATCCAATCCGAATTCGAATTTTTCCTCCTTACCTGTGTTGACATCGATGACAAAGACGGCATCCTGTTCCCCGCTCTTTGCGGCGAGCGCAAGCCGCTTGCCGTCGGGAGACCATGCCATGCCCGGCGTGAGCAGGTGAAGCTCTTCAAAGTCGGCCGTCCGTTGACCCTTCACGAGTTTTTCCGCCGTCGAGCCGTCGATTGCGTTCATGATGAAAACGTCGAAATAATCGTCGCGGTTGGTAATGAATGCGATACGGTCGCCCTGTGGAGAAATGGTCGGACTCGTGTTGTAGAACCCGCCGTCTTTCGAGTGATCCGTAAGCCGTGTGGCATAATCCGCGGGGTCTTCGCGCTTGGAGATATCGGGCCAGTACAGAACTTTCATCTCCTTCTGCCAGCGATCGGAAAGTTCCTCAAGGTTCAATCCCACCGCGCTCCGGAATCCCTGGTCGACACCTCGCATGGATTTTATGCGCATCAGAATCTCGCCGATCTTTTGGTCGCCGTACTTTGTCGCAATGTAGTACCAGAACGACTGGCCGCCACGATAGGCGGCGTATCCGTCCAGGTAATTGAGAGGAGGGAGGTTTTCATGAATCGTCGCGTCGCGCAAGTACATGTCGGAATTTGTTTCCCAGTGCATCGCTTCGTATTCCGCAAGCCCTTCGTTGAACCACATCGGGAGCTGCAGCGTGATGTTGTTCGTGATGATGGATTGGAGCGACCCGCCGTAGAACATGTCGTTGATGACCGCGTGCACGAGCTCGTGGTGGATGACATGGCGGAACTTGCCGTAGTCCCCCTCAAACGGGAGGACCACCCGGTTCTTGAATAGTTCCGTCACGCCGCCGATGCCTTCTTCCAGATACTCCGTGATGACATTTGTCTGCTGGAAATCATTGTGCGAATTGTACACGACGATGGGAATGCGATTGACGATTTGATAACGGAACGATTTGCTGATGGCTTCATAGGAAGATTCGGCTATATCCGCCGTAAACTCTCCGAGGTAATCTCCACCTTTCGTGAAGTAGACGTCGAAGTGGCTTGACTGGATATAGTACCAATCGAAATCCCGGTACTGGACCTTGTTCTTGCCGAAAACCGTCGCCTGTGAATAAACCGGCATCGTCCCCGCTGTGAACAGGAGAATCGCGACAATCCAGAGAGTAATCTTCTTCATGAGGTTCTTGTTGTTCCCAGATCTTTCAAGATAAACTTACAAAACGTTTGATGGAAATGCAAAACGTAATGTTTTGAATTAAAGAACAATATAAAGAGGCGGGAAGTGCCCGGGCGCAGACGCGTTCACGGAATTCACAGGCGAAAAAGCCAATTTCCTGACGACGACGGGATTGGGGATCGCGTACCCGCCCCAAAGCCATCTAATCCGCCGGAATCACGATTTCCGCCGGCTGATTTTTCTCAAAATCCCAGAGCGTTTTGCGGGTCAGGTCGGCAAGACCCATCCGGTAGTCGATGAGCGCGACGAGATTGTTCAGTTTTGAGGTCGTCAGGCGTTGTTGTGCCTGGGAGAGGTCGTTCCGCGTGGCCGTTCCCACCCGGAAGCGCTCAAGTGTGATATCATAGCTTTTTTGCGCCACCTCGACACTCTTGGCAAGAACCTGAATCCGCGATTCAGCGACATTGATTTGTGAGAGGAGGTCGAGAATCTCCTGCTTGATCTGCTGCGCGGTGTAGACGTAGGTCAGTTCGGCGCTTTTCAATTGAGCTTCGGCGGCTTCCACCTGGCGGGCGTGCTGCCCCCAATCGAAGAGTGGAACCGTGACCTGGAGCGCCACCGCGCGGCTTCGGTCGAACTGCTGGAATGTCGATTCAAGCTCGGTGTCGTTCTTGTTCAATCCGTAGCTCGCCGTGATGTCGAAGCGCACGTGCCGCTGCGAGGATGCGATGTCCACATCCATCCGCGAGACATCCCGCGAGCGTTGCGCATTCAGAAGCTCCGCTCGGTTCTGAAGCGCCTTTGCGACGGCCGTCGTTTCGTCAACGGCGACGTGAGTGAAGCGGAGGTCGGCGCTCAGTGTGATGTCCTTTTCGAGTGACAAACCGAGCATAATTTTCAGAGCGTTCTTTGCGCGCGCGGATTCCCGCTGGTCGTTCAGCCTTTGATTCTGGCTTGTCACCAGTTCGACCTCCGACTGCAGCATCTCGACTTCCGGGATGAAACCGGCTGAGAATTTGTTTTTCGCGGTTTCGTAGGATTCCTGGTTCTGTTTCACCTGGTCGGCGGATATGTGTTCCTGCTCCGCAAGCTGGTAAGCGGTGTAGAAGGCGTTCGTCACATTGTAGATCACATCGAGCTGGTCTCGCTGAAAACTGGAGAACGTTTGGTCTAGCCGGAGAGAGGCCTGGTCACGGTTTATTTTCAGAATATTGGGATAGAAGAGAGGCTGTCGTAATTGGACCTGAAAAGAGCTGAAGTAGTCGTTGATTTGCTCTGAGGTCCCGCCTATGCCGCTTATCTGGTTTCTCTTAAAAAAATCTCCGGAAAGCGAAACGGTTCCGCCGGTCAATGCGATCGGTTGGTTGATCGCAAGGTCGCTTCGCAAGTAATTCGTCTGGAGCTGGTAAAATTCATAGCGGTTCGTCGTCGAGTTGAACTGATTCGTCAGCGATTCACTGTAATCCGGAAGGCTGAACGTCAGGTTGACGGTCGTGGCAGTGCTCAACACCTGCGCTTCATAGTTCTTCTTCGCCGAAAGATACTGCTGGATCGCGTTTTGCATCGGGTAGCTTTGCTGAAAGGCCAACGCTATGCATTTCTCCAGGGTCAACTCGGCAGGCTCTTGCGCATTCAGGACAGTGAAAAAGAGACATGGTACCAGGAGGATGGAAATGATGGTGAATCTCATGGTCGCTCCTTCAACAAATGAATCGAGGCGCCGGGATGAGGTTATTCGTAACGGAGGGCATCGATCGGATTCTGATATGCCGCCTTTCGTGCGGGGTAATAGCCGAACGCCACTCCGACTCCGCCGGAGACACAGAACGAGATGATGACGGCCGGGAACGAAACGATCGTTCGCCAGCCGGCATAGAGAGTGATGATTCCCGTCAAACCGTACCCCAGAGCAATGCCGATGAGGCCTCCTGCGACACTGAGAACAACGGCCTCAAACAGGAACTGACTGAGAATGTCGGCGCGCCTCGCACCAATCGCCCGGCGGACTCCAATTTCTCTCGTGCGTTCAAGGACGGATGCGAGCATGATATTCATGATTCCGATTCCTCCGACCACGAGGGAGATGCTCGCGATCGCTCCCATGACGACATTAAAAATCCGTTGCGTTTTCTGACTTTGTTCAACGAGGACGTCGGGGACGACCACCTCGTAGTCATCGATTCCGTAGTGCCTGCGTTCGAGGATATGTCGTATGACCGGAACCGCTTCGGTGAGAGCCTCAACCTGTTTGACCTTGACGACGAGTTCGTCGAGTCGTTCCTTCGGCACCGGCACGTCCCCACCGCTGGACATGCTCACGCCATTACCGAAGAAAATGGCGCTCGCGCCTGACCTGCCCTTCATGCGCTGCATTTTGAGCTGGGCGGTCGTGATGGGAATATAGACGTCCATGTTGAGATTGCGCAGGCTCAATCCGCCGCTAGCGGACTCGATCTTTTTCTTCTGGGCCAATTGCCGCTCCATGATGCCGATGACCGTGAACCACTGCTTCTCGAGCTTCACCTGCTTGCCGATGGGGTTTTCAAAGTGGAAGAGTTTCTGCTTCACGCCGTCTCCGATGACGCAGACGTTGTCCCGGGCTTCGATGTGTGAATGCCGCAGAAACATCCCGTCGCTGATGGAGTAGTTGAACACGAGAAGAAATTCCGGAGTCGTGCCGATGAGTTTCACATCCAGCCGGTCGGTGCGGTATTGCGCGGGAACTGTTTTTTCCCACTGCGGGACGATACAATCGACCATCGGGCAAATCTCCCTGATGGCAAGCCCGTCGAGCATCGTGAGACCGGGCGAGAAGTTGGCCTTTGCCTTTGTGAAGCTTTGTTGGGTTTGCTCCTTCGCATGGATGATGATGTTGTTGACACCCATGAGACGGATCTGTTCGAGAGCTTCGCGCCGGGCGCCCTCACCGATGGACAGCATCGCGATGACCGCGGCGACTCCGAAGATGATGCCGAGCGAGGTCAGAACGGAGCGGAGCTTGTGAGTGAGAAGCCCCGTGAATCCGACCGCGGCATTCTCATTGAAATTCAAAGTTTCGTTTCCTTCTGTTCCGATGTCTCCGCGGGAGATTCCTCTTTCAATGTCGGGTCGCGCAACGTCACTCTATCCCCTTCGGATAGCCCTTTCGTAATGATGATATTATTGCTGTTCCGAATGCCTATCTCGACGACGACTTCCTTCGGGCTGGAGTGGTCCGCCTTATAGACGACTGTCTTGCCATCTTTCGAGAAAACAGATTCCAGCGGGATGTAGAGCGCCTTTGGAACCGTCTCCACGAGAATCTCGTTGCTCGTGGTCATCCCCGGTCGGAGGATCGGGTCGGTTTCATCGATGTCGACGACGACTTCAAACGTTTTGATGCTGGAGGATTGGTCCGCCTGCTGGCCGATCGTGCCGACCGACGACACACTGCCGTGAAACTCGCGGTCGGGAAATGCGTCCAGCTTGATCTTTGCCTTCTGTCCTTTCTTCACTTTGCTGACGTCCACCTCGTTCACGCTTCCCACCGTTTGCATGTGGGCCATATCCGGCAGGCTGATGATGGGCATGCCGGCCCAGACCTGATCGGAGACGGCAACCTTCTTTCCGGTCCGCCAATTCCTCTCGTACACGACCAATCCGGGCATCGGAGCACGGAGCGTGAATCTCCCGAGGTCTCGCTTTGCTTTATCGACGTCGCCCTGGGCTTTTTGAACCTGCATGTTAATCTTATTGGTCTCGGATTTGTTGATCTCCTCCTGCGTGACCCCTTTCAATTTTGCCTGTTCGACGGCAATGCTGTCTCTCTTGAGCTGGAGTTCTTTTTCCCTTTGCTGAACTTCCGCTTCGAAACGGGCTTGCTGGTAGCTGAGTTTCGAGAGCTCATACTGAAACTCCGCGTTCTTCAACTCGGCTTCGAGTTGATGCGCGGTCGCTTTGTGGTCCGCCTCCATTTTGGCAAGGTCGGAGAGATTGATATTGAGCTGTGACTGCTGGTCTTTCAGAAATTTTTCCACGTTGGCGGTATCGAGCCGGACAAGGATGTCACCTTCCTTGACGAGCGTACCTTCGGGAATCAGCCATAGGATTTGGAAATCTCCATAATCCCAGACGCCCGGACTCGACAGCGTCATGGATTTTGTGGCTCTCATTTCCGCGCTGATGGTGATCGTAACGGAGAATTCACCGTTCTTCACTTCAATTGTGGGGACGGAACTGGATTTGGGGCTGAAGATGGCGGCAAGCAGGATCAGCGCGAATGCTCCGGCGGAGGGGTAGAGATATTTCTTTTCCTGAAAGCGCTTAAGGCTGGCTAGAGATATATTCATAACAAACTCCTGTGAGCGACTTCTTCAATTCCCAAAGATATGTAAATAGCGTGAATAGTGCAACTTGAGGGAACTGGTCATTGAAGGTCATCAATGAGGGTTAGACTGAAGTAGCCGTGAAATGGTTGACGAACTGGACTGCCGCTTCCGAACATTGACTTGACGGCTCGGATTCAGTTTCGTACATTTCGGAATAGTCATTCCCGAATCTTGTCCCGCAATGTTTTTGTGCGGGAGCTTTAGTCGGGAATCCAGAACACAGAAAACCGGTTATTTGAGAGCCCGGCTGATGTGGTCCCGTTCTGGATGCCCGCTAGAAGCATCCGGGCATGACAGGAAGAGGAAGGGAGGAATTTCATATGTACATGTCAAGGACATATTACGTGTATATCCTTGCGAGCAAGCGGAACGGTACGCTCTATATCGGAGTGACCAATAACCTTGCTCGAAGGGTATACGAGCATAAGGAAAAAGTTCGAAGAGGGTTTACGCAGAAATACAATGTATCGATGCTCGTTTATTATGAGGAGCACGTTGACATCAGAGTGGCGATTCAACGTGAGAAGCAGTGGAAAAAGTGGAATCGCACATGGAAATTGAATTTGATAGAAAAGCATAATCCAAAGTGGTATGACCTTTGCAACGATGGGGAAATTCTTCCACTGCCCGTGAATGTGCCATAGTTCTGGATGCCCGCTAGAAGCATCCGGGCATGACAGTGGGAGAGAGGGAGGACGACACTCCACCGTCAGTGTCATTCCCGAACGCTTTAATCGGGAATCCAGTGCTGAGAGAGCCCAGGTTGTGGACAAGCCGGTTGGGATGGCGTAGTTCTGGATGCCGCTAAAACCGTGCGGGCATGACAGAGAGAGGAACGTCAGAATCCGAGGATCCTCAGCGCCTCTTTCATATCTTCCGGCAATTCCGATTCAAACTTCATTTTTTTGCCCGTCGACGGATGAATGAATCCGATCGTCTTCGCGTGAAGCGCCTGCCGGTTCAAGACCTTCAGCAATCGTTCGACTTCTTCCTTCTTTTTCTTATCCGTGCCTCCCGATGAGATGCGTCTTCCGCCGTACGTCGGATCGCCAAACACCGGATGGCCGATATGATGCATGTGGACGCGAATCTGGTGCGTTCTTCCGGTTTTCAATTTGCACTTCACGAGAGAAAGATACTCGAACTCTTCGAGGACCTCGTATCCCGTGACCGCCGGCTTTCCATTTTCCACGACGGCGATCTTCTTTCTGTCCGATTTGCTTCTGCCGAGCGGCGCGTCGATGATGCCCGATAACAGCTTTTCCTTGTCTAAGAGGACCCCCTCTGCCCTTCGGACATCTCCCCCTTGGTAAGGGGGAGAAGAAGAGGGAGTATCAAATCTTCCCCAGACAATTGCCCAGTATTCCCGGTCGATGTTCCTGCTCGAAAACTGCTCCGCGAGTTTCGCGTGAGTGTTGTCGTCTTTGGCAACCACCATCAGGCCTGACGTGTCCTTGTCAAGCCGGTGAACAATCCCCGGACGCGGAAATTCACTCTTCTTTGACCCGTTCGTCCGCGGCTGCTGAGAAAGCTTCTCACCGCAGTAGTGCATCAACGCGTTCACCAACGTACCGCGATAGTTCGCGTATGCCGGATGCGTTACCATACCGGCTGGCTTATTGACAATGAGAAGCTGTTCGTCTTCATAGATGATATCGAGTGGAATTTCTTCCGCAACAACATCGGGCGGCGGAGTTCCGGGAAGGGTGATATGGATGGTTTCACCGGGGGAGACTTTGTAGCTGGGCTTGACCTTCTTTCCATCGACGAGAATGAATCCTCCGCGAATCGCTTGCTGGATTTTCGAGCGCGTCGCATTTTCTACATGGTGACCGAGGAAAACGTCGAGCCGCTCGCGTGCTTTTCCCGGCGGGACGGTAATATCGGGTGATGAAGTCATGGGTTTATGACTTCCGGCTCATCGCGTTCCCCGGGACTACGGGAGGTTGGAGTCTTCGCCTGGAGCTGCCGCTTGGGCGGGGAAATTTGTCGGCGTGAATGGCCCCGTTGAAGGATTGCCCCCTGCAGCTTCAACATTCACGGATTCCGGGACCAGATCCTCCTCGTGACTTGCCTTGCGATGCGTGAGGAGCAGAAGAATGACACCGCAGGTTACCGATGCATCCGCCAGGTTGAACACTGGCCAGCGAGTGAGGTGGTAGCCAAGAAGGTTGATGTTGAAAAAATCGCAGTCGATAAAATCCACAACTTTTCCGTAGAAGAGCGAGCCATCGCCATAGAGGACGCCGTAGAAGACACGGTCGATCAAATTACCGATCGCTCCGCCGAGGATCATGGCAAGGGAAATCCGGAACGCCAGGTGTTCGTTTCTTGCCTTATAGAGGTACAGAGCGATGGCGATGCTGGCGACGATCGAAAAAATCGAGAAGAACCACTTCCACCCGAGGTCAATGCCGAATGCCATGCCGGGATTTTCGATGTACGTCAACCGCACGAAATCCCCGAGGATCGGCCGACTGGTGCCGACCTGCAATCCCTGAATATTTATTCCGATGAAAGGAATGCTGAGTCCCTTCACCATGAATTTAGAGAACTGGTCGGCAAGAACGATCGTCAAGCTGAGATAGAGAATGCGCACGTTGCTGCTTTCACGTAGTGTGTTTATTTGCTGCGGCGAAGCTTGCACTGCAGGCATTGCTGGGCATGCGGAACGGCTTCGAGGCGTTCTTTCTCGATGAGTTTTCCGCAATCGGTGCATCGCCCATAGTCGCCTTTCACGATGCGTTGCAAGGCGTCTTCAAGATGATTCAAGAACTTTCCCTCCCGGGACGCAAACATGAACGTCTTCTCCCGTTCCATCGAATCGGTGCCTTGCTCCATGTGCGTTGAGTACGTCGGATTTTCGCTGACGTACTCGCCCGTCGTGCTGTCGATCATCGTATCGCGGAGTGTTTCCAGCTCGTCGAGGATTTCCCTTTTCTTCGCGAGGATGATCGACTTGAAGTGCTCAAGGTCCTGCTTGCCGTAGGACGCCTTGCGGATCGGCTCCTTGGAGGCTTCCTGTTTGGGCTTTTTTGGCCTCACTGGAGCCTTCGCTGGAGGCGGTCGCCTCTTTCTTGCAGCCGCCTTCGCTTTCAAAATTGCAAGGGTCTTCTCGGCTTCTTTCGAGAGCTTCTTTGTTTTTGGCATGACTTATTCCCCTGATTTATTCAACAAGTAAAACATCAATGTGCGTTCCCTGCGGGCTGGTTCTTGTCCGGGACTTGTGCCCGCTCGATGGTGATCAAACAGTTCTCACCGTTGATATCCAACTCAGCAGAATGCTCGCCCGGACGGTACGTCGGCCCGAGTTCCAGCGCCAATGTCTCATTACGGATATAGCTGCCGAATGTTGTGAATGCTCTTTCTAATTTCTCGTTTCCTTTGTAGTACACTTTCACCCGGTCGGTCACGTCGAACCCGGCATCCTTGCGCATGTTTTGTACTCGATTGACAAACTCTCGCGCAAATCCTTCCTGGATCAATTCCTCTGTAAGCGTCGTGTCGAGAGCGACGGTCAGCTCGTCGTCCGACTCGACAAGCCATCCTTTGATGTCTTCATGCAGAATGTCGACATCCTCTTTCATGATGAGGACCTGCGACCCATTCATCGGAATGGTCAGCCGGCCGTCTTTTTCGAGAGACCTGATCTCTCCCGGTCCAAAAACCTTGATGGCTGCCGCAACGGCCTGTACCGACTTGCCATGCTTGGGACCGAGTGTCTTGAAATTGGGTTTTGCCTTTTTTTGAACAATTCCGGAATCGTCGTCCACGAACTCGATTTGTTTCACGTTGATTTCATCGAGAATGACATCTTCCATCCGTTTGATGGCCTCTTTGGCGCGCTCGCTTGACACCGGAATGATTACCCTCGTCAATGGCTGGCGGACCTTGAGGTTCGATTTGTTTCGAATCGCCCTCGCGAGGGATACGATCCTCTGCGCCTTCTCCATGCGGGATTCAAGTTCTTCATCCACCATGCTCGCATCGATTTCCGGAATAGCCGCAAGGTGGACGGACGCAAACGGTTCTTTTCCAGTGACCGAATTCAGGTTCAGATAGATCCTCTCGGCCAGGAACGGCGCGAACGGTGCCATGAGCTTCGTAACGGTCGTCAAACACTCGTACAACGTCTGGTATGCCGAAGTCTTGTTGCCCCCTTGCTCATTCTTCCAGAATCGACGCCTGTTCCTTCTAACATACCAATTTGATAATTGATCTATTGTAAAGTCGCTCACAGCGCGCGCGGCTTTGGTGACGTCGTAGCCATCCATCGCCTGCACATAGTTCCTGACAAGCGAGTGGAGGGATGAAATGATCCAGCGGTCTATTTCAGGGCGTTCGCGCAGGGGTACGGGGTTTTCGGAATATGTGAACCGGTCAATGTTCGCGTAGAGCGCGAAGAACGCATACGTGTTCAACAGCGTTCCTAGAAACTTTCTCTGCACCTCGGAGAGCCCGTCTTCGTCGAAGAGCGTCGGGCGCCACGGCGGGCTTGTCGTTACCAGGTACCACCGCGTGGTGTCTGCTCCGTACTGATCGAGAATTTTGAAGGGGTCCACTGTGTTGCCCCGCGTCTTGGACATTTTCTGTCCCTCTTTGTCGAGAATCAGCTCGTTGACGATGATGTTCTTGAATGCCGGCCGGTCGAACAGAAATGAGCTGATCGCATGGAGGGAATAGAACCACCCGCGGGTCTGGTCGATGCCCTCGCAGATGTAGTCTGCCGGAAATTGTTCACCGGAATCGATGAGCTCCTTGTTTTCGAACGGATAGTGCCACTGCGCGAAAGGCATCGCTCCCGAGTCGAACCAGACGTCGATGAGCTCGGGGGTTCGCCGCATCGTGCCGCCGCACGTGCAAGGCCAGGTAATTTCGTCAACGAAAGGCTTGTGTAAGTCAAGCTGTTTCAGGTTGTGAGTTTCACGTTTCAAGTTTGCGATTCCTTCTCTGCCTGAAACTTGAAACTTGATGCCTGAAACCTTCTCAAGTTCCTCAATGCTCCCGATGCACTTTTGATCTCCACACTTCTCACAAACCCAAATGGGAAGCGGTGTTCCCCAGAATCTATCGCGGGAAAGCGACCAATCCTTGTTTTCTTCGAGCCAGTTGCCGAACCGTCCCGTTCCGACTTCCGGCGGGTACCAGTGGATCGTCTTGTTCAGCTCGATCATCCGCTGTGCGTACTTCGTCGTGGCGATGTACCATGATTCCCGGGCGTAATAGAGGAGAGGCGTGTCGCATCGCCAGCAGTGAGGATACGAGTGCACGATCGTCTCCTTCTTATAGAGGAGATGACGGTCTTTCAGATTCTTGATGATGTCGGCGTCGGCGTCTTTTACAAACTTGCCGGCAAAATCGGTTACTTCAGGACCGAACTCTCCGCTTTTGTTAACGGGATGGATTGTCGGAAGTCCATACTTTTTTGCCGTCTGATAATCGTCTTCACCGTATGCGGGTGCCATGTGAACGATGCCCGAGCCGTCTTCCGTCGTCACGAAATCCGCTTCGACGACGTAAAATGCCTTTTCCTTCACCGGATGATAATTGAAAAGGCGCTCGTACTCAACCCCTGCCAGGTTTTTCCCTGGGATGTTCCCCAGATAATTCCAGCTTGTGGGTCCGTCAGGAAGTCTGAGAGCAGGACTATTCTCACCAGCGAAGACATCTGCTAAAATCAGTCTTTCGCCCCGATCCTGTTTTTCGATGAAAGCGTACTTTATGTGGGGATTTACTGCCAGAGCTACATTCGAAATCAAAGTCCAAGGTGTTGTGGTCCAAACCAAAAAATAATGCTGATTGTCGTTCACGACGTACATTTGTTCCTTTTGATCAGCATCGATAAATGAGAATCTTTGCCCTTCCCTTATTCGGAATTTCACATACACGCTGGTGTCCTTCACGTCGTCGTAGCCAAGAGCGACTTCGTGCGACGAGAGTGGGGTCTCACACCGCGGACAGTACGGCTGAACTTTGTAACCTTTGTATATCAGTCTCTTGTCGAAGAACTGCTTCAGCGCCCACCAGATGGATTCGATGTAGGTGTTTTCGAACGTGATGTAGGGGTCCTTGAGGTTCACCCAGTATCCCATGCGGCGGGTCATTTCTTCCCAATCGGCTTTGTACTTCCAAACCGATTTTCTGCACTCTTCATTGAACCTTGCCACCCCGTATTTCACGATGTCTTCTTTGTGCTTGAAGCCAAGGGATTTTTCGACTTCGATTTCCACCGGCAGACCGTGCGTATCCCACCCGGCTTTGCGATGGACCTGGAAACCGCGCATGGTCTTGTAGCGGCACACGAGGTCCTTCAGCGTTCTGCTCATGACGTGATGGATGCCGGGACGTCCATTCGCCGTCGGAGGGCCTTCATAGAACGTGAATCCGGGTTTTCCGTCGCGCGCCGAGACACTTTGCTCGAAAATCTTCTGCTCTTCCCAGAATTTCAGAATTTCTTTCTCGAGCTCGTAATAACTTATTTTATCCGTGAGTTCTTTGAACATTTATTTTTTCATTACACCCGAAATCAACCACAGTATCAACGAAACCACAACGCTTAGAAGGATGCTTGTCGCGATCGGAAAATAGATTTGTATGTTGTCCTTCCTGATCGAGATATCACCAGGCAGCTTACCGATAAAAGGAATCTTGTCGAAGAACGTCAACATGAGACCCATCCCGATCATCACAACCCCGAACACCGTCAACAATCTTCCAATCACCTGCATACTTCCATTCAAGACTCAATTTGAAATTACCAATTGAGACATCTGAATTATTAAACGAACTGTCATGTTGCGAAGCGAAACATCTAAAGGGGGTCCAAAACGAGATTCTTCGTCGCGGAGTTTATCCCGTTGCAGGAGGGACCCTCAGAATGACAGGCTTTTTGATTTTTCAGATGTCTCCAATCCGAAATTGGCAATCCGTCCCGCACTCCGTGCGGGATTTCCGCTTCGCTCCAAAAATCCGAAATCCCAAATCCACAATCTCACCAATGTCACAACGTTCGTACGACTTCCTTCATGATCTTCGTCAGCTTCGGTTCGGCCTTGGAAGCGATCGCGATGATTTCTTCCACGTTCACCGGCTTGAGGGAATCAGGGAAACACTCGTCGGTAATAATTGAGAAACCGAGAACCCGCATGCCCATATGGTTTGCGACGATGTTTTCGGGGACGGTCGACATTCCCACGGCATCGGCGCCGATGAAGCGGAGAAACCTGTATTCCGCGCGGGTCTCCAGATTCGGTCCGGTCACCGCGACGAAGACGCCGCGCTGTACTCTTATTCTCAATTCCAGCGCGACCTCCTCCGCGAGCTCAGTCAGCTTCCTGCTGTACGGTTCCGACATATCGGGGAAGCGAGGACCCAGTTCCTCGTCGTTCGGACCGATGAGCGGGTTGTCTCCCAGCAGGTTGATGTGGTCGGTGATGAGCATAATATCGCCGCGACGGAAGTGGGGATTCATCCCGCCCGCCGCGTTGGAGATCAACAGCGTCTTGACTCCGAGTCCGACCTTCTGCGACATGACCCGGACGGGAAAGGTGACCTGCTGCAGCGAGTAACCCTCGTACCGGTGGAAGCGTCCCTGCATGGCGACGACCTTCTTGCCGCCCAGTGTGCCGAAAATCAATTTTCCGTGATGCGATTCCACCGTCGAAACGGGGAAATGCGGGATCTCATCGTAGTCGAGGACGATTTCTTTCCGGATCTCCTTGACCAGTCCGCCGAGGCCGGTGCCGAGGATGATGCCGATCTCCGGGCGCATCCGGGTATGCTTCCGGATGTAGCCGACCGCATCATCGATGTGTTGCATCAATTCACTCATGGTCAGTTCTTATTGTTCCAGACTTCTGATAATCTCTTCGATTTCCTGCTTCTCTTTTGAAAGTTCCTCCGGTTCCACGGAACTCTTCGTTTGCAGCTCTTCATCAACTTCGAGGGCCCTGATGAGTTCAAGTTCGGAATTAAGGATCATCTTCAACCGTGCGACGATGGAGTCCTTTTTCGCCTTGAGAATCGTCAATTGTTCCTTCAGCACCGTCAGGTCGTTCCTGGCCTTGTCCAGCATCTGGAACGCCTTCATCTCAGCTTCCCTGAGGATAAGCTGCCCTTCCTGCCGTACATTCTCCATCGTCTTTGCGCTTGTTTCCTGTGCCTGCATCAGCGTTTGCTGGATGGCTTTCTCGATGGACTTGTAATCCTTCAACTGGGTTTCAAGTTCGATGGCCCTGTCCGACAGCGCCCGCTGCTCGGTGAGGCTTTCGTCCATTTCGGTTGCGATGGTATCCAGGAAGGCCAACACCTCTTCCGGGTCGTATCCCCGGAAAACTTTCTTGAACTCCTGTTTCTTCACTTCGACCGGTGTCAGTTTCATCGTAGTGCTCTTTCAGTTGTGATCAGGCTTTACACGCTTACCGAAAATTGCCGTACCGACTCGCACGAGTGTGGCGCCTTCTTCGACGGCAACTTCAAAATCGTTCGACATTCCCATCGAAAGATGCGGAATCTGAATCCCGTTTTCCTGAAGGCGGTCTCTCAGTTGTCGCAATGTGCGAAACGCCGGACGCGAGTCCTCGGGGTTCGGGAGGAAGGGACCTATCGTCATCAGTCCTGCAACGTGAATATTCGGCAGGTCTTTCAATTCCTGCACGAAGGTCGACGTCTCTTCGGGCATGACCCCGAACTTTGTCTGTTCGCCTGAAGTATTCACCTCTACTAGGATGTCGACCGTACGACCGATCTTTGCCGCCTGATGTGATATCTCTTCCGCCAATCTCTTCGAATCAATCGAGTGAATAAGGTGGATCCATGATGTCAGTTCCTTCACCTTGTTCCTCTGCAAGTGCCCGACGAGGTGCCATCGAATTCTCTCATCGTTTAATTCCTCGCGTTTTCGATGAAGTTCTTGCACAAAATTCTCGCCGATATCGACGACCCCGGCGTTCAGTACTTCACCAATCATTCCCGCTCCGAACGTCTTTGCAACAGCGATCAGGATGACGTCATCGGGATGTCTTCCCGCGCGTCCGCACGCAGAAACAATTCGCTCATGGATATTTTTGACGTTCTCTGCGATCATCCGCACTTTAGAGCTTCAAATATACCTCATTTCTTGTCAAAAATCAAAGATTGGATTTGCCTTCATGACAATCGTATTTGACTTCTGGTCATTTTTTTATTTATATTGAAGTGAATATTCATCAAGATCGGGATGTGTAATTTTTGAGGAATGAATGGACTCGTTTGATTTTGAAAGCGCAGACGGTGAACCCGAAGAGTCAGGGCGCTCGAAGAAGAACTTTGATGATGAAATCAATGAACTGAAGGAGCGGCTGAAGAACAGCGGGGGCGGTTCCACCAACATCGAGGTGTTGGAGGAGATCGTGGCGTTCTATTTCGAGCATGATAAATTCGAAGAGGCGCTACATTTCGTCGACCTTCTCCTGGAGTACATCCCGTTCAGTGCCGAGACCTGGCAACGGAAAGGGGTCATTCTCAACAATCTTCAGCGGTATCAGGAGGCACTTGAAAGCTTTGAGAAAGGCCTCAGCATGAACCCCGTCGATACCGAGCTGATTCTCAGCCGCGGCGTTGCGCTCGATAATCTTGGAAAGCACGAAGAGGCACTCCGCTGTTATGAGGGAGTGTTGGAGGGAGACCCGTGCAACGAGGAGGCGCTGTTCAGCAAGGCCATCACACTCGAGAAACTCGAACAATGGGAGGGTGCGCTTGGAATGCTGCAATCGATCCTTTCCCTCAACCCCGATCATAAAGATGCCTGGTACGAGCTGGCCTTTTGTCATGACCTCCTGGGAAAATTCGACGATGCGGTCCGCTCATACGATACGTACATCGACCTCGACCCATTCAATCATATCGCGTGGTACAATCGCGGCATTGTTCTGAACCGCATGGGGCAGTATACGAAGGCCATCGAAAGCTACGGCATGGCTCTCGCCATTAAAGACGATTTCGGTCATGCCTGGTATAACAAAGGGAACGCCTTCGCGAGCATGGGCCGGCTCCATGATGCCGTCGAAAGCTACAAGCAAGCCATTCGCATCGACTCGAAGGACGTCGCGGCCTGGCATAACATGGGGAATGCCTATGAAGAACTCAGCATGTACAAGGAAGCGATCAAGTGTTTCACGCAGGCCATAAAGTACGACCCGCAGCACTGTGAGTCCTTCTACGGCCGGGGGAGCTGCTACGACGCTCTCGAACAGCACCGGAAAGCGTACAACGATTACACAAAAGCGCTTTCGATCTGCAAGAATTATCCGGAATTGTGGTACGCGAAAGCTGACGCGGCGTACACTCTCGGCAAGTGGCGCGAGGCGCTCATCAGCTACAAAATGGTTGTTCGATACGACGCTGCGAACTTCGAAGCGTGGTACGACCTCGGCGAGACGCTGCTGGAGTATGGCTACTTCAAAGAGTCCCTGAAAGCGTTCAACAAGTGCATCTCTCTTCATCCGAAATGGGCCGACCCTTTTTACAGCCGGGCGAAGGTATTGTTTCTCATGCGCAAGACGTTCGACGCGCTCGATTCACTGAAGACGGCGTTCGAGCTCGACCCTGAGAAGAAAAAACTCTTTGAAACGGAATTTCCGGGCGTCCGTTCCATAAAAGAGATTACGAACATTCTCGGAAAATGATGCCGGGTGGAATTTGTCCGATTTCCGCCAGAGGCGGATAGAGCGAACCAGCCAAACAGTCTGCCAGAGACGGATGAGCCTCTGGCTCAACGGCTGGCAGGTCGGACTCTTCGTCCGTCCGAGTGATCTCTTGGGCAAAGCTGTCAATGACCCGTCAACATCCAATGTTCTTTTAATGTCTGAATGACTCCTCAACTTGAATCGAAATACCACCGTCTGCAATCAATTCTCACAGAGCTCGGCTCCGTCGTGATCGGATATTCCGGGGGTGTCGACAGCACACTGCTCATTAAAGTTGCTACGGATTCTCTCGGGGACCGGGCTCTTGCAGTGATCGGGAAGTCCGAAACGTATCCTACCCGGGAGTTCGAAGAAGCGGTGAAGCTGGCCGAGAGCTTCGGGGCCCGTTACGAAATTGTGATGACTGAAGAAACCGACGACCTGAAGTTCAGAGAGAACCCTGTCGACCGCTGCTATTTTTGCAAGACCGAGCTGTTCTCGAAGCTCAATGTCATCAGCAAAGAACGCGGAATCGCCTGGATCGCCGACGGAACGATCACCGATGACATGGGTGACTTTCGCCCCGGGATGAAGGCGAGGACGGAACAAAACGTGCGCTCGCCGCTGCTCGAGGCGAATATGTCCAAGGCGGACGTGCGGGAGCTTTCCCGATTCCTGGGTCTGCCGACATGGAGCAAGGGCTCGTTTGCCTGTTTGTCTTCTCGTTTTCCATATGGATTAGGAATCACAAAGGAGAATCTTATGAAGGTCGATGCTGCCGAGACGCTCTTTCGCGACCTCGGCTTCCGCTCATTCCGCGTCCGGCACCACGACGACAAAACCGCCCGGATCGAAGTCTCGCCGGAAGAAATTCCCCGCCTTTTTGAAAATGGACTCCGGGAAAAGATTGTGGACCACCTCAAATCGCTCGGCTTCACCTATGTGACCCTCGACTTGCAGGGCTACAGAACCGGCTCGATGAACGAGGTGCTGAGTGCGGAAACAAAACAGCAGTATGTGAAGTGAACTCTTTTCGGGAAGAGGCTTTAAGTCGTGGGTCAGTTTGAATTGTGGAGAATGGAAATCCCCTCCTTGGAGGGGTGTCGACGAAGTCGACGGGGTGGGTAGCTGAGGATGCCACTTCACTCTCACTTACAAATTCAGAATGTGACCGGTTTTGAACACACCCCTATAGTCCCCTCTCGTCCCGAGGGATGCCTTATGCAAGAGGGGACGTAATGTCGTCGCTTTCTGTGCCATTTCGTTCTGATGTATAATGCTGTTCGATAAACGAGTGTATGACTAGTGCCCTGTCTCGGAAATAGATTCATTAAGTTCTGCGGCTTTTAACCCTCACCCCTGTCCCCTCTCCCGCAAGCGGGAGAGGGGAATTGAAGGGAAGAGGGTTGCGAGTGACATAACGATCCAAGGAATTACTAAAACTTTAGATGAAATAGGAATACAACCAATGATGCCTATACCCGCAAACAACGCCGCAATGGATCTTCGCTACCCCATCGGGAAATTCCAGCGGCCGGAGAATATCGATGACAAAATGCGCAAGGAGTTTATCCGCCATATCTCGGAAGCGCCGGCGAACCTCCGGAAAGCCGTCAGCGGCCTCGACGACCCCCAGCTCGACACTCCCTACCGTCCGGACGGGTGGACGGTGCGACAGGTCGTCCATCATCTGGCCGACAGCCATCTCAACGCGTATGTCCGCCTCAAGCTTGCTCTGACCGAGCAGGAGCCGCTCATCAAGCCGTACAATGAAACGCAATGGGCGGAGCTGTACGATGCCCGCAAGGCGCCTGTTGAAACTTCGCTGCAATTACTGGAATCACTTCATCAACGATGGACTTTGTGCTGGCAGTCGTTGAAACCATCGGATTTCGCCCGAACGTTCCGTCATCCGGAACGGGGGCTCATGAGCATCGATACGCTCGTGGCGCTGTACGCCTGGCATGGACGTCACCATGTCGCCCATATCGCGTCGCTCCGTGAACGGAAGGGATGGATATCGTAGGTTCGGGATTTTGACTACTTCTTAAGCAGGTCAAGCAATGGTTTATTGATAAAGAGGTGATACTTGCCGACATAGCTCTCCTGTAAGAATTTACCTTTCAAAAGCTCGGATAAATATCTGCTAGCTGTTCTGTAGTTGACATCCAATTGTTTCCCAAGGTTTACGGGAGTGATAATCGGGTAGGCGAACAACGCCTCTACCAAATCGGAAGAGTAGATCTTCTTGTGTTTGGTTTTTACTCTCTCTTTTGATTTCTCCAGCAAGTCTATGAGCTCAAGCAAAGTATCTTTTGTCTCTTTAGCCTGAACAAAGAACCCATGAAGCATGTACACAATGAACTCATTCCATTTTTCATGAGAGCTGACAGCACGTAATGCCCGGTAATATTCTGTGCGGTGCTTGTTAATGTAGCCGCTGATGAAAAGGATCGGAAGAGTGAGAAGTTTTTGTTCGATGAGATATAATACCATCACGATCCTGCCGGCCCTGCCGTTGCCGTCGTCAAACGGATGGATGGCCTCGAACTGGTAATGAGCGATTGCACATTTGATGAGAGGGTCAATTTCGTCCTCGGCATGGAGAAAGTTCTCCAAATTACCCATCATCCGTGATACTTCATTTGCTGGGGGTGGGGTATAGAGAATTTCTCCCGTTGCGATGTTTGCAATGGCGTTCTGGTCGGTTCTGAAGCCGTTCTTGTCTTGAGGAAGTAGTATTTTGTGAATACCGAGAATTATACGTGTTGAAATGGGAAGTTTCTTCAACTGTTCACATCCCCAATACACCGCCTCCTTGTAGCGCAATACTTCTTTGTCGGGTTGCCGCTGTACCGCTTCGGGAAAGAGTTGCATCTGGAGAACTTGCTCTACAGTTGTATTGATGTTCTCTATCTTAGAACTTGCGACTGATTCTTTCAAGACGTTTGGGGAGAGCAAGAGCATAGGGTTCGGCAGGGAATAGGAATAGCCGTTTAATTCGCCTAACTCGGTTCTCGTTTTCAGCATGATGTCGATGAAACGCTCGTGTTTGAAGTTGAGCTTTGGGGGGAGCAATGGTACAGCAAACGGTTTTGTTGGATCGAAAGGCATGGTTTTTTGTCCAATTCCTCTATTTTTTATATATACCAAATATACGAAAATTGTTACATATGGCAAGGGATATGGTACATCAAGTTACATGTCCTATTTATTCAATTATCTTCTTCAATTCGGTCGGACGGTACGGCAAGTTGTGAGGAAATGGGAGACCTGAGAACAAAAACCAGCAGCGGACGCGTTCCTTTAACCGCCCTTCATTTTCGATAACCATGCAATACAACTGCCTTCGCTCCGGTGTATCCGACCGCAACGACCATATTGGATGTGATACTGAGCCCTTCGTAGGACCCATTGGGCAGGGCCACTTCCGGATAACTCTTCCACGACAGACCGTTGAAGTGTCCGCATAATCCAAATGCTCCTACCACAAATACATCATTCACTGCAGTACCACGAACTCGCGTTGAAAAGTATGGGGGAAGGTCGGTAATCTCCTGCCAGTTGCCGTTCTTTTGTACGACATAGAGACCTCCACCTCCAACAAAGATACGATTGAGTGTCGTGAACCAGACCGAGTTTATCCGATGAGGGGGGTTCCAAGACAAAGATTCGAGATTGCCAATTGAGTCGATATTCAAGAGTTTACTTTCGCCAGAGTTGTACAGATTAGAAACCACACACAAAATGTTTAAGTGATTGTTCTTGTCGAAAGCTCCCCATATGTCGTCGATATCCGTAGTGGTTCCGCTCTCTAATTCCTGCCATGAATTGGAATTGTCAGTGTAGCTATAGATTGATCCACTCCTGCCGACACAAAATAGGTTGGAGTAGTTAGGTCCCCACATTTTCAAAACTTGCCCATTGAAAGGAAGCGATGTTGCAAAAAACGCCTTGCTGGTGAACGTGTGACCATCCGAACGAATGAGGTTCGCATCACTGACAAACCAAACAAAGTCCCGGGAAAACCCAAAGACCGCCCTCAATGGGAAATATCCGGCGATGTCACCAAAATCTTTAATAAGGATTCTCATCAAATTCCACCTTTTTCCATTCCAGCGCGCTGCATTATATGGAGGATCATTGAGTTGTCCCGTTGAATCCTTCAAGTAAATTTCTCCCACTGCATAAGCCAGTGTGTCATTTATGACCGACACATCATAGAGCGAACTCGAAGCACCATTCCCGAGCGTGTCAATCTGCCATGTGATGTTATGGCTCGTCGTGTCCATTGTAGCAACCGTGAATGCGTTGCTGGAATCTTTTGTTACAGAATCAGATAGTGTATATGCCTTGAATGTGTATGAATGTTTTGGAAGGAGAGAATTCACAAGAACAACCGTATCCAACCCTGAGTATTGCGCAGTGAGTACTGAGCTGCCGTCGAGCGTGAGTCGCAGTGCATTATGGTGCACGGAAGGAGCGATCTGTAGCCTGAGCCACGCTTCCGTTACACCAACATCGTCGGCAGTGAGCTGAACGTCGAAGTATTGAGGGCCGGTGCCATTATTATTACAGTTGATAAGCAAGCACGTCAATATTGCGACGCGAAAAATCTGTCTCAAAGCCATTTCTTGTAAGCATGTTCCTCCACATACCGTGTGCGGAGGATGAACGAAGTCAACTCCCGCTCGCAGCGCATAGGGCTGGCCAGGGTATCGTACGTCACTTCAATTTTTTCCCCCACGCTGTCATCTCCCACCACCATGAATTGAACAGGGATAGTGATGTTCGTGTCTGGAAACGAGTACCATCGAAACACCCTTTCTTCTCCCTTTCCCGCGGGCCGTTCTCCCGTGGAGAATATGGCGCTCGTGAAGCCCGGAATCTCATCTTTTCCCGTCGAGTAGATAACGTTTACGGTATAGGGTCTGAGTTTTGAGCGAAGCGACAGCTCAACGTCGAAGAAACAGGTATCGCCGGATTGGCGCGTTTGCTGTTTCTGCGTGACTGTCAGCCATGTCGTATCGAATTCAGGTCCGGAAATCAGAGTCGCCGTCTGGGTTTTCGTGCCGATAAGAGTGTCGGAAGATCCGTAATGAATGCGAACGCCGGTGAGATACTCGGGACTTTCGATCGAGATTTCTCTTGAGTGCTTCCCCAGGTCGACCTGTTGATTCACATTAACATCCCGGTACCAGAGTTCGTTATACGCCGGTCGCGGAACAAGAAACACGCAGAGGGCAATGCAGACTGCCAGCGAGCCAACCAGCGTTTTCTTCGACGCCAGAAAGGCGCCGGTAGTCCTCAGGCGGGCCGTGTCACGGGCCACGCCGACAAAACCATACAGCACGGGCAATAGAAAAAGGGAATAGAAGACGATCACTCCTGCATTGACCCCGAACGCGACAGCGGTATTGACCGGCGGCATCCCGGCAAAGCTGTGCACTATGAGACCGAACCACTCACTGAAGAGAAGGAGAACGAATCCGAGCGGTGCTATCAACGCGAAAATCATTTTGGGGATCCAATGTCTGTTCAGCATGGCGACGCTGAAGAAGAAGAGCGCGAATGCCGGGTACAGAACAACTTTCACGCCCAAGAACATCGAGAGGATGAGGATGGCCGTTAGCCACAGGGCGGCACGTTTGAAGAAGATGTACGGGCAGCGGGAGAGGGGAAGTACCCGTGCCAACTGTCCGGCGAGCCAGAATCCGAAGACGAGTGCAGCGGCCGCAAGCAGCTCGAACCACGGTAGGTCTGCGGTTGTCGGATGGCGAACTCCTTTGAGGAAACCGACAAGGTCGGATGAGTACCAACCGCACGCCACGATACACAATGTAAACAGGATCATTTTTATTCCCGACCAGCGGACGCGGTCAGGACTGTCGGGCGGCTCGCGCCGCCGGCGGACGTCGATCAAGGCAACGATTCCCAGAAGGATGCTCGCCGCGGCAAACAACCACAAGGACCAGAGCGGAAGAAAGAGGGGGGTCGACCCGATGAGAAGGAGCCAGTACTGGTCGGTTTTCCGGTTGGGGACGCCTCCGTCGAATCGCTCCGTGAGTTTTTGAACGACGTCGCCGGAACGCTTCAATCCGCGGGGGTCAAAGTTCTCAAAATTATCCCTCGGTGTGTGGATCGGTTTGCTTACGTCGGTCGTAAAGTCGATCGCAGGTATTCCGGCGTGAAGAAACGATTCATGGTCGGACCCGGAACCGCTCTGCGTGGCATAATTGAAGGAAAAGAAATGCGTCGGATACCGGAGCCCGCTGTAACCGAGTTTGGAGAACTCTTCTATGGCAGCCCGGGTCAGCCATTGCGGCGCGCTCGCGCCGTGCGTGTCCGGGTCGATGTCGATTACGCCGACTCCGTTTGCCATATCGGTCTGGAGCATGAGGACAACGCTGTCGATGCCGGCAAAGTGGTTGACGAAGTACCTGGACCCTTCAAGTCCCTGTTCCTCGCCTCCGAAACAGCAGAACAGCAGCGTTGATTGCATTTGCCTTTTCCCGAAAACCCGCGCGAGCTCAATGACGGTGGAAGCCCCCGAGCCATCGTCATCCGCCCCGGGAACTTCCGGTCCCGCGGAGTCGATATGTCCCCCGATACAAATCATCCGCTTGTTCGCACCGCGTTTGATTCCGACGGCGATCCCGCTGGTGGTAATGGATCGTGAGGAGCGATTCATCGGCATGATGTAGGCGGTATCGCATCCGTACTCCATGAATTTTTGGACGGCAAATTCCAACGCTCTGTGTTCGGCGGGGGAACCCATCGGCCGGGGTCCGATTTCGACACTCAGAACTTTCAGAATTTGTGTCGCGTTCTCCTGGGAGAAATCAGTTTGAGAAAAAAGCCCCCCGGGGATGGAAAAGAGGAGGAGAAGGAGGCACGTGAGCTTCATCGAAGATACTTCTCGAAAAAATCTAACAATGTTCGTGAATAGCGTTCTCCGGCAATTGCCCATGTGTCGTTGTGTCTCGCCCCCTCGATTGGGAAAAGTTCTTTCGGTTCTCGCTTGCGTTGGTACAACAGCTTTGAGTATTTGTGGTTGATGAGATGGTCATCGGTTCCGTAAATAAAGAGGATTGGGATATCGATTCGGCCGGCGACGTCGAGCGGAGACACGTCATTCGCCTTGAAATGTGCCATGAGCTCCGAACGCTTGATGACGATGTTGCGAAGATAATGCAAGGGCAGTCTGATCATGCGTTTCTGGTAATCGTCGAAAATCGTTCTCAGTGTCGCGAACGAATTTTCGGCGACAACCGCGCCGATGCGTTCATCGATTCCTGCTGCCTGAATCGCCACCGCCGCGCCCATCGATGTGCCGAAGGCGCCGACCTTCCCGAGGGTCAGGTCCGACCGTGTCTCCAGGTAGTCGATGACCTTTGAAACGTCGTGTTTCTCGTAGTAGCCATACGTGCAGTAGGTGCCGCCGCTCAGTCCATGACGGCGGGCGTCGTAGAGGAAAACATTGTACTGATGCTCGTGAAGCAATTTCGCAAGCCGGATGCCGTCGATCTTGCAATCGGCGACACCGTGCAAATAAAGGATCGTTCCCTTGACGGGAGGAGAACCTTTAATGAGCCAACTGTTCAGCTTGACATCTCCGTCGACGATGATGTTGATCTCTTCGTACGATAATCCGGCATCGGAGGGAGTGAGCGGCTGTCCCAATGCCCGGTAAAAGTCGGCAGTCCGCCGGCGGGGCTGGAGCAGGATCGTCGGCCCCACAATGAAGAGGACGACGGTGACGCTCAGAAGAAAAACAAACAGAGCCGTTGCAAGTGTAAAGAGAAGACTCATCGTGCAGTCGTAGAGATATTATGTGCAATATACGCAGAGATGGTCTTGGAGTCAACTGTCCGCCGCGTTCGGTAGTGCGTCATTTTCGCTTTTGATGGCTGCGCCGAACCCCCCTCGATCCCCCCTTTGAATAAAGGGGGGATGACATTTCGCGGACGAGACAGGGGGGTTATGTCCTTTTCGTGTGGCTCAAGCATTCACTATGGGATCTCGAGCGTTTTCGTTTTGATCGTGGATCATAGATTCTGTTTTCGCTTTTTCGAACCCCCTTCGATCCCTCTTGGAATTTCAAGGGGGAGAAAACAAGAGGGAGATAGACGTGGACGACACGGTTCAAACCGAGCCACCGCCCGGTGTTCGATGGTACCATCCCTGTGACCTCCCCGCCCGGGGTTTTGAATACGAGGCCGTTCTTCGTATATTTTCATCCCGTATGAACACACCAGGAAAAGTTGCCATCGTTCATGATTGGATGGTCACGATGCGCGGCGGAGAGAAGGTTCTTGAAGTCCTCTGCGAATTGTTTCCGGACGCAACTCTTTTCACTCTCGTGCATCGCCGGGGTGCTCTGTCTCCGACGATCGAGCGAATGAAGATTGAGACTTCATTCATCCAAAAATTACCGTTCGGGAAGAGTGCGTACCAGAAGTACCTCCCGCTGTTTCCGACCGCTATCGAGCGGATGAACGTCCGCGATTTTGATGTCGTGATTTCCAGCAGCCATGCCGTCGCGAAGGGTGTTCGGGTGCGAAGCGACGCTTTGCATGTGTGCTATTGTTACACCCCCATGCGCTACATCTGGGACCAGTACGATGACTACTTTGGCCCGGGAAGGTCGTCGCTTACCAACCGGTTGGCGATGAAAATGTTTGTCAATTATCTTCGCCGGTGGGATCGACGAACGGCCAGGGACGTCGACCACTTCGTCGCTATTTCCCAAAACGTCCGGGAGCGCATCCGGCGGATTTATGAGCGCGACGCGACGGTCATCTATCCTCCTGTCGATGTTCAGCGCTACAAGGCGTCGGGAAAGGATGAGGGTTATTTCCTGATCGTCTCGGCGCTCGTCCCGTATAAGCGCGTTGACCTGGCGGTGGAAGCGTTCAACCGGCTTGGTGAAAAGCTGGTCATCATCGGCACGGGGGCGGAGCAGAAGAGACTTCAATCGATGGCGCGGAAGAATATTGAATTCCTGGGCTGGGTCGGCGACCGATATCTTCCGTCGTATTTTGAAGGATGCCGGGCGTTGATATTCCCCGGGGAAGAAGATTTTGGCATCGTTCCCGTGGAGGCGATGGCGTCCGGGAAACCCGTCATTGCCTATGCGAAGGGAGGAGCGCTGGAAACCGTCGTGGATGGCACGACGGGTATCCTCTTCCGGGAGCGGACGGCAGAGAGCCTGGAGCACGCAGTACGCGGTCTGGGAAATTCGACCTTTAAACCCGATTCCATTCGGTCCCACGCCGAACAATTTGACCGTGCGATCTTCAAGGAACGGATACGGCAATTTATCGCAACGGCCCGGGACGGGGAGGTTCATTAGGCTTCCGCAAGGCGGAACTTACTTTCCTTGACTTTCGTTGAAATTTCAGTTAATTTTCATTACAATTCAACGAATATTCCATCGATAAAGCAGGAATTGCAAAGGTGAGCACGCGCGGCGTCAAGCATGCGACTGGTTCGGACAAGAAGTTGCAAGAGGACTTGATGCAGAGCGGGAACATCCCCGTGCACATCGCCGTGATTATGGACGGGAACGGGAGGTGGGCGAAGCAGCGCGGCTTACCCCGGATCGCGGGGCATAACGAGGGCGTGGAATCCGTCCGCGACACCGTGGAGGCGTGTGGCCAACTCGGTGTGAAACATCTTACTTTGTATGCCTTCTCCACGGAGAACTGGAAGCGGCCAAAGGAAGAAGTTTCCCTGCTGATGCGTCTCCTCATGCGCGCGCTGCGCGACGAGACGGATAAACTACATCAGAACAACGTGTCCGTCCATGCCATCGGAGAGATCTCGGCGTTGCCGCAGGAAGTCCAGGATGAGTTGTTCGACGCAATTGAGAAAACGAAACAGAACACGGGGTTGAATCTTCATCTCGCGTTGAGTTACAGTGGAAGGTGGGACATAACGAACGCCGTTAAGAAGATTGTGGCCGATGCCAAAGAAGATAAACTCTCGCCCGAACAGGTCGACGACCGCCTGGTCTCCGGGTATCTGTCGATGAGCAACGTTCCCGACCCGGACCTGATGGTTCGGACGAGCGGGGAATTTCGTATCAGCAATTTTCTCCTATGGCAGCTTGCGTACGCAGAGATTTACATCAGCAATTGTTACTGGCCGGAATTCCGCCGTAAAGAGCTCTACAGGGCGATCAGGGAATTCCAGCGGCGCGAGCGGCGCTTCGGAATGGTGAGCGAACAACTTCAGACCGGCCAACACAAAGAGACATACATTCGAAGACTTATCAAAAGTGTATCGAGCTAAAAGCATCTTACGTCCATTTATCCTTCTCCTGGTAGGAATACTCCTCTCACGTAGCGGTGCATGTGCACAACAAGCGAAGGGCGAGACGTACAAAATTCTCGGCGTTTCTGTTGAAGGGAATGATCCGCAGAGCGGTACCGAACCCAGCGCGATTATTGAACGGTCCGGATTGAAGGTGGGGGATGAAATCACGGTCCCCGGCGAACAGGTGCGCCAGGCGATCACGCGATTGTGGTCTTTGAAGATCTTTTCCGATATCCAGATTATCGTCGAACGCAAAGTGGAAGACGGGGCATACCTGCTCATCAAGCTGGCGGAGTATCCGAGACTTTCGCACATGGACATTCATGGCGCAGATGACATCAGTCAGGATGACATCAATAAGAAGATTTCTATCGTCAAGGGACAGATTCTCACCCCGAATGACGTCAATCGCATTCTGCAGACCGTCAAGAAGATGTATGAGGAAGAAGGTCACCTCATGGCGGAGATTAAGTCGGAAACGGTGAAAGATGACTCCAGCAAATCAAGCCGGGTTATTCTGAAGCTTGACATCGATGAGGGACCGCGCGTGACCATCGACAAAATCCATTTTGCCGGCAACGTCGCCGTCCCGGAGGATGACCTGAAAGGAACCATGGATGACACGAAAGAGAAGTCATGGTGGCAATTCTGGTCGCGGCCGAAGCTGGAAAAAAAGAAGTTCGAAGACGATAAAGATCGCGTCCTGAAGTACTATCGTAAGCACGGCTATCTCGACGCTGAGATCTCATCCGATTCAACCTGGTATAGTCCGGATAAGAAGAAGGTCTCTGTGCTCATCAACGTTCGCGAAGGTCCTCAATACAAAGTTCGTTCCATCACGTGGGATGGCGCGACGGTCTATAAGCCCGAAGTGCTCACGGAGCGCCTTGGGTTCCATTCCGGAGATGTCTTCGACCAGGAGCGGTTCGACCAGAATTTGCGGAACAGCCCCGACCAAACCGACGTCGCGTCGTTGTACCTCGACAACGGGTACCTCATGTTCAGTCTTGAGCCCGAATTTATCCGCATTCACTGTGATAGCGCAAGCGCCATGCGGGCGGTCGGCGGCAATGTGGGCCGGACCGACACGCCTCCCGACAGCGGTTGTCTGGACATCGCGATCCACGTGCTCGAGCGCAATCAGTTCCGCGTGGGGAAAGTCGACATCAAAGGGAATACCAAGACGCATGACTATGTGATCCGGCGAGAGTTGAAGACGAAACCCGGGGATTATTTCAGCCGAGCTGCGATCATGCGGAGTCTGCGCCAGCTTTCACAGCTTAATTATTTCAATCCCGAAAAGCTCAAGCCAGATTATAAGATCGTCGACGATAAGACCGTCGACCTGACGTACGAGGTGGAGGAGAAATCGAGCGACAACGTGAATGCCTCGGTCGGGTACAGCGGTGTGTATGGAGTGACCGGCGCGATCGGATTTACCATCAGTAATTTTGCTTTGAAGGATCCCCTGGGCGGGGGTGCCGGACAGATGCTGAGTTTTCAGTGGCAATTTGGAGAGGGTGCGCGATTCAGGACGTTCTCGCTTGGCTTCACGGAGCCGTGGCTTAATAATACGCCGACAACGCTTGGCGTTAGCCTCTTCGACACCCGGCAAATCTATGGTGTCGATCTGGAAGAGATGGGAGTTTCCGTTCGACTCGGCCGGCAGCTGAAGTGGCCCGACGATTACTTCCGGGCTGACTGGACAGTTCGATATCAGGACAACGATGTTCATGACAATGGCGGTATCGTGCTGTACCAGCTCGGGAAGACGACACAGTACAGCGTCAACCAGACCATCTCGCGGAACAGCACCGACAGCCCGATTTTCCCGACGATCGGATCCATCGTTGCTTTGTCGATAGATCTCTCCGGGCCACCGCTGCTCCCCGGAAATGTTTCCTACCACAAAGAGCTTTTCAACGCGGAATTTTTTACGCCGGTCGCGGGGTCGAGCCGTCTTGTCATCTACACATCGACATCGCTCGGCTACATCGACGGTTTTCGGCAAGACGCCAACATTCCCTACCTCGAGAAATTCTTCATGGGTGGGACGGGGATTGGCTATGCCGCCACGACGCCGCTCCGGGGATACGATGATCGTTCGATCGGCCCCAGGGACGTGAACGGAAATGAAATCGGGGGTAATGTGATGGTGAAACATACCGCCGAGCTCCGCCTCGCAGTGACCCTGAACCCGATGCCGATCTATCTGCTGGGATTCGTCGAGGGCGGAAACGTCTTCGCGGATTTCACCCACGCGGATCTGTTCGACCTGAAGCGGTCGTACGGATTCGGCGCGCGGATCCTCATCAATCCCATCGGGATGGTAGGATTTGATTACGGTTACGGCGCTGACCACGTCCTCTCAACGAGTGGAGGACCGGACGGATGGCGGTTTCATTTCCAGTTCGGAAAAGGTTTCTAATAAATTCATCCATAATTCAACTTAACATGAAAAGGAACTACCGTGATACAGAAAATAATTAGTCCCTGCGTTATTGTTGTGCTGTCGGTTTTTCTCACCGGGGCAGTGTGCGCGCAATCGCCGAAGATCGGGTATGTCAACTCCGCGAAAATTCTCCAGGAGTATCCGGAGGCCCAGGATGCGCAGAAAAGACTCGACGGGCTCGGCAAGCAGTGGCAGTCCGAGCTTGAGCAGAAGAGCAAGGACCTGGAGCAGAAATATGAAGAGTTTCAGAAGAAGGAATCGATGCTCAGTGACCAGGCAAAACGTGACCAGCGGGAGGAGCTGGTGGCGCTGGAACAGAAGGGCGTCCAGTTCCGTCAGGAGAAATTTGGCCAGGATGGCGAGCTGGCTCGCTTGACGGATTCCTTGCTCGCCCCGATCAAGAAGAAAGTCATGAAGGTCATCGAGGCAGTTGCGAAAAATGAAAAACTTCAGTTTGTTTTTGATCGCAACGAGCAGGTACTGGTCCTTCTCTATGGCGATGCAAAGTACGATTATACACACGAAGTTATTGATTGGCTGAAGAGGGGAAAAGGTCTGGAAAAAGAAACTCCAAAAGGTGACTAAAATATGAAAAGCTGCGCAAAGTACATAATGGCCGGCGCTCTTGTCATGCTCGGCATGAGCACGATGTCGGCACAACAAAAAATCGGGTGGTTCAACTCTTCGTCCGTCATGGACCGGCTGCCGGAAGCACAGGATGCCCAGCACCAGATCGACAACGTCGTCGCGGAATGGCAGAACCAGCTCGCAAAAATGCAGAATGATTGGCAGAAAAAGTATGAGGAGTACGACAAGAAGAAACTCATCCTCACCGACCAGATGAGGGCGGAGACGGAGAAGGAGCTGCAGGACATGGACAAGAAGATCGTCGATTTTCGCACGAAGAAGTTCGGCCAGAACGGCGAATTGTTCATGAAGCAGAATGAGCTGATGAAGCCCGTGCAGAACAAAATCTTCAAGGTTCTGCAAGATATCGCCAAAGAAGACAGCTATGATTACATCTTCGATAAGGGCGGCGAAATTCTGCTCATGTACTCGAATGACAAGTACGACCTCACGGAAAAGGTTCTTGAACGTTTGAAGACATTCAACAAGTAACATGAAGCTGACCGAAGTCGCCGGCATCGTACATGGCAGGGTGGAGGGCAACGGCGATCTTGAGATTGAGCGCCTGTCCAAGATCGAAGAAGCCGGTGCGGGCGACATCACATTTCTGTCAAATCCTAAGTACGCGAAGTATCTCGCGACCACTTCCGCCTCCGCAGTCCTCGTGAGTCGCGATTCCGTCCTTAGTGAGCTTGCGTTACGGGCATCGCCGGTTCATCTCGTCAGGGTTGATGACCCGTATCTTGCGTTCCTGAAGCTCATCGATGTCTTCTATCCGCCGGCTGAGCCGTTAGCCAGCGGCATTCATCCGACAGCGGTCGTTGCAGATAACGCTACTCTCGGGCACGGCGTGGCGATTGGAGCGCATGTCCACGTGGGGAAGCGGTGCAAAGTGGGCAACAATGTGGCCCTGCATCCCGGCGTCGTTTTGTATGATGATGTGGAGATCGGGAGTGATTCGCTCGTGTATGCCAACGTGACGGTCAGAGACCGGTGCAGGGTCGGGAAGAGAGCTATCGTCCATTCCGGTACAGTCATCGGCAGCGACGGATTCGGGTTCGCGCCGAAACAGGACGGAACCTACGAAAAGATACCCCAGCGCGGAATCGTTGTCATCGAAGACGACGTTGAAATTGGCGCAAACTGCGCGATCGATCGTGCCACGATTGGTGAAACCCGGATCAAGAAGGGAGTGAAGCTCGACAACCTCATTCAGGTTGCTCACAACGTAGTAATCTCGGAAGACACCGTGATTGCGGCCCTAACAGGGATCTCCGGTAGCACGAAAATCGGAAAGAATTGCATGGTCGGAGGACAGGTCGGGTTTACCGGACACATCCAGATTGCCGACCGTACGACCATCGGCGCCCAGTCCGGGATTTCAAAATCAATACCGGAATCAGGGAAGACATATTTTGGCTATCCTGCGAAGGAAGTCCACCAGGCGCGGCGGATGGAAGGCGCGCTTCGTCAGCTCCCGGAGGTCCTTGTCGAGATTCGCGACTTGAAGAAGCGTCTTGAGGAGCTCGAGGCACAAATCTACGAACATAAACGTGTCTGAATAAGAGGAAGCGACAATATGCTTGTACAGCAGCGGACAATTAAACGACCGGTATCAATGAGCGGCGTGGGCCTGCACACGGGCGTGACGACGAAAATGACCTTCAAACCCGCCCCCGTCGGTTATGGCATTAAATTCCGGCGGACCGATTTCCCGGACCCGCAGGAGATACCGGCTTTGGTCGACCTTGTCGACGAGGTCGCGCGCGGAACGACGCTCCGCGTCGGTGAGGCGAAAGTGCACACGGTCGAACATGTCCTGGCCGCGATCGTCGGCCTCCAGATCGACAACATCGTCATCGAGCTGGATAATATCGAGCCGCCGATCTGCGACGGCAGCTCGAAAGATTTCGTGGATGCACTTCTCAAGGCGGAGTTCGAGGTGCAGAACGCTCCAAAGGATTACCTGATCATCGACCAGACGGTCCGCTACATCGACGAAAAGAGCGGTGTCGACATCGTTGCCCTCCCGACCGACGATTACCGCATTACCGTGATGATCGATTATCAAAACCCCGCGCTGGGAAGTCAGCACACCGGGCTCTTCAATCTCGAAAAAGAGTTTATCGATGAGTTCTCTTCGGCCCGGACGTTCTGTTTTCTCCATGAAGTCGAGTCGCTCCACGCTCGGGGACTTATCCGGGGCGGCACTCTTGACAACGCGATCGTCATCGTCGATTCGGACATTCCCGATGACAGGATCGAGCGCATCACCAAGAAGCTCGGCATCACCGAGGCCGTCGTGATGGGAAGGAACGGAATATTGAACAACCGGCCGCTTCGATTCAAGAACGAACCGGCCCGGCATAAACTCCTGGACGTGATGGGCGACCTGGCGTTGATCGGCGTTCCGTTCAAGGCGCAAATCCTTGCCGCGCGGCCGGGTCACGCGAGCAATGTCGAGTTCGCGAAGAAGATTCGCAAGCTCTATCTCCAGAAGAAGCTCGTCAAGAAATTTCAGTTCGAGAAAATCGAAGGCGTCGTATTCGACGTCAACGCCCTGCAGAAGATTCTGCCGCACCGGTATCCGTTCCTCCTCGTCGATAAGGTCGTCGATTTCGCTCTCGATGAGAAAATCGTCGGAGTGAAAAATGTGACGCACGATGAGTGGTTCTTCCAGGGACATTTTCCGGGAAGGCCGGTCATGCCCGGTGTTCTCATCGTCGAGGCGATGGCGCAGACCGGAGGGGTTCTTCTCCTGAACGGTGTGGAGAATCCAGACGGGAAACTGGCCATGTTCACGAGTATCAATAATGCGAAATTCAGAAAGCCCGTCGTCCCCGGCGACCAGTTGATCATGGAAGTCGTCATGCTGGCCCGGCGTGCCAGGATGGCCCAGATGCATGCCAAAGCTTTCGTCAATGGCACGCTTGTCGCTGAAGCCGACCTCAGCGCCGCCATTGTCGACAGGGACAATGGTACTGTGCCAGAGGGAGAGGCTCACCGGCTTCAGTCTCAGGAACAATCAGCCTCAAATTCGTAAGACGAAATACGTATCATTATGAGCATTTCTATCGATCCTCTTGCCTCCGTAAGCCCGAAGGCCCAACTGGGCGATAGTGTCGTCGTCGGTCCATTTGCCGTTATTGAGGACAATGTTGTGATCGGACACGATACCCATATCGGGTCGCATGCACTGATCGCCAACGGGAGTCGTATCGGGAAGGAGTGCCGCATCCATCATGGCGCGGTAATCGGAACTATTCCCCAGGATCTGAAATTCCACGGCGAGGAGACGATACTCGAGATCGGCGACCATACGACCGTTCGCGAGTATGCGACACTCAATCGCGGGACAAGCGCCCGCGGCAAAACGACGATCGGTCATCATTGCTACATCATGGCGTATGCGCATGTCGCACATGATTGTGCGATTGGCAATCATGTTATCCTTGTCAACGCAGTAAACATGGCAGGACACGTTGTCATAGAAGACTACGTCGTCGTTGGGGGCATGGTTCCGATCCATCAGTTTGTGCGTGTCGGCTGCCATGCTATGGTGGGCGGAGGTTACAGGGTTACGAAGGATGTCCCTCCCTACATCCTCGCGGGCCAGGAGCCGCTCATGTACCAGGGTTTGAATATGGTAGGCTTGCGGCGCCGCAATTTTCCCGCGGATGTTCTCAGCAACATCGAGGCGGCCTATCGGCTTATTTACCATGACAATCTCAATGTCAGTCAGGCGATCGCGAAGATCAGGGCGGAGCTTCCCATGACGGAGGAAGTGAAACGGATCGTTGATTTCATTGAACGGAGTAACCGCGGAATTATTTGGTTCAAGAAATGACCTGGGATTTCCTGAACACGGGTTTTCATCCGGGCGCGGTCAACATGGAGCTCGATCAATCGCTTGCGGACCGACTCCTCAGGGGCGAAGGGAAACCGACGTTGCGGGTGTATGGATGGGATCCGCCGGCGATCTCTATCGGATACAATCAATCGATGGATGACTTCGACACGCGAAAATTGCGTGAGGCGGGTGTCGACATCGTCCGGCGCCCGACGGGGGGACGCGCGATTCTGCACGCCCACGAGCTTACGTACAGTGTGGTGATGAAAACGGAGAATCGCACGCTGCGCGAGATTTATCGTCTGATCAACGAAGCACTACTGCGCGGACTTCGCTTCCTCGGCATCGACGCGCAGCTCGTCGATGCAACGGACAGCGTCGATGCGATGTACCGCAATCCTTCCTCGATTCCCTGTTTTGCCAGTTCTTCGAAAAGCGAGATTCAGTTCAACGGTCGAAAACTCCTCGGAAGCGCTCAACGGCGCTACGGCGACGCCGTCCTCCAGCACGGCTCGCTTCTTTTGGGCCCGCAGCACCGGAGATTGATGGAATTCCTCTCCCGTCCGCCCGAGCGGCAAACGGAGGAATCGCTGAGCGCGCGGGCGACCGACGCAGAGACGATCCTGGGCAGAGACGTCACCTTTGAAGAAGCCGCCGCCGCGGTGAAACTTGGTTTTGAACGATCGCCCGGTATCTTTTTTTCAGAAGAGCACGGGGATGAATCCGGGAAAAGCCCGGCATTGCTTCAACCTTCGATTCACTAACGTCCATATCGACTTTCCTATGAAAAGCTCCCAGGGATCCAGACCACCGAAGGCATCGTCTCCGGCGAAGCCGCGGGTCGTCACGACGAAGACGGTCATGATGATGAAAAAAACCGGCGAGAAAATCGCGATGCTGACCGCGTACGATTTTCTTGTGGCGAAAAATCTCGATGAAGTCGGAATCGACATCATTCTCGTCGGCGACTCGCTCGGGAATGTGGTCCAGGGGTACGAAACGACATTGCCCGTCACGGTCGACGATATGATCTATCACGCGAAGGCGGTCAAGCGTGCCGTAAAGAATGCGCTGATCGTGGTCGACATGCCGTTTATGTCGTTCCAGACAAGTATCGATGATGCCGTGCGTAACGCCGGGAGAATCATGAAAGAAGTCGGCGTCGGCGCCGTGAAACTCGAAGGCGGTGCCTACATTGCCGACATCGTTAAGCATCTCGTGAAGGTCGGGATTCCCGTCATGGGACATCTCGGACTGACACCGCAGGCGATCAATAAGTTCGGAACGTACGAAGTGCGCGCTCAGTCTCCAGCCGAAGCCAAAGAACTTATCAACGATGCGAAAGTTCTCGCCGACGCGGGTGTGTTCGCCATTGTGCTGGAAAAAATACCGGCGTCGCTTGCAAAAAAAGTCACCGAGTCCATCCCGATCCCGACCATCGGCATCGGCGCGGGGCCCTCGTGCGACGGGCAGGTGCTCGTGGTGTACGACATGCTCGGGTTGACCGAAGAATTCAAACCCCGCTTTGTGCGGCGATATTCGGAGCTCGGCGAAACGATGCGGGACGCATTCCGGAAATACATCGGCGATGTGAAGTCGAAGAACTTTCCGTCGGGCAAGGAAAGCTATTGATGAATCTATTTCGGATTGTTGGAGCGAAGCGGAAATCCCGCACGGAGTGCGGGACGGATTGCCGATTTTGGGCTCGGGATACGGTTCGGTAGTTTGGATTTGAAATTTCCCCGTGCCTTTATGAAACGCAAATCAAGATCTGCCCGAATTCTTGTTTCCAACGACGACGGTATCGACGCACCCGGCATATATGCGCTGGTGCACGAGCTGAAAAAGCTCGGTACGGTCACGGTTGTCGCTCCGGACAAACAGCAAAGCGCTGTCGGGCACGCTATCACGATGAATTACCCGCTGCGCGTGAGCAAGTTTGTCAAGAACGGAAAATTCTTCGGGTACGCCGTTGAAGGCACGCCCGCAGACTGCGTAAAACTCGCTGCCCATACACTCCTTCCAAAACAACCGGATATCCTGGTCTCCGGCATCAACCACGGCTCGAACACGGCGATCAACATAATTTACTCGGGCACGGTGTCTGCCGCGACGGAAGGGACCGTCCTCGGCATTCCGTCCATCGCGATTTCGCTGACCACCTACGAGAAGCCCGATTTCCGCTTCGCGGCAAAATTCGCCCGCAAGCTGGCGGCGTTCATCCTGAAAAAAGGCCTGCCGGAGGCAACTCTGCTCAACGTGAACGTCCCCCCGGTGAAAGAAAAAGACATTCGCGGTGTTCGCGTAACACGACAGGGGAAGACGCGGTGGGGTGATACGTTCGATGTTCGCCGCGATCCAACCAATAAGGAATACTATTGGTTGACGGGCAAGCTCGAAATTGTCGATTACTCGGAGGATACCGACCAGATCGCGGTGATGAATAATTACATTTCAGTTACGCCTATCCACTACGACTTAACGGATTACAAGTCGCTGAAAGAAATGCGCAAGTGGGACGTCGATTCCCTTCTTTGACCATTGAACGAAAACCGCGAGGATAGGAAGCAGAAGCGGGCGAGACCGTCTTGTTTGCTGGATGCAGCGAATGGCCCCTGAGAAGAAACAAGTGCGTACATATATGCGTCGTTACACCTCCCGTCGGTTGTAATGACGCATTGCGTTATTGCAGAAGTTCAAGCGGCCACATGGGGAAACGAATGATGAGAACAAAGAAAGTGAAATCACAACAAGAAACCAAGAGGGAATACAAAGAGCGGAAGAAGCCGGCCGGCGTTTTCCAAGTGAAGAATACAATAAATGGCAAAGTACTTCTTGGAAGTAGCCTAAATCTTGAAGGACCGTTGAATGGCCATAAGTTCATGCTCACCATTGGACGGCATCGCAACGAGGCGCTCCAAAAGGAATGGAATGAATATGGTCCAACTCATTTTGTCTTCGAAATTCTGGAAGTTGTAAAGTTCAAAGACGATCCCAACTTCAACCTGAGCGATGAACTGACACTGCTTGAGCAGATTTGGCTCGAGAAGGTTCAGCCGTTCGGCGAGAGAGGGTATAACACTGACAATAATATTCGTCAGGTGTAATGTGGATGCCTGCGCATAACGGCAAATGCCGGAGGCATCACATTGTGAAAACGACACTCGATTTTGCCTCCCCTTTATTGGCTCGCTCAATGCTTTCTCTCGCTTTGGTTTGCGAGGGAGAAGCGATGTTAGTCTATTTAGAGTTCGTTCCAGCATTGCGTTTCTTGCCGATACGTTAGCGGCAAGCATAAGAACGACACGACATCAATAAACAGATATAACAATGAATAACTAATGGCCATTGTAGAAACAAAGAAACTAACCCGCAATTTCGGTTCTTTTACAGCCGTTGATTCGTTAGATATGAATATTGAAGCAGGAGAGGCTTTTGCATTGCTGGGTCCTAACGGAGCGGGTAAAACAACCGCCATTAAAATGCTTACCACGCTTCTTCCTGTTACTTCAGGCGAGGCATTCATTTGTGGATTCAATGTCACTACGCAGCCGAATAAAGTGAGAAGAGTGATTGGATATGTGCCACAGATGCTTTCTGTTGACGGCACACTTACGGGTATGGAAAATCTTTTGCTGTTTGCCCGGTTATATGATATTCCTTCAAAAGAATGTAAGCCACGGGTATTAGATTCATTAGCTTTTATGGGACTGATTGATGCTGCCAAGAAACCTGTACATGAATACTCCGGTGGAATGATAAGAAGGCTGGAGATTGCTCAATCCATGTTACACCGTCCTCCTGTTTTGTTTTTAGATGAACCCACTGTTGGTCTTGACCCAATTGCCTGTAAAACAGTTTGGGAGCATATACTGCAATTGAAAAAAGAATACAACACAACCATTCTCATGACCACGCATCTCATGGATGAAGCGGAACACTTATGCAATCGCGTTGCTTTTTTGTCGCGTGGTAAATTGGTCGCTTCCGGTACACCGCAGGAATTAAAAGACTCCATTCATAAACCGGGCTCAACATTAGAGGACGCATTCATTCATTATACTTCCGAAACATTATCGGATGCGAACAACTATAGTAATATTTCAAGAGAAAGAAAAACAGCGAAAAGGTTGGGATAAATCAATAAATCAATGCAAAACTTTATTCGAAAAACATGGGTGATTGCTGATTTTGAAATCAGGAAAATATTGCACGACCCGACAGAAGTATTAGTGCGTGCCGTGCAGCCGGCATTGTGGCTGTTGATTTTCGGACAGGTAATGGCTCGCACACGATTGATTCCCGGAGAAAATTATCTTGATTTTATGTCGCCGGGTATTTTAGCGCAAAGTGTTTTGTTCGTTTCTATTTTCTATGGCATCGCCATCATCTGGGAAAGAGATTTAGGGCTGACACATAAATTTCTCGCAACACCTACTCCCCGCACAGCGCTTGTACTTGGCAAAGCAATATCTGCCGGCATTCGTTGCATTCCGTTATTGTTTATCATTTATATTCTTGCGGCATTACTGTCGGTACATGTTTTATGGGACCCGGTTAACATCATCGGAATAATATTCTTATTGATTCTTGGCGCTATTCTTTTCTCCACCTTCTCACTCATCATTGCTTGTTTGGTAAAAACCCGCGAACGGTTTATGGGAATAGGTCAACTGATGACCATGCCGTTATTCTTTGCCAGCAATGCAATCTATCCAATAGACATCATGCCCGGGTGGCTCAAAATAATTTCTCATTTCAACCCGCTTACGTATATGATTGACGGAATGAGATTATTAATGATTGGAACACCTTCCGGTTTTTCATTACTCACAGATTGTACTGTCCTCGCAATATCATCAGCAGTGTTTGTATTGATAGGAGGTAGTTTGTATAAACGGGTTATCATTTAGGACTAAATTATAACGACAAGCAGGCAGTTAATAATAAACTGACACGATATCAAGGGACAAATGCCGGCCGCTAAGAGCAGCTCGCCCAAAGCGGGGGTGACGTGCTTCGTTGACAGTAGTTGCTCTGTTTGAACTGTGGTGCTTCCATTGAAATGCAGTGCTAAAATGCCCCGCCTTCGTCAAGCTGTAAAACGTTAAGCGCATTACCGCACAACTTGACAACTTCTCCCGAATACTTACTTTGACAAGAGGCAAGGACGGAATTTTGAGAGGTGTGAGAAATATCAGAGCGAGACCGGCTGCTCAATGTCGGCTCTATTGAAATGAATTTGCGCCGAAGGCGCATCTCCGCCAAAGGCTGAGGTTGAGGCTCATCAGCCTGTGGCTGAGGATGAGCCTTTGGCTCACGCTGCAGGCGGAAGTGTACTCATTCAACGCCTCACCTTCGCCCGTTACCGCAGCCTCACCAGCTTGAATTTTGCCTGTGAGGGCGAAGCTACTACCACATCACATATTTCCCACAATCGCTTCGGCAAACTCCGAGCATTTCACTTCCTTCGCTCCCTGCATCAACCGCGCGAAATCGTAGGTGACCACCTTCGACTTGATGGCCTTCTCCAGGCCCGTCATGATGAGGTCGGCGGCTTCCTTCCATCCGAGATAACGAAGCATCATCTCGCCGCTGAGAATCAACGAGCCGGGATTTACCTTGTCGAGATTTGCATACTTGGGAGCCGTGCCGTGGGTTGCTTCAAAGACTGCGTGGCCCGTCACGTAGTTGATGTTCGCGCCGGGGGCAATCCCGATTCCGCCAACCTGTGCCGCGAGTGCGTCGCTCAAATAGTCGCCATTGAGATTAAGCGTTGCGATCACGTCGAAATCCTCCGGTCGCGTGAGAACCTGCTGCAAGGTGATATCGGCGATTGAATCCTTGATGACGATGCCAGCACCGGGTTTTCCGGACGGGATTTTACACCAGGGTCCGCCGTCAATTTCTTCTGCGCTGAAATACTGCTTGGCGACCTGATATCCCCAGTCACGAAATGCGCCTTCCGTGAATTTCATGATGTTGCCCTTGTGCACCAGCGTCACACTCTTGCGATTGTTCTGAATTGCATAGCTGATGGCGCCGTGAATCAAGCGCACGCTCCCTGAGTAGCTGACCGGCTTGATTCCCACGCCAATCGTGACATCGGTGGGAAAATCCTTCGTGCCGACCAGCTTCCAGAATTCTGCGGCTTTTTCCTTTGTGCCGAACCGAATTTTTTCATATTGTTTCGGAAATTCCTTCGCAAGGAAATCGAGCACTTTTTGCGATTCGGGTGTCCCGGCCTGGTATTCTATTCCTGCGTAAATATCCTCCGTGTTCTCACGGAAGATGACCATGTCGACTGCCTCGGGCCGCTTCACCGGCGAGGGCACCCCTTGAAAGTATCGCACCGGGCGGAGGCAGACGTACAGGTCGAGCATTTGCCGCAGCGCGACGTTCAACGAGCGGATGCCGCCGCCAACCGGAGTCGTCAGAGGCCCTTTGATGCCGACAAGATATTCCTGAAATGCCTGCACGGTTTCCTCCGGAAGCCATGAATTGAATTGCTTGAATGACTTCTCTCCGGCGTACACTTCCATCCACGCGATGCTTCTCTTGCCGCTGTATGCCTTTTCGACGGCGGCGTCGAAGACCCGGCGTGATGCCCGCCAGATGTCGGGTCCGATCCCGTCGCCTTCGATAAACGGAAGGATTGGCCGGTCGGGTACGCTGAGTTTGCCCTTGAGGAGGGAGATCTTCTTTCCATTCGATGGAGAAACAGGTTTTGCGTTCGTCATGGATGCTTTCTACAGGATTTCGTGAATGGTTGTTGTTGTGATGAACTGGCGAATTCGCTCGGCGTACACCGAAATTTCATTACGTGGATACTTCTTCAACTTCAAAATGAATTGAATATTGTCGTCAAGATAGCGCGGTGTAATATGGAAATGAAAATGGTAGACGGATTGACCGGCTGCTTTCCCGTTGTTGGAAAAAATGTTGTATCCTTCCGGGGAGAATGCCGTTACGATGGCCTTCGATACAATTTTCGCCGCCTGGATCAGATCCGGAAGCTCTTCATCCGGCACTTCGATGAACGTCTCGCAATGCGTTCTGGGCAGCACAAGCGCATGTCCGAAATGGATCGGATTGATGTCGAGAATCGCGACAGCTCGTTGATTTTGATAAACGATCTCCGCCGGGGATTGGCCCCGGATGATTTTACAAAATTCACATTCTTTCATTTGATTCAACGAATCAAGACCGGTGGTTGAAATTCAGCCCGCAAAAAGTTAACGAAACTTTGGGTGAAACTCAAATTCGGATCGATCAGTATGGATAAAATATGAAAAACAGAGCGGAGAGCGCCGCCAGAACCCAGAGTCCTGGTTTCACCTGGCTCGCCTTGCCACTCAGGACTTTGAAGAGCGGATACACGACAAAACCGGCGGTCATGCCAATCCCTATGTTGTAAGTGAAACTCATGAGCACGACGATGCAGAAAACAGGAACAATCTCGGTGAAATCATCGAACTTCAGTCTTGTAATAGGCGTGATCATGAGCAGGCCCACAATGATCAAAGCGGGGCCGTACGCGAACGACGGGATGGAAGTGAGGAAGGGAGCAAAGAACAAAGCGGAAAGAAACATGAATGCAGTCGTGACCGCCGTTAGCCCGGATTTCCCACCCGCTTCGATCCCCGTGGCGGATTCGACGTATGCGCCCGTCGTGGTTGTGCCGAGCAACGAGGCGACTACTGTGGCGATGGCATCGCACATCATCGGCTTCTCTACCTCGGGTAAGTTGCCGTTCTCATCCAGCAGGTTTGCTTTGAACGCGAGGGCAATGAGGGTCCCGAGCGTATCGAGGAATGCCATAACGAAAATCGTCAGGATCACCGAAAAGAGTCCCCATCTGAATGCACCTGCGATATTGAGTTGAAGGAAGATCGGACTGAGATCCGGCGGAAGGCTCAACCACTTGTCCGGAAGGGGCGCCGCGCCCGAGACAAACGAGATGGCGGTCACAGTCAGGATGCCGACCAGGATTGCACCGTTGATCTTTTTCATCATCAGGAACGCGATGAGTAAGAATCCGAAGATCGCTAACAGGACGGAAGTCTGGTGAAAGTTCCCGACGTGCACGGGGGCACCTTGTGTTCCGAGCTGGACAATGCCCGTTTCGTTCAACCCGATGAATGCCAGGAATAGCCCTATGCCGACGGCAAAACCGATCTTTAGCGATTCTGGAATCGAGTCTGCGAGCCAGCTTCGAATCTTCAGCAACGTCAGGGCTGTGAATAGAATCCCGCTGATGAAGATTGCACCGAGCGCCGTTTGCCAGCTGTATCCCATGACCTTCACGACCGTAAAGGCAATGAACGCATTCTCTCCCATGTAGGGTGCGATTGCGAATGGACGATTCGCGTACAAACCCATGAGCAGCGTTCCGAAAAAAGCGCTCAATATCGTCGCTACCATCGAGGCACCGAAGGGCATGCCTGCTGCCTCCAGAATCTTCGGGTTGACGATAATAATGTATGCCATCGTGACGAATGTCGTTACGCCCGCAGTGACCTCCTGTTTAATGTTCGTCTCCAGCTTTTCAAGCTTGAACAATTTATCGATGGTTCGCGCCATAATCGACCGCGTGCAAATCGTTTCTTGAGGGTAGCATCGTGGCCGGAATATAGCCAAGAACCTAAAAAGAATCAAGGGCCGGTTGGTTTTTCGGGTGGATTTTGGTACCTTGAAATCGCCTGAACAAATGACCTGCGTGGGATGACATTCCGTAAACTAGAAATCACTCTCGGTGTTTCGGTTTCTGCGCTGGCGTTCGCCATCTATGTCGAGACGCTCTGTCCAACAGTGGATTTCATAGACGCCGGCGAACTCGCCACCGTCGTGACGACGCTCGGCATTGCGCATCCGACCGGCTATCCGCTCTTCACCCTCATTGGCTGGATATTCGCGCATCTTCCGCTGGGTTTTCGGGTTATCACTAACCTCAACCTCATGGCGGCGGTCGAATGCTCTGCCGCACTTTTCTTCTTCTTCCGGTTCCTTGTTTTCTTCCTGAGCGAATTCACATTGAAGCGTGGTGTCGGAACAGCGGCAAATGAAAAGGTGACGGAGAAGAGCCTTCTCCACGTGTTTGTTCCCGCACTGTGTGGAACGCTCGCTCTCGCATTTTCCGAAACGTTCTGGTCACAGTCGAACTCGATCGAAGTGTATCCGCTCCATACTCTCTTTCTGTCGGTGATCCTGCTTCTGTTTACGAAGGCGGTAGCGTACGATAATCCCAATGGGAAAGAGGGGGAAACAGGTGATGCGCGTCTGCGTCGAAGTTTATGGCTGGGATTTGCGTATGTTCTCGGACTGGCGTTTACAAATCACATGACGACGATCCTGCTGGCACCGGCGTTCTTGTATCTTTATTTTTCAGTTCATGGGTTCGGTCCAAAAGCATGGAAGCGGATTCTCCTGCTCGCGATTCCGTTCGCGGTCGGTTTATCCGTGTACGTCTATTTCCTGATCAGGTCATCGGAACAACCATTGCTGAACTGGGGGAGCCCGCAGTCGCTCGAGCGATTGTTGTGGCACATGGGCGGCAAACAGTATCGCGTGTGGATGTTTTCCTCATTTGAAAGCGCATCAAAACAATTGAGTTATTTCTGGGGAACGTTACCGGCCAACTACGCATACGTTCCGCTGGCACTCGCGTTTATAGGAATTTGGTCATTCATGCTCAGAAGTGTCAAGGTCTTCGCATCCGTCATGGCTTTCAATGGTGTGGTCGCTTTGATCTCGTACGTCGTTGCCCAATCGACGGAACCGACTCCGCAAGTCTTCTGGACTACCTATTACGCTTGCTTCTGCGTCTTTTGGATCGTCCTGGCCCTGAAGGAAAAGCTGAATCCTTTCATCTTCACGTTACTGTTGTTCGAATCGTGTGTCCTGTACGCAATCAATTACGATATCCATGACATCGATTCATACTTCTTGCTCGCGTACTACACGGTCGCCATCTGGATCGCTGTGGGTGCGGGTAGCGTGTTGGAGTCGATGAGCAGGAAGGTCCCGATGCGGGTGGTTGCGGCTGTCCTCGTCATCAGCTCTCTCGTTCCGCTTTTCTTCAATTATGAGAAAACGGACGGAAGCAAGAATTTTATGGTAGAGGATTACACGAAAAACATGTTCGCTTCGCTCGAGCCCAATGCGATCGTTGTGTCGTACCAGTGGGATTACTTCGTTTCGTCGGCGTACTACTTTCAACTTGTCGAACATCTGCGGCCGGACGTCGTCGTCATCGATAAAGAGCTGATGCGCCGGTCGTGGTACTACACGCAGCTCGAAACGCGATATCCATGGTTGGTGCAGCAATCAAGAAAGGAAGTGGACGAATTCCTCCGTGAGCTCTACAAATTTGAGCACGACCTGCCGTACAATTCTCAAATGATAGAATACCGCTACGCTGCACTCATCAAGAGCTTCATCGACAGGAACATCATGACACGACCGGTGTATGTAACGCATGAGATCGAGCAGCAGTACATCTCGGGCTATCAGCGGGTACCGTCCGGATTGGCGTTCCGGCTAAGTACGGACGGCTCATTTCATGATATTCCGATGCCCGATCTTAAATTCCGTGTTCCCGCGAGAATGGACATTCTCACGCAGCAAATGATAATGATCTATGCCCGGGCTTATACAAACAAGGCCATCTACTTGCACTATTTCGGCAAGGGAGCCGAATGTGTTGAATTTTTAAACAGGGCGCTTGAAATCTCGCCTGATCTTAAGGAGGCACTTGCCCTGAAAGGTCAGATTATGCAGGGGAGGTAGGGCTTCCCATTCCTGAAAAAGTTAAAAATCCAGGGGGAAATAATTGACTTTTAACGGGAAAATCTTATATTAGTAGTCTAATTTTTTTTGGAAATCCACCTTTATACTCGGGAAATGCACGAAAACTCAATCGGCAGCATGTGGGTCGTGGTGCATTTGGTGGATTCTTGTGTTAGAAATGAAAAATTTTGGGGCGACATCGGGGGGAGTTCTGCGTTCCGACGAGGTTGTGAGCGCGGAGATCTTTGATGGTCCGGTATTTGGAAGCAGAAAGTCCGGATACCAAGTGAGTGTACGCTGAAGTAGCTCAGTTGGTAGAGCAGCTGACTTGTAATCAGCAGGTCGTCGGTTCAACTCCGACCTTCAGCTCCACGAGATGAGTGAGTTGCTATCTCCCTCGATGAAGAAAAAACTTCTTGGGGCGTGGGAGCGGATTCGGAAGTGAGAAACGCCGTGCAGAGTTGAGGGCAGGTAGCGAAGCGGTCAAACGCAACAGACTGTAAATCTGTCGGCTTCGGCCTTCGGAGGTTCGATTCCTCCCCTGCCCACGACTACCGTGTGGCGGTGTATCGATGACGGACGGGGTAAGTCGCG
>Ga0209777_10000490_pt1 | contig 65361 bp, 49 predicted proteins | sample FrelakmetHBP12HB_FD_187147 | JGI IMG/M metagenome (GOLD analysis project Ga0209777, IMG submission 187147) | Freshwater lake sediment microbial communities from the University of Notre Dame, USA, for methane emissions studies -HBP12 HB (SPAdes)... | ecosystem: Environmental > Aquatic >...
GCGAGCCAGTTTCTTGGTGTCGATGTGCAGCAGGTCTCCGGGGTTGGGGTGCTCGTAACGCACCACGGGGATGGCGGGTTCCAGGTCGCGGGCGCGGCTGAGCTTGCGGGCGCGCAGGATGCGGCTGACAGTGGCGCGGCTGAGGGGGCGAGCTGTTGAGCGATGCGCAGGCCGGTCCAGCGCTGCCGGCGCAGCACGATGGCCTGCTCGATGACTGCTCGCGGGGTGGGCTGCCGCAGCCGGTGCGGACGCGAGCTGCGATCGCGCAGTCCGGCCTCGCCTTCGCTCTGGAACCGGCGAACCCACTTTCTGGCCGTCCTGGGGCTGACGCTGAAGGCGGCGGCCGCCGCCTTCAGCGTCCCGTGCTCAACCATGACTTTCTTGATCAAAGCTTCTCGACTGCGCAGCGACAGTCGTGCATTCTTATGAAGGTCCATTCGTCGCGGTCCGGAAAAGGATGTGTCGCAACATCAGCTTCTCCGCTCCCCGCCGAATGGACTATTGCCTCCAAGGGAACAACCTATTGAAACATCACAGCTAAACGTTATAGAAACAGACAATATGACCTCCAATATGACTCCATTGGAGGTTGCGATGAGCCCTGAACTGAACTAAATGCGGGTTACGAAAGTGTATTCACCTTTGCGCCTAAGTGTTCACTTGCTTGTTACTCTCTGCTAAGGTCGTTGGTGGGACAGTTCCGAAACTGACCATTCCGTAAAACCGAGGATTGCAACGAGAAGAAGACACTAACGCGTAGTCTTGAGCTCTCCTGGGCCTCCCCCGCATGGTCGGGAACCCCGGGTGAAGCAATAACGGACACGCATTGACTAAGGAGAAAACATGAGGCGAATTCTCACAGCAACAATCCTGGTACTGCTGTTCGCGTCCGTCGCGTTCGCAGGGACCACTACGACAGCAAACCCCAACCTGAGCACAACCCTGCAGATCAACGCGACGGTGCAGACTGCCATCAGCTTCACTCTGCAGAACGCCGCTGGCAGCAACTGCATCGTGGCCGGCGGCGGACCGCCCGACTACCAGATCACCTTCGGCAACGTTGATGGTCTGGGTCTGGGAACCGGCGCAAGTGCAAGCTGTGTCGGAGCCAACATCACAGTGACCAAGACGGTCGGCACCGGCGCCACCTACATGGTGCCCTACACCTACACGGTCCACTTCTCCGGTTTCACGCCGGGCACGGCGAAGGTAACGGCCTATTCAAGCAATCAATCAAGCGTAGTTGCAGTGTACGAAGGTACGACCGCAGCCGGCGCCACCTTGCTGTCTCAGACCGTCGGCACCCCGACGACGATTGGCACGATCGCTACGAATACCACAAGCGCGACGCGCTACATCGGTCTGTTCGTTGCGGAGAGCAACGCCGGCACCGGTAATGGCGCCGCCCTTCCGGGCGGCCCCACCACCGAGACGTCGGCGTACACCACGACCGTGACCTACGTCGTCACGCCGCAGTAGTGGATTGAACGAAGCAGAAAGACAATGACGTTTCATGCGCTGCTGCACCAAAGAACGGGCCAAGCCTTCTCGACTATGAGAAGGCTTGGCCCTGCTCTGGCACTGGTCGCCATTGCGGGATGCGGTAGCTTCTCTTTTGCACAGAACATAAACATTTTTACCCTGAGCGGGCCAGGGATCACGCAGGATTCGAGCTGCACGGGCGGGTTCCTAAACTGCTACACCTTGACCCTGGGCACGGTGGACGCGCTTGGCGTCAACACGGCACCGAGTTTCACAAAGATCGCCTCCAGCTCGCCGCTGGGAGAGATGTTCATCTCAAACGCGACCATGACCATCCGAGTGGGCACGACCTATAACGGGCAGGCGGTCACGGTGACCGCCCAGGCGACCGCCCTGTTCGGGCATCCGGCGGTGCTGACAGGCGAAGCCTGTACGTCAGGGTGCAGTGTTGCGACCGGCTATACGGCCCTGAGCGGCACGGCGGCGACGATCTTCACCGGCATCGAGAGTCCGGCGATCACGCTCGACGTAGGGGCTCTGGTCAGAGAGATCAATGGCTCCTCGGCCTATGCCGGCAGCGACACGGAGGTTGTGACGCTGCATGCCGTTTCAGGCGGCGGTCGCGCGGGGACCGTGCGCCTGACAATCGCCGTGTCGGTGCAAACAGCGATCATCGTAAGCTCTACAACCTTCACCGCGGGTGGCTCGACGGACTACACATACAACTTCGGAAATGTGAACGGGCTGGGCATCGGTGGCACCCTGGCGAACACAAAGTGCACCGCCGCGCTCTGCCCATCGGCAACGCTTCCGGCCGTCGTTTATTATTCCCCGCAGTACACCTTTACCGGAATCTTCGCAGACTTCAGCAGTACGACCGGAACCCTCAAGGCGGCTGTCACCACGAACTTCAGCGCCAGTGCGCAGGCAACGCTGCACTTGTGTGACGCGACGGCGTCGCTGGGCACCTGCACCGCACTTCCGGTCACGCCGAGCGCACCGGTCACGCTCAGCTCCAGCATCGCCGATCGCGGCACGGTCTCGCGCTACCTGGGGCTGACCGTCGCTGAAATCAACGGGGCGAGCGCTTTCACCGGTGCCGCCTCGGCAACCATCACCTATACCTTTTCGGTGCCGTAATGAACAGAGTCATGAAGGTTCGTTTATCCGGGCTGGTGCTTCTCGCGGTCGCGCTCAGCGGCGCGGCGAGCGCGCAGGGCATTGGCCTAAGCCCCGCCATCATCAATCAGAAGTTCAAGCCCGGAGAGACATTCACGACGACGATCTCCGTCATGAACGGCGGATCGCAGCCGGCGGTGCTGAAGACGATGACGTCGGACCTCTGGTTCAATCCCGAGGACAACGAACGCACCATACTGCCGCCGGGCACGCACCCACGGTCGGCCTCCAACTGGGTGGAGTTCGTTCCCGGCAACGTCATCGTTCCGGCCAACGGCACGGTGCAGATCAAGCTGGTGGTGACTCCGCGCAAGGACGTCGAGGGCGGCTACTACTCCATCCTCTTTTTCGAGACCCGCCCCGAACTGACCGCGAGCCAGGGCAGCCAGAGTGTGTTCACCAACTTTCGCATCGGCGCGCTGCTCCTGCTGACGGCGCAGGGCACGGAGAAGTACCAGGTCTCGATCTACGAGTACGAGTTGACACCGCCGGACGCCACGCACAAGCTGCATGTTCAATTCGTGGTGGACAACCAGAGCAACACACATATCTACCCGCGAGTGCAACTGGTGGTGCTCGACAGCAAGAAGACGCTCCTCGGCAAGACAGACGGGGACATGAAGCGCTTCATGCCCGGCCAGAAGAATGTCTACTCCGTGGACTATCCGGGCGAGCTGAAGAACGGCAGCTATACCGCGGTGCTCACCATCATTCATGAGGGCGGAGAGGTCATCACCCGGGAGATTCCATTCCAGGTCACAGGCGCAGAGGACAAGTAAGTGGAAGTCGGCCGGCCAATTCGGGTTCTTTTGCTGCTGCTCGCGGTGCTGGCGCCTGTGTGGGCGCAGGCGCAAACCGCGGGCCAGGGCCAGACTCCGACGCGGCAGATTGAACTCTACCCGCACCATACCAGGGATGTGGCGGTTGATGGAGTCACGAGCGCGGTCACGCTGGACGAGAATGTGTGCCGGGTGCAGATTGATTCCGGCGTTTTGCACATCACGGGAATGGAAACCGGGCAGTCGGCGGTCCTGGTGTGGGCAGGGGACCGGCGGCTGAACCTTCTCGTCAACGTGGTCGAGGAGCCAAGGGTCCTGCCGCCACCGACGCTGCAGGGATTCACCACATTCGGCGCAGGGTCAGTCCGCACCTATGCAACCACGAATTGGGCCGGCAACAGCAGAACACTCTCCTTGGTCAACCAGTTCGACTGGACGCAGAATGCCGGCCCGTCCCGCGAGCTGCACATCATGGGCATGTTCACCGACGAGACGATCGCGGGAGGACATGGATTCAATCTGGGCGCCGTGACCGTCGCCTACACCACGCCGCATTGGGACTTGGCCGCGGGGGACTTCGGCCTGTTCATCAATGCCAATCCGGTTGGCGCTGAAGCGTCCTTCGTCCCGGTTCAAGGGCTGACCTTGCGCGGCGTGGACCTGCGACTGAGGAAGGGTCAGAACGCCTTCGAGTGGTTTGGAGGCGCCGGCATCCCGGGCTATTACCTGACCTACTCGCGCGTACGGGAGGCTGCCGGGATGCGCTGGACCCATACCGTCAGCCCGCGGCTGCAGTTCTTCACCACGGCGTTCTTCTCGCGAACATACAATGCCTTCGATCTGACGGACCCGACCGTGCACAATGACTTGACGTCCATCGTGGGAGTGAACTGGCGGCCCACCGCGAACATCGAGGTGATCGCGAATGGGGGAGGCGGGACAGGCAGCAGGGAGGCCGCCGCAACCATCGCGTACCACGGCAGCAATTACGAGCTGTTCGGCGGTTTCAGTTCGACGAGCCCCAACGGAACCTTCGCCAACTTGCGCGTGAGCTCCCTGCCAGGAACGAACCTGGAGGCTGGTGGCACGTTTCGTGCGAGCAGACGCCTCCAGTTCAGCGGCTCGGTGCAGCGATCCCTCTCGCGCACAATGCCGACGGTCACCGGCAGCGTTCATGAGTCGGCGAGCACCACAGCCAACGCGAACATGAGTTACGACTTCCACCGGGAGCATTCGCTTTCGGTGTCGTACAACTTCATGGGTGCGACGAGCTTTGGCGACATCAGCGAGGGCAGCATACAGCGCGTTGATGCAACGCTGCGCTCGTTCATCGGCCAGAACGTGGCCAACGCGGCGACCGTGTCGCTCTATAAGTATGGCGCCAGCAAGACCGGCTTCGATGAGCATACCGATCTGTCCGTGCAAGACAGCGTGCGCTGGCAAGCACATCACGGATTGGCCATGATCGGCAGCGTCAGCTACGGACGGACCGGTATGCCGCTCATTGACCGGTTGCGCGAAGAGCTTTGGATGCTGGATGCGGCGCAACAGGCGCTTTTCGAGCAGAACCCGGCGGCGTTCTTGAGCACGGTGCAGTTGTCCCCGGCACTGCAGGCCGCGCTGGATTCCCTCCAGACCTCCCATGTGGTTCTGATGACCGGCGTGGAATTCTCCCGCAACAGGTTCCAGATTACGCCGACGTTGAGGATCAGCCTGAACGACGGCAGCTCCGGCAGTACGACATATCAGTTCGGCTTCACGGCGAGCTATCTGCTGGGGAGCTATGTGCTGCAGTCCTCGCTCACGCACCAGTACTACCTGATGCCGTCGTCAGCGAAGATCCAAAGGAGCACGCAATTCACCTTCGGGATAGTCAAGCGATTGAATTCCAACCCCTTCCAGTGGATCTCGCAGACGGTCGTGCGCGGCCGCATCCGCGGGCGGGTGTTCGTTGATCAACGCATACGCGGACTGAACGACCCGCAAGATCCGGGTCTCCGGGGAATTCGGGTGGTCCTGGATGACGGCAGGGAAGTGAAGACCGACGCCAATGGCGACTTCCAGTTCTCGGGCCTGGAAGCACGCATCTACACCGTTACCGTTCCATTGGACCAGTTCCCTACGCCGGTCCGCATGACCACGCCGAGCCCGATTCGCGTCAACCTGACGCAGCACCGCACTGCAGAAGTGCCTTTTGGAGTGGTCAATTTCGCGCGCGTGCTGGGCGTTGCATTCAATGACTACATGATGCAGGGACTGCGCGCCCCCGATGCGCCGGGCATTGGCGGCCTGAAGCTGACGCTGCATCAGGCTCCAGATCGCACCCTGACGACGGCCTGTGAGAGCGGCGGAGATTACGAATTCAGCAATCTGGAACCGGGCCAATACACGGTTGAAGTCGATCCGGCGTCGCTGCCGGCCAACTATGAGCTTGTAAGTCGCACGTTTGACATTTCCGTACAGCCGGCGTCATCGTTCGTGCTTGACGTGCCGGTGCGAGCGATTCGAACGATCTCCGGCGTCCTCCTCTTTCAGGAACATTCCGGCACCGCTGAAGCGCCACGCCCGATTGCGAACGCGGCTGTGGAGGCCGGCGGTCAGCGTACCCACACCGCAGCAGACGGCACATTCCTCCTGCGCAATCTGCCTGCCGGAGAGATGACGCTCCGCATCCTGCCCAATGGCAGCGACCTGCCTCATGGCGTTCAGCCTCCGGCTGCGAGGCTTCGCCTGACCCGCGAACCACAGCAGGTCGAAGGCGTTCGGATCGTGATCACGAATCCGGAGCTTCTCAATTACCTGCTGAAGGATGACAGAATCGCGCGCCGGTGAAGATGCGCGAAACCCCCGCTCAAGCCAACGGAAGGCTTGAGTTGATTGGATAAGGGCGAAGGTTCGGTCGACCCGGTAGTCTTGCTTTGAGGAAGTGAGACGCCTGGGACAAAGGAGTGTAAGCGCCGGTGCAAAACTAGGCCAACCAATCTCACGACGAGCTACCGCGTGTACTGGCCCGAGCCGAAGTACGCAGTTAGTCCCGAGGGCCGCTACTGAAGTTGTAGAACAACAGCACCACCCAGTAGGTTCCGGTCGGGTACGTAGCACTTGTTCCGAAACAGACCCCAACGGATAAAGCGTTCAGCTCAGGTTCACCGGCGGGGCCTTGGATTGAGTCAGGTAGGACTCGAGGATCGGTGGACGTAAATTGTAGACTGCGATAGCCCCCTCCTCCCCCTACCCCCCCCCGTAAAAGGCTCCCCGTCCCGGTGTTGGTGTTACGGTTCGAACCTAGATACGGGTCAGAAGATCTGGTTCTTAGGGAGTCCTTCTTGGACATCTCGCACGCGTCCTTGCGAAGTTCGCGCATTGGAATCACTTTGAAGGGCGGGAGCTTCATGGCAGTGCGGCGATGCTGCACCGTCTGGGCCACCAGATCCTCAACCTGATCGTTAGAGAGAGCTTCGATTGGTTGAACGAGATTGCCCACCACGTAGAGCCACGACCCATTCTGCATGGCGGCAAAACCCGCGAACGTGAACCTGGGATCGAGAATCACCCTTCTTACTACTTCGCTGGTCCTCAACTGGTCCGGAATCTTCTCGACACTCGGTGCCCTCAGCATGACCTCGCCCGCAGCACCGGCCCGCACGTTCGCCATGCGGAGGCGATCCATGAGCGATGGTTCGTCGCCGTACTGGTCCGCAATGTCTCCATCCTTCACGAACTCAATGACGTGCAGGGTGGATGCATCATTGATCCCCCGGTCAGCTTTCAACGCCGGCAAGCCTTCAGCGATCCTCACCTGGTTCACCATGGAAAAGACTCTATCGGCGATTTCGGCGTCAGGATAGTTCTGGCCCCAGGCGGCGACAGACAGAATCATCACCGCAATTGCTGTCAATAGCTTCTTTAACTTTGGCACTGACCACCAGAAACGCCGTGCTCTTCCCGTGGAGAAGCGTTGAAGGTAGAAATGCGAAAAACCGAGGAATCCTGACATGATGCCCACTCCGCTTATCTGAAGTTTGTGCCCAGCAAAGTAGCAGTCCTTAAATTGACCTACGCCGAGAGCCCCTCGTCGGCAAGTACCACAATCACCTCGTTTGGTGACTAGCTTGTACTTCGGATTCGTCAGAGTCAAGCCGTTCTGGGTGATTGTGAAAGAGACGGGCACCCTCCATTGAACTGACCGGGATCTTGGACCAGTTGGATTGCGAGTGTAACGCCTCGTTGAGGGGCCGATCAGGTTGCCACGCTACAAGATCGCGGCGTTGCGCACTGACATCAGTCCGATGAAAGGTGGTGTAAACTCTCAGGCCAGATAATACAGAGAGCGGACAGGTCACTCTAGCAAAGGAGAAATTCGCATGGCCACACCAGATGGTGTCAAAGAACTATCTGTTCAGCAAGCGCTTGAGACCATCCGCAAGGGTGGAACTCGTTCAAAGTATGACAATTTCATCGGCGGCAAATGGGTAGCACCAGTGAAGGGCAAGTACTTTACCGACCACAGCCCAATCAATGGCGAGCCCATTGCCGAAATCGCAAAGTCCACTCCGGAAGATGTAGAAAAGGCTCTCGATGCGGCGCATGCAGCGAGGTACGCGTGGGGCCATACCTCACCGGCTGCACGGGCTGCCGTTCTGTTGAAGATTGCAGACAAGATGGAGGCGAACCTCGAGATTCTCGCGCTCGCCGAAACCATCGACAATGGCAAGCCGATCCGGGAGACCCGCAATGCCGATGTCCCGCTATCGATTGACCACTTTCGGTATTTTGCCGCCTGTGTGCGTGCCGAAGAGGGCGCGCTCAGCGAACTCGACAACGATACCGTTGCGTATCACTTCAAGGAGCCACTGGGAGTTGTCGGGCAGATCATTCCCTGGAACTTCCCGCTGCTGATGGCTGCTTGGAAACTTGCCCCCGCCATTGGCGCAGGAAACTGCACGGTGATTAAGCCGGCCTCCAACACGCCTCTCAGCCTCTTGGTGTTGATGGGCCTAGTCGGCGATGTGCTTCCGCCTGGCGTCATCAACGTGATCACTGGCCCGGGTGGAGAGATCGGCAAAGCATTGGCGACCAATCCGCGCATCTCGAAGATCGCGTTCACCGGCGAGACCACGACGGGCCGCCTGATCATGCAATACGCATCGGAGCAGATCATCCCTCAGACACTGGAGCTCGGTGGCAAGAGCCCCAACATCTTCTTCGCTGACGTGATGGACCAAGACGATGACTTCTTCGACAAGGCGCTCGAAGGCTTCGCGCTCTTTGCCTTTAATAAGGGCGAAGTTTGCACCTGTCCTTCGCGCGCGCTAATCCAGGAGTCGATCTTCGACAAATTCATGGAGAAGGCAGTGGCCCGGGTCGCCAGGATCAAAGTCGGCAACCCGCTGGATCCCACGACCATGATGGGTGCACAGGCCTCGAGGGACCAACTGGAGAAGATCCTGGGCTACATCAAGGTAGGCAAGGAGGAGGGCGCCAAGTGCATGACGGGTGGCGAGCAGGCGCACCTCGGTGGCGATCTTGAAAATGGCTACTACGTTAAGCCGACGGTCTTCGTCGGACACAACAAGATGCGCATCTTCCAGGAAGAGATCTTCGGACCGGTACTCTCGGTCACGAAGTTCAAAGATCTCGACGATGCCATCAAGATTGGTAACGACACGATCTACGGTCTGGGCGCGGGTGTGTGGTCGCGGAACGGCACCAACACCTATCGCGTTGGGCGCGAGATCCAGGCGGGACGTGTTTGGACCAACTGCTATCACCTCTATCCGGCAGGCGCGGCATTTGGCGGCTACAAGCAGTCCGGGTTTGGCCGTGAGACCCACAAAATCATGCTGGATCACTACCAACAGACCAAGAACCTGCTGGTGAGTTTCAGCCCGAAGGCACTGGGCTTTTTCTAGACGCCTTCCACCTCGGCATCGCGGAGCAGGCTTCAACCCCTGTTCCGCGATTCCAAGGCAGGCGGCCGGTCCGGCGAGTTGAAAATGAAGCTCAATCCCCGGCGCAGCAAGAAACGAATCTGACTGGACAAACGATACCTGCTTTTGGGATCTAGGAGGATGACTTGCCAGCCCATGTTGCTGCTTCAACCGCCGCCGCAACCTTGATACGCCAGCTACAACAGCGCCATGGGGCCCTTCTGTTTCATCTATCGTGCGGTTGCTGTGACGGGACCGCCCCCATTTGTTTAAGGCAAGACGAGTTCCGTCTCGGTTCTTGCGATGTATTGCTCGGACACGTTGAGGGGGTGCCGTTCTATACCGGTGACACCCAGGCAAAGTTGTTGACCAACGCCGAGTTGCTTATCGATGTTGTCGAGGGCGAAAGTGACAGTTTTTCCATCGAGGCCGGAGATGGCGTGCGATTCATTCTCCGCACTCTGACTGCTTCTAGGAACTCAATCTGCCTCCCGGAGTGATTGGCCCCGGGAAAATTGAACCACTGCGAGAGTTAGTCTTCTTCCGGTATCAGGGAAACCAAATTCCCTGATTTCTGCCTGATAATTCCCTGTTCGAATTAGAGCAGAGCCGAGTGCTTTCCCCGCGTAGAATCAGTGGCTTGACAGCGTCGCCAGGTTTTCCATGCGGAAGCGCCCACCCTTGCCGCGACCGGGATCGCTTAGTAGTAAGGGATATCGCTTCGGGCGCCGGCTGCGCCTTGGCGCTTATGAGAGGGTAATCTTCTCGTCCCACGGTCCGGCGCCGCTCTTCGCCGCGGCTTCCGGAGCAGCGGGCTCGACTGCCTGCCCAGCGTTCTGAACTGCGCCTGTCAACGGTGGAGCGATGGGACGGGGATCGACGGGGAGCAGGGAAGTGTGTTCAGCCGCCCACTTGGCCGCGAGCCCATTCAGCGGACTCTTGGTGTTGTACTCCTGGTAGGCGATCATGCGCCCGATGCGCACGACGAGATCGTCGAGGGACTCCGAGGCGGCCCAGAAGTCTCCGATGCACACACTGCTCTCGTCGAAATTGGGATGAAAGACCGGGGTCAACATCCGGCACTGGGGGGCGCGACGCGGATAACCCAGGGTGAGATTGACCTCGAGTGTGTGCGACTCGCGCTCATGGATCTCACCGGTGCTTGCGACCCACAGTCCCTTGATGAAGTAGCGGAAGCGGTAAAGCTCCGGCGGCATGCCGGCGGTCTCAACGATCTGGATGAGCGGCCAGCCCGCAAAGCGGCGGGTGAGGTTCTGCTGGTCCAGAATGAGGCGGCGAACACGGGGCGATGCCATACGGCTCCTTAGCGCTGCGGCGTATGCGATGGACGGGGGCGGAAGCCGGACACGAACGGCAGGTGCACCCGCCACCGAACGAACTTCTCTACGCGCGTCATGCTCCGTAGGAATCGAGGCCCTGCCGCTCGCGCGCTTCGCGAATCCGGCCGAGGTGATATTGGAAGTAGAAGACGCCGAAGAAGAACGTCATCACGCCGCTGAGCGACAGGCCGACGTTCTCCGCCGAATTGAAGTGCTCCTCCAGGGCGTTCTTCAGCGAGAAATTGCCCACTACGACGAGGACCATGCCGCCCAACTGCAGGAGCGACGTTACAGCCTGAACATCCGGGCGGTTCTCCGTGAGACTGGAGATGATTCCTGCGCCGAACGACACGAGGAACCCAATGATGAACCAGACCAGGGCCTTGTTCCTGGGCACCAGTTTGCGCACGTAAGCGGATAGGACAAATGCCCACGCCCAGGTGAACAAGCCGCAGGTGACAACGGCGAACAGGAGCACGAGTGCCCAGTGCAGTCCTGGCGGCATTGGGTAAGGCGAGCCCAAGGGCTGATAGCCTTGCGCGGCAGGCGATATAGGCACCGGAATGCTGCCGATGACGCCGGAGAGCGGCATCCACTCGTCCATGCCTTCGCTGCGCGCGAGATCGGTGAGCAGTATGTTGCCGGAGGCCACGTAGCGCTGCAGGTCCGCGAGCAGATAAGGTCCGTATTCCTGTCCGTCACGCCTGACGAAGTAGTTCATAGCGCCTGCTATTCAAAGGGAACGCCAGTGGCGTCCACGGTGATGGTGCAGACCTCGATGATCGCCCAGATGAAAGTGATGAACGACGCAAAGAACAGCGTGAGCACGGTGATCAGCAGTTGCGCCACCGCGCGCCCCGTGTACCCGGCATAGAAGTTGTGTATGCCCAAGGTGCCGAGGAAAATCCCAAGCAGAATGTAAGCGATGCGGCTCTTCCGTTGCATGTAGGGGTATCCCGGCGCAGCCCCTTGCGGGGGGTATTGCGGCGGGTACTGCGGCGGGTACTGCGGCGGCATGTACTGGGGCTGCGCGTACTGCGATTGTGGATATTGTGCTGGGGGCACGGCCCCCGGAGGCGGCACTGCCGCTGCGCCAGGAGGCGGTGCAAGCAGGAAAGATACCGGAACAAGTTGCGGTGAGCCTTCCGCGCGCGCCAATTCTCCGGGATGAATGTTCCCCGAGGCGACGTAATTGCGCAGATCAATCTCGGTGTAGGGGCCGAACTCCTGGTTTCCGCGGCGGACATAGTAGTTCATATGGTCTCACTCTCCATCACTCAAAGTCCCGGTCATCGCCGTCACGAGCGACGGCGCAGACCTCAACAATAGCCCAAATCTCGCTCACGATTGCAGCATAAAAAAGCGTGAACAGCGTAAGACAGAGCTGTCCTGCGCCCCGCCGATAGTAACCGGCGTAGAAGTTATGCACGCCAAACGCACCCAGGAAGACGCCGAGCAGGACGAAGGTCGTGCGCTTCCTGCGCTGCTGTACCCCTGCATAGACCCCGGCGAGAGAGAGTGGCGGTTCAACATCGGTCTGCGACGCAACGGCGGGCGCGGGAGCAGTTGCTTGCCACTGCTGTGCTGGAGCCGCAACGCCGGGAGCGGCCAGCGATTGCGGACGCGCATAGCCGGGTTGCGGCGCCACCCAGCCCGTGGGCGCGGCCATGGTGGCGGAGCCGATCTCACCGGAGGAGACATGCAGTGCGGGCTCATCACTGGGCGCCTGCGAGCAGCCAAAGACGGTGCAGCCGCCATTCTCCTGGAAACAGTCTGCGTGGTGCGGCGTGGCGCAGCCCGGGCAGATGAGCTGTGCCTCACCCTCCTCCAGCGGGCAACGGCAGTATGGGCAAACGGCGCTCATCGGCGCTGCTTCTCCTGGTAGCGGAAGGTGTAACGGCCCACCTGCACAAAGCTGCCGGAGTCGAGCACGGAGGCGCGCACGGGCTGTCCGTTGACATACACCGGGCCGGTGGAACGTAACTGGATGCGCGGTCCTTTCATCTCCAGCACCGCGTGCTGCGGCAGAATGTCCTTGTCCTTGAAGAGATAGATGTCCGAGCCCTGGTCGCTGCCCACGATGGTTCGCGGCTTGTAAAGGATGAACTGCTTTCCGGCAAGCGGACCGGAGGTCACATAGAGCCAGCGGTCTTTCAAGGCGCTCTCCACCAAGCCGACCGCCACGCCGGTGAAGAGTCCAAAGAGGCCGAAGCCGGCGGCACGACTGAGCGCTCCTCCGTGGGTGGCGAAGGAGATGGGATCGAAAATCATACCGCCGAGGCCAGCGCCGAGGATGCCGCCAAGCACGCCGTATCCTGTCTTCTTGCCGGACTGGCCAACGATGCCGTAGACCACACCACCAGCCACGCCAAAGACCATCCACGCCAGTCCGCGCGCCACCCAAAACGCGGGATTGTGCTCGCTCTGCACGCCGATGGAGACCGCCAACTGCAGCCCGATGACGAAGGCGATGTTAGCGAAGAAGCCGAAGACGAACCCGAGGATGGCGCCCAGCAGCAGGGAAAGCGCACCGCGCATGAGCGCTTTCTTCACCGAGCGCTCCACCACGCTCTCTGCGACGGCAAGGCCGACGCACAGAAGCATGGCCACGGCGGGGATCATGATGAGGTTTCCCCAGCGCGCGCCTTCGCCGTCCACAAAACCGGGCTCACAAATGCCCCATCCGGCGAGCGCGCCCAACAGGCCAGCGAGGCCGAGGTAGAACCAGCCGCGGAGAAAGATGCTGCCGCGCTCTTCCGGCGCGACAAAGTCCGAAGCACCAGACAGGACCGATCCGTAGGATCGGGGCCCGCCGGGAGATTCGGCGGGTTGGGGCCGAGGCGGCGCCTCCGTTTCGGCGGCGGCAAGGTCGTCGAGCGAAATGCGGATCTTCTCGTTAGTGTTTTCCACCTTGGTCCTTTCGTGGCTGCGTGCCGCTGGCGGGAGCGGGCGGGTGCGGTATCGCGGGCGCGTGCGCCTGCGGCGCCACCGAACCCGGGGAAGCGGGCGCTCCCTGCGGCGGAGGCTGGAGTGTCCTGGGGTCCAGAATCTGGCCGGTGGCGGGATCGACCGGCACCGGGATTATCTCCCGCACCTCGCGCGGTGCGATGAACATGGGGCTGAGAAAGACGCCGAGCGCAAACACTATCGCGATCGCGAGCATGTAGACCAGCACGGTCAGCATCCAGCTCAGGTAGGAGGATTTCTCGGTATCTTCGTCGTCCTCCTCGCGTGCACGCTCCCGTTTGTCCTTCCTGCGCACCTCGGCGAGCGCGGGCTCGGAGCGTTCCTCGTTGCTCTCGCCGCCTTTGGGATCGATGACCGTGATCTTCTCGGCGCGGAGGATCTCCTTCCCCTGCCAGACGAAGCATCCTTCCTCGTCGCTGACCGAGTCGAAGACCCAGGCGATCTGTTGCGGCGCGGAGAAGAAGTTCCGGTGGATGAAGGTGTCATGGTCGGAGAGGAAAACGCCGAAGCCGGGATGCGAATGGTACCAGCCGATGATCCGCTCGTCCGGATAGTCGCGGTCCTTGACCTCGTAGATGTGCTGCCAGGTGTCCTGCGTGAAAGTGACGTGCGCGCCCGCCTGCTCGGCGCTCACCCCGGCAATGCAGGCGGCAACCGTCACGGTATTTCCTTCGCCCGCGCCGATCAGCACACCGCAGACTTCCGAACTGGTCTCCGAGCGCGCGTGCTGGCGAATGCTGCGTAACACCTCTGCGTCTATCACCACGCCGCGCGGCGAGTTGGACATCTGTTTCTTGCTCATAGAGTCACCTCGCGTGCCACAGGGCCCAACACCGCGGACTCGTCTCCGGCAATTAGATATCCGATCTCCCGTGTGCCGTTGCGCGCGATGAAGAGATCGAAGAGGGGCAGGCCAAGCTGGTTGAGCGTTCGGCCCGCCAGCTCGCCACTGCCGTCAAAACCGTGCACCGTGCGCACCACGCGCATCCGGCCGCATTGCGGACAACGGCCTTCGGCGCTGGTGACCGAACCGAGTGCGGCAAACAGGGCGTGGCTTTTCTCGCAGGCCGCGCAGTCGAGTGAGGCGATGACGTCGCGGCTGAACTCCAAAGTGACCTGGGGGGTCGCCAAGTCAGCGCGAGCTCGCTCATGCAATGCGCCCAGCGTCAGCTCCGAGGAGCGCTGCGGCACCCGCAAAATCTTCTCCACCGTGCAGTGGCTCATGCACTCCGGGTTCACGGTGTATTGCACAACATAAGAGGTGTGGTTGAGTCCTTCAAAGACGAAGCCGCGGCCGGCCAGCGTAGGCAGCTCGTGAATGAGCTTCATCGCCTCCTGCACCTGCACCCCGGCGATGATGGAAGAGATGGTCGGCGTTGTGGGCACCTTGCCTTCCTGCTCGGCCTCGTGAAGCAGCAGATTACAGGACATCCGGCGGTTCATCTGCTCCCAGTCAACCTCGCCAAGGGTGCACTCGTAGCACGGCGCCTTGCCGGGCAGAAAGACGCGGGCCACGCCGTTGATACCCTCGATGGCGCCGTCAATCCACGGACGGTTCATCAGCCAGCAGGAACGGTTGATCCACAGGCGGGCCTCGCGATTGTCGAGCCCGGCAAGGGCGATGTCGCACCAGTCGAATAATCCGAGGCCGGCGGCCTGCACTACGTTGACGGCGAGCGGCTGGATGCGCATATCCGGCGCGATTACGCGGGCGGCTTCGGCGACGGCCTCAGCCTTGAGCTTGCCTACGTCCTGGCGGCGGCAGAGCACGGCGCGGGAAAGATTGGAGACCTCTACGCGGTCGAAATCGGCGACTACCACCTGGCGGAAGCCCAGCAGAGCGAGGTTCTTCAGAATCTCATTGCCGAGCGCTCCGGCGCCGATGAGCAGCACGCGCGTGCGCGCCAGCTTCGCCTGGTCCCACCAGGGAATGAGGCGGAAGCGGCTGAAGCGGTCCTCCTCGAGTTGCTCCGGCGCGATTCTGACGGGCTCGGTGGCCATGCTACCCCGCAGTGATCTCCGGCTGCAGGCGCAGGATGTCGCCATCCTTGACCTCGGCTTCGGCGAGGGTCTGCCCGTCCTGGATCTGGCGGCCGGAGTTCTTGTGGTGGAACTTGTAGCTCAGCGGAGCGCCGTCGGGTCCGTTGGTCGGCAGGTTGAGCTTCTGCACCAGCACGGCGATGATCTTTCCGGATTGTGCATCGTCCGGCAGCTCGACGGGTACGCGCTTGTTCTCGGTGGAGTCGAACACGGTGACGTTGATATAGGCCATGGGTGGTCTTTCTCCGGGATCAGTGGGTTTGCGGCTCGCTCGGCACCTTGCGGGCGGCCTCCAGGTACGCGCGATAGTGCGCCAGGCCGTCGCTGCGCACGTCCCAGTCGGATTCCTTCAGGATGAGATCGGAACGCAGGGCGAAGCTCAGGTTCTCCGCGTTGGGGTTCATAGACTTGTCAACCATGGAGGTGACGACGCCGACCAGGCGGCCCTTCTCGTCGTAGACGGGCCCGCCGCTGTCTCCAGGACTGATGGGCGCCGAGATTTGCACGGTGGCGTCCTGCAGGCGGGAGACAAGGCCTGTGCTGAGGGTGTACTTCAGCCCCTGAGGATGCCCGATGACGAAGATGTTGTGGCCGTCCTCAGGAGGGCCGATGGGTTGCACGAACTCGGCGCTGCCACCCTGTCGGGGTATCCACAACAGGACAAGGTCGAGCCGCCGGTGCGCCGCCGCCACGCGGGCGTTGGCCCACCCGCCGGACTGACCCGCGACGACCGCCTTCTCCACGGCTGAGGTGACCGATCCGTTCCCGACGACGTGCCGCGCGGTGGCGACCAGGTAGCCCTCCTTATCAGCAAACAGAAGCACGCCCGCACCAAAAGCGGCGGAGGGCAGATCGCGGTGACTGAACCAAAGACGCGTGACCGGAGAGACCACCAGCACCAGCGGCTTGAAGAGATGAGCGACCTCAGCGCCCGTCATCAGCTGCGCAGCGGGCAGGTGAGGGAACTCCTCGCGCTCGTCGAAGTCGGCGAGCGAGCCGGAGACGAAGACTGGCATGGGCGCAACGGAGAGCGCGACGATGAAGACCAGAGTGCTGAGCAATCCGCTGACAACCAGCAGGGTGGAGGTGAAGTTGGCCCAGGCCAGCCGCGTGCGCGCAGGCTGCCCGCGGAAGGCGACGCGCAGCACCAGCGCCACCAGGCAGAGCAGGGGCAGCACGAGCACCAGCGGCCACAGGACAAGGCGCACGGGCCATGCGATGACCGGCTTGAGCGGCGGCGCGAAAGAGGCCGGTGCCTGGACCGGCGCGCTGACCTGCGACAATTCGTCCTTGCTTACAAATACCTTATCCATATCTGGCACGACGGACGGCAGTCTCTAGGGGAGGTGGTGAACCCTTACGTTATTACTTTTACAACGGTTGCTCCGGTTTTGCGAATGAAAAGTGCGGTCCGGCTGAGCGATGGTACCCGGCAAAATCCACCGCCCGGCATTGTCGAATCTCCGCAGAAATCCGCTGGAGACAAACCGAGGCACAGGACCCGGTGCCGCACACTCAGGCGGTGCGGTCAATCACCACCAGCGTCCGGTCATCCTGCGCCGGCGCCCCGGCGGTGAACTCCGCAACGGCGGCGAACAACTCCTCGACGGGCTCCTTGCCAGCCAGACATTCGCGGAGCTTGTCCTGACCGAAGTCCTCGCCGGCCGCATTCTCGGCTTCACTCAAGCCATCCGTGTACAGGACAAGGCGTCCTCCACGCGGCAGCTTGGTTTGCGTTGCCTGGAACGTGGCGTCGTCGAACAGCCCCACGGGGACGCTGCCTTCCTCCAGAAAGCTCGCCTTGCCTTTCTTGACTACGACCGGCGGGAGGTGCCCGCAGTTGACGACCTCCAGCTCCCCGGAGGGCGCGAGGCGCGCGAGCACCAGAGTGGCGTACTTCCGCCCGCTCATGCGCGAACAGAGGAAGGTGTTGACACTATGCGCCGCCTCTACCAGCGGCATTCCGGCGGAAAGTTGCGAATAGAGCATGCCCTGGATGCTGGAGGCGAGAAGCGCCGCGGAGATGCCCTTGCCGGAGATGTCTGAGAGCACGGTGACCAGCCCCGCCGGGGTCGAGACAAAATCGTAGAAATCGCCGCCCACCTCGGTGCAGGGAATGGTTCGTGCCAGAATGGTGGCGAACGGAACCGACGGCGGGCTGGGAGGAATCAGCGCCTGCTGGATGGAGTTCGCGATCTCAAGCTCACGCCGGTAGCGGGCTGCGGCCTGCTCGAGCTCCACCAGCCGCGCGTTCTCCACCAGCGCGGTAGCGTCAGTCGCGATGGCACGCAGAATGGCGTGGCTGACATTTGAGAGCTTGTGGGTGGCAAAGTGGCTGTCGAGGTACAGGACACCGAAGACAGACGATTCCTCCTGCCGCCCGATCGCCGAGCTTCTGAGAGGAATCGCAACCACGGTGCGAAGGTCATGGGTGACGATGCTCTGCCGGGCGGAGAGCATGCTCATCTGCGAGGTGTCCCCCACAACGAAGTCAGCCCCGGTTTGAAAGGCCTCCGAGAGCACCGAATGCGAGATGTCAAACTCTTCGGCGAGCGTGCGGCCACGGTTGTCACGGCCGCAGGTGAAGGAGTTGGCGCCGTGTTTGTCCTTCAGGAAGACGAATCCGCGCTCGGCGCCGATGAGCTTGATGGCGTAGTCCAGCAGAGTGATCAGAACTTCATCCACCACCCGGCTCGTGGTCAGCGCGCGCGCCGCCTGGAGAAAGAGCGTGAGCTTGCCAAGATCGGACGCATCGTCAGACGAAGAGATGTTGCGAAAGAGCGATTGGGTGGAAAAGCCGGCTCCGTTCCGGTCGAATACGATCTCCGGTTCGGGCGCGCCGAAGGTGATGCTGTCTCCAGGGGCAAGAAGCAGGCGGGAGCAGCGGGTTCCGTTGACGAAGGTTCCGCGGCGGCTGCTCGCGTCGGCGAGAAAGAACTGGCCACCCTCCCGGGAGATGACGGCGTGCTCGCGCGAGATCCCCGCATCATTGAGCACCAGGTCGCGATCGGCCTTGCGTCCGATGGTGAAGGGGAAGTGTGAAGGTACGATCTCGCGTGCCTCCGTACCGATGCGCAACAGCAAAGACGGTACGCGGTCTTCCCCCATGGAACCGGCGCCGGCAGCGTGCATGGCAGTTCTCCGATGACGCAAGACAGTGTACAGGAAAAGCTCATCGCGGCGGCGGGAAGAAGCTCCCGGCTACGACGGCAGCTTCGCGAACTCTGCCTTGGCTTGCTTCAGGAGGGGAATGTCGGGGTCGGCATCCTTCCAGAGGTTGAAGAAGTCCTGGTAGGCGGAGCGCGCATTGGCGTTCTGGCGCTGGAGAGCGTAGGCGCGCGCCAGCCCGAGACGGGCGAGCGGGGCAACCGTCGTGTTCAGGACCACGCCGGGGTGGTCGAGGATCTTCTTGAACTCCAGCGATGCCTTGTAGCCCTCCTGCAGTTGCAAATAGGCCAGGCCTCGCAGATAGGCAGGCATCATCAGGTTCACATTCAGCGGCCCGCCGAGTTCCGCCGGCGCCGCGGCTTGGAGCACCTGCAGGGCCATGGCTCCGTCATTCTTCTGCAGGGCGATGGCGGCCCAAATGCAGGGCAGGCTGTATTTCTGGACAAGCGTGTCGTTCGGGAAGTCCCGGTTGAGTGCGTCGGCGATCCACTGCGCCCCGGTCACGTCGCCGGCGCGTGCCAGCGCGACGCCGGCCAGGAAGTTCACGCTTCGCCCTGGGGCACGCTCGTGGGCGGCATCCGCCTCCTTGCGCGCCACGTCGGCGTTGCCGAACTCGGCCTCGCGCAGAGCCCCGAGGGCCTGCCACAGAGAGGCGGTTTCCGCTGCGTCCGCATGGGCCGCCGACTCGGTGGCGCGCTGCGTGAAGTCGCGGGCCTTGCTCAGGCGGCCGTAGTACGCCTCGGTCTCCGCCTGCGCGCTCAACAGCTGGTCTTCCTCTCCCGCCCGGCCTGCCGCCCATGCCGACTGTTGCTGCATGGTAGCTTCGTCATTCTGAGCGAAAGCCACGTAATACAGTGCTGAGTGCAGGTACGCAGCATCCAGGTTTCGCGAGAATGCCTGGTCGAGAAACTTTCGCGCCTCCCGCGAGTGCCCAAGCGACAGCTGGATAAAGCTGGAATTGCTGTAGTTGACCCAGCTGTTCGGCTCCAGGCGCAGAGCCTCTTCGGCGAATGGCAGGGCTTTTTCCGGATTGCCCAGGGCCAGGTTGTCCGAGGCGAGATTCGCCAGAGGCACTGGATCCCTCGGATATTCCTGCCGCCAGACTTCGTAAACCTGGGTTGCTTTGTCAAAGTCCCCGGCGGCGAGCTCCTGGTAGAAAGCGCTGATGCGGAGCTTTTCACGCTCGCTGACCCGCTCCCTTAATTCGTAAGCCTTGCGCGCGTTCTCCGCGGAGCGCGCGGTCTGGCCAAGATTGCTGTAGGAGATCGCGAGGGCGCCGTACGCCATCGCGAAGTTCGGGTCAAGTTCGATGGCGTGTTGAAAGAAGGGAAGCCCGGCAGCATCGCCATTCTGGTAAGCCAGCCGCCCCCCCTGGCTCAGGGCCTTCAAGGCGTCCAGTGACGGTGTGGTCGCCTCCACGAGCGGAGTGGAGAATTTCTGCACTGAGGCCAGCGATTCACCCAGCTTGCCGCGCATCGCGCCCGCCGCGGTGTCCAGAGCCTTAAGCACCTCGCCCTTGCCGTTGGCGCGCGCCTGCTCGGTGACGATCGTGTCACCGCTCTCGCAGTTGATGGCCCTCAGGCTGAGCAGGTACTGGGTGTCAATCTGGGAGATGGCGCCCTGCAGCACCGCCTTGCCTGACGCGCGCTGGCAGAGTTCGCGCGCCACCTCGCCGGTTGCGGGCTGGTCAGGCTGACGGCCCATCATCTTCAGCGTGGCGGCGACCTTGCGATCGGAGAGGATGTTCAGGAACGGGGACTGTCCCAGGTCCAGGGTCAGCGCCTGTTTCAAAGTGTCGTCAAAGACGGCGTCGCCGGTCTTGTTCTCGAAGTCGGCGATGACCAGGATGTCCTTCTCGCTGAGTGTAACGGTTCTGCGGCTGCGCCAGACGGCAAAACCGACGATGCTTCCAACAAGTAGCACGGCAATCAAGGCGGCGGCGATCCAGAGCCCCGCACGCGAGTTGCCCGCGGGTTGCGGCGGCCTGGGCGTCGGCGTGGGCGGTATCGGACTAGCCTGTAGATTCCGGCTTGACGACTGCGTCCTGGGGGGAGCCTCTTGGACCGGAGGAGCAGGCGGCGGGGCAGGCTTGACCGCCGGCGGCGGCTCTTCGTCAACCACGGGCATGACCTTGGTCTGGCTCTCCCGCTTCAGCCGCTTCAGGTCAGCGCACATCTCTGAGGCGTGCTGATAACGCAGGTCGCGGTCCTTCTCCAGCGCCTTGTTGATGATCTCCTCGAGCTTGACAGGCAGATCGGGATTCAGCCGCACGGGGGCTACCGGTGCCCGGTCCAGGATGGCGCCCAGGATGACGCCGGAGCTCTCGCCGCGGAAGGGGAGCAGCCCGGTTGCCATCTCGTAGATCACGATTCCGAAGGAGAACAGGTCCGAGCGGGCGTCGAGCTCTTTGGCGCGCACCTGCTCCGGCGACATGTAGGCAACCGTGCCGGGCGTGCTGCCCGGGCCGGTGAGGTGTTCATCGTTGATGGCGGTGGTGGCGGTGGCCCCAGCCGCGAGCGCACGGGACTTTGGCGGGATGATCTTCGCCAGGCCGAAATCCAGCAGCTTTACCTGGCCTCGCAAGGTGACGAAGATGTTGGCCGGTTTGATGTCGCGATGGAGGATGCCCTTGGCGTGGGCGACGTCCAGTCCGTCGGCGATCTGGATGGAGATCTCCAGCAGGGTTTCGAGGTCGAGAGGGCGGCCCGTGATGCGGCCCTTCAGCGTCTGTCCCTCCAGCAATTCCATGGCAATGAACGGCTTGCCGTCATGCTGGCCGATCTCGTAGATGGTGCAGATGCAGGGGTGGTTCAGGGCTGACGCGGCGCGCGCCTCACGGCGGAAGCGTTCCAGTGCTTCAGGGTCACGGGCCGTGTCGTCGGGCAGGAACTTGAGCGCTACATGGCGGCCGAGGTCCGTGTCCTCGGCTTCATAGACCACTCCCATGCCGCCGCCGCCGAGCTTCTCCATGATGCGGTAGCGGCCGATCGTCTGGCCACTGAGCGAATCCTGTGTACCCCTCTTACCCGCCATTGGAAACGATGCTCCTTCACCTCGACCCTAGACGCAAATCCTAGGCGGAGCAACCGGCGAAGTCAAAAGAAAAGAAAACCCTGTCGGCGTGCCGGATGCGCCGGCCCCGCTGATCCCCATCGCGGCTGCGCCATCCTGGTGGGCGGCGAGCGCTGCGCTGCCGCGGGCACCAGCGCGGTGGCGCCCATGTGGGCGGCCCTGGTGGCGCGCCTGAATGAGGCGCTGGCCGCCCGCTGCGGATATGTCACGCCGCTGCTCTACGGACTCTCATGCTCCGGCAACAAGCCGCTGCGCGACGTCACCACCGGTGACAACGGCGTCTACAAGGCTGGGCCCGGCTGGAATGCATGCACTGGCCTGGGGACTCCTCTCGCCACCCGACTGCTCGAAGCGCTGCGCGGTTAGTGTCGTAGTCGAGAATAGTGGCCAGCCCCACTACACCGACTCATTCAACGTCAATGCGACAAGCGCGGTCTCGCCCAGCACGCCGCTGGGCTATGCCTCGGCGAATGAGATGCGCCAGATCCAGTTTGGCGCCCGGTTGACCTTCTAGCCGGACCTGTAAGGCTTACGCGGCTGTGCGCGTTCTGCGCACAGCCGTTTTCTTGTCTGCAAGCACGTCCGGAAAAGGTCCCCGGTTCCTCACTTGACAGAACCTCTGCGCCGCCCAATAATTATGAGTATCATTCATATATGAGTGTTCTACACAATAGCACGCCAGTATTGAAGAACAGGGCGAATCTGAGACCCACGGAGCGCCCCGGCCGCAGGGAACGCCGGCGGACGGAGACGCGCACCAAGATCCTTCATGCGGCGCTGCAGCTCTTCGCCAGGAAGGGGTTCTTCGCGACCACCACCGAGCAGATCACCGAGGCCGCCGACGTGGGCCAGGGGACCTTTTTCAATTACTTCCCCAGCAAGCAGCACGTATTCGGAGTGCTGGCCGAGATCCAGATGCAGAAGGTCCGGCGGGCACGCGAACAAGCGGAAAGCAGTGAAATGAACGTTCGCGCGGTTCTCGAGCGCCTGACGCATGACATCGCACGCGAGCCGGGGCGAAGCCCGGCGCTGACCCGCGCGCTGTTTTCGGCGTTCCTCTCAAGTGAGACCGTGCGGATGCTGTTCGCCGGGACCCTCGCGAAGGGCCGGGAGGATCTCGCAGTAATCATGCTTCTGGGCCAGAGGCGCGGCGAGATTCTGAAAGCCTGCAACGCGGACGACCTGGCGCGGAGCTTCCAGCGCGGCGTGGTGGGGACGCTGCTGTTGTGGGCAATCGATCCGAAACGCAGTCTGAAGACTGCGCTGAACAATGCTTTTCTTGATTTCTGGGCGGGAGCCTCCGCACGGAAAGGAAGTTTCGAATGAAACGAACGGCGCTGTTATTCGCTGTCGCGATCGTCTTCGCCTCTCTGCTGTACGGGCAGCACGAGTTGCAGCCTCTGCGACTGACCCTCCGCGAGGCGATTGTCATGGGCCTGAAGTCAAACCTCGGCGTGCAGGTGGCCGGCACGCAGGTCAGCGAGGCTGAGGGGACAAGTGAGCGGCGCCGCTCGCTGTTGCTTCCGCATGTGGCCGCCGACCACGTAACCTCGCTGCAGAACCGCAACCTGCAGGCGTTCGGCTTTGCGCTGCCGGGTGCTCCCGTGACCGTCGGTCCGCTCTCCAACTACGATTACCGGGTCTTCGGAAGCCAGGCGATCTTCGACCTTCAGGCGATTCACGCGTACCGCGCCAGCGGCCGGTTTTGGGAGGCGGCGCGCCTCAATTACCAGGACGCACGCGACCAAGTGGTGCGCCAGACCGCAGGACTTTACTTGAACGTGCAGTCGGCGGCGGCGCAGTTGCAGGCGGCAGAGGCGCGGACTGCAACCTCCCGGTCCCTGGTGCAGTTGGCGGAAGACCAGCGCCAGAACGGCTTGGCAACTGCGATGGATGTTCTGCGCGCGCAGTTGCAGTGGAAGCGCGATGAGCAGGCCGTGCTGCTCGCGCGTAACTCATACCAGACGAGCCTGCTCGCGCTCGCGCGGTACCTCGGTCTTCGGCCGGGCACACAGATCGAGGCCGCCGAGCCCTTGGCGCTTCATCAAGTCGCGATCCCGGCCGTGGAGGAGGCTTTGCCCGCCGCATTGAAGGCGCGTCCGGACTACCTGGCGCTGCGCACACAGCGCGACGCGCTGCTCGAGCAGCAGAAGGCTTCGCGCGCGCGCTACCTGCCAAAGCTGAGCATTGATGGCAACTACGGCGTGCTTGGCCGCAGCTATGGCACCATGCCGGGAACCGGAGCGATCGAGGCGACGCTTTCGGTCTCGGTGTTCGATCGCGACCGTGAGGGGGAGCAGAAAGAAATCGCAAGCCGCATTCAGCGTGTGGACGACCAGCTCGCCGACCTCGAGCGCGGCATCGAGCAGGACCTCCGCAAGGCGCTCCTCGACCTGGACACCACCATCCAGGCCGCCGCCGTTGCGCAATCCGCTCTCGACCTCGCGCACAAGGAATTGGAGCTCGCGCGTGACCGCTTCAAGAACGGACTGACCGACAACCTTGAGGTGGTGACGGCGCAGAGCGCGCTGCAAGCCGCCGAAGACGACTCTATCGCCTCGCTCGCCCGGCATGAGGACGCAGTCATGGCGCTCGTCCGCGCGCTGGGCGCCACAGAACAAACCTACAATCAATATCTCGGCGATCGCGCCGAAGTTCCCACGAACAAGGAGGTCCCACGCCCATGAAGCGCATCGTTCCCATGGTCCTGTTGATTGTCGTATTGGGCGCAGGAGGGTATTTCGGCTGGACTTGGCTGCACCAGAAGAACGCCCCGGCGGAGATGAAGCTCTCCGGCAACATTGAGGCGCACGAGAGCCTGGTCGGCTTCAAGGTCTCAGGCCGCATCGTCTCGCTGCCCATCGAGGAGGGCCAGGGCGTCTCCGCGGGGCAGGTGCTTGCCAGGCTCGATGACGAGGACTACCGGCAGGCGCTGGCGATTGACCACGCGGCCGAGCATGTTCGTGATGCGCAACTGCAGCTTGCGCTGGCAGGCAGCCGCAAGCAGGACGTGGACGCCGCCTACCAGGCCGTGCTCGACGCGCGTGCCGACCTGGAGCAGAAGCAGAAGGACTTGGAGCGCTACAACGATCTCTATAAGAAGGACGAGATCACCGGCCAGATTCGCGACCATGCCGAGATCAGCGTGCAGCGCGCCCGCGCCGCGCTGGAGCGCCAACAGCAGATCTACAACGAGCTGCTGGAAGGCACGCGCAAAGAGCAGATCGCGGTGGACCGCTCCGCCCTTCGCCAGGCGCAGGACGCCGCCGGCATGTCGCGCCTGCGGCTCAGCTACACCGTACTTACGGCTCCCATCGCGGGGGTGGTGCTTGTGCGGCAGGCGGAGCTGGGAGAGGTGGTATCGCTCGGGACTCCCGTCGTCACTCTTGCCGATCTCGATCACATCTGGGCGCGGGTTTATCTGCCGGAGACGGACCTCGGCCGCCTTGCTCTCGGCCAGGAGGTCAGCGTCGCCACCGATACTTATCCCGGCAAGCGCTACCGGGGACGCGTGGCGTTCATCTCCTCCGAGGCGGAGTTCACGCCCAAGAGCGTGCAGACGGAGAAGGAGCGCGTCACGCTCGTCTATCGCGTCAAGGTTGAGATTGACAACCCGGCACACGAGCTCAAACCCGGCATGCCTGTGGATGTCTTTGTCCCCGTGAAGCAGGCGAGGTGATGGACGCCACGGCTCCAGCCATCGAGGTGCGCGCTCTCCGCAAGAGCTTCGGCGCGGTGTGCGCCGTGCGCGACCTCAGCTTCGAGGTCCACGGGGGAGAGATCTTCGGTCTCGTCGGTCCGGATGGTGCGGGGAAGACGACCACGCTCCGCATGCTTGCCGGCGTGCTCTCGCCCGAGAGTGGCAGCATTTCGGTGGCGGGCTGCGACGCGGTCCGCGACCCTGAAAGCGCGAAGCACCACTTAAGCTACATGCCGCAGCGCTTTGGCCTCTACGAAGACCTCACGGTTGACGAGAACATACGGTTCTATGCCGACCTGTTCGGCGTGGAGAGCAGGGAGCGGCAACAACAGGCTGCGCGGTTACTGGGCGCAGCGGGGATGAGCGAATTTCGCAGCCGCCTGGCAGGGAAGCTCTCCGGCGGCATGAAGCAGAAGCTGGGGCTGGTCTGCGCCCTGATCCACACTCCCAAGGTGCTGCTGCTCGACGAGCCGACGACCGGCGTAGACCCGGTCTCGCGCCGGGAGTTCTGGAGGATCCTCTACGAGCTCGCGATGAAAGGAGTGGCCATCCTGACCTCAACCGCCTACCTCGATGAAGCCGAGCGCTGCCATCGCGTGGCCCTGCTGCACGAGGGCAGGCTGCTCTTCTGCGATGAGCCGGAGACGCTGAAGCGCAACTTCGGCCGCGGCGTGGTGGCCGTGACTTCGCCTGAGCCGCGCAAGGTGCGCGATGCGCTGCATGGCGCGGAAGGAATCTCCACGCTCGTCATGACGGGTGACGGTGCACACGTTGTGGTGGACGACCCCGCGCGCAGGATTCCGCAGCTCAAGTCGCGGCTGAGCACTGCTCGTATTCCCTTCGACGACATCGTCGCGTCTTTGCCGACCATTGAGGATCTGTTTGTGGAGTCGGTCACGCAGCAGGGTGGTGGACGATGAACGCGAACAGTGAGCGCTCGGTGGTGGTTCACGAGCTAGTGAAACGCTTCGGAGACTTCACCGCCGTTGATCACCTGAGCCTGGAGGTCATGAAGGGCGAGGTCTTCGGCTTCCTGGGACCGAACGGCGCGGGAAAGTCCACCACCATCAGGATGCTGTGCGGGCTGTTGCGGCCGACCTCGGGCGAGGCCACTGTCGCGGGCTTTGATGTCGCAAGCGATCCGGAAGCGGTGCGCCAGAACATTGGCTACATGTCGCAGAAGTTTTCGCTCTACAACGACCTCAAGGTGGTTGAGAACCTGCGGCTCTTTGCCGGGCTGTATAGCGTCCCGCGTGCCGTGCTGGCGGAGCGCATTGCATGGGCGCTGGAGATGGCGAACCTAAAGGGGCAGGAGGGGCGCATCACCGCCGAGCTGCCCGGCGGATGGAAACAGCGGCTGGCCCTGGGATGCGCGGTACTTCACAAACCGCCCATCCTTTTCCTCGACGAGCCGACATCAGGCGTTGACCCGGTCTCGCGCCGGCAGTTCTGGGAACTGATTCACCGCATGGCCGGCGAAGGGGTCACCGTGTTTGTCTCCACCCACTACATGGAAGAGGCCGAATACTGCAACCGGCTGGCGCTGATCTTCCGGGGCAAGATGGTTGCGCTCGGAACGCCCAGCAAGCTGAAGCAGACCTCTCTGCAAGGCGAACTGTTGCTGCTCGAGTGCGACCCGATCTCGACGGCGCTGAGTGCCTTGCAGACCAATCCTGCGGTGCTTGACGCCGCCGTCTTCGGCAGTGTCCTTCACCTCGTGGTGCGCGATGCGGCGGCAGCCATCCGCGAGATGCCGGGGCTCCTGCAACATCGCGCTGTGAAGGTGACCAGGATCGAGCGCGTGAATCCAAGCCTGGAGGATGTGTTCGTCGCGCTTACCGCAGGCCGGCGGCAGGGGCGGAACGAGGGGGTGCGCGCATGAATCTGACACGCGTGAAATCCGTCGGCTGGAAAGAGATGATCCAGATCAGCCGCGATCCTCGCAGCCTGATCATCGTCCTGCTGATGCCGGTCGTACTCACGCTTCTCTTCGGCTACGGTGTGAGCCTGGACCTCAAGCACCTGCCGATCTACGTCCTCGATCGCGACGGCACGCAGGCGAGCCAGGACCTGCTGAAGCGCTTCCAGGCAAGCGACTATTTCAACGTCGTGAAGGTCGCCGGCGATTATGGAGAGCTCGAACGCGCACTCGACGGCGGCAAGGCGAGGATGGCCATCGTGGTACCTCCCCGCTTCGCGGAGATGCTGCACGCGGGCGGCCCGGTGAAGATCCAGGCGCTGGTGGACGCCAGCGACGACAACACCGCCAACGTCATGATCGGCTACGCACAGGGCGTCATCCGCGGATACTCCGCGAGCCTGCAGGTTGCCTGGGCACGCCGCAATGGCCAGTTGGCGGCGCAGATGCCGCTCAGCGTGGAGCCACGCACATGGTTCAATGAGGACCTGGAGAGCCGCGCCTTCATCGTTCCCGGCGTGCTAGCGCTGGTGATGTCGGTGATCGGGGCGTTCCTGACTTCACTGACCATCGCGCGCGAGTGGGAGCGCGGCAGCATGGAGCAACTCATCTCCACGCCGGTCACGCCGCTGGAGATCATGGTCGGCAAGCTGCTGCCTTACTTCGTGGTCGGTATGCTAGCGGCAGCGATCTGCGCGGTGATCGGCATTGTCTGGCTGGGCGTGCCCTTCCGCGGAAGTGTGATTTCACTCATCATCAGCACGGCGCTCTTTCTGGTTGCGGTGCTGTGCCTGGGCTTCTTCATCTCCGTGGTGGCGAAGAGCCAGTTGGCTGCCAGCCAAATCGCACTGCTTGCGGCCTTCCTGCCGGCATTTCTTCTCTCAGGCTTCCTGTTCTCCATTGACCAGATGCCGGTCGTCATTCAGCTGGTGACGCGCATCATCCCCGCGCGCTACTACACCACGCTGCTCAAGGCCATCTTCCTGAAGGGAAGTCCGGCGGCGGAGCTGTACCCGCAACTGCTGCCGCTGGCGCTCATCGCGCTTGTGCTGACCATGGTGGCGACCAGGGCATTCCACAAGAGGCTGGGCTAAGGAGGCGCGATGCTGGGACGGCTGAAGCAGATGCTCATCAAGGAATTCATTCAGGTCTTCCGAGACCCGCGCACCCGCTTCGTGCTCTTCGGTCCGCCGCTCATTCAGTTGCTCATCTTCGGCTACGCCGCCACCTACGAGATCCATCACGTGCCCACCGTTGTGCTGGACTACGACCACAGCCAGGAGAGCCGCGACCTGGTCTCGCGGCTGGCGTCCACGCCTTACTTCGACATCCAGCGCTATGTCGCGAACCCCGAGGAGATCCGCCAGCTCATTGACCGCGGCGAGGCCACGGTGGCGCTGCGTGTCCACGCGGGCTTTGCGCAGCAGTTGCGCAAAGGGCAGACGGCCAGGCTGCAGGTGACGGTGGACGGCACGAACTCCAACACCGCGCTCATCGCCGTGGGCTACGTGAACCAGGTGGCGCAGCGCTTTGCCGCTGATTACCAGCGCGACCGCATGATGCGACTTGCGCCGCAGGCGGCAATGTCATTCCCGTCGGTGGAGCTCGAGCAGCGGCCGTGGTACAACCCCGACCTGCGCAGCCGCTGGTTCTTCGTGCCCGGCATCATCGGCAACATCAGCATGGTCATCGTCATCGTGCTGACCGCGTTCGCCGTGGTGCGCGAGCGCGAGATTGGCACGCTGGAGCAGATCATGGTCACGCCCATCCGCCCGGTGGAGTTCATCCTGGGGAAGACGATCCCGTTCTTTCTCATTGGACTGGCGGACATGGGGCTCATCGCCACCGTGGGCACGCTGTGGTTCCAGATCCCGCTGCGCGGCTCCATCCTCGTGCTGCTTTCCGGCGGGGTCGTCTTCCTGCTCTGCATGCTCGGCGTGGGGCTGCTCATCTCCACGCTCTCATCCACGCAGCAGCAGGCCATGGTCACGGCGTTCTTCTTCATCATGCCCGCGATCATCTTCTCGGGCTTCGGATTCCCCATCAGCGCCATGCCGCGCTGGCTGCAGCTCGGGTCGCACCTCAGCCCATTGAGACATTTCCTCATCGTTCTGCGGGGTGTGTATCTGAAGGGCGTCGGCTTCGACGTCCTGTGGCCTCAGTTTGGCGAGATGGCTGTGCTGGCCGCGCTGCTGCTGACCGTCAGCGTGATGCGCTTCCACAAGGCGCTCGACTGAGCCGCGCTAGTCCGTCTGGACGGGACCTTCCATTGGCTCCAGGGGTACCATGCCGCCGGGTGCCACCATGGGCGCCTCAACCTTGTTGGCGGCCTGCTGCTCGTGGATGAGCCTGCGGGCCTCGACGCGGAATCCGCGAAGCTGCGTTGCAAAGACGAGCCCCCCGGCGGCGCAGGCCAGGCCTCCCACACCCACGGTGAGCGGGGCGCCCCAGCGCTCGGCGCAGGCACCGGCGATGAACGCCCCGAAGGGCGCCATGCCGATGCTGATCATGGAGTAGAAGGAGAGCACGCGTCCGCGCAGGCGGTCGGGCACCATGGATTGAATCAGCGTGTTGGTGGCGACAAGGTGCAGCATGGTGCCGAAGCCGACCGGCACCAGCAATGCAGCCGAGAGCCAGAAGTGGTGCGACAGCGAGAAGGCCGTCAGGCTGAGGCCGAAGCCGATGGCGGCAGCCGTTACCCAGATGCTGATGTTCTTCAGGCTGCGCCGCAGCGCCATGGCCAGGGCCGAGGCGAGCGCGCCGACGCCGGTGGCGCACATCAGCGTGCCGAGCGCGCGCGCGCCGCCGTGCAGTATGTCCGCGGCAAAGATCGGCATGAGCACACTGAAGGGCATGGCCACCAGGCCGGCGAAGCCGATGAGCAGCAGCAGGTCGCGGATGGTGCGCGTCCGCCGGACGTAGTCGAAGCCCTCGCGCAGGACCGCGCCCACCGACTCCTTCGCCGGCATCGCGCCCGAAGCGGGCAGGCGCATCATCAACAGCCCGGCGATCACGGCCAGGAAGCTGACGGCGTTGCCGAGGAAGCACCAGCCCTCTCCGATGCTCGCCACCAGCACACCGGCGATGGCTGGTCCCACCACGCGCGCCAGATTGAAGATGAGCGAGTTGAGCGCGATGGCGTTCATCAGGTCGGAGTGTCCGACCAGCTCCTTGAAGAGCGACTGCCGCGCGGGCATGTCGAAGGCGAAGACCGCGCCGGAGAGGCCGGCCAGCACCATCACATGCCAGACGCGCACCACGCCGCCCAGGGTGAGCCCGGCAAGGATGAAGGCCAGAATCATGGCGGCGGTCTGGGTGACGACCACCACGGAATGCCGGCGGTAGCGGTCGGCAACAATTCCGCCGACGGGCGCGAGCAGGAAGATGGGGATCTGCGAGACGAAGCTGACCGTGCCGAGCAGCAGCGACGAGCCGGTCATACGATAGACGAGCCAGGAGAGCGCCACCATCTGCATCCAGGTGCCGACGAGGGAGATCAACTGCCCGCCGAAAAAAAGCTGGAAGTTGCGATGGCGCAGCGCGCCGAAGCCGCCGCTCAGGCGCGCGAGGATGGATGGGGTTGAGGATCCCGTCTTACGGCCCATGCAAGATACCGCTTCTAGGTTACAACGGGAGGGCGCGCGGGCGCTTGGGCACTGCAGAATTCAGTCACCGGGCGAAGAATTCATTTCCCGGAGTTGCGGGACGCGACTAGACTGCGGCTGAGAGGACAACCCCACTCAAGCCAATGGAGTGTCCAGTCCCACGACATGCTTTACAGTGTGTCCCGGGACATCCTTTGCAGTTTTGGTCATAGGTTCTTGTCCTCCAGCCAGCGATCCACGATCGCTGGCCGGCGAGGTCGAGTTCCCGGACGAGGGTCCGGCAGTAATACACCAGGACCCGTTGCTCAAGCGTTACCAACTGCACGCGTTCGCCCTTGAGGGCTCGGCTGACGAGCCAGTGCTCGCGGTATCTGTTGGGCGATTGCGCGAAATTCACGACTTCGTCAGAAAAGAAGTGATTCTACGATTTGCGTGCTTCTTCCCGAACTCCCCAGATCCCTATAGCCTTATCTGATGCTGGTGCCCCACCTCTGCCGCAATTGCAGCTGTGGGAAGGCAAGCCTCGGAACACGCAGCAGAGTTTGTCCTCGCAAAGACTGACGGCCAGGCATGAAAACCTGGCCGTCTGGTATTTGCGCCGATGCAGCGGGCTGCGCTCAGTGCTCCACGGCCGCCATGGCGTGAACTTCAGGCATTGCCTGAGGTTCGTAAGCAACGTGCAGGTACTTGGGCTCCCACATGGCCTGGCGGAGAGTCTCTTCGAGGTTCTCCAGAATCTCTTCGTCGGCATAGCCTTCCTTCACCGCCTGCTTGACCGTGGCGCAGGCAACGGCCAGCGAGCATTCGCGAATGCGGGAGAGCTCGGGATAGACGGCGGTCTCGTCCAGGTCCTTCTGGGTGACCTTATGGGCGAGGGCGCGTGCGGCTTCCAGGAACATGGACTCGGTCACGCGGCGGACGCGCGCCGCGCTGATGCCCAGTCCGACGCCGGGGAAGATGAAGGAGTTGTTTCCCTGGCCGATGCGGTGGCGCTTGCCCTTGTAGGTGACCGGGTCAAACGGGCTGCCGGTGGCGACGATGGCACGACCGTCGGACCACTCGATGGCCTCGGCCGCAGTGCACTCCGACTTGGAGGTGGGGTTGGAGAGCGGGAAGATGATGGGCCGCTCGTTGTGCTTTGCCATTTCCTCCACGATTTCCCTGGTGAAGGTGCCGGGCGTGGCGGAGGTGCCGAGCAGGATGGTCGGCTTCACGTTGGCGACCGTCTCCAGCAGGGTGATCTTGGCGCGGTCCTTGCACTTGTACTTGGCGACCTCATCCACATCACGGGCGTAGTTGGCCTTGAAGTCCTCCAGGTTGGTGCGCGACTTGGTCACCAGCCCGGAGCTGTCCACCGTCCAGATGTTCTTGCTGGCCTCGGCGCGGCTGAGCCCCTCCTGGGTCATGGCGGTGACAATCAGGTCTGAAATGCCCTGTGCCGAGGCGCCCGCCCCGGCGAAGACCACGCGCTGCTCTTTCATGGGCTTGCCGGTGATGCGCAATGCGCCGATGAGGCCGGCGACAATGACGCCCGCCGTGCCCTGGATGTCGTCATTGAAGCTGCACAGCTTGTCGCGGAAGCGCTTGAGCTGGAAGATGGCGTTGGCCTTCAGGAAGTCCTCCCATTGCAGCAGGGCGTTGGGGAAGACCTTCTGCACGGCGGCCACGAACTCGTCCACGAATTCCTGGTAAGCTTCGCCGCGGATGCGTTTGTGCTTGATCCCCAGGTAGAGCGGGTCCTTCAGGCGCTCCTCGTTGTCCGTGCCCACGTCGAGCATGATGGGCAGCGTGTTGAAGGGCGAGATGCCGGCGCAGAGCGTGTAGAGGCAGAGCTTGCCGATGGGGATGCCCATGCCGCCCGCGCCCTGGTCGCCTAGACCGAGGATGCGCTCGCCGTCGGTCACCACGATGACAGAGGGATTCGCCACGTAGGAGTTGCGCAGAATCTGTTCGACCTTGCCCTTCTGGTCGTAGTTCACGTACAGCCCGCGGTGGCCGCGGTAAACATGCGAGTACTTCTGGCAGGCCTCGCCGACCACGGGGGTGTAGACGATCGGCATCATTTCGTCAATGTGATCGAGCAGCAGGCGGTAGAACAGAGTCTCATTGCGGTCCTGCAGGGCGGTTAGATAGATGAACCTCTCCAGGTTCGTCGTCTTCTGGAGGAAGTTCTCATAGCATCTGTCCGTTTGCTGCTTCATGGAGCAGACTGCCGGGGGGAGGAGCCCATCGATCCCGAGCTCGTCCCGCTCGCGGGTGGTGAAAGCCGTGCCTTTGTTGGTCAAGGGGTCCTGAAGCAGGGCCCTGCCTTTGGTGGAAACGGACATGTATTTCTGGCCGGTGGCGGAGTCCACCTTGATGATGACGTTCATGCGAGCCTCCTACGGTGCGCGAGATTATGAGTAGTGAGTTAGGAAACAAACCAGAGAGCCTGACCGCAAGTCCATACGGGCAACATTCTCTGTGGCACGGCTTGAATTTTACACCCTGCAACTCATCTTCCGCGAAATTCATCCAACCGTAGCGACCGAAAAAGGGCCGGAGGGCTGGCGCCCTGGATGAGCCGGTGCGGAGAACGGCGTAGCGGCCACTGCCCAGCACTGAGTTCTTGTTCTACTCTTCGGCGCTGCTCCAGCCGCCCTTGGCGCTGAGTGTCTCAACCTCGCGCTTGGCGCGGTCGCGCAGGGCCATGTAGTCAGCCTTGGCCACGCGATTCAGCGGCAGCTGCCCCGACTCCAGCAGAACATAGTGCCGCGGACGCATGTAGCTGGCGAGCGCACGCGCATGGCGCTGCAGAGCCGGCAGCGTGAGCTCCGAATCCGGCCGTTTCTCCACGAAGAGAACGATCGCCTCGCTGAGGATGGGGTGCTCCACGCCGACGGCGGCGCACTGCGCGACAACCTCGAGAGCGCAGAAGTGGTTCTCCACGTCGCCGGGGAAGACCGGGTAACCGCCGGGCTTGATGATGAGCTTGGCGCGCCCGGCGAGAATCAGCTCTCCGTTCTTCCTGTATCCCATGTCGCCGGTGTAGAGGTGGCCATCGCGGGAGAGAGTTGCGGCGGTGGCGGCGGGGTCGTTCAGGTAGCCGAGGAAGGTCTGCGGCCCGCGGAAGCAGATGTGGCCGATTTCGCCCTCGGGCAGCTCGTCCCCGGCGGTGCCGTCGGCGCGCATGGGCTGGCGGATGCTCATGGGATAGACGGGCATGTCCACGCCGAGGCCGGCGGCGCACTCCTGCGCACGGGCGGCGGGCTTGCGGACGTAGGTGCAGAAGCCGGCGGTCTCCGTCAGCCCCAGGCCGGTGCCCACGTTGGGCGCCATGGTCGCCATCTTCTGCAGGAAAGCCGGCGAGACCTGCTGCCCGCCGTAAGCGGCGAAATCCAGGCTGGAGAGATTGAAGGAGTCGTACTCCTTCAGCCGCCATTCAAACTGGTACATCGCGGGGATCTGGCCGAGCGTTGTTACCTGGTATTCCTCGATGGCCCGCATGGAGCGCAGCGGCTCGAAGAGGTTGATCAGCACGGCCGTGCCGCCCTCAAAGAGGGTGCCCATGAGCAGCTCGGTCTGGCAGCCGACGTGGCTGGCGGGCAGGTTGACGAGAGTGACCAGCTCTTTCCCCGCGCCATGCAGCAGTGTCTTGCTGATGCACATTGCCTGGCAGGAGATGTTGCGGTGCGAGAGCAACGCGGGCTTGGGCGAGCCGGTGGAGCCGGTGGTGAAGATGACGAGCGCGCCGTCATTCTCGCCGACGGCAGCGTTGGCAGCCTGGTAATTCTGGAGCATTCGCCGGCCGCGGTCTCCGGCTGCGGGCTCGGAGAGACGACTGGCATCGGCGGTGAAGGCGGCAAAATGGCTTGCGCCCTCCACCAGTTTCTCGTCGGCAGAGAACTGCAGCATCAGCCGGATCGGAAGGCGGGTGCGGACCTCACGGCAGACGGGGCAGGGATCAGCAACGCCCATGGCCTTGACGAAGGCGAAGCCGCGCGCCTTCACCTGCTCCAGGCTGCGCAGGATCTCTGCCGGAGGCAGGCGCAGGTCGAGGGGCACGAAGAGGACGCCGATCTTGAAGCACGCGTACTCCAAAAAGATGTGCTCGCTGGTGAGCGGCAGGAAACTGGCGAACGTCTCACCCTTGTTGAAGCCGCACTCGAGCAGGCGGATGGCCAGCGCGGTGGTGACGCGGTCGAATGCCGCCCAGGTGATGCGCTGCTTGCGGTCGGCGTCTATCAGGGCCACGCCCTCCGGCTTGCGGCGCGCCCATTCAGCGACCGTGCCGTGCAGCAGGTGGTGGCCGGCAAACTTCTCGTCAAAATCGGCAAGCGTGAGGCGCGGCAATTGCGACGCGGCAAGGTCAGTCATCGTGCCATCCTGGAGGTGTGAAATTACGAGGAGGAATTGTATAGCAAGAAGGGCGGGGAACTAAGCGGAATTCCGGCCGGCTCGCCCGAACGTTGTCACCGCGCCGTGGCACCGCCATCACCACGGCAGGGTTGACGGTTGAGGATATAATGCGCGGTTGCCTTCCTACACAGAGGAGACCGCATTCTAATGCCTGAACTCGAGACGAAGTCCCTGCCCGCAAACGCTTACCAGCCGTTGAAAGCTGGCGAAGTCTATGTGCCGCTGGTGCCGGCCGGCAGCAGTGTGCCGGAGGTGACCTGGCGCGCCGTGTTCTGGGGCACGCTGCTGTGCATCATCTTCAGCGTGGCCTCGGCCTACTCCGCGCTGAAGGTCGGCCAGGGAATGGAGGCGGCCATTCCCATCTCCATCCTCGCCATCGGGCTGGCGCGCGTCTATGCGCGGCGTTCCACCGTGCTGGAGAACATGATCATCACCGGCATGGGCGGAGCCTCCGGCAGCGTGGTGGCCGGCGCCGTCTTCACCGTGCCGGCGCTCTACATCCTCCATCTCGATCCGCATCCGTGGCAGACCATCTTCATCTGCCTGGCGGGCGGCTGCCTGGGCATTCTCTTCCTCATCCCGCTGCGGCGTTACTTCGTGCGCGAGCAGCACGGCAAGCTGCCGTTCCCGGAGGCCACTGCCATCACCGAAGTGCTGGTCACTGGTGAGAAGGGCGGCTCCCAGGCCCGGCTGCTGCTCCAGGCCACGTTCGTCGCCGCCATCTACGACTTCTTCGTCACGACATTTCACGTATGGAAGGAGTACGTGAACTTCCAGTTCGTGCCGGCGTTGAAGTCGCTCGCCGATCGCGGGCGCATGGTGTTCAATATTGACGCCATCGGCTTCATCATGGGGCTCGGCTACGTGATGGGCCTGCGCATCTCGCTGATCTTCTGCGCCGGCGGCATCCTGGTGAACTTCGTGCTGGTGCCGATGATCTGGTTCATCGGCAGCCACATGGGCACCACCATCGTCTATCCGGCCACGATCCCCATCTCCCAGATGACGGCGACGGAGATCTACCGCAACTATGTGCGCTTCATCGGAGTGGGCGCCATCGCAACGGCGGGGCTGGTCGGCATCCTGAAGTCGCTGAAGGTGGTGGCCGGTTCGTTCGGCATCGCGCTGCATGCTTTCCGGCACGGCGAAACGCCGCACATGGAGCGCACCGACCGCGATCTTTCCATCGTCACCATCGTCGTCGGCGTGATCCTGGGTGCGATCGCGGTTGCCATCTTCTTCGGGTTCCTGCACGTGACCTGGACGGTGGTCGCGCTGGGCCTGGCGCTGACGCTGCTCTTCTCCTTCTTCTTCACCACGGTGGCGGCCAACGCCATTGCCACCACGGCGAACAATCCGGCCAGCGGCATGACGCTGCTGACGGTCATCGTCTCCGCGGTGGTACTGCTGAAGTTCGGCCTCTCGGGGACCACCGGCATGTTCTTCGTGATGGCGCTGGCAGGCATGGTGTGCGTGGCGCTGTGCACGTCGGGACAGTTCATCACCGACCTGAAAGCCGGCTACTGGATCGGCTCCACGCCGGCGGCGCAGACCAGGGTGAAGTTCATTGGGGTGGTGGCGGCGGCCATCACCGCCGGCTTGACCATCATCCTGCTGGCGAAGGCCTTCCAGTTCGGCGAGGCGGCGGCGGGAGACACCCGGCAGGTGCTGGTGGCCCCACAGGCCGCGGCCCTGAAGGCCGTGGTGTCGGGATTCATGAGCGGCCAGCCGGTCGCCTACATGCTTTTCGCCCTCGGCGCCATGATCACGGTGGTGCTGGAGATGCTCGGTCTCTCATCCATGGTCTTTGCGCTGGGTATCTACCTGCCGCTGCAGTTGACCACGCCCATCCTGGCCGGAGGCTTCCTCTCGCACCTGGTGAGCAAGCGGGCCGACAAGACGGGCGGCGAGCGCGGCAGAACGATCCGTGAGCGCGGCATCATCGTGGCCGGCGGACTGATGGCGGGCGGAGCGCTGGGCGGAGTGATCGGCGCGGCACTACGCATTTTGCCGCATTTCAAGGAAGAGTGGGTCCAGACGCCGTTCTATAACAATGAGCTGGTCTCGCAGATCGTTTCGGCGGTGATGTTCATCCTGCTGTGCGTCTATACGTACTGGAGCTCGATGAGGAAGCAGAAGGAGAGCACGAAGTAATCGAGTTGGAAGAATGTTCGCCACGGATGCGCACGGATAGACGCGGATCGACATCAGTCGGCTGGATGCTGGAGTCGTTTCTATCCGTGAAAATCCGCGGCAATCCGTGGCAGAGGTTTTGGAAAGGAATCGTATGAATCAGGCTGATGTTGCAATCGCAAACGCCATTCTCGGCATTGACACCCTCTGGGGCGGAGACGTGATGTGCCCCTCGGGCACGGGCCGCTTCATCGCCGACTCGTGGTTCAGCGACGAGCCGCTGCCCATCGCCTACACCACTCCGGCGGCGGCCAAGCTGCGCGCCAGTGGCGGCGTGACCGGCAAGGACAAAGCCGCGGTGGATGAGTATGTGAAAGAGGCCGGCACGGAGATCATCCGCGCCATGGACGCCGTGAACGTCGAGGCCCGCCGCGTGGGCGGCCTGCGGGGCGACTACCTGGTGGGCCTGAACATCTGCCTGCAATCCATGTGGGAGCTTGCCATGGAGACCGCGGGCAAGGGCAACCGCGTGCCTTACGAGCAGAGTGTGAGGGCCAGCACCGGGCGCGCGCCTGAGCCCAGCGACCCGACGAAGAAGCGCCAGCGCGTGGCCGAGCTGCTGGGCCGCGCCGGGCACAAGACGTCAACGCCCGCCGAGCTGCTCGCCGCCGTGGATGCCTGGCGGAAGGAGCGCGTAACGCCCATGGCCAGCGTGAAGGCGCTGAGCTCGGCGGTCATCGCCTACTTTGACAATCTCTGCGTGCACAACCTGCTGCCGCACCTGCCCAAGGAGCTGCACCGCGTGCCGAGGGCCAACATTGACTTCATGCCGATCAAGGAAGCCTGGTTCTCCGGCTCGATGAACTACGTGGGCCGGGCGCGCAACAAGGACGGCTCGCCGCAGTACGAGGCGACGTATGAGATCAACGCCTCGCTGCAGATCTCTTTTCCGGAGTTCCAGCAGCTCATCAGCCACGAGGTGGTGCCGGGGCACGTGACCACCTTCGCTTACCTGCAGGACCTCTACGTGCGCGGGCTCGCCGGCTTCGAGACCACGGTGCTGACCATGAACACGCGCATGGCGACGCTCTGCGAAGGAATCGCCAACAACTCCATCCTCATCGCCCACGGCGTGACCGAGGTGGAACAACTGCCGGATGAAGACATGCAGATCGGCTGCCTGCTCGCCCTGCTGCAGGACGACGCCAAGAACCAGTCCTCGTGGCTCACCTGGCAGGAGAACCAACCGAAGGAGGCCGTGGCCAAGGTGCTGCGCAACGAGTTCCTGGTCAGCGAAGAGCGCGCCGACAAGCTCTCCGGCGCCTGGGGACGCCACCCGCTGCTGGGCAGGATGTATCTTCCGGCCTACCGCTCGGGTACCGCGCGCGTGGCCAAGCTGCGGCGTGAGCATCCGCCGGCGAAGGTGCTGCCCGCGCTGTATGGCTGCAATGGCTTGGTGGACATGGAGACGCTGGAGAAGATGCTGGGGTGAGTTAGGGATTAGGGGGAGGGACGGAGCGCCGGCTAGGCTCGATGCACGGGGGTTGGCATGCTGTGCGTGCCGATGCCCTTCCTGAAGCCGGTGGACGCCGGCAAGCTGCAGCCGACGGTCTCCGCGGCCAAGTGAGCCGCCGGCCCGTGCCCGGCCCGTCGGAGAAACGCGCGCTTTGGGGTTGACCCACGCGCCCGAATCTAGAACAATCCATGCAGGCACTTCTGCTTGAGATTTTCGCCCGCCCGAGGTGCGCTCGGAGCGCGAACAGAACGGGCGATGATTCGCCCCAGCAAAGGCGACATACGGAGAAGGAGTTTCGAATGCATTTTGCCAAACGGGTCCTCGTGGCTGGTTTCGTGGTGCTGCTGGCGGTGGGCGCGGTCTGCGCGCAGGAGGCGGTCTCCTCGGCCACGCCGGAGACCCCAGTTTCACCCTACCTCTTCCAGGTGATTCCCCCCAACATCAGCATCGTGACCGGCCTGAGCAATGCGGGTGGTTCACTGGTGTTGAACATCGTTCCGGTGGGCGGGTTCAATCAGACGGTGACGTTCGCCTGTGTCGGCATGCCGGCGCACGCCGGCTGCACCTTCAATCCCACGTCGCTCACCCTCGACGGAGTTGTTCCGCAGAGCTCGAATCTGACCATCTCGACGAACGGCTCGGTGACCACCACGGAGCGCACCCCGTCGCGCCACCACTGGCTAGCGCTGGCATCCCTGGGGATGCTGGGCCTGTTCATGCTGCCGGCGGTCCGCCGCTCGCGCCGCAACCTGTTGCCGCTTCTCTTCATGGGGACCATCGCATTCCTGATCCTGCCGGCCTGCGGAAGCAGCAGCACCAACAGCAACTACACGGCACCCGGCACGTACAACATCACCATCAACACTACCTACGGGACGCCTACGCCCACCACCGTCGGCCCGAGCGGGGCACTTACCATCACGGTGACGGCGAAGTAGGTGTGGGTCATGAGAAGCTCCGCCGCGGCGGAGCTTTTCTCATTGCTCGCGAGTATCATCTCTCAACGGCACGCGGTTTTCCGCCTCGCTGCCGCACAAGGGGGTATGCATGGCACTGACTCCATCTACCATGGCGCCGCTGGGCACGAAGGCCCCGGCCTTTCGACTGCCCGACACGTCGGGCAAGATGATCTCCAACGACGACTTTTGCGACGCCCCGGCGCTGCTCGTGATATTTCTCTGCAACCACTGCCCGTTCGTGAAGCACGTGCGCGCCGGGCTGGCGGAGCTGGCGGCGCAGTACCAGAAGCGCGGCGTCGCGGTGGTCGGAATCAGCTCCAACGATGCGGTGGCGTACCCCGACGACGGCCCGGCGAAGATGAAGGAAGAAGCCACCGCGAACGGCTACACCTTCCCCTACCTCTACGACGAGAGCCAACGGGTGGCGAAGGCATACCGCGCGGCCTGCACGCCGGAGTTCTACCTTTTCGACCGCGAGCGCAAACTTGTTTACCGCGGGCAGATGGACGACAGCCGCCCCGGGAACGACATCTCTGTGACTGGGCGCGACCTGCGCGCCGCGCTGGACGCGGTGCTTGCCGGCAAGCCGGTGCCGCAAGAGCAGAAGCCGAGCGTGGGCTGCAACATCAAGTGGAAGGCAGGCAACGAGCCGGACTATGCAGGTGGGCGCACGTAGCGAAGCGGGAACTCCTCCTCATCACAGAGACACTGAGACGCTCTTCCTCAGCGGCTAAAGCCGCACGCTCTGCGGCCATCATGGCACGACTGAAGGCGTGCCCTTTCAAAGCGAATCGAGCAGAGCAAACGCCACGATGGTCTCACGGCTCTTGCCTGTTTCTTTTTCCAGCTCGCGCAGCAGGCGCTCCTCAAGGCCGTCGGGATCAGGCCTGATCTCGGCGGCGACAATCTCCTCCTGCGCGGCTTCGCGATAACACAGGTCGCAGACTCCCAGACCGCCTTCGACTCGCAGCGGCGGGCCGAAGACGCGGCAGGTCATGGGGCGGGCGTCATAAAGGTCGCAGAGCCCGGTGACGGGGTCGAGCGCGGGGCAGGGCTCGCGGTTGGCGAAGCTCGCAAAGCGGCGGCGTGAGCGCGGGTCGCGATACAACACGCCGCTCTGAAGGTCGCCGGGGAAGCCGCGGGAGACGCGGGCGAGAGATTCCTTCGCTCGCCATCGGACGGCCGCGGCGCGTTCGGGGTTCTTAGCCTGAAGCTCCTTCATGCCTTCACGCAGCCGCGCGGCGTCGAGTTGGCTGATGGCGAAGATCCCGATGCAGCACTGCGTGCATCCCTTACGGCACGCCAGGTGAGGACCGCTGCGCCGGGCGGCGTCGGCAAATGCCGCATCCACAATCTGCACAAGCTTCTGGTCCCCCGGAGGCAAAGCGGAAATGGGCGCGGTGCTGCCGCGTCTCGCGGGCCGGACGGCAGAACTGCGCGCCTTCTTCACAAAGTGAGACCTCAGAAAATCAGGCCTCGAGGGGTTGTGGAGGCTTCACCTCGCCCCATATCACCCGCCGCAGCCATTGCGCGAGTTGATCGAGCAGCAGGTAGATCACCGGCGTGGTGTAGAGGGTGAGGATCTGGCTGACGACCAGCCCGCCGATGATGGCGATGCCCAGGGGCCGGCGCAACTCCGAGCCGACGCCGCGCCCCAGCGCCAACGGCGTGGCGCCCAGGATGGCGGCCATGGTCGTCATGATGATGGGACGGAAGCGCATCATGCACGCGTCGAAGATGGCGTCGCGCGAGCTCTTGCCCTCCGTGCGCTCCACCTGCAGCGCGAAATCAACCATCATGATGCCGTTCTTCTTCACCAGGCCGATGAGCAGGATGATGCCGATGAAGGAGATGACATTCAGCTCGGTGTGGAAGAGCAGCAGGGCCAGCAGCGCGCCGACGCCCGCCGACGGCAGCGTAGAGAGGATCGTGATGGGATGCATGTAGCTTTCATAAAGAATCCCCAGCACGATGTAGACCGCGAAGAGCGCGGCGAGAAGGAGCAGCACGAGGCTCTTCATCATGTCCTGGTAGGCCTGGGCGCTGCCCTGGAAGCTGGCGTGGATGCTGGGCGGCAAGCCCATGCTCTGCTGCACCTTGTTGATGGCAGTGGCGGCGTCGCTGAGCGCCGCGCCCGGGGCCAGGTTGAAGGAGATTGTGACCGACGGGAACTGGCCCTGGTGGTTGACCGCCAGCGGCGTGTTCGAGGGGCCGAAGTGCGCGATGGTGGAGAGCGGCACCGTCTGGCCGTTCGAGGATCGCACCCAGATGGCGTTGAGCACGTCGGGCGACTGCTGCCACTGTGGCGCCACTTCCATGACGACGTGATATTGGTTGAGCGGCATGTAGATGGTGGAGACCATGCGCTGCCCATAGGCATCGTAGAGCGCATTGTCAATCTGCTGCGCCGTTACGCCCATGCGTGACGCGGTGTCGCGATCAATAATGACCGTCTGCTGCAGACCCCTCATCTGCTGATCGGTGTTCACGTCCTTCAGGATGGGCACTTTGCGAAGGGCCTCCAGCATCCTGGGTGCCCACGCGTTCAGGTCGTCGAGGTTCTCACCCTGCAGCGTGTACTGGTATTGCGCGCCACCCATGCGGCCGCCAATCTGCAGGTCCTGCACGGGCTGCAGATAGAGCGCCGCGCCTGGAATCACCTGCAGTTTGCGCCGCAGACGGTTGATGACGTCGTCCGGGGTGACGCCTCGGCGCTGGTCGAGCGACTTAAGCGTGGCGAACATGCGCGCCGTGTTGGCGGCTCCGGCGCCGCCCGTAAACGCCATCACGTTCTCCACTGCGGGGTCTTCCTTCACGATGCGCGCAAACTCGAACGTCTTCTGGCGCATGGCGCTGAAGGATATGTCCTGCGAGCCCTGAATGGAGCCGTTGATGCGAGCGGTGTCCTGCTGCGGGAACAAGCCGCTGGGGACGTGGGTGTAGAGATAGACCGACAGGCAGAGCGTGAAGACCCAGACTGCGATGGTCAAGCCAGGGTGACGGAGCACGCGGGTGAGGGTGAGGCGGTAGAAGCCCCGGAGGCCGTTCAGGGCGCGTTCATTCAGGCGGTAGATCATGCCGTGCTTGCGAGTGCGTTCGTCGCGCAGCAGGCGGGCGCACATCATGGGCGTGGTGGTGAGTGAGACCACCATGGAGACCGCGATGGCAATGCTGAGCGTGACGGCAAACTCGCGAAAGAGCCGCCCCAGCAGGCCGGCCATCATGAGGATGGGGATGAAGACGGCGATCAGCGAGGTGCTCATGGAGAGCACGGTGAAGCCGATCTCCTGCGAGCCCTGCAGGGTGGCCTGCATGACCGGCATCCCCGCCTCAATGTGGCGCGAAATGTTCTCGATGACGACGATGGCATCATCCACCACGAAGCCGGTGGAGATGGTGAGCGCCATCAGTGACAGATTGTCCAGCGAGTAACCCAGCAGATACATCACAGCGAAGGTGCCGACGAGGGAAAGCGGCACCGCGATGCTGGGGATGAATGTCGCGCCCAAAGTCCGCAGGAAGACGAAGACGATGAACACCACCAGGCAGATGGAGATCAGCAGCGTGCGCTGCACGTCGCGCACCGAGGCCCGGATGGTGTTGGAGCGGTCGAGCAGGACCTGCAGATGGATGGACGGCGGAATGGAAGCCTGCAGTTGCGGCAGCAGCGCGTTCACATTGTCCACCGCCTCAATGATGTTGGCGCCGGGCTGCTTGAAGACGGCCATTAGCACCGAGGGCGTGCCATTGATGAGCCCGGCGGTGCGCACGTCCTCCACGCCGTCCGTCACCTCGGCGACATCCTCCAGGCGGAGCACCGCGCCCGAGCGGCTGGTGGCGATCAGGAGTGGCCGGTACTGGCCTGCCAGCTTGATCTGGTCGTCCACTTCGAGCATCTGCGAGTTTGCGGCGTCGGAGATCTGGCCCTTGGGCCGATTGGCGTTGGCGCTCTGCAGTGCGGTGCGCACGCGGTCAAGGCCGATGCCGAAATTGTTCAGGACCGTCGGGTTCACCTCTACCCGCACCGCCGGACGCGAGCTGCCCCAGACGCCGACCTGCCCGACGCCCGGCACCTGCGCCAGCTTCTGGGCCAGGATGGAGTCGGCAACATCGTAGATCTGCGGCTTGGACTGCACGTCGCTGGTGAGCCCCAGGATCAGGATGGGCGCGTCCGCCGGGTTCACCTTGCGGTAGCCGGGATTCATCGGCAGGTTCTGCGGAAGCTCTCCTCGGGCGGCGTTGATGGCCGCCTGCACGTCGCGCGCAGCACCATCAATGTTGCGGTTCATGTCGAACTGAATCGCAATGGAGGTGGACCCCATCTGGCTGCCGGAGGTCATCTGGGTGATGCCGGCAATGCGGCCGAACTGGCGCTCCAGCGGCGTGGCCACCGAGGAGGCCATGGTGTCAGGGCTGGCGCCCGGCAATCCGGCTCCTACCACCACCACGGGATACTCCACCTGCGGGAGCGGAGCCACCGGGAGCATCTTGTAAGCCAGCGCGCCCGCCATCAGCAGCGCAAACGTCAGCAGCGTGGTGGCAACGGGACGCCGGATGAACGGGGCCGAGATATTCATGACTGCGCCTCGACCACCTCCGGCTGCGGCTCGCGGCTTCTCTTCTTGCCGAACAGCCGTGCCAGCCTGTCAAAAGCGAGATAGACCACCGGGGTCGTGTAGAGGGTGAGGAACTGGCTGATCATCAGGCCGCCGACGATGGAGACGCCCAGCGGATGGCGCAACTCGGAGCCGGTGCCGGTGCCGAAAGCCAGCGGAATTGCGCCCAGCAGGGCCGCCATCGTGGTCATCATGATGGGACGGAAGCGCAGCAGGCAGGCCTCGTAGATGGCGTCCAGCGGCGACTTGCCCTGCTTGCGTTCGGCCTCCAGCGCGAAGTCAATCATCATAATGGCGTTCTTCTTCACGATGCCGATGAGCAGGATGATGCCGATGAGCGCCACCACGCCAAGGTCGAGCTTGAAGAGATAAAGCGCGAGGATGGCGCCGACTCCCGCCGAGGGCAGGGTGGAGAGGATCGTGATCGGGTGAATGTAGCTCTCGTAGAGCACTCCGAGCACGATATAGACGGTGATGATGGCCGCGAGCACCAGCCAGAACTCATTGGCGAGCGAATTTTGGAAGGCGCGCGCCGTGCCCTCAAAACTGGTCTGCACGCTCGCCGGCAGGCCGATATCTTTTTCCGCCTGGGCAATCGCCTTGACCGCACCACCCAGCGAAACGCCCGGCGCCACGTTGAATGAGAGCGTGACAGCAGGGAACTGGCCCTGGTGATTGAGCGTCAGCGGGGCGGTGACCGGTTCCACATAGGTGAACGCCGAGAGCGGCACCTGCTGCCCGGTCATGGACTTCACGTAGATGTCCTTGAGCGCTTCCGGGCTCTGGCGGAAAGCGGGATCCACCTCCAGCACCACGTGGTACTGGTTGGTCTGGGTGAAGATGGTGGAGACCTGGCGCTGGCCGAAGGCGTCGTACAAGGTCTCGTCAATGGCCTGCGGGGTGATGCCGAAGCGTGAGGCGGTGTCGCGGTCCACGCGGACGATGGTCTCCAGGCCATGGTTCTGCTCGTCGGTGGCAACGTCGCGCAGCTCCGGCGAACTCTGCAGCCGGGCCACCAGGCGGTTCGTCCACAGGGCGAGCTCCTTGGCGTCGGTGTCCTCCAGGCTGTACTGGTACTGGGTGCGGCTCACGCGGTCTTCCACCGTCAGGTCCTGCACCGGCTGCAGGTAGAGCGCTACGCCGGGCACCTTGGCCAGCTCCGGCTGCAGGCGGCGGATGATGGCGGAGGCATCAGACTTGCGATCGTTGCGCGGCCTGAGATTGATCTGAATGCGGCCGCTGTTCATGGTGGTATTGGTGCCGTCCACACCGATGAACGACGACAGGCTGGCCACGTCAGGGTCGCGCAGGATGACATCAGCCAGCTCGCGCTGCTTCCCCGCCATGGCGGGGAAGGAGATGCTCTCCGGCGCCTCGGAGATGCCGAGAATGACGCCGGTGTCCTGCACCGGGAAAAAGCCCTTGGGCACATACCAGAACATGACGATGGTGAGCGCCAGCGTGCCCACCGTGACCACCAGAGTGGCCCGCTGGTGGCGCAGCACCCACTGCAGGCTTTGCCCGTATCTCTCAATCGTGCGCTTGAAGAAGTTCTCGCTGGCCTTGTAGAACCAGCCGTGTTTGGCCTCCTTGGTGCTCTTGAGCAGCTTGGAGCACATCATCGGCGTCAGCGTCAGTGAGATGATGGCCGACATCAGGATGGTGACCGCCAGGGTGACGGCGAACTCGCGGAAGAGGCGGCCCACGATGTCGCCCATGAAGAGCAGCGGGATGAGCACGGCAATGAGCGAGACGGTCAGCGAGATGATGGTGAAGCCGATCTGTCCGGAGCCGGCGAGAGAGGCTTCCAGGGGCGTGTCCCCGGTCTCAAGGTGGCGGTCAATGTTCTCGATCATCACGATGGCGTCATCCACCACGAAGCCGGTGGAGATGGTCAGCGCCATCAACGAGAGGTTGTCCAGCGAGTAGCCGAGCAGGTACATCACCCCGAAGGTGCCCACGATGGAGAGCGGCACGGTGACCGAGGGGATGATGGTGGCGGCCACGCTGCGCAGGAAGAGATACATCACCAGGACCACCAAAACCACGGTGATCAGGAGCTCGTACTGCACGTCGCGCACCGAGGCGCGGATGGTCTCCGTGCGGTCGGTGAGCACCTGCACCTTGACGGAGGCGGGCAGGGCGGTCTGCAGGCGCGGCAGCAACTGCTTGATGCTGTCCACCACCTTGATGATGTTCGCGCCCGGCTGGCGCTGGATGTTCATGATGACCGCCGGATGTGTGTTCATCCACGCGGCCTGGTTGGCGTTCTCAATGCCGTCGCTGACGGTGGCCACGTCGCTGACGCGGATGGGCGCGCCGTTGCGGTAGGCGATGATCACATCGCGGTAGCCGGCGCCGGAGACGATCTGGTCGTTGGCGCCGATGGAGAACTGCTGGCGCGGGCCGTCAAGGACCCCCTTGGCCAGATCCACGTTTGCCGTACCCAGCACCGCGCGCAGGTCTTCTAGACTCATTCCGTACGAAGCCAGCGCCGTCGGGTTTGCCTGGATGCGGACTGCGGGCTTCTGCCCGCCGCTGATGGAGACCAGGCCCACGCCGGTCAGCTGCGAGATCTTTTGCGCGAGCACGGTGTCCGCCAGGTCTTCGACGCGCGAGAGCGGCATGGCGTCCGAGGTCAGGCCGAGGGTCAGGATGGGAGCGTCCGCCGGGTTCACCTTGCTGTAGATCGGCGGGTTGGGGAGGTCCGCCGGCAGGTAGGTGCCGGCGGCGTTGATGGCGGCCTGCACGTTCTGCTCGGCGACGTCAATATCCACGCTGAGCGCGAACTGCAGGGTGATGATGGAGCTGCTGAAGGAGCTGTTGGAGGTCATCTGCGCCAGCCCGGGGATCTGCCCGAACTGGCGCTCCATCGGTGCCGTCACCGACGAGCTCATCACGTCAGGACTGGCGCCGGGGTAGTATGCCGTGACCTGGATGGTGGGGTAATCAACCTGAGGCAGCGCGGAGACCGCCAACTGGGTGTAGGCGATCCCGCCGGAAATGAATAGCGCCACCATCAGCAGAGAGGTGGCGACCGGCCGAAGGATGAATATCCTGGATGGGCTCACCGCACAACCGTCCCGGGCTTCTGGCCCTGGCCTCCGTGTCCGCCACGGCCGCCGGACTGGCCTCCAGGGTTCGATGCCGCAGGTGCACTCGGTGCAGCTTGCGGCGCATTGCCGTTCGCGCCACGGCCGCCGACCAGCGTCGGCACCACTTTGCTGCCATCCTGCAGCTTGTCCTGGCCGTCAACGACCAACTGGTCTCCGGGATTCACGCCGGACTCGATCACCATCAGGTTGCCCTCGGTCAGCGCCACCGTGATCGGCTGGATCTTCACCGTCTTGTCCGGCTGAACGACAAAGGCGTAGGTCCCCTGAGCACCGCGCTGCAGCGCGGCAGTCGGAACGACCGTGGAGTCCTTTCGAGTGTCCAGCAGCAGACGAACATTCACGAACTGGTTGGGCCAGAGCTGGTCGCTCTCATTCTGGACAATCGCCTTCAAGCGGACGGTGCCGGTGGTGGTGTCAATCTGGTTGTCAATGGTGAGCAACTGGCCGCTGGCGAGTTTGGTCTGGTCGTCGCGGCTGTAGATCTCCACCGGGAGCGTTCCCTTGACCATGCGGGCGGTGATGGTGCGGAGGTTGTCTTCCGGCAAGGTGAAGAGCACGGTGATGGGACGAACCTGCGTGATGATGAGCATGCCGGTCTGGTCGCTGGCGTGCACCATGTTGCCAGGATCAACCAGGCGCAGGCCGATGCGACCGTTGATGGGCGAGGTGACCTTGCAGTAGGAGAGATTGAGCTGCGCGTTATCCACCGCCGCCTGGTCGGCCCTTACCGTGCCCTCGAACGCGCCGGTGATGGATTCCTGAGCATCGAGTTGTTCGCGCGAGATCACGCCCTCTTTGAACAGGTCCTGGTAACGCTTTAGCTGGCGCGCTGCAATGTCGTATTGCGTCTGGTCTTTGAAGAGCGTTGCCTTGGCGGACTCCAGCGCAACCTCGTAGGACCGGGGGTCGATCTGCACCAGCAACTGGCCCTGCCTGGCTTCCTGGCCCTCCTTGAAGTTCACCTGCATGATCTGGCCGTCCACCCGGGTCTTCAGATTCACGGTGTAGAGGGCGGTGACGTTGCCCAGTCCGGAAAGGTACACGGGCATGTCGCGCCGCTCGGCGGCAGCCACTCCGACGGGCATGGGCGGCGGGGCTCCGGCAGCGCGCGCGGCGGCGGCGTTAGCGCTTGAAGAGCTGCTGCAACCGGTCAGCGCCAACACGCCGCAGAAGAGGAGAACCGCGAAGAGGACGATGAGAAGACGTTGTTTTGAGGGCTTCAGCATGGGATTCCGGTCATTCGCCTTTCGTAACAAGACGCATCGTATCAGATTTGTTGGCGCCGGAGGCCGCCGATACTCGATTCCGCGGTTCTGCGATCCGGAAACAGCACGGTCAGAACGGCGGCGCGCAGGCGTGCTGCAACGTCAATACTTTACAGGAAAATGGAGGCTCTGGCATCACCCGGCGCATTGCGTCCAAACACCATGCCGCCGGCCGCAGTGAGCCGGCGTTTCTGGAGGAGTCGGACACCTCCAGCCCTTCGAGATTAGACGTGCGGAAAGCTCTTCGGTATGCGTTGTGCTTCAGCTTTCGCGCAGCGGCGCCAGCTCCTGCCGGCCCGGCGACGGCTGGCCCAGGGAGGCCCGCCAGCCACGGTAACCGATGACGCACATGGCGATGAAGATCGCATACAGGGCCGAGGTGAGGTAAAGCGTCTTGTAAATGTAGAGTCCGATGTAAATGACGTCAGCAACGATCCACACGATCCAGTTCTCAATCAGTTTGCGCCCCATCATGTACTGCGCGGTCAGGCTCAGCGCGGTGGTCAGGGAATCGCACATGGGGACGGTGCTGTTGGTGAAACGGTGCAGCAATTGGTAGAGACCGACCCAGGCCAAGGGCGTGACTACGGCCAGCACCATCCATATCCGCCGCCGGGTCCGGGTCACGGGCTGCTGGGATCCGCCGGTTTCGGCATGAAGCCACCGCCACCAGCCGTAAATGGAGATGATGATGTAGAAGACCTGCAGGCCGGAGTCCGCGTAGAGCCCGGAGCGCAGGAATACGATGATGTAGAAGATGTTGTTGGCAATACCGATGGGCCAATTCCAGATGTTCTGGCGGGCGGCGAGCAGCACGCAAGCAGCTCCGGTGACGAAACCCAGCACCTCGATCCACGACATGCCCATCCAGGCCATGGCGCCATGGTAGCAGGGATGCCGGCCCCGACGATTCACAGGATAGCGAAGGATCGCGCCGTGCGATACTCGTGGACAGCGAACGCCAAGGGAGCATGACTTCAGACAGGCTGCGCGAAGGAGTGAAAAGATGAAGCGACTACTGACAGTTCTGGCGATGGCGATACTCATGACGAGCGCGCTGGCGGCCCAGTCGGGCACCAGCGAGAAAGTCATCAAGGACCCGACCGAATACAACGCGTACGTCACCGCGCTCAACCTGACCGATCCCGCGGCCAAAGGTGCCGCGTTCGAGAACTTCGTGCAGAAGTACCCCAACAGCGTAGTGAAGGAAGACGCCCTGGAGCAGGCCATGGCGGGGTACCAGCAGGCGGGAAACAGCGATGCGGTCGGGCGGATGGCATCGGCGCTGTTGCAGATCAATGGCTCGAACGTGCGCGCGCTGGCAGTGCACGTCGCGTTGTCGCGCGCACAGGCGGTCCCTGCAACCGCCGCGGAAGTGCGGACCGGAGCCGTGAAAGGACTGCAACTGCTCGATTCGTGGAAGAAGCCCGATGGGGTTACAGACGCTCAATTCCAGGTCCTGCGGGACCAGATGACGGCGATATTCGCCGGAGCTTGCGGCTTTGGCGCATTGCAGGTGAAGGACTACCCCGCCGCCCGCGATTGCTATCTGAAGTCGCTGGCCGTTGATCCCAAGAACCTGCAGGACACCTACCAGCTCTCCGTCGCTCTGCTCGAGATGAAGCCGCCGGACCCGCTGGGCCTGTGGTACGTGGCGAAGGCCATCGATCTGGCGAACGGCAACCCGACCGCACAGAAATCGATCACCGACTACGGTCGCTCGCGCTACGTCAAGCTGCATGGAAACGCGGAAGGCTGGGAGCAACTCCTGGCGCAGGCTGCGGGTGAGAGTTATCCACCGACAGGCTTCCGCGTGGCGCCGCCCCCGACGCCCGCCGAGATAGCGGTGAAGGCGGTTGCCGAGAATGACCCGGCAACCCTCTCGATCACGGACTGGGAGTACGTCCTCAGCTTCCGCGACGCTTCGCCGGCCAACCGCGATGCCGCCGAGAAGGTGTGGAGCGCGGTCCAGGCCAAGCAGAAGAATGGGAAGGCCCGTCTGAAGCTGCCGGCCATGGTGATCTCGGCGACGGCGACCACCATTGAAGCTGCCATCACCGACGAGAACCAGCAGGCCAAGCGCGCAGACCTCATTGTGTCCCTGCGGCAGGCGATGCAGAATCCGCCGAAGGCCGGCGCCATGATTGACGTTGTTGGCGTCATCAGCGCCTACACGCCGCAGCCCTTCCACTTCACGATGACCGAGAGCGAAGTGGCAGCGCCGCCAGCGGCTAAGTGAGCCTGGCGCACTCGAGGAAGAGCGCGGCGGTCACCCTGCTATGTCCCGTCCCTGCCGCATGGCGCGACGGAAGGTTCTCCAGGGCACGGCTGAACGCTGCTTCAGGCTGGTGAGCGCGGTGAGTGCCGCGAAGCCCGCCATCAGCCACCAGTAGGCGAGCCGCGGCAGCAGACCCCGCCGCCAGTTGCGATGGTAGAGATAGGTGTTGCCGCGCACCACGCCGCCGCACCAATGCTCGTCGGCGCGCGCCACGCGGCTGGAATGGTGCACCAGGCGCGCCGCCGGGTTGACCACCAGCCTCGAGCCGGCCGGCAGGCGCATGCAGAAGTCCACATCTTCGCCCTCGCACGCGCCGCGCAGATTCGCGTCGAAGCGCAGCCCGCCGATGGATGCACTGCGAAAGCTCATCAGCCCGCCGCCGAAGCGGCTCACCGTCACCACCCCGCCTTCACGCAGCCGCCCCGCGCGCAGATAGACGTTGCGGCGGTCGTCCCTGAAGGGGCCGGTGAAAAAGATGCCGTGCCACAGCTCTCCGAAGAGACCTTCGGGCGCGTAGTTGGTTACGATGCCGGAGACTCCGGCGACGCCGGGTTCACGAACGTACGTCTCGAGCAGGCGGGCGACGAAATCCAGCTCCAGCTCCACATCATCGTCGAGGAAGAGCAGCACGTCGCAGGTGGTGACGTCCATGCCGGCATTGCGCGCAGTGGCGGCCCCGGTGATGGCGGGGTCGCGTGTGTAGCGGAGAGCGCATCCGCCGCGCACCGCCGTGCTCGCCGAGGCGTAGAGTTCACGCACCGCACGCTCGGCGTCATCCGTTGGGCTCTGGTCCACGATGATCAATTCGTCGGGCAGCACGGTCTGCGCCAGCAGCGTGCGCACGGCCAGAGCCAGGTCGTCGCGGCGATTGCGCGTGGGGATGATCACCGCCAGCGAGAGCCGCTCCTGGTGGGCGCTAGTGTGCATCCGCCAATCGCTCCACGATGGAGAAATTTTCCTGCCGCACCGGGCCCAGAAAGTCTCCGTAATTCTTTTCTTCGCCGCCGGTGGGGAAGCCCCAGGCATCGGTGCCCTGGGCGATGCCGTCCTCCCAGCCGTCGTAGGCGTTGTCCATCAGCGAAACCAGTCCCCAGTTGCGCTCCTCGGGGACGCTATCCGTCCACGCCCACCAGAGAATCCCAGTGGCAGGATTCGTGCCGACTGCGGAACGGTACACGAATAGCGATTCGGCATTGTCACGATAGCGCCGCCCACGGCTTGGCTGGTCTTTGGCCGCCCACGTCGCTTTTTCCTCCGCCCGTCCGTGCCGCCACTGGCTGGAATCGGGATTGGCCATCGAGCCGATACCGGTCACGAAGGGGATATCACCTGTCACGCCGGTTACAAAGTCGAGCTGCTCGCGGCTGCAATCGGAGCTCACGGAGAGAATATCCAACGCCTCTGCCGCTGCGCGCAAAATGGGAGCGCGAGCGGGCGACCACCAGGCTCCAACGCTGGAAGGACCGAAGAAGAGGGCGTTCGGAATCGCCTTCTTGTACGCGGCGCGTTCCACGGAGAAGAACTGGCGCGCAATCTGGTACAGAAACTCGTCCAAGTCGCTGACCATTTCCGGATTCGCATGAGCCGAGGCGGACAGTTCCGGATTGCCGGTGCCCAGCCAGCGATGCTCCAGGCGGCCATTCTCGTCGAGCAAGCCCTTGCCGTTTGGCCAACCTCCGTCGTTGTCAAAGGTGGTGTAGGTCGAACCCCAAGCGGCATTCAACACCCCAATCGTTCCATACCGGGCGCGCAGAAAATCCCGCAGGGCAAGCTTTGTGTACACCTTCGGATCCGCGTAAGGTTGACCGGGAGAGGCAGAATACAGATTGAGCAGTTGCTCCGGCGCGGTCACCAGCGCCACATAGCCAAGGTGTGCGTGAGACTTATCCGGTGGGTCCGTGGGAAAGTCGGTGCCTGACCCGAAGCCCGAGATGAAGTCCGTATCGTCGGAAAATGCTCCGATGAAATACGGCGATGTGGCTTGAAAGGCAAGATCTTTATCCTCGTTGTAGAGCTTCCACGTGTTGTGCACCCACGCAGGATCAAAGACGTCCGGAAAGTTCGCAGATCCCTGATCGCCGAGTGTACGTACATCGGGATCAAGTCGTGCGTAGAGATTCTTGAAAACTCCTTCCTTGCGGCCTGTGATAGCCGGGTTCGGTCCCATGCCGACGAACGGAAGCTTCACCGGTTGCGTGCCACCCCAATCCGATTCCTCATCGTTGGGCAACACCATGCGATAGCTGTACGGGCCGATTGCGTTGAATCCCCAGGCCTTGAGGCGACGGTTGGCCTGAACCCACTTGATGGTTTCCAATCCGTACTTGGCAGTTGTGCGTGCGTCGTAGGTGCCGCCCCGCTCGTCTTTGTGGCCATCGCCGTTGAGGAACCATACCATTGTCATCCAGAAGGCATTCCCCTCTGGCGTAATCAACACCCAGCGCTTTCCAATCTTCTCTACCCGCCAACTGCCAGTACCTCCGCGCGGCGAACGCAGCGCCAGCACTCCGCCAAAACGGTCAACCGCCGCCGGACTTACGTGCAGGCGGAACTGGCGATGAGTGCTTTCGGCGCGCAAATCGCTTGCTCGCACGTCGAGCACGAAGTCGCCGCCGCGAACTGGCGTGCCACTGACCAAGCCGTTGGCGCTGAGCTTGAGACCCTCTGGCATTGTGCTCAGTGCTTTCCAAGTGAACGGCGGAAGACCTCCGGCGGCGGTCAGCTTGATCAGATACTCATGGCTAACCTGTGCCCAAGGCAGCTCGGGGTTGCTGGTCAAAATCGATGGGCCATGGGACGGCACCGCCAACCTAAGAAGCTTGCTCGCGGTCTGCACGGGATTGGACGAATCCGCCACCTGTACGGTGAAATGAAACTCGCCCGGCAATTCAGGGATTCCCGCCAGTACGCCGTCCTGCTGAAGCGCCAAGCCGGACGGCAGCCACCCATCCTGCAGTGTCCACCTGTAAGGCGGGACGCCTCCTTCAGCAGCCAGCCTTACGTTGTACTGTGATTCCATGGCTGCGGCCGGAAGCGTGCGCGTCGTGATGGCGACGCTTCCGCCGAGAAGCTCCGACATGGAAGGCAGAAATGTGGTTGCGCAGTATCCGAGAACAGCAAACCCGACCACGGCTAAGCATCCAAGCAGTGCTCTGGCTCTTAACGTGTGTTTGCTCCACATTCTCATTTCTCCATGCCGTTCTTTGAAGCAGTCATGCCCCGCACGGCCACAATGGACGCAACCAGGTAGAACGGCAAGTACAGGCGCTCTTCTTCTGACGGATAGAGCAGGAAATGAGCTGCCGCACCTGTTGCGAGTGGCAGAATCAGCATGCGTGCCCCGGAGGACCGCCAAGCGATGATTGCGAACAGCAGATAAATGCAAAGATAACCCGCCGACAGCGACAGTACCGCGCTCGACGCCTGATGAATGTACATTGCCAAAGTCACCCGTGGGTGAAACGCCGAAGGGTCCGGTAGCTTGTCCACGAAGCTGTGATGGAAGAGTACTGCCCACGAGTATCCGAACCGCATGAGTGACCAGCAGCTTGCCAAAGCGAGCACCATCAAGACACAAAACTCCCTGAGTTCGACTTGGTGGTGCAGGAACATTGCCGCCAAGATGAAGACCACGTACACGATGGCGTCTGGTCGAACCCAGACCGAAATCAGCAGGGCCACACTTGCCGGAACTTTCCTTCCGGCAAGGAACAACAGGGCCCCGGCGACAATCCACAGCGCACCGAAGAGGTCGGGAGTTGAATACCTTGAAGCCGATAGGAGAATCGGCTGGCACATCAGCACGGCGGCGAGCAACGCACTGCGCTGCCCAACTGCGAACCACACCAGAACACCAATTCCAAGGTAGCCGATGACAGACGGTAACACCGTCGAAAGAACCCCGGCTCCAGTTACTCGTTGCAAGCACCGGACCAAAACCACATACATGATCTTCTGGTTGTAGAAAGGAATATTTGCCGCGAGATGCTCCGGAGAAGAGAGCAAGTCACGAGAGTAGGGCGTTGAGTAGAGTTCGGTGCGATGTTTGCCTTGAATGGCACCGACCGCCCTTAACGTCCGTGCGTGGATGGTGCTGAGGTCTCCAGTTCTGGTTGATTCCACCGACGCCAGATAGGGAACGAGATCGAAATTCAACCGCGGCATCCGCAGGGCACATACGCAAACAGCGAGCAGCAGGAGCGCATAGAGGCAAGGCTTCATCAGCCAATCTCCCTGGCACAGTCGCATCCATCATGTGCAATATTACCGCGAGTATCGCATAAAGCTAACCCGTCCGCACGACAATGCTCCACAGAACTATTGCACTTGTGCGCCGGAAAAGAGAGACTTAGCAACTGATATCCCTTATGGCTGGCACAAAGGTCGGGAAAGATCGCGCCGATGGTCGGACTGCGCCGTCGTGGCTGGCGCGGCACCGTGCGCAATGGCCGCTGCTGCTCCTCTGCGGCGCGCTGGTGTTCCTCTACGCCCCGGTACTGGCGCGGCTTGTCACGCAATGGTGGCAGGACGCAAACTACTCCCACGGCTTCCTGGTGCCGCTGTTCGTGGGTTTCGTGGTGTGGGAGCGCCGGAGCACCCTGGCGGCTGTGCCTGCCCGGCCGAGCTGGTGGGGAGCACTGGTGGTGCTCTTCGCGCTGGCGCTGCTCTTTCTGGGCTCGCTGGGCGCGGAGCTGTTTCTCGCGCGCTTCTCACTGCTCGTCATGGTCACCGGACTGTTGCTCTGGCTGCATGGCTGGCCGCTGGTCAGGAGCCTGAAGTTCCCGCTGGCGGCGCTGCTGCTGATGATCCCCATCCCCGGCGTGGTCTATTACGAGCTGGTCTTCCCGCTGCAGATGCTGGCCTCGCGGCTCGCGGCCGGGGCGCTGCAAGCCTCGCACCTCATGCCGGTGCTGCGTGACGGCAACGTGCTGGTGCTGCCCAGCACCCGCCTGGAAGTGGCCGAAGCCTGCAGCGGCATCCGCTCGCTGGTCTCGTTGCTTACCATCACCGTCATCTACGGATACTTCGGCGAGAAGCGCGCCTCCATCCGCTGGCTGCTGTGCCTCTTCATGGTGCCGATCGCAGTGCTGAGCAACGCCGCGCGCGTGGTCTTCTCCGCCGTGGCCGCCGAGTACGGCGGCGTCGCCGCGCTGGAGGGCTGGCCGCACACTCTCTCCGGCATATTCCTATTTCTGGTGGCGACCATGCTGCTGGTGGCCGCGCACCTTCTCTTGCGCAGCGTTTACCGTCGCTTCGGCGCGAAGGAGCAGGCAGCATGAGCGGCGCACGGCTTTGGACGGCCATCGCGCTGCTGCTGGCGGCATGTGTCGCCATGGCGCGCCTGCCGCACGGCGAGCGCATTGCGCCGCGAGCGCCGCTGAGCACATTCCCTGCCCGGCTTGACGGCATGACCGCGCAGGAGCTTCCGCTGGAAGCGCGCATCGTGGCCGCCGCCGGCGTGGACGACTATCTGAACCGCGTGTACCTCGGGCCGGGCAATCCGGAAGTAGGTCTGTACGTCGGCTACTACCAGAGCCAGAAGACCGGCGATTCCGTGCACTCGCCGAAGAACTGCCTGCCGGGCACCGGCTGGCAACCCCTGAGCTCCACGCGCGTGCAGTTGGCGCTGGCCGGCGGGCGCAGCTTCCCGGTGAACCTCTACGTGGTGGAGAACGAGCGCCGCAAGCTGCTGGTGCTCTACTGGTATCAATCACACGGCCGCATTGTGGCCAGCGAGTATTGGGCCAAGGTTTACACCGTGCTGGACGCCATCCGGCTGAACCGCACGGACACGGCGCTGGTCCGCGTGACCGTGCCGCTGGAGAACGATGAAGAAGCCGCGCGCCGGCGGGCGATGGAGTTTGCTGCCGCCGCGGCTCCGGAGTTGGACCGGAGCTTCCGATGAGAACTGCACTGATGGGAGAAGAGACGATGCGCTTACGAATCGCATGGCTGGTGGTGGTGTCGGTTGCGCTCTGTGCCGCGGGGTGCAGGAAGAACCCCGAAGTCGCCAAACATCAGTACCTGCAGAGCGGCGAAGAGTACATGAAGCAGGGCAAGTACCAGGAGGCGAGCATCCAGTTCCGCAACGCCCTCAAGCTCGATCCGCGATTCGCGGAAGCCTACTTCCAGCTCTCCAAGGCGGACATGGCAACCTCGCACTGGCAGGACGCCTTCGCGCACCTGCAACAGGCGGTTCTGATCGATCCCGCCAATACGGACGCGCGCATCAGCGTGGGCCAGCTCTACGTGGCCTCCCGCGAGTTCGACAAGGCGGAGGAGCAGGCGCGCGAGGTGCTGACCCGCGACCCGGCCAATGTCGCCGCCTACCAGTTGCTCGGTACGGCATACCTCAACCAGGGCATGGACAACGAGGCGCGCGGCGCCTTCGCCAGGATCATCGAGCTGGCCCCGCACGACGCATCAGCCTGGGTGAACCTGGGGCTGATGGAGATCAGCCTGCACCGCTACCCGGAAGCGGAGAAGGACCTGCGCAAGGCGATCGAGGTGGATCCAAAGTTCCCGCTGGCCTATGCCGACCTGGCCAACTTCTATCGCATCCAGGAGCAGTTGAAGACAGCCGAGCAGGTGCTGGAACAGGGCGTGGCGCAGAATCCCGACTCGGCGCCGCTGTACCTGCTGTGGGCCGAAGTGCTGGTGAATGATAACCGCCCGCAGGAGGCGGAGGCGCTGTTGCAGAGGGTGGAGAACGCCCAGGGCAACCTCGCGGAGGTCTCCGCCGGTGTGGGCGATTTCTACGCCGGGATGAAAAACCCGGCGCGCGCACTGGAAGCCTACCAGCGCGGCCTGAGTGCCAATCCAAAGAGCGCTGAGCTGCAGAACCGCGTGGTGGATGTTTACCTGAGCACCGGGCGCCTGGCGGAGGCGGAGGAGATGGTCAACCGCGTACTCAGGGAGAACGCCGGCAATGCCATCGGACATGTGCTGCATGGCGAGACCCTGCTGGCACAGGGCAAAGTTGACGATGCGGTGCAGGAGCTGGAGCGGCAGGCGACGGACACTCCCGACCTGGCGGTGGCGCAATTCGTGCTCGGCAATGCGCAGTGGCGCAAGGGGAACCTCGACCGCGCCCGCGCCGCCTACCAGGACGCGGTGAAGATGGCGCCCGACATGGTGGTAGCGTGGCGCGCCCTCACCGAATTGCTGCTTTCGCGCGGTGACATCCAACTGGCGCGCACCTACGCCCAGCGCTGCATCCAGCTTGAGCCGGGCGGCGCCGACGGACACAAGCTGATGGGGGCGGTGCTGTTCAGCTTCAAGGACTACATCCACGCCGAACAGGAGTTCCAAGTGGCGCAGCGGCTCGACCCGAACGATCCCTGGGCGCATGTCCGCATGGCGGACACGCTGGCCGCCGAGAAGAAGACCGCCGCCGCCGGCAAGGAGTACGAAGTGGCTGTCAACCTCCAGCCCGCCAATGCCGACGTGATGGGACACCTGGTGGACTTCATGCTCGAAGGCAGGCAGCAGGAGGCGGCGCTGGCCCGTCTGCGCCAGTTCGTGCTGTCCAATGTGAATGACGCGACAGCGCATGAGCTGATGGCGAGCACACTGAGCCGCTGCGGGATGTATCCTGCGGCTAGGGGCGAGGCTGACAAAGCCATCGAGTTGAACCCAAGGCTGCTGCCCGCCTATCTCACCGCCGGTTCGGCGCTGGAGAAGATGCAGCAACCGGACGATGCCATCGGCTACTACCAGAAGGCGCTCGCCGTCCAGCCGAACTACCCGCCGTTGCAGACGCTGATCGGCAACCTCTACCTCGACAAGGGCGACCTGGCGACCGCGCGCAAGTACTATGAGCAGGCGCTGGGGGTGGATCCGAACTTCGCCATCGCGAACTCGAACCTGGCGTGGATCTACGTCAAGCAGGGTGAGAACCTTGACGTCGCGCTGGGCATGGCACAGAAGGCCAAGTCGCAGATGCCGGAGTTAGATTCGATGACGGACGTCCTGGGCTGGGTGCATTACAAGAAGGGAAGTTACCAGAGTGCCAAGCCGCTGCTGCAGGAGTGCGTGCAGAAGGCGCCGCAGCGCGCCACCTACCACTACCATCTCGGGATGGTGTTGCTGGCGCTCGGAGAAAAGGTCAAGGGCAGGAACGAGTTAGAGCAGGCGTTGCGGCTGAAGCTGGGCGGCGACGATGCCGAGGATGCGCGCAGGGCACTGGCCTCCATGAACTGATGGACACTGGCCGTGTGCAACGGATTGTCACTTTTAGGACAGGAAGTAACGGAAATCCTCATGCCTTGGCCCGCTTCCCTTAGGGGGAAGTGTGCAAACACCTTAATTACAAGTTGAATTCGATTGATTTCTGGAGCCGGTATTGGCATCCTACATGCAAGCAACGGCTTACAGGTAGTCTTAAGGGACAGCCGCACAATTGCCTTGTTCGGAGATGGCCATGAAGAATAGGTTGATCATCCTAGTCCTGCTCGCGCTGGTGGTTCTGAGTGTTGGCGGCCAAGCTACGGCCCAGACGCAGATCACGATCGGCAATTCTACCAGCGGCACGATAACATTCTCGGGCGCTGGAACCACTACCGTCTCGTTTGTCGGTAACTGCGGCTACGCCAACTGCGTCTCCGGCTACGCCTATCTCGGCGCCAGCGCCGGGACCTACAACATGTGGATCACGGGCAACAACCCCACGCTGACCGCAACCGGCAATCCCAGTCTCTTCGCCGTGAACATGAATGGCGGCACGCTGCATTTCAGCTTCTCGCTGGGTTCCAGCAGCTTTGCCGGCACCATCACCTTGACGACGCTGAAGGACGGTTCGCTGGCGCCCCAGTTCCTGGGCTCGCTCAACGTGACCACGGCGACGGGCGTCTTCGCCGGGGTGTACTCGCCCGGGCAGACGGTGCCGTTCGATCTGACGATCTCCCTGCCCAACGGCAGTGCCTTCGTGGACCAGGTGAATTCTGGGCTGGCCTCGAGCACCAGCGGGAGCATTTCCAGCGGCGAGATCATCCCCGCGCCCGAGCCGGGCACCATCGCGCTGCTGGGCACGGGCCTGCTGGCGATAGGCGGTTTTCTGAAACGACGCTTGCGTTAGTTCTCCTCACGGGCACCTCCTTGAGTCAACACTGCGTGAGGGTATGGCAAAGCGCCATACCCTCTCTTTTTCTGTATGCGGCCACCAGTCAGCGACCAGGTCCGCGCCATGATCTAGGCGACTCCTTGAATCCTCAATAATCCAGCCTCTTCGAGCCCACTTCCACAGCTGAGAGTCCGCAGTCAGGCCGGATTGGTCGTCCCGCGCACACCAAGGTCTGTGTCTTAAAGTAACGTTACTTTGGGAATTTGTTAGTTACCTTTCGTAGGCCGATGATTGGTCTGTCGGAAGGTGCCAAAGATGTTACTTGCGGCCGTACTGATGGTCGGGATGGTGGGTGCGGGGCCTGAGCCGGCTCCGGCTCCGGCAGTAGTCCCGGCAATCGCAGACGTTGCCATCCACACCTCCGCCGCGGCGGTCGGTTCCGCTCCGATAACTTCCCCGATCACCGCCTCTGACCCGCAGGTCCTTCTCGGATTGATCAACGACGAGCGCGCCAAGGCGGGACTGCCGTCCTTGAAGTGGGACGAGCGCATGTCCCGGGCGGCGCTGGAGCACGCGCAGCTCATGTCGCAGGAAGGCCGACTGTCTCACCAGTTCGCGGGCGAGCCGGACCTGCTGGCGCGCCTGACGGCGCAGGACGTGAGGCTGGACCAGGGCGCCGAAAACGTGGTTTATGACTGGACGGTCCAGGGCGCGCACCTGGCCTTCATGGGTTCTCTCCATCACCGCGCGAACATGATGAATGCCGCCTATGACACGGCGGGAATCGCGGTGGTGGCATCCAACGGAGTCCTGTACGTGGTGGAAGACTTCGCTCACATGGTCTCCGACGTGAGTGACGAGGAAGCGGCAACGCAGATTGCCGGCCGCTTCGCCGAACTGCGGCAGAGCGCGGGCGGCACCGGCCTGGCGTTCTTCACCGACCAGCGTCTGCGGGCGCACGCGGCCTCCATGGCCGAGCGCGAGGCGCTGGACAGCTCAACCATCCTGCACTCGCCGGGCGTGCGCTTTGCGGCTTCTTACGCCACCGCCGACCCGTCGAGCATTCCCGCCCAGGTTTCCAGCCTAGCGGCGCAGCAGGGCGTCTCCTCCTACAGCGTGGCCGTGCACTTCGCCCGCACTCCAAAGTACCCCAGCGGGCTGTTCTGGGTCGCCGTGGCACTCTGCGATTCGAACACCGTAGCGTCGCGCTAGGCCGCATTTCCTCATCCTTTCTCCCTCCTATTGATCCGGTCAGCGGTTGAAGTGTGTGTGCAGGAGCAGTTTCCCGCGCAGACTCTGCCGGGCCGCGCGAACAGTACAATAGGTGGTCCCAATGTGGGGAACATTAGGAGGAATGTGATGAAGCTCTGGGGAAAGGTAATTCTAGTGGTGATCTTCGCCGTCGCTCTGCTGGCGGCGCAACAGGGGAACATGCAGGGGGGTGGGCAGGGACAGACGACTCCCAAGCCGCGGCTGAGCCCGCCGGGCGAGGCGACATACACCTTCGCCGACGGCAAGACCGTCTTCATTGCCTACAGCCGGCCACTGATGCGCGGACGCAAGATCATGGGCGACTTGGTGCCCTATGGCAAAATCTGGCGGACGGGTGCGAATGAAGCAACTTCGCTGAAGACCACGGCGGATCTTGATATCGGCGGACTGAGCGTCCCGGCAGGAAGCTACACGATCTATACGCTGCCAGGCGAGAATGCCTGGAAGCTCATCGTGAACAAGCAGACAGGCCAGTGGGGAACCGTCTACGACGAGAAGCAGGACCTGGGCAGGGTGGACATGAACGTGGGCAAGTTGGGCCCGGCAGTCGAGCAGTTCACCATCAAGTTTGAGAAGACCGGCGAAAAGTCCGCGAGTCTCATCTTGGAGTGGGAGAACACGCGGCTGGTGGTGGCGGTGCAGGAAAAATAGTCCGCTCCCAGGCGGAAAAGAACAGAGGCCGGATTGCTCCGGCCTCTCTCTATTGCCCGCGCCAATCTATTCGGCTGCGGAGTCTGCTTTTGGTTTCCAGCGCAGTACCGGCTTGCGTGCCGCCGCCGTCTCATCAAGGCGCGAGAGGCGGGTGTTGTGCGGCGCGCTGAGCACCAGCTCGGGCGTCTTCTCCGCCTCCTCGGCGATGGACTTCAGGGCGTCAATGAAGAGATCAAGCTCCTCCTTGGACTCGCTCTCCGTCGGCTCGATCATCATGGCGCCGTGCACCACCAGCGGGAAGCTGACGGTGTAGGGATGGAAGCCGTAATCAATCAGGCGCTTGGCGATGTCGCCGGTCTTGATGCCGTTGGCGAGTTGCTTCTTGTCACTGAAGACGACTTCGTGCATTGACGGCGTACTGTAGGGCAGGTCGAAGAAACCCGCGAGCTTCCGGCGGACGTAGTTGGCGTTGAGCACCGCGTCCTCGGTGGTCTGGCGCAGGCCGTCCGGCCCGTTGGCCATGATGTAGGCCAGGGCGCGGACGAGCATGCCGAAGTTGCCGAAGAAGGCGCGCACGCGTCCGATGGACTGCGGGCGGTCGTAATCGAGGCGCAGGGTACCGTCCGGCAGCTCTTTCACCAGGGGCTTGGGCAGGAAGGGTTCGAGCACCTTCTTGCAGGCTACGGGGCCTGAGCCGGGGCCTCCGCCGCCGTGCGGCGTGGAGAACGTCTTGTGCAGGTTGAGGTGCATGACGTCCACGCCGAAGTCGCCGGGGCGGGCCACGCCGACGAGCGCGTTCATGTTGGCGCCGTCCATGTAGAGCAGGCCGCCCTTGGCGTGCAGCACCTCGGCCACCTTGCCGATCTGCTGGTCGAAGACTCCAAGGGTGTTGGGATTGGTGAGCATGAGCCCGGCGACGTCCTCGTTCATCTGCGCGACGAGCGAGGGCATGTCAACCATGCCGGCCTCGTTTGACTTGAGATTCTCCACCTCGTAGCCGGCCATTGCGGCGGTGGCGGGGTTGGTGCCGTGGGCGGAATCCGGGATGAGGATCTTCTTGCGCGGATTGCCTCGGGCCTCGAGGCAGGCGCGCATCAGCAGGATGCCGGTGAGCTCGCCATGGGCGCCGGCGGCGGGCTGCAGGGTGATGGCGTCCATGCCGGTGATCTCGAGGAGCTGGTCGCTGAGCGTCTTGAGGACGCGCAGTGCGCCCTGCGTCAGCCGCTCCGGCTGGTAGGGGTGCACGCCCGCCAAGCCGTCGAGGCGCGAGACTACCTCGTTCACTCGAGGGTTGTACTTCATGGTGCAGGAGCCCAGCGGGTACATGCCGTGGTCAACGGCGTAGTTCCATGTCGAGAGGCGCGTGAAGTGGCGGATGATCTCGACCTCGCTGACCTCAGGCATGTGACCGAGATCGGGGCGCAGGGCGGTGCCGAGCTCTTTGGCAGCGTCCACCTCAGGAACGTCGAGGGGCTCAAGCCGGTAGGCCTTCTTGCCGGGCGACGACTTCTCGAAGATGAGGTCTTCGTTCTGGCTGACGTGGGTGGTGGCCTTGCGGATGTTCTCCTGCGCCATGGCTACTTCACCTCCTGCGCGGCAGCGTCAATCTGCCGTTTGCGGTTGAGCTCGGTGCAGCACCAGACGGCGGCGTTGCCCAGCTCGGGATAGAACTGCTTCAGCGCGAAGCCGCCGATGATCTTCTTCGGCGCCAGGCGCTTCGAGATTGCCGAAGGCTCATCAGCGGTCTGCACCACGAACTCGTTGAAGCGGGGCGCGCCGTCGAAGAGGATCTTCGCCTGCTTCGCGAACTGCTTGCGGGCGTAGGCCGCCTTCGCAAGATTCTGAAGAGCGAGCTCGCGCAGGCCCTCGCGGCCATAGACCGTGAGGTAGATGTTGGCCATGAGCGCAACCAGCGCCTGATTGGTGCAGATGTTCGACGTCGCTTTCTCTCGCCGGATGTGCTGCTCGCGGGTGGAGAGCGTGAGCACGTAGCCGCGCTTGCCGTTGCGGTCGGTGGTCTCGCCCACCAGGCGTCCGGGAATCTGCCGCACGAACTTCTCGCGGGTGGCGATGACGCCGACGTAGGGCCCGCCGTAGCTGAGCGGCACGCCGAAGGACTGGCCCTCGAGCGAGACGATGTCGGCCTCCGCCGGCGGCTTGACGATGCCGAGCGAAAGCGCCTCGGCAATCGCCACCACCAGGAGCGCACCCTTGCGATGCGCCAGATCGGCGACCGCGGCCACGTCCTCGATGGTGCCGAAGAAGTTGGGCGACTGCACGAGCACGCAGGCGGTCTCGGCGGTGATCTGGGCGTCGAGCGCCTTCATGTCCACGCGGCCGTTCTCGCCGTAACCAACCTCCGCAAGCTCCAGACCCTGATAGCGTGCGTAAGTCCGGATGACCTCGCGATACTCGGGGTGGACAGTGCGCGCCAGCACCGCACGGTGACGCCCAGTGACTCGCATGGCCATCATCACCGCCTCGGCGGCGCCGGTAGAGCCGTCGTACATGGAGGCGTTGGCGACCTCCATGCCGGTCAGCTCGCAGATCATCGTCTGGAACTCAAAAATGGACTGCAGAGTTCCCTGGGCAATCTCCGGCTGGTAGGGCGTGTAGGCGGTGAACCACTCGCCGCGGGAGATGAGGGAATCAATCGCAACCGGGCGGTAGTGGTTGTAGGCGCCGGCGCCCAGGAAGACGGCATTGTCCGTGCCGTTCTCGGCGGCGCGGGCGCGGAACCAGGAGACGATCTCGCTCTCCGCCATCTGCCGGGGAATCTTCAGCTCGTGCTTGAGCCGGAACTCCGCGGGGATGGGCGCGAAGAGGTCGTCCAGGGACTTGAGGCCGATCTCGCGCAGCATCTGCTGGCGCTCGGCGGGAGACTTTGGAAGATAACGCATAGTCGAGTCCGTAAGA
>Ga0209777_10000491_pt1 | contig 65332 bp, 81 predicted proteins | sample FrelakmetHBP12HB_FD_187147 | JGI IMG/M metagenome (GOLD analysis project Ga0209777, IMG submission 187147) | Freshwater lake sediment microbial communities from the University of Notre Dame, USA, for methane emissions studies -HBP12 HB (SPAdes)... | ecosystem: Environmental > Aquatic >...
TAATCCGACCCCCTTGTTCGGAAGATATTTGGGGTGGACTCGCAGGGCAGGATATGGGTCTCGGCACAAATCAACGGTTCCCCTTGCGCCCGATTGACAAAGGCGGGATTCCGTTATACCGCAATTGGTCTGACGGCAAGTACTACTCAATGGTTGCCGCCCACGTCAAGGACTATGCGGGCATCCTCATAGCGGCCCAGTTCGCAAATCTGGGAATTATGCGCATCCTGAAGGGCATTATCACCATCGGGAATGGCGTTATCGCTTGCGTCGCTGGTCACAATGTAATGTGTGATGCGGTTGCCACTTACGGAGACTTCGGTGAAGTGATTCCCCAGTACACCGCTGGCGTTCAAACGGAAGTCGCTGACGTTGCGTACACTGGTGGGAATAACCTTACTCTGACGCTTCCTGCTCCATTTTGGAAAATAAAGTCTATCGACCAAGCTTTATTCAAGGCAGAGGCAGCTCCTGAAGAACCAGTGACCGTTGTTGTAGACGCTGACGACACAGCTTCCCCAAGTGCAGGACACATTGCATTTATGCCATCACAAGGCAACTTGGTCGTGCGGTTCGGAACTTCCATTGCAGAAGGAGACGAACTCAAACTTTGGTTGACAATGTACGACGACCAAAAATACCCTTGGACTGTTGGGCAAGCCGTCAAGGCGGGAACCCCGCGAACATCTGCTTCGGTTGCGGGTTCTAACGTGGAGGTTGAACTCGGATGAGCCAGACATTTCAGAACCTATCCATCCTGCATCCCGACTATCTGTTGCCGATTGCGTTAAAGCAATTGCAGGGTGAATTTGTCGGAAAGTATTTCTTCCCGGATCGCCCAGTCACGAATTTTACATATAGGTGGCGATACTACGGAGTAGTGGGTGGTATGACCCCGGAGGTCGGTGAAAACGACAAAGGCCCCCTCAATCACACCCGGTACGAACAGCGTGTGGGTCGCGTACACATATACAAAGAACGAGACCTTATCTCTGACTACACGGATTACGTTGAGGCACGGAACATCGTTCGTGATTCTATCCAGAACCTTACCGAACGCTTTGCCCTTCGCCAAGAATATCTTCGAGTCAATGCCATCGTGAACGCCTGCTTTGCGAATACGTCTATCTACGCTGGCACCAAAGGTTACTTCTGGCAAGACAACAACGATGACGGGAGTAACTGGGAAGGCGGAAGTGGCCCTAGTGACCCTCTGAAGCAAATCATCGTCGCGTCGAAGCACATCAAGAAGTACGCGAAGGTTCAGACGGACACCATCATTGGGAGCCCCGACGTGATTCAGGCACTCAAGACGAATACTGGTCTCAAGCAGTGGGATCGGTCAGGCCCATTAGTGATGCGTCTCTACAAGGAGAACGAACTCATCGAGTCCGCAGTCCCCGGTTCAGCAGGGCGCATTGCTGGTCACGAAGTCTTCGAGGTGAATGCGAGCATCCTCTCCGACCAAAGCAACGTCGAGTCGAACCTTTCGCCTCTGCTCGACAAAGACGTCTACATCTTCAAACGCGGAGAAGCCCTCGGTGCATTGCACGTCTTGAAGGGTCTCTTCACCCGCACGAAGAAGAAGCTTATGCGGGATGCGACTGAATTGCAGGTTGGCGGGATTATGTACCCCGACGTTTTCCGCCCGCAGTTCATCTACGGCATTAAGAATGCCATCGCGTAAGGAGCTGAGACCAATATGGCATCCCTCGTATGCGAAATGTTCCGGTTCCCGGAGCAGGCGAAGGCAATGCAAACCGCAATCCAGACAGTCGATGACACCAAGTTTCTCGCACTTGTCATCTCTGCGCCGGATTCAAACGGCAAGCAGACTGCATTCTTCGTTCACAAAACGTAAGACCTTTTTTCCTTTCTTTCAATTACAATTACTGGTGAAATCTAATGGCGGAACGCTTAAACGCTTGCACAATTGGGTCAGATGGAAAGAAGACGTGGGTTCCTGTCAAGGCGACTGGGCCCGATGCGCACGGACTTTACAAACTTGTGGTTGATGCCGAAGTCACGGCGACAATTGGAGCAGTAAATATCGGAGAAGCAAAGCGAAACGGCGATTTGCTTGTGCCTCTTCTGGATAACGACCAAGGTTTATTGTATGTAGATGCTAACGGTCACTTGTGGATTGCCGGCTACAATTTAGCTGATGCTATAATGAATGCGGAAGACGTGGATATTACTTATGCTTATACGCTTGATAAACTAACAACTATTACATATTTCTCGCCAAAGTGGCGCACGTTGCTGGGTGAAACCGGATTGCTCGTTACCGAAGCACTTGCGTATGATGGGGATGGAAACCTCATCCACAGCGTTAGGGCGATATCTACATAGGAGAGATTCAAAATGTCGCTTAAAGATTTAATTGCATACGGCGCGGCAAAGAAGAAGGATGTTTCAGGTCTCGCCACTCCGACTGACGTTTCGGATGCACTTGCGGCGTATGGCGCAGCTTTGCCATCCGATGTAGCTGCCGCTTTGGTTGCCTATGGCGCAGCGAAACCCGCAGACGTGACCGCATCTGTATTAGATGGTCTCGCGTATGTCCCAGAAACTGCGAGTCCACACTGGTATATCAACTCCGCTGTCACCACTTCTGGAGATGGGAAGAGTCTTGCAACCCCATTCAAGACGATCCAAGAGGGCGTTGATGCGGCGGCAGATGGCGACGTTATAATGGTCGCTCCCGGAGCTTACAACCAAGCCGCTCACGCAGACGGACTTCGCGTTAATCACAGCGTAATCCTCATCGGGGTACAAAACCAGACTATGTTATACAACGATAACGTGGGTCAGGAGTCAATCATTCACGTCATTGGCGATACCGGAGACACGGACTTATCAGTTAAGATTGATGGTTTCCTTTGCATTGACACAAGTGGATCATCTACCATTAACTTGATTCAGCTTGACCGAGACGCGTATATGAGCGAAATCTGCAACTGTACCTTAATTCCGGGAATGGGTTGGGGAATACACATCTCCGTCAATCGCACAGATGCTCGCTTTCTTACCATTCACGATTGCACGTTTGCTGGATTTGCGATTGAGGCGATTTCTACTCCGGGTACGCTTACAGATGACATATTCCTGCTATTATTCATCAAGAGAAACGTATTCCTGCTTTGCGATCCTGCGATTAACATAAACGGGGACACCACGACTGGTCACAACATCTTTGGTTGCTACATTCAGGACAACGACTTCAATTTGGATATGGGAAGTAACGGGTTCATCGATCTGGGAGAATACACTGGCTTTAATACGATTGTGCAGAACAGGTTTGGCATAGCTGCCGCACTAATCACTGTCAAAGACGCGAGAGCAAATTCCAGCATTTTCTCAAATGTCCTCTTAGATAACGTCGGGACTTATGACGTACCATCCGTCTCGCCATACTGCGTTGCTCCAATTACTTGCCACGACGGCTACACCACCACTCCTTATACCTTTGGAGCTTTCAACGCAGTAATTGGTGCATATACATTCCCAACATCCCACATAAGGGTCAAAGGACTTACAGTTAATCCAGACGTGGTGGACTTAGACTGGGTGATTGAGATATACTGGGGGCCGACTGGGGAAGAATTGACGCTTTCCCGGTGGGAAGGAATACTCAGCGGTGCTATGTCACTCCCAGAACTCGGTTCTGACTTTTCAATCCCATCGGGGAATCCTGTGTGGGTTAAGGTGGCCTGCGATAATCAAGACAGCACTTCCCACCGAATCGACGTGAGGTTACTCTTCGAGGTGATGCAGTAAAATGGCAGAAAAGACCGCAGGACAGGTAGCACAGGGAAATTTCAAGATAGGTCTCAAGAAATACGTGGACAGTAACCCTCTTGAATTTTCGGAAGACGCAATTACCCAGATCAAAGAGAATATGCACGTAGAGGATTAGTATGGTACAAGAACCTGTCGTCTCGGTGAACAATAACGAAGGTATTGCTGATTGGAATTTCGCTGACCCGACAGGCTACACTTATGATCCGTCGAAAGTGGACATTTCCGGCGGAGAAATTAAGCTCATAAACAATCCCGGCGCGAGAGCAATAGTTACTATCTCTGTCGTAACTGACGGTCTCGCAGACGTTACAGTTCCTGCTGGAACTCACTTCACAACTAATCCACTCTCCCCACCTGTTATTTCCTTCACAACCGATGATGATCTTGTCATTTTGACGGGAGTTACTACTGGTGACGTTAGTGCCACTTGTACTGTGGTCGGCGTGGCAGGAAATATAGGAAGTCACTTGATAACTGAAATTTCTCCCACAATTACCCACGTCGTTTCATTTGATAACGCTACTGCGGCAACTGGAGGAGTTAATGCGACTGGTTATCCAATCGGATTTAACTACGTGATTTCTCCGCCTTTGAAGCCAAAGCGAGTGAAGAAATGGATCAGACTTACAACTATTCCCAGTGTCCCCGCAGGCTGCGGGATTCAAGTTGAAGTACAGTTTTCTTCAGATTCGGGCTCCAGATGGGGTTCCAACCCGCCTTTTACCGATGGAGAGTGGACTGCCTATTCAAAACCAGTGTTTGACTGGTTAGAGCCTATGGAAAGTGGCACAGAAGCAATTCGATTTAGGATCGCACTTATTTCTGATGGTAACGATACTCCGGTTGTAGACCCTGTGGAGATCACTTGGTATATTTATGCGTATGTCCCTACCCCAGCGTGTTACATTGCGCAGATAACTACAAAGCAAACGGTTTCCGATCTTTCCCTTAACACTGTCCTTCCGAACCAGATTTCAGATACGTCTCTGAAATATGCTGAGTATTGGGTGATCACGTCACTTCGCAATGAGGGTATAGACTGGACAGACCCGCTTATCCAAGATGACGACGTTATTAAAATGCAACTTGAAATTGCGGCGAGTTCTCGGTGTTTGTGTCTTACTGCTCGCTTCGGTCTCGGCACTGTCGTTTCAGGTGCGTTGCAGTCCATATCTGCTGAGGGAATTAGCAAGGCGTATGCTGGAAAAGCTGGTGGAAAAAACATCTCCAATTCTGCTGAAGATTTTTGCGAGCAATCAAGAGAATCAATCAATAACGTCATCCAAATGTTTCGAGCTGGCACCAAGACCGCCCAACAGATTATGCCCGGTTGGTCTCGGGATAACGAGATGCTTGACCAGTCGATGCACGAAACAGGATTTGACGTGCGTAGACGCTACTATCCAAATAACCCCCCTGCGAATTATAACCCAAATAGCAATTCAGGCGAAGGATAATGTCCACTACATTCAATCTCGGCAACCTGCAATTCCTTCTCCCGATGCGCCGCTTGAAGTGGATTAAACGCGGTCACGGGGGAGAAATGCAAGGAATGGAGTTCGTAAGGTACGCCGAGATCGATATGGGGTTTTTTGATCTCTTCTTTTACCGAACTCAACCTACTAGTGAGTACCAAGAAGCGACTGGTATTAGCAAACGGGCTTGGTACGTCATCAAAATTGACTGCTCTCGTTATCCTACGCTTCTGGATGTCGAGATTCAGGACATTTTCATTGACGAAGATGGGAGACGGTATTTCGTGAAGGACAAGAAAGACCAAAGCAGGGAATTTAACGTCTACACACTGCACTTGGAGGAGGAGTACTAAATGCCGTTCCCCGTCGAATTTAAGAAGACAATTGAAGACGACATCCTAACAAACTTGTCGATCATCCCTGTCAAGGTCAAGGCATTCGACCACGACGTTTCAATTGAATTGGAACCAATGTGGGTGCGTGAAAAGCAGTTAGAGGAAGACCTGTTGCTGAAGAACATATTCAGTCGCCCAGTTTGCGTGGTTTCCTATCCAATCGAAGATATTCCATCTCAAGTTGCCTTTAGTTCCTTATTCATACGAGACGATGCAATTAAACATTTAAATTTCTCCAAAAGCGACGAAGTAGTAGATTCCTATTCCACAGTCATCGGGTCTACGAAATTGTCGCAGGAAATAACAATTACCGAACCAACATTGTATAGCGTGTCTTTTCTTCCGTCGCTCCCGGCAGGCAGTACCTCTTGGTTGAGGGTTTCAGTCCTCTTGCCCGATGATACCGAGATTTTTTCCAAGGTCTTGTACAGCGAAGAAATTAACGTGGGTGGATGGCAAGAACTCGACGTAAATTACTACGTCGTTGCAGCTCAGACGGGGCCTGCCAATTTGACCATTGTATTTGAGGAGTTCAAGCAAGTCGGTTCTGACCCATCGGGGATCGGCATAGGTCTAAATGCGGATGGAGACGCTATCGTTCGGGCGTACATCTACACGGAAGCAACTGAGAATGGTTACGTGCGAGAAGCAATCCTTCAGCTTGACGTTTTCACGCGAGATAAAGAACGCGGGCAAGAACCTTACCCAGAAGTGACTTTATCTCGTAAAGAAATCGCTGACCAAATTTCTGAAGCATTCCGAAAGCACGTAATAGCGAATTGGCTTACTCTCCGAAGGGAAATCTCATATTTCTCTTTGGAACAAACCCCTCTCTTCCAAGAGTGGTTGGAGAACCTATATATTGCCGATGCGCAAATACAAGTTCACTTCAGGTACGAAGAACTAGTACCTACTGAATACGAAGTAATGAAAGGAGTTACTGTCAAAGACATCGTGAGGTTGTAGAAAAAATGGTAGACCTGAATCCGGTTAAGGTAATCCGCAGTAGTTCTGGACAAGTCGCGGCAGTGGCTGTTCAGTTCACGATGTTTGGCATTGTTGGCGCAGGTCACGGAGATCACGTAAATGAAGTTCGCGGGCCATTTACCAACCTTGCTGAAGTCTTAGCTGATTACCCAGACAACGACGCAAAGAGTGGACATACGGGAGTTTATCGCGCAGCGTATGACTATTTCCAGAATGGCGGATTGCAGTTATACATCTGCGAGTACGCTCTCGAAGCTGAAGCGACGAGCACACAAAACGGCGACGGAACGACAAAGGAATTTACAATCACTGCCGCCGCGCAACCAGAAGTCGGAACGCTAAAGGCGGAAGTTGATTCCACCGTGCTGACCGAGGGAGTAGACTACATCGTAGATTACTCGAATTACAAAGTTTGCTTCAAGACTGCTCCGTCTCACGCAACAGGGAACGTAGTGATAAAGTATAAGCTGACGACTACTGCACACGTTGAAGCTGCGCTCGCGTCTCTTGAATCCGTGACGGTCAACGTCGTATGCGCCGCATATCAATTCAATCCTGATATGCTTGCGAAGGTTAAAGATCATTGCATCTCTGCCACTTCTTCTGGGAAACCGAGAATTTGTTTCCTTAATGGTTTGTACTTAGATGTAACTGACATCTTGACGATGGCGACGGCAGAAGATAGCGAACGAGTCGCCATTTTCGCAAATCGTTGCGGGTACTACGACGATTCTCTCGGAGACCCATCACAGAGCTGGTTGGAATTTAAGGATTATGCCGTTGCTGAGGGTGGGGTTGCCTGCTCGAACTATCCTTGGGAATCGTTGCACTTTAAGGCAGTCAAGGGCATCAATTGGCACGGTCAATTTAGTTCAACCGACCTTAACACGTTGCTGTCGGCGTTTATCAATGTCGCATTCGACCCAGACTGGCTCATTGGCGCAGGGGTCGTCACGAATCAAGCGTGGGTTATTGATAGCACTCGCGCCTTCCAGTGGATTGACGAGATTCGGACTTACGACTACATCGACAATACTATCAAGTCCGTGTTAACCACGCCCGCCTTTATTGGACACTTGAAGATCAACCGGCCTCCCGATATGGGACTGCTCAAGACTTCCCTAAACACAATATCTAATGCTTTGTACCAAGTCGGGGCGGTCTACAATCCTGCTCTCCTGAAGGATCGCTTTGGAGTAGACCCAGTCGTTCTCCCAATATACGACGCACTCTTGGCAGAACAAGCAGGCACAGCAACTGATGTCCAGAAACGGTTAATCACCACTGCCGAGGACAGCAGACACGCAGATGCGTACTTCTCATACCGAGAAGGGGCGGCAATACACACCATAGATGTGTATCTCACGCCATTATAAGGAGGATTGAGAGAATATGTCGTCGCAGCTTAATGGAATAGACCAGAACATTCAGCTCATTGTCAGCATTAACCTCCCCGGAACATTCACTGGGAATATACCGTGCCGTGACTTCGAGTTCACGCTTAACGGCGAGAAAGTGGAAATTGACACGCTTTACGCCGCGAATGTCGGATGGCACTACCGCATTCCAAGGTTCAATTTCTCCCTCACGCTGTACCAAATGGGTGGACTCGAACCTGAGACCGTTCTCGAAATGTTTGCGAAAGGTCTTGAGTTCTCCATTCAGGTAATGAAATACAAGGGTAATGCAACTTGGGAGTTCACGAACCTAACGTGGAATCACGCAATCTTCACCTCGGTACGGGGCTCAGGAATGTCTCCAGACCAAATACCAATCATCTCCGTGACTGCTAAGGCACTCGAAATGGTCACAAAGGATGGGAAGGTCTACGGTCACCAGTTAGTCCCAGACTAAATCCTTTTTTCCTTTCTCTACTAACTGTCAATGGAGGTGAATGCTGTGGAAAAGAACGCCACGTCTGGTAATCCTCTCCCGCCTGAAATGGCAAAGGTGATGGGAGAATTACAAGAGAAAATTGCAGAATCAAATCGCAAGTTCCTAAATTACGATCCACTTAATATCATCAAGGTGAATACTCGCCTTCAGGACTTCAATTTAGAAGGTGAAGAAATAACCCTTGACGACGGCACAATCCTGCGAGTCCGTGATATTCTCGATTCTGAGCATATAGACGCTTTCATTCACGGGTGGCTCCCGTACTCTGAGACTGAAATCTTCAAGAGGATTTGGTTAGCGTTGAAGCGGGGAGACCTGAAAAGCGACATTGGTGCTATGACAGAGAAGGAAGAAGCTCTCGTCTATTTGGTCGAGCAAGACATCGAGCTGTGGATTGTCTACTATGCTCTCGCGGATTATAATGCGGAACTCGCCGCGATTCGACCAAAGGAAGACGCAATCGAAGTCTTGCGCCGACACCCGTTCATCGAAGAAATTAAGCAGAAAGTTCTCGCAATTACCGGCCACTCGCAAGAAGGACAAGAGGCGGTTGCGGGCTTTCGTACTATCGAAGATGTCAGCGTCAGCGGAGAGGAGACTTCTCGATGGAACCCTTACGACAAAACGGGGTAAGACCGCAGCTCAATTAATTTTCGAGCTGGAAGTGAAAAAGTACTCAGAAATTAAACCAATCGGCGGCGACGTGAATGCCTTCAGTAGCAGACCTGTTCGTAACGATTAAATTAAAGACAGGCAAAGTCACGACAATGCTCACTAATATGGCAAAGGGCGTGGCGAGACTAGCGAACGCTTTCCAAGCCGTCGATGCTGATTTTCGCAAGTTCGACCAAAACATTACTGCCGTTAAAGTAAATGTCGTCGGTCTCGATCAAGCTATCCAATCCTTTCAGGGGAGACTCGTAAATATCACCATTTCTACCAATATTTCGGCAGTGATGGCGGAATTTCACGCATTCGACCAGACAATTAACAAGGTTTGGGTAGATTTACTTTCCATTGACCACGAAATCAACCGACTGAACAACAAGACGCTAGTTATCAAACCGGAAGTCGATATTAAGTACTTCCTTTTCGAGCTTGCGAAACTCTCCTTTATGATGGCGGGATTTCAAGCATTTAATCCCTTCCAGAATATGATGTTGAGAGTAACGAGCATTATAATTGCTAATCCAGCGAGACAGCACATTAATGATTATCTTGGAAGGCAAGAACACGCCTTACACATCAATAAGATTGTCATATCTAACCCTGCAAGGGCTAACGTGAATTACTTCCTCCAACAGCAAGGACACGTATTGAAAATAAGTAGCGTAGACCTTTCTGGTTTAGTAGTTCCTCCAATTGAGATGACTCTCTCATTAGGGAATGCAATGCGGCAAATAGTGTTTTTCAGGGGTTTTGTAGTTTCGCAATTGAGAAACATTCCATTTACCGTCGCTCCTGTCCCTTCGGAATGGATAAATAACCCATTAGGCACAGTCATCCCAATTCCACCGGGGATGGGAATGCCAACTCAGCAGGGTGGAGAACCAAGACCCGAGGGCGGCGTTGCCACGACTGCACCAGTTATGCCCGGTGCGGCAGCCGCGAGACCGGGTCTTATTTCAATCACGAATAATTTCGATTTCCGCGACGCAACGGTTACGGATGACGGCATCATTGAACGAATACGGCAAGCCATTACTCAGCAAATGGATTCCATTGCGGAATCAATGCGTAATCGCTTGAGCAGGTTAGGAGGGACTTAGAATGTCGAATATAGGTGGAAAAGTAACTAATATCATAGGCGGGACTAACTTTGGCGATAATTACCAGACTGCCGGAGTTGGCAGTGGTTGGACAGGCCCTATCTGGTACGGAATTATCCCTTTCTGGATTCCGACAAAGGTCTTGGAGACTTTTGGCACTACAATCACCAAAGACAAGCGCAATGCCGACAAGTCAATTGCTAACATCACAGAAGGAGAAACACAATTAACTCTCGTCGGTTACCTGAAAGGCCCATTTAAACGCTTTTGGAAGGAATTACTCGTATTAATTCGCCAGCTCCAACTGAAGTTCTCGCTCGCTTATCGCAGGTACGTTTTAGGAATCAGTCAATGGACAGGGATCATTAGCAAGTGGTGGGTTATGCGTTTTCCTTTCCTGTCCCCAATGGCGACGGAACCGAATATGTACATCAAGTCTTTGATGTTCACGCACGGCGCAGAGCAATTAGATTCATACGAGTTCATCCTTTACTTGGAGAAAATTAATGCGTCGGTGGTTCCGACTGATACTGCGCTCAAGGGAAATAAAATTGCGAATATATCAATGGCACTCTCGGTCATAAATACTATTGCGTCAACTGGTGTAGCTACTTACTTCCAGTCTATGGCTACAATGCGCCAAAACACTTGGGACAATGTAAAGACAACGACTAGTGGTGCCAATCTCATCGAAATTGACAGTAATAAAATTACACCGGGAGTTACTGCGGATGCGAAATTGACTGGGAACAGCTACTACCCCGGTTTCGACACGTCTCGCACTTGGTACAAGGTATTCAATACGAACAATCAGACTAATTCGTCAATGTTCCACTTCGCTGATATTACGAAGATATACCGTCTTTCGTGCCAAGTCGTCAGTTCGACGGGAGCTGCGACCCCAAGCGGAGCGCACTTCGTCTTGAATGCTCAATTGGAAGTTGCTTCTTCAGATAACCCAGATACGTGGTCATTACAGTGGTCTGGGCGTGTCGCAGGTAACGTGACATATAGTTATTCAAATTTACGCTTTGGTTTTGACATTGTGAACATTCACGAGTCTTGGGATGGAAAGCAATGGATTTGCGACCAGCAAACTGTGGAGGCGATAGCGAGTGTCAAGTGATTCTCGATTCGTCTTCAGCATTACTCAAGCAGGACTTAAGCTCGTTTCTGGGGTAAATGCGGACTTCACAATCTTCGAGACGATTACCAGCGTTCCACCAGTCTTCGAGTTCAAGGTATTGAATGCCGCACCTGATCTTTCATTTAAAACAGTGAATACTGAAGTTTATTCAATAAATTACATCCCTCCCGGCGTAATTACAGTCGAGAAAAATATAATGAATGCGTACATCAACAGTGCGGAATACGACGCTGGCCCACCCGACACCACTCTCACGTTTTACTTTGAGAGAGCTGAGTACAGGGCATTGAAGACGACACACATTACTAAGTCGTGGGAAGGAGAAAGCGTTACACTCTCAAGCGTCTTGGATGAAATCTGCGGAGAGGCAGGTCTCAATGCAACAGTGCTCGTAAAAGAGGATTCAATAATAAAGAATTTACAGTTTGACGATTTTACCGCCATTCAGTGCATTGATTACCTTGCGGACAGGTACGGGTTGATCTACTTTTACCAATTGAACAGAATCGTAATTTACGACGATCTCGAATCACTTTTCGCTGGCGGGTACACCTTATTAACCGACGACATATTAAACACGAAAGACTACAAGCAATTCAATGCCAACAATGGAATTATTGAAAATGCAAAGTGGGTACGCATTCTCTTCAATCCGACGTATAAACCGGGGACACTTATCACTTCAAAGACTGACGCGGTTAGTGGAGTGTTTCGGTTACACACGATCATTCATAGAATTATAGGCAAGCTATTTTACACCGACTTGTTGCTCATCCCAACGAACGCGAATATTGAGACGCTTAAATTCATTAACACGTCAATAATGAATGACGTTTTCTACAAACTGACAAACGATTTACGCAGGGAAATTAAAAAGGAAATGGAATTGAAGGTGGGCAAGGTCGTCAATTACCGTTCTCAAGATCACCTTGTAGACTTGGCAATTGTAGACGCAAGTCCCTTTCCTTCTGTCGAAGGAGAACCTCCAGAAGATGCGACACCCGTTACCAAGAAGCAAATTCTGACGCAGATTGCCGGAGACGGTTACGGTCTTATTTGCCCGAGTTATCCCAATGAACGTGTTCTCATTGCGAGATTGAACGATCACGATTATGTCGTTCTCGGCAAAGTATTTGATGCAAGTATGTCGAAACCTAATCATTCTCAGGGAGAATATGTCTTGTGGCTTCCAGAAGGAAGCAAACTGATAGAACTCGCAACTAATGTGGACATCGAGGCAACCGAAACTGAAATACTCGACGGCACCGAAATAAAGCTAGGAAAGAATGCGGCCCTCGGAGTTGCGAGACTTAATGACCCGATAACAATTGATACCGCTTTTACAGCTTGGGCGACAGGTATGGGTTGGGTTGGCGGCCCAATTACAGGAAAAATAACAGGAGCATCTTCAAAAGTGAAAAGTGAATAATATGGTTTATACATTCAAATTAACCGATGGTGCATTAACATTCACCAATGGAAAGATTGATATGGTCGGGAAACCAGATGCTTTCGACTTTGAGGAGTTAATGCAAAGATTAACCATACGCTTCCAGACGATGATTCTTTCCGACGTTTGGAGACCTTTCGAGGGATTCGACTTCAAGGGAATCAGCGAAAATAAATTCAAGTACGAGCAAACTGGTGTCACAGTAGACGAGTTGCTCAGGCAAAATGCGACAAATACCATATTTCAAGACCCTGACGTTACGTCTGTGGATTCAGTAGAAACGGAAGAGCTTGACAACAGGGAATGGTCTATTAAAATTCAATTCCACAATAATAGTAACGCATTAGACGTTACGATGTTCTACACAAGTACTAAGGTGTCGATATGAGCTACGGCATATTACCCACAGGATTTAACAAAAAGACGATCTCCGAAATCGAAACCAGCATTCTCAACAGGTTGCGAGAATTCTTCGGAAACGACATTGACCTCACTGGTATGAACCCAGTCGTCAAGTTCTCTGAATCCATTTCTGAAGAGATTGCGAACGTGTGGGAAATGCTCGAAGCGACATATAATGCTATTTTCCCAGTCGGTGCAACCGGAATCTTAGCAGATTTACACGCGAATATGCGTGGTGGTAGCAGGAAGCCTGCGATAACAGCAAATGGAGAAGTCACGTTTGTCAAGGCATCTTCTGAAACTGTTGTCATTCCTTCTGGGACAATAGTAGACAACGGACTTTCAGGTGCGAGTCTCGTTCAATATACTGTCGATGATTCAGTCTCGATGCTTTCAACTGCCATACTTAGTCGGGGAAGCGCAGGTCTTACTGATTACTTCGTTGGTCAATCAAGTACTGAGAGAATCTTTGACGCAAAATCAATTGTTTGGATTTCCGATTCTCCAAATGGTTCTCCTGCATACGTGTCCGGCACTGATTATGTAGCGTATGTCTCTGGAGACGACGCAATTACGTGGATTACTGGTCACGGGCCGACTGCTGGTTCATATTATTATGTTAAAATTCTCGGTTACTCCGAGAAAATTGCCGTTACGTGTACTGTTGCTGGAGTAATTGGAAATGTCTTGGAGAATGAATTGAATCACCTTCCCACGCCGATCACTGGGATTTCAAGCGTTTTTAATACAGATGCTATTACGAATGGCACAGATATCGAGTCGGACATAGCATTAGACACTCGAACGATGCTCGCACCTTGGCCTCAAGTAAATTGGGAAGATATTCAAGCATTTGTCGTGAATTTAGAGTTAGTCCGTGCGGCAAAAGTCATTGAGCATTTAGGGTGGTTCGAGACGGTTGTTGCGACGTGGAATACTCCCACTTCCAAGTCCGATTATGATTCTATCGTAAATAGCATCGTCGGGTACAAGATGGCAGGACAAGCACCTTGTCATCTTCTAAGTCTGACAAAGGGTACAACTGGCGGTAAGGATTACTTCCCCACAGATACGGTCTACACGAACATTCACGCAATTGGCGCGATCTCCGACCACCAAGACTTGTCAAATCCATACGTCGAACTTGCTGACTACTTAGCATATAACGAGGGAACAGATTTCATCGACTGGTCTCCTGCTGGGAATGAACCGACAACAGGACACGCATATTTCGTTCAGCTCTTCCCTGCCATCACCCTCGCGTATGAGACGAAGATTTGGATACGAGGAAAGATAACTCTGAAAAGTGGGTCGAATCTCGCAACAATTAATAACAATGTACTCGACGCAGAATCAGTGTACTTCAATTCCCTTGGAGTAAATGAAAACGTCTTGCGAGAAAAAGTAGCTTCGATTATTGTCGGTTCCACAGGGGTAGCATCTCTCGAAAATTTCAGGTTTAGAGTTACATTGAGAGTTTTTCGCAGTACATCAGGAGAAATTGACTGGTTGCCATTCGTATTCGTAAATGAGGCAGAAGCTTTTACTATGATGCTTGAATCTGCCCACGATCCCGACTTTCACGGAATGAACTCGAATGAGGATGGAAGTGGCACTGCGTATGCACCGACTGCTCCTCCAGCGTATGACGGAGGAGGTTCGTGGCTTCCCGGTCACGTCGGGATAGACTGGACAGGGGCATCTAGTTACCCGCCAGCAGGAAGCTACTATTACGTCGTCGGCGGGATTATCGACAACGATATATATATCGGCACTTACGAAATCGCAAAGTTGGAAGGGGTCGATCTCACATAACAGTCAAAGACGTTGTATCTGGGCGCAGGATTAGCGACTATGCGTACCCAGACAAGAAAATACGTGACGCAGGCCGAGTCGCCATCGAAAAACGCCTTCTCTTCAGCGACTACATCTATGTCCCGCAATTCCACCCAGAAGAACAAGACGCTATTGCGTCAATTCCTCAAGGTGTCGTCTTGGACACAATTACCCAGAATAAGCAATACGCGATAAACATATTACAACCAATGCGAGATCAGCACGATAATCCATTCGTTGCTCAATTCAAAATACCTGCGTGGTGTCCACCAAACATCTCCATCGGAATGAAGAATGGTAAGAAAGTGTCGTACATTGGAGACCCATTAAATCTTGATGTTATCCCTCTCATTTGGCGAGACATAGACGAGGACTTGAGACTTGAGTGGGCGAAGGAGACTTTAGGGCAGTCTCCGAGTAGCTTTTCGTTTGATTACATTCTCCGCCCTGAAATGCAAAGGATTATGGAAGAATCGAATGGAGAACGCTACTTGGAACAATATTCTACGGTTGGTAGTCACACTGGGCCGACCAGATGGGGCCCTCTTTGCGTGAAAGAAATCGCACCTGATTATTTTGCCCCTCTGCCGCCTAATTCTTATGGTTTCATTAAGTGGATTGATCTGACAATTATAGCCGAGCAGACTTGCGATCCTTTAGTCAATGTAAGTGGATTCGTCACTTCGACGCAAAACTGGGATGGAACTTACTCAGGCGACCCTGTCTGTGGAATTGTGCTGATAAATGGCAATATTTTCTTTTATCAAGATGTTGGTGGAGTACTTGATGGCACTCATCCTTGGAGCGACGTTCTTCCCTATTCTGTCGGGACTTACAACGTGGGAGAACGAATCTTATTCGTTGAAATCATAGATACAACTATTGGGCAAAGTCAAATTTGGAAGAATGGTCAAGTACTCGACGGCGGGACTTACCACCCATTTATGGCACATTCTTTGGTTCCAAATTGCATTGCATTCGAGACAGTTGGTACTCCAACAATTTCCAAGGTATATTCAACCGGAGTAGCGAAATTTTCCGTGACTGCTACTTTCTGGGAAGACTTCATTGGTTACCAGTGGCGTTACTGTGGAATCGAAGGAAGTATTGCCAAAATTCTCGCGCCTTTTGCTCTCGAAATGGACTATGCCAAGACCCAAGTGAACTTACTCCACCAAGCAATCTTCGTTGAGAATTTCATAAAAGACCTCCTCGACACGCAACTTTACACGGCGAGTCCAAATCTTTCGGGAATTTCCCTTCTCGGAGAAGAGGACAAGCACATACTCATCGAAATCCTGAACCAGTGCATTCATCCCACTGCCGAGAAAGTAATTGAAATTGTGAAAATGTTCGCAGGGAGTACTCCATCGTCGTTAATTTACGAGAATGACATTAAACCTAATTTATGGTCTGTCAGATTCCCGAAACCTCTTGCTTCGGATGCTATTTGGCAATTTGCGCAAACTGCGAATTACTCGTGGCTGCTAAATAAAATGAAGGCGATTTCGACAAACGTGTTTCTTGAGTGGTATTACAATTTAATCGAACCTGAGACGTGGTCTCCTAGCAGTCTTACACGGATGGTATTCAATCCGATTGGAAAGTTCAGAATTTACAGGTGGAGTGCGTTCTGGGACAGTCAATTAGATCACTGGGATGACGGAGCGTGGGATGCCCCGAAAGACTGGGTGACTATACATACATTTGTACCTCCAGAACCTCCCGAAATTATATCCGATATATTAGACAACGGCGATAATTGCGGTTATTGGATGGATATGTGGCCCGGGTGGTGTCTAACTTCTCCAGAAGGGTCACACGCGTACATTAAATTCTCAGAATCTTCGCCGGATGGAGATATCTACAAACTGTATCTCTACTTTATGATCCCGGTGCCGGGAGTTTCGACTTTGGACATTTACGTGACAGATTCTATTGGAGGTCTCTTGGGAGATAAAATTGGCACTATCACCACGTCAGGGTCATACGGGTGGGGATATGTGACGCTTTCTGAGTACTCGCAATTCATAGCAGTCGAATATGTTAGTGGAGTTATTGCGGCCATTCTTGGCGGGACATCGGTTGGTTGTGACCCAGATTACTTGCCATACATTGAAGAGAGTTACTCGTAACACATATAACGAAGAAAGGAGAAGAAAATAATATGGAAAATCCGAAATCAGAATTTGCGAACTTCCGAGGTTGGTTCAACCTCATCGAAGTAGACACTAATCTTTACAAGACTTTGGGTAAAATGATTCACCAGACTGGGAGACCAATCCGTGTCGTTGATGAAATTGTGCGCCAAGTGACTGGGAAGAAGCTCATTCTCGCCACGAGGGGCCCATTCCACAATTTGATGGTTGAGACCGGAAGAGAACTCCACGCGCACCTAATGATTAACGATTTAGCAATATACGACGGTCACGTAGTGCCTGCTTACATTCACTGTGGAAGCGGAACGACCGCGCCGACCATAGACGATTGGAAGTTAGAAACTCCTTGGGGTTCTGGCGGGAAATACGCAATCGCAACCGCAGAAATCTTAGACGGTTCCCATTGCAGATGGGAAGCAACTATGCCTTCTGGCGATTCAGGCACTTTGGGAGAAGCTGGTCTATTTCTCCAAAATTCCGCACCGACGGCGAATCCCCAAGATGACCCCACCCAGAGACCATATTCTATGTTACACCGGGCATTATTCACCCCACCAGTTGTAAAGTCTGCCGGATTCACGGAAGTATTACAATATGAGGCGATCTTTTAATGGCAGGAGAAGACTATTTCGTTCTCAGGGAAATCAACCCAGAAACGGGAAATATAAATGCGTTATCGTCTCAGCAAGTCAGGGAAAACATTGACAAAGTACTTTCAAATAGGCAGTTCATAGTTGACATAATACGTGGCCCAGTTGCCGGAGCAAGCGACATCATTTGCCCAGATACGAATCTCGCGGATGTTACTGTGAATTGGGTTTCTAACAATTACGATGGTAGTTCACCTTATACTGAGACAACCGATTATCTCGTTGCTCTCGATGGTTCTGACGTTGTGATTGACTGGTCTCCCGGTGGTATCGAACCGAACGTCGGTTCTAGGTACTGGGTTGCGCTAACATATACCCCAACATATTCAGCTTCTGGAACCGCCCTTCCGAATGAAACGACCGTACACCTCAACGTGACTGAAGGATTCAATCCTGAAACGAAGGTACGGAGAGAACTTTCAGATGTTGCCGGAACTCCAGACAAAGCAAGTATAGCTCTCACTTACTTGGAATTTTGCCCAAATAATGTAGGCGTAGGCAATGATGACCGATGTATGCACGTTGCGGTTGAGAATGACCTTATTGGTGGTTTGACCACAGAATTAATCCCGATATGCTTGAGCAACAGAATCTACGGAGATACAGGAACTGGGACTGCTTCAAATTACTGTAAATACATATTCTCTTCAGTAAATGGTCAGCTTTCATCTGGGTTGCAGTACCGTGACGATATGGTTAGCAATTTTGGAGGTTCTGGTTTAAAGTTAATGATTGATGCATCTTACCTTTATCTCAGCACTCCAAATAACCACACCACGCACTATGACGTAACTGTTGCTTCCACTGGTCGCCTAGGTTACTTCATTTTCCTACCGGGGATGTTTGCCTATGCGAATATTCATTTCACAGGTGTTACTGCCGGAAAAATCCGCGTTAGCAACGGGAAAAGTTTCTTCTCCATCGGAACCGCGACAACGAACCAGATTATTACCAACAAGGATTTCATTTGCCAGAACTGCATATATGTCGAGTACTGGAATGATACTGGTTCGCCAGAGACGATTACGGCAGTAAGTTTCACTATCTCGTTCTTCCCAAATGTTCAGCTGCCTGTCATCATTAATGGAGATAACACTCTCAAGTTCCACATTACAAATACAAATGCTGGGGCATCCCCGAGTGCTGATTTATCTTTCGACTGCGCTCTAAAAGCTGAGGTTACATCTCTTAGGGTTGGGATATCTGACTTCATTATAAAACAATATGAAATTAATATGGCGAACACGCCGTTCGCTGTCGTCAATCCGCCTACCCCAGAGACATATTTCGGAGGAAGAGAAGTTCTTGCTGGATTACCTTGGGCAGAAGTAAATGCAACGAGAATCAATGCTGGTCTTAGCATCGAACTAGGAGGAGAACCAGTGATTGCTCTCCCCATTGGGACAATTCTGATGTACGATGGTGCAGGAATCGTATATACTGACGCTCGGACTGAAGACATCGGTTCACATTCTGGAGACGCTATTGTTCTCACAGGTTGGAAGGTGTGTAATGGACACGCTGGCACTCCCGACCTACGCGAGCGGTTCATTGAAGGTTGCTCAAATACTGAACCAGAAGGAACCGAAGGTGGCAGTAATTCAATCGTAATTGCACACACACACACTGCTACAACCGGAGCCCCGTCAGTCAATACGTCAGGCACTCCAAGTACAAACACTTCAGATGGCCCAAGTACGAATACATCGGGTAACACAGGCGGAAGTACCGACACGGTTGGAAATCACACGCATCCTGCTGTTCCCGGTGCAAATAACTATATGTACGATAATGGGTCTCAAGGCACTGGACTTGGAACTTATGGAAACGTGACTTACTTCCCAGAGACTGGGTACGGCGGTTCTCACTCACACAACGTCAATAGTCACTCTCACGATTTAGCAAGCCACACACACACTATGGCGAGTCACACGCACAGTCTCGCTTCCCATACACACTCCCTAACCACAGCTTCATCTGGTAGTGGTTCTGATTCACGCCCCGCGTACTATGCGCTTTTGTTCATTCGGAGATGCTCGTAAAATGCTGAAACTATACACGGAGAACGAAGACCTCGCCAGCAGAATGCGAGAAAAGTTCAATATGGAAGTGGAAATTGCCGATGGCGAAAACCGTCTCGTAAATATCCTTCCTGACGGCGAAGAAAAAACACTCTTGACTACTGAAGAATCACTAGAAAGATTCGCGCAATATGGGTACAATCGCATCATCAAACTCTGCCCGTACCACGATTCCGATGAATGTATTGGCGAGAAATGCCAACTCTATGTAATACAAGGCATTACAGGAGATTGCGCCCACGTTTGGAATGCGGTTCTTTCATTCGAGAAGAGGTGAAAAAATGAACAGAAAATACGGATTGAAAAACCTAATCGGGGTCGCTAGCTCGTACTTTGTCGTCTACCTGAACGACAAGGTTGCTGGTTCATCAATTCCGACGATTTGGAAAATGCTTGTTGTTGCCATCGTTGCGATCATTGTCGCAATGTGGGGTGGGCAAACCATCCCTGTGACTACGGTGCAAGAAATACTCGCCAGCACACGTTCTGACGACGAGAAACTTGCGGAGTTCGAGTCTCTCACTAAATATTCGAGTATTGCCTTCTTCAAGGCACTTCTCGAAGGGAAGAAGATTGAGTTCAAGAAAGTCGTAGACTTAAAGACGATGATAGGCGTAATCGGCTCAATCTTCCTAGTCGCAATCAATGACGCGATTGCCGCATATAACATCGACTCGACAGTGAAAGGGTTCATTGTCGCGGGCATCGGGGTTGTGTTCTCCCTTTGGGGCATCCAAACCATATCGATATTGTCCCTCACGACGATTCTCTCATCCAACAAGTCTACTGCGGAGAAACTCATTGACATCCGTCTCCTTTCGAGCTACTCCGTCGAAGGGTGGAACATCGTGAACAGCAAGCAAGACCCGAAAAAAGAAACTGAAACTCCGCAACAAGAACCTGCTCAGGAAACTCCTGAAACTGAACAACCGGAAGAAGAAAGTCCGATTCAACAAGGTCTCGCCAAGTTACTTAACAAATTTGGAAAAACCCCTCAGGCTCAATAAGATTGTTGAGCCCCAATAACTTTTTATTATGTGTTTCACTAGTGTTACGCAGTAACACAAATCAAAAGAAGGTGAGAAATTATGGATAAAAACGAGGTAGTTGGCATTTTCCTCACCCGGTTAATGAAGGAAGCCACTCTTGGCATATTTGCTTCCCAAGGTTACTTCCCGAAGGAACTGATTGAGGGACTGCTCGAAGCTATTAGCAAAATGAACTTCCATTACATCGAGACTGAAAACATCGATGTTATGGCGGGAATGCCTGAAGAACTCAAGGAAAGGTGCCTGAATTGTGACAAGGACTGCGAAATTAAAGACCTTCTCCTGACTCGAATCGACGCAAAGAAACTCAAACCGGAAAAGAAGACCAATTTGGACTTCTTCTGGGATAATGAGGAGGAATAAAGATGTCCACTATTAGAGTTTGTAATACCTGCGGGATGGAAGAGAAGCGAAAGAAAGTTCAATACTGCGCCCACTGCGGCGGTTCTAGCTTCGCTTCCGTTCTTTCCAAGCAGAAGAAAGAGCCAGTCGAAGACACGAGTCCGATTGTCATTGACGATGATTTTATTGACGACGACAGCGACCCAATCGAATACCGAGACACTCCAAAGTGGTACATCCTTCTCCTTCTCGTTCCCGGCATTATCACCATAATCTTTGCTTTGATGGGAGGTGCCTAACATTACCGATAATGTAGTGCGATCCTTCCGGTTCAAAAACCTGAAACAGAAGAAGGACTTTGAAACAAAACTGGGCGAGATCGACCCAAAGGCGAACTTCAATTCGTTCGTTAAGGATGTTATCGACGCAGTAATTGCGGGAAAGACCATCTTCAATAACCACTCGGAAGTCAAAGGTTCCAAAATCTCAACAATGATAACCGAAGAACACGAACTGATAAAGAAGCTTATCGCCCTGATGTGGAAGGCGAAAGTAGATTCAGACAAATACGGAATTGAAATTGAAGAATCAGAAGTCAATGAATACATCAAAGAATTGAAGGCGGAGGGAGCTATCTAATGAAATTTGGCGAAGAAGGAACCCCTGCAAAGAAAGCTGTAAAGAAGGCATCAAGACCTGCGAAGAATTACGAAAAGGAAATTTCGTACCTCGCCGCAAAACTTTCCGATATGGAAAGCAACCTTGAGCTACTCCGACAAGAGTTTAACGGCAATCATTCGCAAGTTATTCCTGCGAAGCTCATTGGCGAGATTGAAGTCTTGGTTAACAAGGTCGAGACTTCCCTTGGCAAAGCAAAAGACGGTAATGGTTCCGTTGCGAAAGCGTGGCGAGCTGTAAAGGCTTGGATTGACACTTTCTAACCCCCTTTTTCTAAGATGATTAAAATGATGACTTATCTTGTTGATTGCGTCACCTGCTTGAAAGTGGGAAAGTCAAGAAGGTTAGATTTAAGACTTGCTATGATAAAGTTTCTTACGAAGAATGAAGTCACACTTCTAATTTATGTTAATGGTGATTACGAAAAACAAGTTTTGGATTACCTAAAACCTTTCGCAATAAATGGGAGAGAATGGTTACGTCGTGATTGCATTGACAAAGCACTGGAATACTTCAAACGCCTCAAAGAAAATCCATTGATTTTTGATTGATCTAGCTCCGTGGTCATCTTCTGCTATCTTCTGGTCTATAACCCCCGCCTGAAAACTTGGGCAAGTAAAAACGGTTTTTGCCTTAAATAAAACCCCATCTAAAAGTGAATGAAATTGAGGAAAATTGAGGGGCAGTCACCAAGTGACCGAATTCTATTGATTTTTGACCCACCAAAATCGGCATCTCCGACACTGCCGCATATTATCGCCCAGACTTGAGATATGAGCATATCCGCATTGAGGGCATCTTTCAACCGAACTCAATATATTGATAGTCGCTTTTGTTTTCCTTGGCAAGTGTGACGAAATCCCCCCAAATTTTATCCAGACCTCGTGCGAACGGCGTATCGGTCTCCGATTGCCGAGACTTGGTAAAGACAATGCACTGCGGTCTAAGGTTGTCCAATCGCAATTGTTCTATCTTCCTGAGAAGGCGGAAACACAATACGCCTTCAACGACGTACTTCTCCACGCCATCAATTGCGGCAATTAGCGAGATTAATGCGTCTTCGTAATTTCCTTCAGTCCAGAAGTCATCCGAATAGACGAATTTATAATCTAAAAAAAAGTCTCCGGTTGTTTCAAGTTCTTCAACCAGAGTGGTCTTGCCACTTCTAGGGAATCCCAGAACTACGATTTTTGCGTACTGGGCGAGGTTTTGCATTAGATTTTCCAATGATTGTCGCGTTCCTCAGAGTTCTCATATCTAAGGGAATATCCTTTAGATCGACAACATCGAACTCCTTAATTGTTTCAGGAGTTAAGTTTTCTAACTTCTCGGCAATTTCGAGCAATGCCGGAAGTCCGTTCGTTATGAGATAACGTATTACCTCACTTCGAGACGGAAAAAGTCGATATTTCGTGACAAGCAATTCAAGGAAATTAATCACGTCTGTTTGTAAATAGACTGTGATTATCTTCTTCGGTGGTTCCCTTGTCTCACTTGTAGACTGGATGGTCTCTGCCGCATTCGCCATTACAGTAGCCTCTTTGTTTCATAAATTGGCATCCGCCCTTGAAATAGGCATTCTTTTGCTTTCCGACGAATATTCGCTTGATCATATCCTCTGCTTGGATACAGTGCGTGTAGTACCCATAATCAAGCGTCTCCTGCAAGACGTGGTCAATCTCCCCAGCAGTGTACCCATAATCGCGCAATGCGACAATGTACCAAAATCTCTCTTGGTAGTCAAGATAAGGGTTTTTTGCCATTTCTCGCAAGCAGGGAGGCACAGCGTAGATGTCGAACCACTGTTCTATTTCGCAATCGGTCATTGGGACTTCTACGTTGCTACTCTTGAATTTGTCGAACTCAGGTTTGTCCATATTCTCGGGTATTTGCCATAGCTTGTCTCCCCCGAGCCACGCTTCCATCCCCAAGTCTCTCGGCTTCTCCCCAAGTCGGTAGATGTCGAAAGGAGTTAGTTTGTCTATGTCATCCTGAGAAAGAGGGACACACCATCGACCCCACTTCTTATTGTACGTGTTTGTATAGCGTGACATTCGTTGCGTGTCGCCAACTGTAGACGAATCTATAGCTTCGTTCTCAACGAGACCAAACTCGCTCAGGATGTCCTTGACCGCCTCCTTCGCCAAATACCCTTGTGCGTTTGCTAACGCCTGCTTCGGGTGCTTGAGATTTGGAAAATTGAAGGTATAGACGTGAAACCCGATTGCTCGGGGGACACAAGCATAATAACGGAATCGCCCAGAATAGTTAATACGGTGAATGATTCCTTCGTGGCAAAGTCGTTCATTGACGACTTTCATTACTTCATACCCATAGTCGCTATCCGTGTCGATTGGTATCTTGTCAATCACGACAGTCGCTGGGTCTGCGTCTCCGAGTGCCTTTTCACCAAGGCGACCCAGAAAAGAGAAAATGGTAATACGGCAATCCTCAACCGTGCGATTTCGTGCGACCCACGTCTTTAATTGTTTATCCGAGTCACACCACTCCCGGTTGAGACCAATTTCCCTATTCAAGCTGTTGAACAACGTCAATTTCTCCACTAGGCGCATCTCCGTAAAATTTCGTTTTATTGCGGCGACCATCGAGCAAATTGAACAAGTCGCCATTCTTTAGCTTGCAGTTGTAAAGGTACGGGCAAAAGTGGCAATTCCAACCAAATTTCTTCTCGAATTTGCCATTCTTGATAGAATCGAGCATTGTTGTGGCATTTTTCTTCAGTGCCGTGAATGACTGAGGGGCGACGACCTTTGGAAGTAGCTCAATATTGGTACGATAAAAGAACGACCAGACATAAGGTGTCTTCAATTCTAATGCCATAAACGCTAGCTGGCGATTCAGGTCTGTATTGTAGTCGTACCCTGTGGGTTTCCAATCGAAGACCAAGATTGCGTCTTCCGTGTTCTTGGCGAAACCGGGTGGAATCCTCATCAACCTGTCAATGATAAAATGAATGCCTTCCGAGTCGTCTAAGTGGTGAACTTCAACCTCTTCTGGAGTGAAATAGTCCCACGCTTCGTCTTGATCGCCGTCGCAGAATCCCATCAACTTATCGAATCGCCGGACTTCAAATTTGGCAAAGTTGCCTAAAATTGGTTGGAAGAGGACTTTCCAATGCTGGGGAACGAATTGAAGTGCCAAATCAGCGATATAAGCTACCCGGTCTCCCGCCTGAAGGAAGTCATCCTTCCTGTAATTTTTCGTCGTTACTTCAAATATCTTGTGGAAAGTCCTTCCTGTCGCCATACGCATAGCGTCAGGTTGTGGTTCCTTATACTGATATTGCAGGTTCCATTTTTGAGGGCAATTCACAAAGACATTAAACTGAGACGGCGACACGTTATGCCCCGTCAAGTCCTTAATCTCAGCAAATTGTTTCATTTTTTCCACGCCTCCATCGGAGCAGACCCTGTTTTCTTCTGGAAAATGAAGACGCATCTAACTCGGTGATTCGTAGATCGTACCAGACCGATTGTTCCGACCATATCGAATTGGTGCTTTGAGTATATAGGGAGAACTTGGTCTAACCACACCAGAAATCCCTTGTCCGGCATTACTTTCCAGCATTCAGAGACGACTGTATTACGATTCACCATCTGAGTGCCGTAATGGTCAGCATCTTCCACGCTATATGGAGGGTCTGCGAGAATGAGCTTGAATTTTAATTCATTTGGTATTACCGTGCTAAGAGTTTCCGCGTCTCCCACAAAATGAGGCGAATTTTCTTCGTTTATGTCAAAAGTATATCCTGCTTCATCTACATCCGCGTCAATTGAACCGGAAAAAAGGTGCAGTATTTCTCTCCCTTTCACGTCTGGGAAGAGACTTAGAATCCGTTCTAAGTACGTGCGTGGATACGCGCCATAATAGTTAGACGCATTTTGGTAGTCGTTCCCGACTATCCACATCCCATAAAGCCATCGCTTCGTCGCTTGAAGTGGTGCCTGTTTCGAGAATTTAGGGAAGCTCTTGTTGTAAGCTTCCGCCCTGTCGTGTAAGTTTATTTTTCTCCACCTTCTGCTGAATCGCGTCAATTATCTTGTCGCAAATCGAATAAAATACCGCAAAGAACACGAATTGAACAATTGCCATCAAAATCGGGCCCAGTGGGTAAATGAAAACATTCACGCCCATCCCGGCAAAGAAGCCGAGAAGAACCTTCGTCGTATTCCTTCCCATCACCGAGATACTCAATTATTTCCTCTCCAAAATGTGTGTAATGAACCTTCTGAGATACTTTTTGGAGAATATAGAACCACGACCTTGCGTAAAAGAAAGGAACGCTACATCGAGAAGGTGCGGGTCAATTCTTTCAGCGTTGCACATCGAACGAATGTCGTTATATGTTCGTTCCATATTCCCCACGTCTGTATGATCTGTAAGGGACTTTTCAAGCTCCCGTACTAGGCGCAATATCTTGTCTTTGCTAATATATAACATCTCCGTCAGAATTGTCTTCCATTTTCGCGGGCAAGTATTCGTCACGCGATTGTTGCGTCTTTCCCATCGTGTAAGCACCTAATTGCTCTGTGCGTACCAAGTGGTTACGAATCATTTCCATTACGTTCTTCCATTCGTCTCGCGCCACGTAACCTTCCGCTGATTCTTCGAGGAAACCGTCGCGTTCTAACTTCAGGAGAATACCTTTGATGTGATTTGCCCTGTACGTCGGCAGGACTTCCATAATATCATCAACTTCGAGACCGCCAGCGTTTGCGGCAAAGGTCTTCACCAATTCGAGGTATATCTTTTTGTTGCAGGAAAACGTCGAAGAAACAAGCATCTCAACGTCTTCTCGTTCAATCTGCTTCCTGTTGAACATCACCGCAATGATAGACGCAAGATCAGTCAGCATTTGCCTGAACCACAATGGCGGTTCTCGGTCTCTGAAGATGGTATAGAAGTTCGACATCTCAATTAGGAGAGCGTCTACTTTGCTCGAATCGACGGCAGGTGGGTTGTCCTTAAGCCACTTGTACATCCCATAGACGTATGAGCCAATCATACGCTTGAGTACCTTTTCCTTTCCCTTAACTCTCGCCGCGTTTTTGCCATCGATTAATTCGTGGTAATACTTATCGGAATACACAGGAAACTCGAACGTAATGAATCGAGACCCTATTGTGCGAAACAGGTCAAAGAGTTCTTGGAATTTCTCGTTTGTAATTCCGGCGAGCCAATTGAATCTCGCATATACGGTCTCAGAAGTCTTAGCAGACCCACTTAATTTCGTCGCCCTTCCTTTGTAAGCGACACAGTATTCAGCGAGTATTTTTACGACGACATCCTTGCGCATACTGAGGAATGTACCCATTTCATCCATCAATTGCGTCTTTTCGTCAAGTAGACGCATAAACGAGTCCACGTCTTCAGCCCCACTCATCAGGGCATTAGTCGTCATCATATCCACTTCATAAGTGATGATCTTGTTAATAACTTCCAAGTAATTGATGTGTGTGCTTTTGAAATTACGACTAGGCCCGATAAGTAATATCCACTTCGGTTCCCTGCCTATCCAATAAGAAAGGACTGTCGCAATGCAAAGAACGAGTTCCTCCTTGAACCTATGAATTGGTGTGCCACTAGTCTTGTCTTCAAAGAGCATATTGTGTGCCTGTAAAATCGAATCTAACTTCCCCGCGAAGAAGGAGAGAACATCGTTCGGCGGGTGAATGAAAAGCAGATTATCAGCGATTTCTTCTGGGGTAACTTCCATATTCTTCCCTTGTTTCTTCAGCTTATTCGTCTCAATGCGTTGCCTGTTCTGAATGTATTTAACAATATCCCCGACGCTTATGTTATTCAAGTCCGCGAGAAAGCCCGTAACCGACGAATAAAGCTCTGGGTCGTATTTTAATTGTTTCCACTTTGCATTCATTAACGAGTCGTCAAATTCCTTAATGATTTTCTCAATTTCAGTACAAAGTGACCCGACCACTCGGTCTACTCTATCGGCATTTTGCTTGACTTCTGACCTATTCTGCGGATTCTGAGGTTGGAAGTCAGGGATAAACTTAACCAAGTCTTCCCTCAGACCTTCTCGGAAGGTCTTCTTAGTCCAAAATTCAGCAGGCTCTTCAGTCGGCGGGAAAGTACAAACTCCCCCGTCTAGTCGCTTAACTTCAAACTTCCACGCCTTCGTCTTACCCTTCGTCTTGTGCTGTTCTTCAAAACTCGCTTCGTATTCAGCCGTCAAGGGTGTCTTGAACTTCACCTAAATCCACCTTCGGTTTTATGTAATACCTGTATATTTTGTGATTCTTGTTCTTTCGTTTTTGTGGTGCGTGTTTGCTATACTCGCTTTCGATTTTGATGGCAATGCCATTATCTACTAAGAATCTTAGTAGTACTCGCATTTCCTTCAATTTCATCCGCATAGCTGCCGCAATTGACTTAGCAGGTCTGCCGGGATAGTCTCTTATGTTCTTAATCAAAGAAATTAAGTTACCTTTGTTCATTTTTTCTTCCTCCGATAATCCGGTTTTAGAAAATCAATCAAGTACTCGTATGCACCAATCGTTAGGTAATTGCTAGGCCATCCGTAAATTCCTGTCCCATTGATTAAGTGTCTCTTATCCCAAATAATCATATTCTTGAACTCGTAACCGATTGAGACCAAAGAATTGATGGTGATATTGCCGAGAGGGATTTTGTGCGCATCCCAGAAGATGTCCGTGACATTTACGACGCAATGCCCACCGGGTCTAAGTGCCGAAAGTAATGGAGAAAATATTTCAATCATAGCTTCTCCCCATTTTTCCCCGCCTAACACTCCTAAGTCCCTTTCGTCTTGGGAGTACTGAAAATTCTTCCCAGTCGTCTTTTTGGGTTTGTCTTTGTAAGACTTGTTCATTAGTGGTCGATTTAACGCATTAGCGTATGGCGGAGACGTAAAAATGAGAGAAACCGTTTCCGGTTTAATTAACTTCCACGCCTCACGACAATCGCCGTGAACAACGACCTGATTCGAGTTTCGGAATTTACCTTCATTGAGAATGCGACTAACGCTTAAATCGCAATACTTCTTCTGGAGTTCAAATCCGATTGCGTTCCTGTCGAGGTCAAAGGCGGCAAGCATCGTAGTACCACTTCCATTGAACGTGTCCAAGACCAGTTCTCCCCGATGCGTGAAAATCGAAATGACCTTTTTCGCCATTGCGATTGGAAAGGTCGCGGGATGTGTTTCTTTGTCTCGGATGTCGCGGGATTCATACGTGAACTCCCAAATTGGAATCATTGAAGGCAACCACTCCTTAGCTTCAAGACAGTTGAGGTGATTGCTTTGGCAATTGCAGGTCTTCACGTAATCGATTGGCAAATAGTCGCTACAATCGTAAAGCTCGACAAGTCGAGGGAGACGCTTGAAAGTACCTGCTTTTATATCAGACCACGCTTGCACCTTTCTTCCCCCATTCAAGTATGCCGACTTGTCGCTTCCCACTCAGAACTTCATTGTACTTCAGGTTAAGTCCTCTTAACACTCGTTCCACCTTTTTCTGAATTTGTTTTTCCCACATAATCTGATAATCGATTACGGTTCCTGCCGGAATTTGATGGGCATATTGGAAAGCAATCACATCTGTTCTCGGAAAGCGTGGCGGTAATTCTTTGACATATACATAGTAGATTTTTGCACCTTTTCCGAACTTCATTTTCAGACGCAAGTTTGAGTAATTCGCGGCTCGAACGTGCGCCGGAATACTCCCTTTCTGTCCTTTTTTGTTGATTCTCCCATACTGCCCTATTTGTTTTGATATAGACTTGGGGATCGCGTAATCTGTTATCGGTCTCTGCGCGGTGAAGTACTCTTTCCTCTTTCGCGTTAAAAACTTGTGCAGTCGATTAAAGTCCTGCGATCTCTTAGGGTCAAAGTCATCGAGAATCAAATCTAACAGTTCTCCTTGGATTTCCCGACCAATAGGAGAATTGTCAGACCGCTTCTTCTCGAATCCCTTGAACTCCGTCTTGTTTGAAGGCACCCAGTGTTCTTGCCCTTTTTCCTGCACTAAAACACGGCAGGTCTTACCTGCGTAACACTTTTTGCCCGGTTCCATATCTTCCGTCAATGTCATAAAGTAGACTTCATAAATCTTCTCGCAACGAATCGACATACAGTTTTTGGGGCAGTTCCACTTGTCTGCGACCTTTTGGTACTCCTTATTCAACCATTCTGAAATACGGTCTGCGACTTTGGTAAGGAAGTCTTTATCGTTATTTGCGTCTTCGTCGTCGAAGTGGACTTCGGCGTAGTTAGAATCCGTGTCCCCGTAGACCACGACAATTTTCACGTCAAGACCGCAAAAATTGAATATCTCTTGCTTTAAGTCGTCACTTTCGAGTCGTTCTTTGGTGAATAGGAGAACTTCCTGTCCCGAAGATGTCACAGCTTCTGCCATCGGCTTCCAGAATAACTCCGAACCTTCGTGACCAAATACTCCCCAAAATACAAGGGAGAACTGCTTGTACGCTTTTTGTTGGTCATCATAAACCTTAAACATCGGGTCGTCTTCGCCCTTTTCGTCTTGGACTTTCGCCGCGAGATTGCGAAACTCATTCCGCTTCTCCTGATAGTACCGCACACTTTCCCTTGCGAAACCGTCTTCGTCTCGCTTCCAAAAAAGTCCGTTTGGCGTTTGAATGCAAGATGAATAGTCAAGGGCGGCAACTGCCGGATCAACATAAACGTCAGGCGAAATATTCCACTGGTCAATGAGACGCAAGTACAGAGACTTTAAGTCGAATGCAAAGACGTTCCTGTGGATTCCGAAGATGGGCATAATCACGTATGCCCCCTTGAATTTCTTTTTCTTCTTATCCTCTTTCTTTACCGCATACGACGTGGGAAGGCATATCCCCTTGGCGTTAGCGGCGCGAATCTGGTCAGTTCCTAGCACGGTAGCTGGGTACAAGACGTCTCGCCACAAGCAACCGACCTCCCTGCGATACAGGTCGTACATCTTGAGAATGCCACGCACCTTATCCACGAAATAACAAATCTCCGCGTCTCTCAAGTTGTACCTGAGACAATTGAGAACATCATCGAACCACAATTGCCCGACGTTCCCCTCGAAGTGAAGCTTTTGAAGCTTCAAGTCCAAATTGCCAATGAAGTCTAAGTTATAGGATTCTTTCTTTCCTTCTGAAGACGCATACTTCTTATACGCTTCGAGCAAGTCAATTACTTCTCTCCCCGGTAGATAGATTTCGGGTCGGTCTCCTTGGACTTTGGCGACGACTTTAGCATTAGACGAAGAGATACCTAACTTGTCGGCGGCGCGGCAAAGAGGAGACAACTTGCGTATGTCAAGTCTCCCATCTACTCGCCCCTGATTCAATGTCCTGCACCGATTTATGATATATGGCATATCAAACGCCGTGTACCACCAGCCGGTCATAACGTCTGGGTCTTCGACGTTCCCCACTCGCTTGATGAAATACTTCAGCATAGAAATTTCATCGGGGAAGCAGTAAATATTCCATTCTGCTTCTTCTTTCGAGTACTCGTAAATGTACTTCTTTTTCACTAATTTAGGCTTCTTCAGATTTGCCCACTTTGGATGCCATACCACGCTTCTCGGATGTAAGTGGTCGTAATTGTCAATCCAAGAGATCATTACGATTGCTTGCTCTGGGTCGTTTGGGTCAGGGTCTACATCACCCCGGTTGTCCACTTCTATGTCTCCGTAATGGATTCTCGCAGGAATTTGAATGCCTGTCGCCGGATGGAACTTCTTCCAATCGACTTTATCGTTCAGGACATTGTTGCACCAGAAACCTCCACGCACTCCGGTCTCGATCAGGAGAACTCGGGGGAGGAGGATGTTGCCCTGATAGGTCTGAATGCCGTCAAACTCATTTTGACGTAGAAGTTTGACATCCGAAGATATCCACGTCTCTACTTTCGTTACCTTGCTGTGCCAAAGACTTTGAGTTATCTTTTTGCTCAGGTACGACTTTCGGATGTATTTTGACTTGACGTGCCTTTGGTCTCCTTCTACATAAAACCTTGGCGTGAAGTTCTCAACCACAATTTGCTGTCTCAGAAGTGGATTATCCTCTGTCCTGTACCACACCAAAAGGAGAGGAGAATTTCCGTAATTGAGAAACTCAATCGACTGGTGAACTCCCTTTATCATTCGATTCATCCCTTAGTTTCATTACCTTGCGGAACGTGTCCATTTCGTCAGGTTGCGGCGCAGGTTTCGCAGGTTTCTCGTTCTCGTAGTCGATGTGTGCGAAAGGGGCGACAGCAATCATTTTGATTGAACAAATGCTGAACTCCTCAATCCACCATTCACATTCTTTCTTACAGCATAAACCCTTCAAAGGGCATTGTTTTGTTTCTTCTGACATTTTATCTACCCCAATTTTGTATTCCGGTTGATTTGGAATAATCCTTAAACGGAAAGTTTGATATGAACAATTCCGTCTTGGTCTTCTTAACTGGGCCTTTGGCACCGTGATAGTGCCAACGTGCTTCTCGGATGTTCCAATCTGAGTAGAGTTCTCGTATGAGAGGGTCGTTGTCGTAAGTCATAAAGACTTCCTGCTTCATATCGTGGAGGACATCCGCAAGATGTTCGTGATCTTTCTTGTCGAATCCAAAATCTATTTCTTCGTCTTGCCCCGCATTACCTGTTGGCCCCGCGTACATTTTCACGCCTTTCCTGCCTTCTTTCACGTAAGGCGGGTCGAGAATTATGAGCCAATCGGTTGTAAGGTTATTGATTGTTTCGATTAATTCAAATGCGTCTAACTTGTAGATGCGGACATTCTGGAGACGTTTTGACCACCAAGTAATGTCCTTGATAACAGGATTGTTTGGGAACGTGTGCGGAGCTTTGTCCTTCTTCGTACAATGCCCAAATCCCGCCATTCCGTTCCTATTCATAAGATAAAAGAAGATTGCACGACCAATAGGGTCTTCCCTCGCACGGTACTCCTCAATCCAAGCGTCTCCGGCGAATACAAACTCGATTTCCTTCATATAGTCGTCTTTTTGATTCTTGATGACAGTCCAAAAGTTATACCAATTGTCGTTAATGTCGCTAATGATTTCGGTCTTATGTTTCAAGACCTTTGGTAAATTTAATGTAATGCTAATTCCCCCGCCAAATATCTCGGCTGAATTTTTACGGGGATTCAGAAGTGGAATAATAAGAGGCAAAGCGTGGTATTTCCCGCCTGCCCAACGGAGAAGAGATTTATGATAACCCACCAAGACCCGCACCTTCTGCAATCTTCTTCAGCTTTTCCATCCAGTCCTGAAGACGCTTGAGGAATCTTGTTAGATCATCCTGAACTTGCTTTGGTGTTTGTTCTACGGGAAACAAATTCACAATGTCGCCCGACTTGACTTTAATTCCGTCTGCCATAATCATAACGTAGTTTTCAGGTTCGTCGCTCATTTTATGCTACATCTCCCGGTTCAGGGCTTCGCAATCCACTAGAACAAAGAATGCAAAGACCGAATATCATTCCGAGAATGAAGAAAAGAGTAAGGAAGCAGGCATCGGTCATACGTACCCCTTCGCTTTGATTTGGACAGCAAAGGTGTAGATTGCTTTGCCGAGTCCTGTGAATCCCACGCTGTTAGGCGGTCTCCCGCCCACTTGGCTGTAATACTTCTTCTTTTCTCGGAATATCAGTTTCTTTAGTTCGAGTGCCTCAAGATTGTCGAATAGCGTCGCATACGCCAACCCGAGTTCGTTTTGAATTTCCTGAGTAAGAGGGAGTTCCCCCTTCTCGTTAATCCAAGTACCAATGAAAGAAAAAATCTTATGTTGGTTGCGTTTCATTCCCTGCAAGATGCGGCGCATTTCCGTATTGCTGGTGAACTTCTGCGCATCCGACATTATTCGTCTTCGCCTTCCGGTTCATCAAAGTCGTTTTCCGTGCCAGTCTCGGTCTCATTGCCGAGGTCGAAGATTTCGTCGTCTTCGTCTGCCCCCTCCGTCGCTACCGATTCTTTGTGCATTTCTTCGATTACTTCAGGAGAAGGCTCTTCTTCTTCGTCTTCAGGCTCCTCTTCAACCGGGGATTCCTCATCTTCGTCTTCGTGAGCTTCCTTGGACTTTGACGTGAGGAAAAAGACCGTACCCTTAGAATTGATGGTCATTACGTCGAGCTGCTCGGAAGTGACGATAGTGATGGTCACGTCTCCAGAGAGGGCAGAGAATGCCGCGTCTATTCCTGTGTGGAAGCTACCTGTGTACTCGACTTCAGCAGGGGTCAATTGCTTTGGAGTTAGCTCGCGTGAATCCCACGAGTCTTCACTCTCAACCGAGAAGTTCACCTTTCCGCCTTTAATTTCAATCGGGTACTCGGTAACGCCTGTGATTTGTGCGGAATCCACGATCTTGTTCATTTCCTCAGCAGGAATAACCATTATAACATCTGGTTCTTCTTCTGAGAACGTGTAAATCCCACTTTCAGGCATTTTGCGCAAGTACTTCTCGACGGTTCCCTTCCAAGCGTCTATTCGAGCTTCACCGCCATTGTCTCCCGATTTAGTCACTTGCTTGAAACCGGACTTGTGGTTTTCAGAATCCACGAACTCGATCTTGCTCTCGTTCATTGTGATTCGGACTTTCCCATCGGCGCAGCCCTTTAGACGGTCAATGAAAGCGTCTACGTCTTTGCAGTACGCGATCCCCTCCTTATCTATGGAGATTTTAGACGCGTCTTTCGTGTCCTGCATCAGTGCGGCGAATCCGGCAAGTTCATTGCCCGCGAAAAACGTAACAGTATCGTCGGCGGCTTCGATTACGAACCCTTCACCAAACAGATGCTTGCGCTTCATATTCGCGTCAATTTCCCTGCCGGAAACACCAACCGAGTCGAAAATTTCGACTAGTTGTTCTTTGTCGCCCTTTAATTCAACGACGTATTTTTCTTCGGATTTACTCTTCTTCTTCGCCATTTTTCTCTACCTTTTTTGGTTTTTTCTTCGCAGGTTTCTTCGCCGCCTTTTTCGCGGGAGGAGTAGTTGCCTTGATTTGCTTTAACGCTAAATCCTTAAGAGAATCAACGATCTTTGGGAAGGTTGGGTTCTCCCATTCGAGATTGATAGGTTCTTCGTCGTCGTACTCGGATGTAATGAGCTTTCCGATTCGCGTAACGCTTCCGTCGTCGTCATCCTCTTCCTTCATTAACCGGATTTCGCAATCGGAGAAGTAGCCTGTATCTTTGTACATTTTCTTCTTTAGGTTGCCTGTTCTCTTCAAGTGGTCTTTGCCATTCTTCCCGGGGACTACTGCCCATTCAAAATCAGCGCGAGAAGTGAGAATAACGTGCATATTTGGTACGCAATTCTGAAGATAATACAAGAGGAAAGATTCTACATCCCCACGCACTTCCCAGTCAGTCGGTTGAAGACGAATGAGTTCGCCAAGTTCTGAGCCCTCTGCGCCACCTTCTGCAAGATCGTATTGAATCATCTTGCGGCACCATCGGTCTATGTCAGTCCACGAGTCAACGGCAAGCGTACCACACGGTTGCTTGCTCATAGCGACGACGGCGAGAATCACGTTCTTGAGAGATTTCTTCACGTCGCAACGAGTCGGGTTGTTAGGGTCAGGCACCCACACGTCTAAAATTCGCACGTCACGCCCTTGGAACTTTCTCGCTAACTTCTTTGCTTTTCCTTCCGTGTCAATGATCCACGTCGGGGAACCCAAGACGATCTTCCCTTGCTGAAGCATTTCACGCAGCTCTGGAGATATCTTAGGATTTTCAGGTACAAGCTCCGAAGATGTGTAGATTACGTGGGTTTTACCCTGCTTCTCATCTGCCCATAGAGTAATAAAAAAACGGCGGATGTCGGCAAACTGGTCGAGGGTCTTGAAAAGACCCAAGATTTCGTCAGCGTCTTTGCCGTCGAGGTCGAGTGTGTCGTTCATCCGTGCCACGCCTCTTCGAGTGACGAATCGTCTTCGTCTTCGTCTTCAGACCCCGAATCTTCCTCTTCGGATTCATCGGAATCGTCGGATTTCGACTCGTCTTCGTCGTCAGAAGCCTCAGCCTCGTCGTCGGATTCTGCGGAATCCTCCGTCTCGTCTTCGTCTTCTTCCTCCTCGGACTCGTCATCCTCCGATTCTTCGTCTTCGTCAAGGTCTTCCTCAGATTCAGACTCGCCAAGGTTCACCCCGCCAAGGGTTTCATCGACATCCTTGTCTTCGTCTTCCGTGCCACTGCCGTCGTCGTTAGGCGGGATTGTTACCAAGTCTGGGATTCCGTACACGCCCATTGCTTCAAGGTTGATAATCGTCTTCTGGTCTTGACCCTTGAAGGAGTTCAATTGACCAGTGACAATGACGGAAGACCCAGCTCCGATCTTGCCCTTGACTTGGTATTCCCAAACGTGCGGGGGGAGTTTGACGGTAATGCCTTGCACGACCCGACCATTTGCGTCGAGCAGTTCGAGCTGGTCGTCTCCCACGATAAATTTCATATTCCCTTTCTTGTCGGGGGTTGCGACGACTTGACTTACCTCACACTCCATCCAGACCCACCAATTGCGGTCTTTGCCGTGCTTTTTGAGGGTAGCGCGAAGCGTCTTGCTCGTAATCTTGTGCGCGAGCAGTGCCTTGGTTCCCGAGAAGATTGCGCCAACGTCGGTCTCCTTTTCAGACGCCTTGTCGTTAGCTTTGACTTGGGTATTATTCGCCCACGCAATGCGCTCTACTCCATCCTCTGAAATCTGCACTCTCATATCGAAAAGGGCGGGGGTAAAAGCCATCGGAAGTACTTTCGGAAGGATAAAACTAGGCTTCTCAGCTCCGCACTCGGAACAGGTTGCGAAAACATCCTCAGTACCGCACTTGGGACACTTGAGAGATACTAGGTGATCCCCGCCCTGACCGCCCGCAATTGTCACGAACGGTTTTAGCTTTGCGGCCTTGTCGTCTTTCGGTTTCCACATCCCAACGATAGTCGTCATCCAGTTACTGCCCTTCATGGGCTGACCGGATGTTTTCGACTTCTTAGGGTCGCGGTAGTCGATTGGGATAACCTTCTTTTTCCCAGTTTCTTTGTTCTTGATGACCTTGACATAGACACCTTTCGCACCGCTTGGGTCTTCCTCATACATTCGCAAGGCTTTGCCTATCATTGCGCCTGTCGAGTCAAAGGGCATTGACATCCCAAAGATGTACCCCTTACCGGGTGTGGACTGTCCGCCAAGTTTTCGCCGCATTCGCCCCTCAAAAGTAGACAATACCTTCTTCTCGAACTTTTTAGGGTCGTTCGCTTTCAAATTTGCTCTCAGCACGGATTCCTGCTCCCAAATATCGAGGAGTTCGGCTTCGAGTTCGTCTCTCGACTGTTGAACTTTATTCCAAGGTTCTTGGTCGAGGAACGTGAGGTCTATGCTGAAATCCGAATCGGATTTACTCTTCTTCGCCATTACGTTCAACCTCTTCAAGTTGTTGTGCTGTGGGGAGAACGATGATCAAGATCACGTTTTCTCCGAATTTCTTCATATAACTTGAAACATCGAAACCCCTCTTGTGTAGAAAATGAGAGGTATCTTCAGTTTCGGGTATAGGAATTGACGGCATCTTTCGGAAGTCGTGACCCCTTGCCTTTAGTGGGATTGCGACTTCTTTGGAAAAGTCAATTTCAAACGGTTCACTGTCCATTCGATCACCTTTTTATTTTAGGTGTAGAACAATTAGTAGTGACGTTGTTGCGCCATAAAAAGGTAACGTGCGTGTTACAAACTGTAACACACGTAACACAGCGTAACACATCTCAACAGAAATGAGGTAGACCAATTGGAAAAAGAGGAAGCAAAACGAATGTTCAAGCGCATCAAAGCGTGTGCGTTTGACGTTGCGGAAGCGAATCGAAAATGGAACTTTAATCGCCTCGATCTAATTGAATTGTACCACCACTATCCATTTTTGGCAGAATGTATTGAAGAGTTTTTTATTGGGGAAGAAAACACGTATTATATCGGCAACGTCTTGGCGAGAGAGAGCCTCATTCTCGCCATCAAGCAAAAGCGACCAATCTTTCTTTCTGGGCCGGCAGGAACGGGGAAGACCACTTATCTTCGAGAGCAATTTCCCGCTACGCACGATGTCTGTATCTACGACCCATCGGTGACTAAACTCTCGTCTCTCCGAGACAAATCCGAGTACGAGTCGCTGGTTCGACCTAAATTGGTCGTGATAGATTCAGTCGAGAAATTCACAAAGGCAGTTGTCTCCCAATTAAAGAAACTCTTTGAAGTAGCAAAGACGGCACTCGTGGTCGTCACGCAAGTTAGTGCGGAAGAACTTGGAAAGAAGTTCGACTGGTCTGTTGACATAGTGGAGTTCAAAGAACTTCCACCATCCCTTCGGGCGGTTGTCCTCAAGCATCACTTCCCTTCTGCACCCGACGCGCTCGTGGAGAAGGTGTCTAAGGGTCTCCCCCTGCACAACGGTCTCCAATTCTTGCTGGATGGTTCTACTTCGATGTCCGAGACAGCAATAATGCGAGTTAAGGACATTATTGGCAACATCCTAATGAATAGTGACCGAGACAAGGTACACGAAATGCTACTCTCCCAGAAGCCAAATATCATTACTCTCTGCATTTATATGGCGGAACAAAAACTCACGCTTGCGAATCGAGAGTTAGTGACAGACCACCTGCAATTGTACGCCAAGAACATTGACGAGGATTGGATATATGCTGTTCTCGCATACGCAGTAGAACTTCAAAAGACCTTCGTTATGATTCCTGACACACGAAGTCGCAGGAAGTGGGCAATTGAAGACGAGACAATGAAGTTCAATAAACCAAAGGATGTGAAAAAAGCAAATGGTGGATTCTCCCAATTTGGTAAAAGAAAGTAAAACATTGGTCGTCTTAGGTTGTTCCAAGATAAAGGCGAATTACGAAACAAGCGCACAATATATGTACAAAGGGGCGTTGTTCAAGCTCGGTTGGAAGTACGCCGAACTGATTGGAGCTGATGTAATAATCATATCGGCAAAATACGGACTGCTCGCCCCCGAAGACATAATCGCCCCGTACAACCAAAGGATGACAAAGACGCGAGCAAAGGAAATCTTTGCCGAGAAAGAGAACGTAATACGTGAATTAGTCGAGTCTGACAAGTATTCCCGCATTTACTTCATTTGTGGAGACGATTATAATGAAGTCTTTGAACCTGTGTGGGATCAGCGTTTTATGACGCTTTCTGACGTTGTTGGGGAAGAACACGTAGTTGGAATTGGTGTTCTCCTGAAAGGTCTGAAAGAACTAATTCACGAACAGGAACAAAAACGTGGCATACAGTCGTGGAGAAAGAACGTATGAGCTTTGAAGAACGGCACAGACCGAAAACGTGGGAAGAGATCAAGGGGAACCAAGTTGTAGTCTCCAAGATCAAAGAAATGGTAGAAGAAGAGGTCGCAGACCCGAAGATGAAAATGCGACCCATACTGTTCGTGGGAGTTCAGGGAACAGGCAAGACCACTTGTGTCAGCGTGATCCGGCGGAGATTTAAGGTCGCCAAAGGAGATTTTAAGGAAGTTAATATGTCCAAGTCGGGAACAATCGATTACTTCCGAGAAATCATTACCAAGTTCTGCGAGACAACGAGTCTGAATCACAAGTACCGCAAGATTCTCGTTCTTGAAGAATTTGATAACGCTTCCAAGGCGACACAGCAAGCATTCCGGCGTGACATAGAAACAATGAGTACTAACGTCTTGTTTCTCTTCACAGCAAACAAGGAATCTGCTGTTATTCCTCCTATCCGAGACCGATGTTACGTGGCACGTTTCAAACGTGTCAGCTCCGAAGATATCGTGACCCGCCTGAAGGAACTCGCTGACCAAGAGACGATTCAGTACGAAGAAAACGACCTGTGGCAAATTGCCGAGATGAGTGACGGTCAAGTGCGATCCGCAGTCGGGATGCTCGGGTCTTACAAGATGGGAGACCCAGTCGCTATGCTCGGCTCTGCTTTGGCAAAATCAGTCGATAAGTTCTTAGACCTATGCGTGAATGGCACGTATGCCGAAGCCTGCAAGTTCGTCGTAGATGTCGTCGAGAACCTTGACGTAGATGAGAGGCAATTCCTGCTGAAGCTCAGGGAGAAGATTATCGAGAGCAAGCTCAAACCGGAAGTAAAGCGGCAATTCGTGATTCTCGCCGCCGACACCGATTATCGAATTGCCATAGGCGCACACCCAAAAATCTCCATAGACTGGTTGGTCGCCTCGATTCAGTCGAAGGTTAGGAAGAAACCGTCTTCCAAACCACCTGCCAAGAAAGTCAAATAGCTTTAAATTTTTCTTTTCCCAATTGACATATAGACCCAACTACTATAACATATAGAGGTCATCAAATGCCAGCAAAAGCTCAACAACAAGTGCCTAACATAATGAGAGTAGGCGATCTCTTAGGTTCCACGCTTGACATATCTATGCGGAATGGTTCCGTCATTTCTGGAATACTTCTCCGTGCGCCTGTCATCGACAAGCGATTCTTTTTGTACATCGACCAAGGCAAAAATGGGAAGGAACTTCCTTCTGGGCCGGTTTTCGTGAGTTTCGATGAGGTAGAGACTTTTGTCGTTAGAGAACTCAAGAGACAACCGATTGAGAACAAGACTGACCGACTTGCTTGTAAAGGGAAGCGAGACGTGCCTAACTGCCCCTACCCGGTGCAGAACTTTGAGCCATTTTGCCAAAACTGCCCTAACAAGTCGAAGAAAGTAGACCCCCTGCAATTGTCGGGCGGGTCGCCTGCGGAGGTAGACGAAAATGTCTCCCAATCTGAAGACGATTAAGGTGGATAAGCGAGAGCCACCTAACACAAAGCAGTCAATCGAACGGACTATAAACTATATGAACTCCCCCAAGGGAGTTCAAAAGAACGACCCGATTAACACCACTGTTGAGATGGCTACCTTGTCTGCCGGAGATGTCGAGTGCGAAGACATCATTATCGAGCGCAAGACTTGGCAAGACTTTTTTGCTTCCATTAAGGAGCGCGACGGCGCAATTCCGCGTTGGAAGGGGCAGTTACTCAAGCTGAAAGACGCTAAAGTGAAGGGTAAATTCCCACTTGTCGCCGTACACGGCAATCCTATGTCAATAGACAAGACCGCACATAAGGCAGTGGACACCATAATGGCTCAGTACCTCGCGGCGGGTATTCCCATTGTCGCAGGACTCGGGGACTTTGACGACTTCTCTTGGTTCGCCATCCGCGTCTTTATGTTCGGGGCGGGCGACGTGGAGAGCATCAACGTCGAAATGATCAAAGACGTTAAGACCATACAGTGTTCTCCCACAGAAGCGATGTTACGTGCAATCCCGCACGTTGGGCGGAAGACTGCGGCACTTCTCGCTAAGCATACCATTTACGACTTGACGAGCTTTACTATCCCAGCGTTGTCTCTAATTATGTCTGGACTTCCGCAGACGCAGGAAAACATTGAACGCTTTCGGAAGAAACCGTACAAGCTTGCGAAAGACATCTATGAGTTCTTCAGGGGCAAGCAGGCGGAACTTGACGTAGAGGACTGGGAGACCTTTGTCAGTGAAGAGGAAGACGAAGAAGGCGAAGAGGAAGAAGAGAGCACCGAAGATGATGGCGAAGAGGATTTTGACGAAGAGGAGGAAGTCTAGTGCCTAACATTCAGATGTGGCTCCGTTATCCCTCAGGTTTGATGCACTTTAAGTCCCACGATTTAAAGGAAGTCTTCATTGATACCCTTTTGAGCAAACCTGTTGATTGGTTCGTGAAGAAGATTGCAGACTTGTTTATGTGGGGCATCGAACAAATAGAACCTGTCGCGCCAAACGTCTTCAAGCTAACTAAGGAGACCGTCGAATCTTTGCTCGTTTTTTCCACTCCGACGCTTGACGACGACGTTAGGAAGGCGCACATCCAATTCCCTAAATTGGAATTGTCCGTCTTTGTTGCCGTGACTGGGACTTCCCTCATAACAGTAGGCGAAAACACGTACCCAGTCCTCTCATTCCTTTATCTCTCAGAAGAGGAATACACGGAAATATCTAAGGAAATTGCCGCAACATAGAGCACCGAAGATGTCCGGCATTCGCCCTTTCTAATTTTTCTCCATTAAAATCCCCACTCAGCGGGGAATGCGTATATGCGATTTTGGCGGGTTTAGACAAGTTTCTTCCCTAGTTCTCCAGAAACCCGGGTGGAACGCAGAAACTTTTCTCAAATGACAATCAATATATTGAATCGGGTGTCACTTCGTCTGCTCGCCACCAGCCGGAGAACTTTCCACCAGAATCGAGGAAATTAGACGAAGTCAGCACCGAAGATGTTTCTGTCGTTTTCTCTGACTTCTCATTGCTAGGGTCGTGTCTTGATTTTGTCCAGACGGACAAAATCTCGGGAGGGCAATCCTGTTCTACTCAGGTCTCGGCACCCGGGCAGGTATCTGGTGAAATGTCTCTGCGGGTTAAAAGTTACAGCACCGAAGATGACTGGGGATCGGATTAGGTCGCCCTAACGGCCGTGTCGCAATGCGCCGGGAGGGTATATAAGGGATGTTGCGTCTTGGTCTTGGCAGGATTAGAAAAGACAGGTGAAGACCGAATCGAGCAGGTCTTCCCTTCCCTCAATCGGGGCGAATCTACGTGACAATGTGTGAAGACCTGTAGACCTGCTTAACGATGTTGCGATAAAATGGTCACTATATGGGGATTGAATGGTCTCGCCCCACTATGTTTTATCGGAAAATATGCGAGAGATTGAAGGGATTAGGACTCGTAATTCGACTGAAAGTGGTTCCCCACCTTGGGAAGACCAAGATCGACCATATAATTCGAGTATGGATTTTATGGGTCTCTTGTTAAACTGGTGTGCCAAGTCTACAGTTGCCCGCGACCTAAGCCTTCGATTTTTGCCCAAGCGTTTTAAATTTTGATGTAGACGCATTTTGCTCAGCCCGGGTCGTGTATTTTTATTGAGATACAAAGTGACCTAGGATCGATAAAATCTCCCACATAAAAGGGAAGACGCATTCGATCCCATTATGCTGGCGGCTGGATCCCTGTGAAACGTCGCAAGACGCATCCCATTACGAGACTTGGAATCAAACTTTAATGCAGGAGACCCATACTCGACGGAAAATATATTACCGGGACTGGTGAAAATTTGCTTCCGGTTAGCCTAATCGGCAGACCTGCTTGCTTTGCTATGCTTAAATATTCGACTTGTAGGAAAGTCCATAGGTATGTCCATAGGAGTGCCAATTTTAGCAAGGTGGAAAAAATGCCTAAAAACGCGAATTTAGATCGGGTCTTGGAGGAATCCAAGGCGAATCTTGTAGACCGCATTAACACGCTTCACCAGCTTGGTGAATCGGAAGGGAAATTTGAGTTTAATGGAAAAACCTTCAAGGTAATTTTGACCGATCTTGAAGAATGCGAAAAAGCAAGTCACATAGCCGGGGAAGACCCGTAATTTTACCCTATTTTTAATTTCCTATTTATGGGAAAGCCTGCTTTCAATAGCCGGGCTAATCCCTTAGCATAGAGGCGAAAAAACTATGGAAATCGACGATTATTTTAAGTTCCGTAAAATTGCCGAAAAAGCAAAATTGGAAAAGAAAATTGCTCAAACTTGTGGTTGCGAGCAGTGCCTTGACCCGAATAAAGGCGGGATTTACTGCCTTATTTGTCAAGACGATAAACTAACGGAATTGGAACTTGCGCACTTTCCTGAGCAACTGCGCAACGATCTAAAGGAACTGAATAAGCTCTTTCGAGATCAAATGCTTTCCGAACAAATTAATAACCTTTAATTTTTCCACTTATTTATGCCGGCTTCAATCGACTAGCGGCTTTCACAAGCCGAGCCGGAAAAGAAGGTGAATCGAAATATATGCCAAAAAAGACCTATGGAAGTACAGTAACAGTGTACGACTGGGCTAAGACTAAGATACGGGAACTGCTGAAAAGCAATCCCGGCAAGAGGTTCCAAAGAAAGGATTTCTTCCAGCACCTAAAAGTGGATTTAAAGGAAGAGTTTGTTAGTACTTTCGGGCTACAAGCTTGGACTGATTTTAGTACAAGTGGTCAAAAATCGACCATTAACTTGAGCCATATTTGCTTTGAGTTCACACAAAAAGGAAGCCATCCTCGCGCCAAAAATACCGACCCGACGATTTTACGAGTTGGGCAGGAAGGGAACTATCAATTTTATTACGATCCAGCCCTTCAAGGCGCAGGAACCATAGCTACACCAGCTGCCCCACAGGCTCCAAAAACCCACAAGCCGAAAGCCCCTAAAGCTGAAGGCACTGAAGAGGGACAGGAACCCGCAGAGCAGGAAGCCCCAGTTGTCACGAACACAAATGTACTTGAAGGCGAAAAGGAAGAACGCGAGGAAAAGGAAGAAATAAAGGCACAGGGAAATAAGTTTTACGACATTCCCCGACAAGTCGCAATCGACGAAAATTGGCTCGCAGCCCACAGGAAGTATCTCGAATTAGCCCGTAATGCAACTTTGGCAGAGAGACAAACAATACTCGACGCCCGGGCTATGCTTATCGTGGATTTTGAGCCGGAATTAGCTCTTGCGGGCTATGAAGAGATGCGACCCGGGTACGCTTGGTACGTGCAGGAAGTCGTAGCCAGTGCGCAGGTTAATGGTTATCCCCCCGTAATTGCATTGGTTGGGCCTCCCGGCACTGGGAAAAGTCAAATTATCGCAAGCCTTAGCAAGCTTTGGGGGGCGACCCCTGAGAACGGGGCTTACTTTGAAGTCGTTCCCAGCGAAAATCTTGAAGCAGACGATATACGGCTCAAGACGGAAGTCGGGGATGGCTTAAAAGTGCGAAAAGTCCTAGGTGTTTTAGGAGACGCTTTGCGACAAGCCAAGGCACAGTTCGACTTGGGAACTAACCAGCCTTCCGTGATCAATGTAGAGGAAGCCGATAAACTCCGGGGAATGAAGTGCCTTAACAAGATACTCAATAACTTCAGCCTTTTCCTTAAGGAAGATGTTTCAATCTCGGAAGTTGATAATCCGACGGGCAATACAGGCGTACAAAGTATGCTACAAGCCCCATATACCCATTTGGTGTTTTTTATGAGTTATAATCCAGACGGGGACTTTTTGGGGGCTGATCCCACAGATTCCGTCACAACCCGAGTCCGTTATATCTTCTTTGGAATCCCCGAGCAGGAACCGTTCGGAAAGTTCCTGAAAAAGACTTCAATTGTGAAACTGGATAACGGCAAAGCCCAGTTAACAGACTTTGGTGCAAGACATTTATCCAAAGCATTTTTGGACTTATGGACTGGCGCGAAAAGTTTCCTTAATGGGCAACCTTCAGATTCAATTTCGCAGTGTACCTTGCGCCAGTTTATGCCCTTGAGCAAAGACCTGCTCGCAAAGCGTAATTGGGAATCAACTGGTGCCTTAGTGAAGTCCTATATATCGGATTACTGCGTTCTTCCGAGATGTGTAGAAAGCAAGGTCAAGCCGGAAGATGTGAAAAATGTAGTAGCCAAGATCGAGTCTGTCTTCACAAATATCTTCGGGGATGGCTGGCAGGCGAAAGCCCCGGCTGAATTGACCATAAACATAGTGGGAAGGCAACAAAGAGTAACGAGCCATCCCTTCCTAGAGGAAGTGCCTTAAACCTTCCTTTTCCCTTTTCCCTTAATTTCAAACTATGGGGAAGACCGGATTCAAATTCCGGTCTATACCCTTAACAAAAACGATATGGAGTGAATCCAAAAATGAGTACACAAAGACGAACGTACCCACCTCGTAATCCGAACATTAAGCCACGATCAAGACCTGCGGCTAAACCAGCCGCGAGACCTGTGGTTACGGAAGAACAGCCTGTCGTAATGCCTTCAGCTAAGAGCTTTTTAGTAGATCGCATTTGGGATATTGCCCACCAAGCTTGGAATCGTGACAGCCGGGAATTTGACACACCAATCGATTTCGTCGATTCTAACGCGGCTCAAACAGATTCAAAGCACGTCGTTATCGGGCTTGACACCGACGACCCGCTTTATGAAGATTCGCCTGAAGCTATGGTAGCCGATGTGGAACAAAAAGAAAAGCACGAAATTGGTCACATCCATTACGACCTGTGCGATCCTGAAGCGATGAAACGTATTCGGGCGAAATATCCGAACTTTGGCGACCTTCCGACTTCCCTAATCAACATCGTTGCTGATCTTGGAGTTAACTACAAGATAGCCCAAGATAATCCAAATACAGGCTTGATCTTGCGAGACTGGAACGAGATTTATCTCCACTTGCGCCCCCGGCTTGAAGACGTTGACGATCCTAATCAACGGCTCTTGGAAGCTGAGATTCAATACAGTTTTTGTGGCACTGTGAAGACCGATCTAACCCCAGATCAATGCCTAACGCCCCAAGCTTGGGATATGGTGAAGAAACAAGACGCTTTGGCACATACTGTCGAAAACGACAAAGTTACTATGGCTCAAGTCGATCAGGTTTCAAATACCATAATGGATAATTTGGCGGCTTTTTGCCAAAATAACCCACCAATCATTCCTCCCCCCGGTGGTTCCGGGCAAGGACAAGGACAGGGGCAAGGACAGGGGCAATCTGGTCAAGGCAAGGGTCAGCCCAAAGAAGGAAAAGGGAAGACCCAAAAAGGTCAAGGGGGGCAAAAAGGCAAAAAAGGCTCCCAAAAAGGCGAAAGTGGCTCAGATGGCTCGGAAGACGGGGAAGACGAAGACCAGCAAGGCGATATGCCTGTTCCCACCACAAACGATAAGAAGATCGTGAAAAAGGCGCAGGAAAATGGCAAAAAGCAAGTCGAAAAAGCTGGCTTCAATAAGCAACAAGCGCAGACGTTAGCTAACGAGATCGAGGAAATGGCGCAGCAGGGAGCCCGAATCGGCTTAGGGGCAGGACAGGGTGAAGGGAGCTTGCGTAATACCCTTCCAAAAACCCTTCCAGACAAAAAATTCCAAGCCCAGTGGTTTGGGGCTAACCACATCTTCCAAATTGGTGAAGACCTGTATAATCGGTTAAAGACCTTAATCGGTTCCGATAATACTAGCAGAGGTCTTGCTACACACGGCACTAACGTCGATACCAAGGCACTTATGCGAAAAGCCACCAATTTGAGCCGGAAGAGGATATATACGAAAACAAACAAAGTAGGCGCAATAGGGAAAGTATCTTGCGCGTCTATCGTACAAGACGGATCGGGCTCGATGGCTGTCGGAAACATCTATAACGGCTGCGGAATTGTAGCTAATGCGCTAAGTCGCCTCGATATACCCTTCAGCATTTGGACTTTCGGCGATTACACGTATCTGGTTAAGGATTTTAACGATAAATACGATCCGGCGCGAGATACGTTCATTCACAAAGAAGGGGGCGGCACTGCGCTATGGCAGGCTGTTAGGGAAATAGCCACTAAAATGGCTACAAGGACTGAAGCAATCAAGATAATATTCGTAATTACCGACGGGGCACCAAATTATCGCCCCGACGCTGAGATCGCTTCAATCCTTGACAGGTGCAAAGCCTTGAATATCATCGTAAAAGTAATTTGCGCAGGCTTTACTGTTGTTCCAGATGTTATCCTTAAGTGGCTTGGGAGCACTGGCGCAATGGCAGCTATGTTCCCCGACGTACCTGCTAAGATAACGACGATCCTTGGCTCGGAATTTATCGCCTTGAAGAAGAAACTCCTTAAAATCCAATAAATTCCCAATTTTTTCCTTTTTCCATTCAAATTTATGCTGGAATCAAGACGCATAATGCGTCTACTTGACCCTAACGGGTCTTCCGGCTCAAACATAAGCAAGGTGGAAGAAAAACTATGTTAGATATGAGTAAAATGGACTTGCGTCTAGTGACCATACAAGACGCTATTGAAAAAGACAAAGCCCGACTTGAAGAAATAGCTGAAGAAATTTATCAGCTTTCCAAGGAGCAAGCCACAGTTGTAGCCAACATCAATAACCTGCTCGTACAGGCTCACGAACTAGAGCAGATTGTTAATGAATGCACTGAATAAGTTATGTGGCTTTATTGCGTCTTCCAAGTGTGCGAGGACTTGCAGGAGATTTACAGGAAACGAGACCAAGACGCAAATCTTGTCGTACTCGAATTTTCCGGCTCCGTAATCGACTTGCCATTACCAGCTACTAAAATGGCTGATGTTTATGGTCACATTAAAGCCGATTGCACTGCTTATGGTGAACTCGCAGAGCAGGTGAATGTTATAACCTACTTGGAAACGTACCTATTGAGCAATATAGATTTTAAGGCACTATTTCACGCAACGGTCTACTTCAATATTATGCAATATAATCCAAATAGCGTGAATTAGGTCTTCCTTTTTCCCTTTTTCCATTAAAATTATGCACGGGTCTTGAAGACGCAAGTCTTCCCTGTGACAAAAATGAAAAACCAAAGAAGGAAAAGCATTATGGCGAATCGAACTAATCCCCTGAACAACATATTTGAAGAATGGGATGAAGACTGCTTGGTCTTGACCATAGATGTTACAAAGCATCTGCCGAATCCCACCAAAAATGGCAATACTATGATTGCTAGGTGTAATTGGCACGAAATAGTGAAGAAAGACGGAAGAACTTTCACTTATATCTTAACTGTGGTCGAAAAGATCGACAGTTAAGCCCTTTTTCCTTTTTCCTTTTCATAATTATGCCCGATTAAAGCTTCAGTGCGAAAATTGGGCTCAAAGAAGGTGTGTTAAATGGAAAATGAAGAAAACCGAGACGCAAAAAGAGCCGAGCTTGAAGAGATTCAATCAAAATATCGGCTCGAGTTCGCAAAAAGCGTTAAAAAGGCTGAAGACCTGATCAATAAGCATATCCCCCCGGCTTTTGGAAAGTTCAAGCTAAGTGGAAGAATGCTAGGCGCAGTAATGCAAAGCTTTGGCTGGCTGGAAGTGGATGAAAATGAAGACCAGTAATGGACTCGCAAGGATCAGGAAGTACCGACGTGCTATGCAGAATCGGAATCGAAAAATGCGCCGGGCTCTCCAAAAATGCGACGAAATTGAAGAAAAACTAATCTCCTTTGGTTATTAATTTTTTTCCTTTTTAATTAAACTATGGGCTACTTTCCGAGTTTCAAACAACCGGGTAGCCCCGGAAGTGAAACTATGCCAAGTTGGACAGAGATAAAGGCAAAAATCCTCGAAAATGCGAAAGCTAAGGAAAAGGCACAAAACGCGAAAGCCGACGCTATGAAGGCTGTATTACGCGATTATCCTGCGGTTCCGGGCAAAAAGCAAGACGATCCTTGGTGGGTCGGCTTAAAGGAAGACGAAATAAAGACAATCTCTTGCCAATTAGGAGTTCCTATGCCTACACAAGAGGAAAGAGATAAGTGGAAACGAAGCAAGGGCTCTCCTCAAGACGCAAAATCGGAAGACGCAGTTGAAGACGCAAATAAATCGGCAGGAAACCAAGACCCTTTAGCATCTATGTCGGCTCAACTTAAGACGCAAGCTGCTAATTTAGGTCTTCAATTGAAAGCAACTGGTAGCCCTTATGTGTATGTTGTGAAGAAACAACGCAAGCCAAGGCGGGATAAGGGCTTATCTAAGGCTGATCGAGACGAAATTGCCACATTAAGGGATATGGAGAGATATGAAGATTAATCCCTTTTTTTCCTAACTATGCAGGCTAAAAGCGTCAAAGCTTGAGCCTGAAACAAAGAAAGGTGAATAATACGAAAACAACAGTATTGAATGGAGTAACCATATCTCTCGGGGACGTGGTTATCATTGAAGAAACCCGAGCTGAACGATATATCCGTTATGGGGAAGCCAAGCAGGCTGCCAGCTATGCGGAAGTTACTCGCGTGAACAAGGCGAGCGTACAGGTGCGCGTAATTGGTACTCCCGGCTCAAGGATTAAAGCTGATACCTATGAGCTTGCGTATTTTCCGAGTACGATAAAACACCAATTTACGCTTAAGGGTCTCGCGCCTGAGGACTGGGAAGCCCGAATGGAAGCTACCGTAGAGCAGTTGAAAGAGGAAGCCTTCCGGGCAAAAATTAAAGCCAAGCGCGACAAATACGTGCATAAAATCAAAGATGCACAACAAAAAGCCCTTGGAGAGGTACGCGAGTATCCCACTGCGCCTTATCTCGTAAATAAATTGCGGGAAAAGGTTGAAGTGCAACTTCCTGCTCGTATTTCAGAGACTGAGCAAGTAATTGAAAGCAAAAAGGAATTAATTGCCCAACTTATGGCTAAAATTCCTGAAGAACAAAAACGCTATGAAGAAGCCAAGGCTGGTGAAATTGCGAGTCCGGCTCACGCTTTTTGCATAGTAGAACAAGGGCATTATTGCAACAACGGGAAGACGGGCTGCGGGATCGTCTTCAACCCTCGTAAATTCCCACGATCTGAAAAGGGCGAATTTATGTGTCCTAAATGTGGGAACACAAATATTTGTCCGGCTAACAAGTGCCAGCGTATAACTGCTCAACGCATTTATGGTAAAAATTACATATTTTCACAGGAAGGCGTAATGGTGCCTGAAGACGCGACAAACGATTATACTGCCGATAAAGAGACCTATTAACCTTTTTCCTTTTATTTATGGCTGAGTTATGAGTCTTCACAGACTCCTTAGCCCGATCTTTAAGTATGGAAGACGCAATTATCCCTAGTGAATAAAGCAAGGTGGATTATAATATGGCAAAATTTGAGTTTTTGGCAAGCAGGCAATTACGAGGGCTCTCCAAGTGGGCTTTCGATAACACTGGTCTGCTGAATGCCGTAATGGGTAAAATCTATTCGGGAGTTCCCCCCCAGCCCCTCGTATGGGCAATGTTAGCAGCCATAGTAGGACTTTGGGAACAAAAAATAGAGGTACGAATGAAACTTGTTGAATCAGTTATCCGACAGTCAATACCGGATAAACACATACCTTCTGGAACAAGTCTCTATAATTACCTTTATCGGGCTGGTTGCTGTTATGCTAATTTATGTAGTTTCATTAAGCATAACAAAAATGTGTACTTCCAGCCGACCCCTGCGTTAAGGGATATCTTAGTGGAAGCATTAAAACTAACTGGGAAATATCCAAAGTGAAGTTCGGAAGACCAGTTAATCGTAATTGCTTAGCCACTAATGATAATTGCTACTTTATTATTATTATTTTCCTAACTATGGGAACTCGAAAAGTCAAATTTTCAGTTCCAAATAAAAAACTGGTGAAAAATATGGTTGAAGACGCAAAAAGTGAAGAAGACGCAAAAATGAAAGCATATCAAGCTCGCGTTAATGCAGAGATTGATCAAAGTATCAAGGAAATTGAAGCTGTCGAGGAAAAGATTGAGCAGTTATTCCCGTACAATCAACTCGATTACAAGACGATTCCTCCCATTACTTTTAGTGAAGAGGAATTACGCATTATTCAATTAGCCCTTGAATGCTATAGGGAAGATATTTGCTAATTTCCACATTTTAATTTCCTTTTTCACTTAACTATGGGCTTGTATATCAGGTCTCGCAGACCTGCAAGCCACAAATACAAAAAGAAGTGGAAAAATGCCATACTATAAGGTAAAAGTCCTAGTAAATACGACGATTAGTAAAACCTACTATATAGAGGCTCCAATTGAGGCTCAAGCTGAATATCTCGCCTTAAACAAGGCAGATATGCTAAGGGAAAAGCAATTTCGCATATTGGGAGGCAAAATTGAAGCCTCCGATTATGCCAATAACCCAGTTTCCAATATTCCATTTGAAGGTTGTTTGGTGACTACAGACGACGGTGGAATCGAGGATTTTGATGTAGACGCAATTACGGAAGCAGATTATTATGCTGGCATTAAATCCGAGTTAAACATCGACGCAGCACACGGCTGGAATATGGAAAAAGTGGATAATAAAGTAATTGATTTCCTAAAGGAAGACTTTGAGTTCAACGAGGATTTAAGCGATCTTGTGAATGAAGTCAAGGAGAACAATGATTCACAAGACTCGGAAGAGGATATTCCCGATATTGAGCGTACCGACAAGGGCGACTAGGTTGAAAAGTATGAGCATAGAGACTCGTATTAGGGAAATTCAGGAAGACGCAAGGCTTTGGGATAAATTCCTTGAGTTATATTGGGAATTTACGCAAGAGCAAGGCGTAAACCCTGAATTAGCCAAGGAAAAGGCACTTGAAGAATTATACTATTAGGGAAGACTCAAAAAGGGTCTTCCCACTTTTTTTTGCGCCGATTTTTGAGCAGGTCTTCAACCTGAGCCCCATTTTGCTAATTGGAATCAAGTTTAAGTCCGTTCTCCCTCCCAATTATGGAAAATGCGTCTCCATTTTTGATCGTTTTGCGCCGCGATATTGTAGCCGAGTTTAAGGACTTTCAATCAAGCTATTGCGTCTTCCGAGGCAGTAGTGCGGCTACATTTGATTGAATTGAATGTAGAACAGGTCTCGTTAATGGGATTGAGCTGTATAGGCACCAAATAGGACTTAGATTTTTGGTGGGGGCTGGTCTTCAAAATGAGCTGTAGACCATTCAATTAATGCGTCTTCCCAAGACCTGAAAGTGGAATTAAATGTAATTGGGAATTAAAATTCGAGTGACAAATTTTGCATAATTGCACTCAATTGAATGGATTTATCCAAGTGTAATTGGAAGCAAAAATTTAGCGCGAATTAGTATGGTCGGGGACTGATACAAAGTGGTTCCTGCAAGCCCTGCGCTAACGGGGGGCATTAAATAAAATTAAATAAGGTCAAAAATGCCATTTTTGCTGTCTTTTTGGTGATCTAATGGCATATTTTATCGTTTTTGGTTAGGTTATTGAGGCTGAAGAGCTAGCTTGAGCCTAGTTTTACTAGTTGCGAAATTACTCTTCATTCAGGTCTTTGAAACCTAATTCCTCTGAAGCTATTTGAAGAGCAGCCCTAACAGCTTGAAGACCGTGAACTTGCACCATAAGATCGAATATGTAGTAATCGAGTTTAAGGCGCGCCGGCTTAAATTCCCTTATTGCGTGTAATAGGACTTTTCCTATTGTCGTGGAAGTTTTTACGTTAAGTTGTGGATTGTGCGCAATGAACGCGAGTAAATATTGCGTCGTTTCATTAGACCCGCTTATGCGGCTATTTGATTCGATCAAGAGACCTAATGGCGCGTTTTTTGGGTCTTGTGTGCAGTTATACCACAAGATAACGGTTTGATGTTGCAGGTCTTCTGCCTGATCATCGTCTGCATTTGGATTTTGCGCCCGAATGTAGTTGTGGCAGGAATCGAACAACTTATCGTTGCGCGGCTTATTCTTCGTTTTAGCCATCAGTTCATTATATGCCGTGGCTATTTCCTTTGGAAAAGTGAGTTCAGTCACAGGTTTTCACCAGTTTTTGTATTGGGGAGAATTGATTTATAGGTTTTATCGCTTTTCAGACATTTTCGTACTTTGTTGATATACGAAAATACCTGAAGAACAATACTTGTACATTTGAAGACGCATTTATACTTGTCCGTACAGGCTCGATTCTCCAGCTGTGGCGCAGTGGGAGCCCATAACTCGCGTTTAGACAATATTCGCAACTAAGATCGCTCCTAGAGCTGGGTTATTGAAAACACACACACACACACACACACACAGACTATATAGGGAAAAGCAGTTATGGATTTAGACATTATGGATGTGGCGGCTCAGGTTTAAGCCCCATAGGAGAATCGACGCTGTACGGGCAAGTATGAAAGTGACTAGGCAAGTATGGGTATGTGTAGCAAGGTACGAAAGTGGATAACAAGGTACGAATAGGGCTGAAGCAGGTTTTAACGGAAAAGGGAACTGGTGGGATATATGCCTTCAAAGTAGTAGGAAAACTATATTAACTCTCCCTTCCCCTGTTAGCGTACAGGTCAATAAAATGTCGCAAAAAAAGTCACAGGTCTTCATACCTAGCTTGGGTCTAGGTCAACCTGCTCTGCCCAATACAAATGAAGAGGCTGGTCTTCCACCGAATCTTCTGAAGAGTTATTCCCCTAAATGCAGGGCTTGCACCAGCCGTTATTTTGATCTTATTCACCAAATGATTGCGCAGAACGCGCCAAACTCTAAAATCTCGAAAGCAGTAGCCGAACTGGGTGAAATTATCCCACCTAGCTGCTTGCGTCTTCATAGGAAAAACCACTTAGGCAACCTTGAAGCGGCTCGTGAATACTACAGTACTCAAGAGATTTTGGACGCGCAACGCGAGATTTCTTCCCAAATTAGCAGTACCAAGCTTGAATTGAATGCTACAGTTGAACTTGAGCACCGACGTTTCCTAATGAAACGTATTGACAACCTGCTGAAGGCACTTAGTATGTACCAATTGAAGGCACAAAAGCCCCCTAACATCAAGCTTAGTGACAATAGGAAGGTAATAGTGCAAGGAGCTCTGCCAAATATGGTCGATCAAGGTCAAAATTTGCCCCTAAATGAGCTTCAATCGCGCATAGCTGAGATTGAAGACCAGCTCGAACGGGGCAATATTCAGCTCGTTGATGATAACGAGACGCAAGAGGAAGCCCCATTAGGGAAGAAGAGGTCTGTACTTAACGCTAAAGCGATCCCAATCGAGGATTTATAGTTCTACTCGCCCCCATAAGGCTGTAGATAACAGGTCTAGGGGAAAGTAACTCTATGTGTTACTGTGTTACATATATTGTAACACAATCGACCTAGACCTATTGAAGACCTATTTGTGTGAAGACCTGTGCCATTGCGCTAAGGGATACCATAGCGTCTAGGGTTCCGGGCTACCAGTTAATAGCTATGGCGCATTGGGAGCCGTCTGGCTGCAAGTTTTATTCGCGGCGGCTTTCAGGCGAAGCCTGATATTCAGTTTTCTACCCGCAAGGTCGAAAATCGCCTATTCCCCCGGTAAAACCTTCTATACTCCCATACGTTTATTTCCACGCAATCAGAACCATTCTATATGCCTTACTGCGTCGGTTGCCGCTTCTACACGCCCCACTTCCCTTCCCGCAAGACCCGGTACACCTGCGGCAAGCTCTCGCTATTCGGGCCGGTCTTTGGTAATCCCTGCGTCTACTGGGATGAGCCGGACATCGAACCGGACTTGTGGTCGAATGTCCCCGGCAACGTGCGGCGGGACATCGAAAAGGCAGTAGACCAAATTTCTCAGCAAATTAAGGCGAGACCGCCTGACACCATAATTCTGCCGCCACTTCTTGCCAAGCACTTCTCGGGTCAGCCCGCGCATTACTCCCTCTCCGACACCATCGAAAAGTCCCTCAGTGCCGCAGAAGCGAAATTACACACTTGCTCAACGTGTTTCCACTACTCCCGCGACCTCCATTGGTGCATCATCGAAAAGGTTTCCGTGTATGGGGAAGAACCCTGCAAGTTTTGGAGGCCTCTCTAGTGGCGACAATCAAATGCTCTCGTTGCGGGCGGGAATGGGCAGAAGTCTGTATATTTCCGTCTTCACTGTGTCCTGTGTGTCGTGGCGACACCCAATTTGACTACCGGATAGCTATGTGTACGCAGTACAAGCTCTTCACGATTGTCCCTCCCGAAGTCACTACAACGACGTGCCGTTGCTCTGCGCACGATTCCTTCTCCAAGGGTCTCACCATAGCGAGCATTGTGGCGAAATTCCCTAAGTTGATGATTTCCCTCACCCAAAAAGGGAAAGACTTGCTCGGATTTGACGATGACGGAAATCCAATACTCAAAAATACGTGCCGGGGATGCAAGTTCTTCACGCAACCACAATCCCGCGTCGGGACTGGGTGCAGTTACCCATACGACGGCGGACTTTGCGGGCCTAATCGTCACTTCTGGGAAGAACCGGACATCATTGATGAAGACTATGGGAATTTTATGTGGGATGGGAAACCAATGACAAAGTTAGGCGAAATCGCAAGCGAGTTCTACGCCATCATCCGAAAACGCAATGCGCATAGCGCAGGTGCATTCACTCGGTGCTACGTCACCTCTGTACGTGGAAATAAAGAACTTGTCAAAAGCAACTTGGAATACCTAATTAGCGACTTGCCCACGCACGAAGACCGCAAGTGGGCAGAAGACGCATTCCTAAAGGAGATATCCTAATGAATTTCTTTACAGCAACAGGATGGAGAACTGGGTATGATTACCCGTATGTTCTCGTTTCGACGAAGTATGCTTCCCAAGCGATTCGGCAACGGGCCGCTGTTCTCATTCTCGATTCGGACATCCGCGACCCGAAGGGAACCAATGAAAAAGTTGCTCTCGCGTCGAAGAAGTTTGCGCCCGATTATGTCGTGCCGAAGGACAAGTTCCGAGACGTGAAGGCTACGATTACCAGTGTTCGTGCATTCACCCACCTCGACTATTCGGGAGACCTGCTCATCCCACTTCAGCCTGACAGCAAGGGGAGTTACGAGACGAGCTTTACCTATTTGCACGAACTTGGGGACTACTTCGGCTTGGGTGGTCTCGCAGACCTTCCAGACGCGGCCCAGTTAATCCGGTTAAAGGCAGGCGCAAAACTCCTCGCCCGAAACGACAAAAAGTGCCACCTGTTCGGGATATTTCCGTCTCGTTGGGCGGGGGGCGAAGAATCATTACTGTGGAAGTTTCTGAGAACAGAAGGAGCAGAGATGGTTACTTCGATGGATTCCGTCGTGTGCGAGACTGCCGCCGCAACCGGGAACGCCTTCGACCTGCATCTTCACCGCCACCAAATGAATACCAAAGGCGTGAGGAACGTGGAGTACAAACACGCTCTCGCGGCACTCAATTGCTGGGCTGTACAACTCAACCTGAACCGGGTCGCCAAGTCTCCCTTCCAGAGTTTCGGCGGGAACTTGCGAAAGCTCAAAACCTTTCCTGCCCCCGACGAATAAATTTATAAGCAGTTCGGGGCTATATGTCCTTAGCGATTGCACACACATATCCCACGCCAAGTATGGAAAGTCGCCCTCTCGCCCCCGCAGGGTCTTGAATCCACCTTCTTCCTTGCGGGGGATTTATTACCTTATTTTTTGTCCCTGCAACTTGACCTAATTTTGATTGCTTTTCGGTTGCGACGTTCCGGGTGGGATTTAACCTTCTGAGAAACGCCTATATTAAACTAGAAGGGCCTTTTAAAGACATTCCGGCAACTTTCAGGAATGGGTTTAAATACCCAAGTTATCCACGTCTATGTAGTCCCGAGGGGATTGGTCTTGCGACCTAAGAATTTCGCCCTCCTCCCTCTCCCCTAAAAGCTTGACAGGATTCTTCCAACGAGTCCGTGTCCATTGGAATTTTTCCCCTCGGGACTTTAATTCCCCTTCTTTTTGGTCTTAGAATCTTTATAACAGGTCTATGGAATTTTTTACAGAAAGTCCCAAGAGAGGTTTAAATACCCAAGATGGGTTAGTGGGATGGTGCGTGTTCTCGCCGCCGTTCTCCGAGATGTGTTACAGATTGTGTTACACTGTCACACTTTGTAACATCTATGTTGCTCAACAAGTTTATATGTCCAAACGCAATAATGTCTAATGTGATCCAAATGATGATCGTGGTCGAAATATACTGCCCCGCCTGTCCGTGTACCATACTCGCGGGATTCCCTGCGCAAGATTTTGGCGCGTGGGTCGATTATAACGCAGCCCACGTCTGCCCGAACTGCGGAGAGGAAATAATTGTGACCAATTGCGGTCACCTGACGGAGAACGCACAATTTTGCGACAACTAGGTGAAAAACGATGTACGAGCAACCAAAGAAGACGAACTGCCTCTTGTGCAAAGGGGAAGTGACGGAAATTGAGTTTGCGCAGAATAATGGACTGTGCAATACTTGTCGTGACGGAGAGCAAGGTCACGACTACAAGCTTGACGGTTACGAATGCTGGCGACTTCAGATCACGCTGAAAAACGCGATCCGCAGTTTGCGCGAGACTTCTACGGTTCCCACTGGCATCAAGACGCCTTGGGAAATGCTACAATTCAATTCACGCAAGAACCGCCGCATCTCAAATACGCTTGAGGAATTTTGTAATCTTCTGGAAAACCTAGATGACGACATCCCAAGCTGCGAGAATTGCGAAGAGAGACGCGGCGAACCCGAGTACGACGAAGGGCGTGACTAGAGAACCACAATTCTTTTATTTCTTTTCCACAATCTTTAGCAAGGTGGATTTAGTGAAAGTAAATTTTGAACCCTTGAAGAATTTTGTCAAAGACTTTATTAAATTCCTTCAAAAGCGAATGCCGATGTGGGAAGACCGATGTACTGAAATGGAAATACTGGGTTACTACATCGGGCGAACTCAGACGATGCACAAGCACTGCTTGAGACCCATAGCTCGGATTTTGAGGAATTACAACAACGAAATGAATGGCGGTTTAGATGCTTGGAAACTCGCTGTCTCCGACTTGTTTTTCAATCTTCGTGGTTACGCAAAAGGGCGTAACTGGGACATCGACCCCGAGAAAATTGCCATTCCAAGTTCGGCGGTTTCTAAGAAAGACGCAAATTTAGTAGCCGGACTAGCTGCTTTATCCGACCAGCGAGATATTGAGAAGACCGTCTCTCAACTAGACACCATTTTAGACTCGATAGAAAAACCAGTGTGAAACGTATGACGAATGATTTCTGCCCAAAGTGCGGGAAGACCGCCAATGAAGTGTCCATCGTTCAGTTCGCTGGACTTTGCGACGATTGCGCAACAAAGCTCGTGTCTCAGAAGTACACGATTGACGGGCTTACGATGTGGATTGCCGAGAAGAATGCTCGCGCCGTCTTGAAACTCTCGAATGATGTTATCGAGAAAGAAGCTGCGGGCAATTTCCTTGCTACGCTTAGCAATCTCAGACCGACCATCGAAGACACGGTCTCGGTTGTAGAACCTGTGGCGGAAGAGCCGAAGAAGAAGGAGAAGAAGAACAAGAAGAAGAAATCTCCTGCGGATTCTCCTGTGGAAGTCCCGCCCCAAGACGACGTTGATGTGACTGAGTTTTAGTCCTTTTTTCTTTATTTGAAGGTGGATGCAATGGTCGGCAAAGTTGGAGAGCGAAAGCACAAACCAGTTCAACGGAAGCAGGTTGAATCTGAGCAGAGGCGGGCAAAAAGGGAAGCATCCCGAGAGAAGAAACAAAAAGAAGAGGATGATTTCTAATGGAATGGCCCGGTCACATCTTTTTTGCAGGTCTTTCAAACCTGCTAATGTATTACATTTTCTGGGAATACCACAACCTTCTAATGGCACTTTCATTGTGCGTCTTTGGCGCAGTGGCAGATTTCGATATGCACTTTAAGAAATATTTTGGTCACAGGAACATCTTCTTTCATAGTGCTTTCTTTGGGTCGATTGCCGTCATCGTTACTATCCTATATCCAGAAGGCGATTATCTCTTTACTGGTTATATCTGTATCGCTATGGCGAGTCACCTGTTGATTGACACGGCGTACAAAAAGACCATCGTGTACGGGTTCCACCGGGGCGGAATGTCGCTTAGGAACTCCCGCATCTACGAGTTCGTTAATGGATTTATCCTTCTCGTATTAGGAATTTATTGCTTGTGGTGGTAAAACAAATGTGTGACCCATGTTGGGACGCTAAAAAACTCGCGTTTGACTTCAAACGGACGCAAATGCTCAAAGAGCTTGACAGGCAGGCAGAATTGAATAAGAAAATACCAGAAAAGCATCGTGGTGGCACTGGGACTGACCCGCAGAGGTGTTTCTGAATGTGCTGTGACCCAGACCACACAATTTGTAGCAATTGCGAGTACGGCATCAAAAACGCAACCTTTGAGGGCGAGAATATTTGCATTGCGCCGGATGAGAATTTTGACGATCTCGGTATTTGCTTGAATTACAAACCCAAGAAGGGGAAGAAATAATGTGTCCAAACTATACTACAAAGAGATGGCGAGCAAAACATCACGATCTTGTTCGGAAAGAGGATAATGAACATAAGAGACGAATCCGACTTCAAGTTCTGACGCATTACTCGAATGGCGAAACTCCATCGTGTGCCTGTTGTGGGGAAACTTACATTGAATTTCTCGCCATAGATCACGTAGATGGCGGCGGAACTAAGCACAGAAAGGAGATAAAAGTGAATGGTGGTACTGGGTTTTATCAATGGTTAAAGCAAAACAATTACCCAGAAGGTTTCCGGGTGCTATGCCATAACTGCAATTTTGCACTCGGACATTACGGTTATTGTCCACATAACGTAACGAGTGAAGAATCGCCCGCTACTAGTTGGAGATGACAAAAATGACAGAAAACGAACCAGATATGGTAAATCATCCACCCCATTATCAGTCTGATAACGGGATTGAATGTATTGATGCAATACGAGCAGCTCTTGGGAAAGATGGATTTATCGCTTTCCTTCGTGGGCAAGTCATCAAGTATGACTTTCGGATGTCCAAAAAGGGCAACGTGAACCAAGATGCGGAAAAAGCCCAGTGGTATCAAAACAAACTGGTGGAAGTCCTGAACGAAACGCCTGAAGAAAGCGAGAGCATTTGGAGGGCGAACAAGTAATGAGGATCACCAAGACCGGAGAATTTTGTGCCGCCCACCACCTTCCTCATTACCAAGGCGAATGCGCGAACAATCACGGACACACTTGGCACTACAGGGTCGAAATCGAAGCGTTTGCTTTCCCAGATTTACTTCAGGATGGCATACTTTTCGACTTCGCGTACATCGACAAGGAAACACGCTGTCAGTTCCACCATCAAGACCTGAATGAGTTCTTCGAGAACCCGACGTGTGAAATCATCGCTTTGGAAATCTGCAATCGGATTTGTAAGTACGACCCACAAGACAAGTGGGACAATGTTGCAGTAACCGTTTGGGAATCGGACAGTGCCTCAGTCACGGTTACGAGAGCAGACGTCTATTGCTACTTCGGGAGGAAGCAGGAAAATGAGACTAGTTAAACCCGACTTCGAGATTTTGAAGATCGACCCTTCTCCTCTCGAACTCATTGAATTGGCGGGGCGTACTTGCTACAAGACCGAAGACAAGATGACGTGCGACTCGAACCGTGACTTCGCCAAAATGCTTCTCGCAAGAGAACACGAAAGCGTAATAGAACACGCGACTGCTACCGTGAAATTCATTAGCAATCGAGGTTTTACTCACGAGCTTGTCCGCCATCGTCTTTGCTCGTTCTCGCAGGAATCTACACGCTACTGCAACTATGGCGTAAAAGGTGTGACCTTCATAGTTCCTTGGTGGACTGAAGTGTTTGACCAATTCGCTGGGCAAGAACTGCCGGACTATGATGTTGTCGAGAACGTAGTAATGCTTGATGACACTTTCGACAATCGAAGGGCGGCGGGTCGCTGGTTCTTAGCAATGAGGAACGCTGAAAGTGCGTACTTGGACATTCTCGAAGAGATCAAAGACACTAATGCCGCGAGAGGCGTACTTCCCAACGACTTGAAGACTGAGATCGTGGTGACTGCAAATTTCCGCGAGTGGAGACACATTTTCCAATTGCGGACTGCCGAAGCTGCCCACCCGGATATGAAGCGGTTGATGAGACCACTTCTGAGCCGATTCCGAGACGAGGTGCCGGTACTCTTTGACAGTATTGGAACGACCTAAGATCAATGAGGAGCTAGTCGCCAAGCAGCTCCTCTCTCTTTCTTTTATTGGTGAAGGCTGGGAAATTACAAGTTCCTGTTGGACGCAAATGCTTGGCATTTACAGGTTCTTCCTGAGACGCGGAGAGGAAGAAGCTATTGCTGATTATAATGCTTGCGCTAAAAAATTCACATCGTTTGATACTGGGCGTTGTTGGTACTGTGGGGAAGAAATCAATGGAGCTAAGATGGTCGGACTCGATTTGGCGATTCCCGGGCCGTACCACGTCGTCAAGTGCTCTGAAATCGTAATGAATCGCTATCAAAAGCCGAAAAAAGGTGGGTTCGATCTATGGAAGAGCTAGAAGTTATCGGAAATTTTGGGAAATGTATTATAGACGACTGCAACAACCATTTGCACGATCTAAAGGACTTGGAATACCAATTCTTTTTATCTGACCCTCCCTATAATGAGGGTTGCGCTAAAGTCATTGGTCGTGGATATAATGGTCAAAGAGAAGATGTTAAAGAAGACTACGACGACTTGGTGCCTGAAGGTGACTACCTGAATTGGTGTGTGAAGTGGTTCATAGAAATTGAACGCATCTGCGAGAAGGGATTATTCACTTGTGGGCGAAAGCATTTAGGATGGTGGAATACTGCTTTCGGTCTCGACTATGGAGCAATCGTCTATCCGAATGCTTCAGGGTCTACTAAATTCGCCCAGTTCAAGTCATTCGAGCCATTCGTGGTCTTTGGCAAGTTCACTGGTGCATTACTTCATAGTGACGTTATTGAAGTCACCAAGTTGAGTGGGTTCAGCAGACTTGCGAAGGAACGCCAAGAGAAGTACAGGTTAGTTCACCCACACGCGAAACCGCCAAAGTTGTATTCCTACATCTTGGAGTACGTGAGACCAGAAAGTGTTCTTGACATCTTCCTTGGTTCTGGAAGGAGTGCGAGAGTGTGCGAGGCAATGGGAATCCGGTGGTTGGGATTCGAGAAGGAATCAAAGTATATTCCCGACATCGAACACCACATTAAGCTGGGAATCAAAGAACACGCAAAGATAAAGAGTAAAGGGAGTTTTGACCTATGGGAAAAATAAGTAACTGGTGGGTACGAGTTAAAATCTATTTCAAAATAACAAGACCTGCTGAGAAGGAGTGGAAAAAGAATGTTTCACACAGGACTTAGAATTTGGGGCGGGAAGTTTGACGCTTTCCGCGTGATCTCGAAGTATTTTCCGAAGAAGTCGTCACGCTTGGTATTCATCGACTTGTTCGCTGGGTCAGGCGTTGTGTCCCTTAACTATTGGCCACACAATTGCTTGATTAACGACAAAAATAGTCTCATATATTCGTACTTCTATGTTCTCGGAGGGGCGAAGTTCAGGGAGCTAATGCAGAAATATCCCAATGGCGAGAACTACCCTCTTTGGGAATATCGGGCGATGTTGTTTGACGAATACGAGACGGAGATGGAATCTACCGTCACTGGTCGTCAATGGATGGAGGATGTGCGAGACCGGCAAGACTTGGTAGGCAAAGCTATTCGGTGTACATTAATGGCAGTTACGAACTTTAACGGCAAGTTGTTCGATGGAAAGTTCGACTGGAACATCCCACGCCGAATAAAATTCGCCTATTACCAAGATTTTGTTCGTTTTGTTCGAGAATCAGATGTTCGCATTTGGAACCTCGACTTCCGAGAAGTTCTACGGAGGGCAAAGCGTTGGCACTCGAATCCTTCCTTCCAATACTTCATTTACGCAGACCCCCCGTATCTTCACCAAGGAAAAGACTTGTACGAATTGTGCTTTGAGGAAAGAGATACCCGCGACCTCAGAAGTGGTCTCGACAAGACGGCAGTTGATTGGATCGTGTCTGAGAAGGAATCTGAGGAAATACGCAACATCTTCGATGGTTGTTACTTCCAGAACGTCGAATGGGCTGAGCAAAAAGAAGTTCTCATATCCAATAAACCCTTCACAGAGAGGGCAGTTAAGTCCGGTTCTTTTGCCGACTGGAAGTCTTTTTAATTCCTTTTTACGTTATTCCACTTGATGTTTTATACAATCGCTATTCTCCTTCTGGGTGCGTTACTTGCGTCACTTGTCCTTCTCAATTGGGATTGCGCCGTAACGATAAAGGTCTCGGAGTACCAGCAACTTATACTCACTTTCCGACGCGAGGAGCGCAGGCAGATGGGAGAATTTGATTACTTCACGAAATACCCAGACCGTTTCGCTGACGAGATATTAAGTCTCGACTTAATGATTGATATGAGTGAAACGCATAGCTTTAGTGGGTTTATGCCGTTTCAGATTGATTTTATGCACGACTTCCTAGACGAGAATGTACCGAATATATTCTTGAGGTGCAACCGAGGCGGGTCTAAGTCCTTTCTCGTCTGCTACTGTGCCATCTTAGACCAGTACCGACACGACGCAATTGGAGTAAGGTGGGACATCCCGATTCTCGCAGGGTCAGAACGGCAAGCAGGAGAAGCATACCGGAAGTATGCGAGAAAGATGGTGCAAAAATCTCCTGTGCTTTCAAACTTTGTCAAAGTCCAGAAACGAAACGCGATATGGTCAAAGACCGAATCCCGGTTGATGATTATGTCCGCGTCTTCAATTGACGTTAAGGGCCCACGCGCAAAAGTCCAAATCATTGACGAAATCTGTTCTACGCCTGAAGATATCATTGAAGACTACTGGGGAGAAATGATCACTGCTCCCGCGTGGAAGTGTGTTATTGCTGGAACGCCGGATGACCCGGGGCATATTTCCTATGAGTGGGAGCACGATCCAAAGTACCAATTCAAGACGCATCATTGGAGTGCCTATGACTGCACAACCGACAAAGGTGGTTGGTTAACTCTTAAGACAATCGAACAAATGAAACTCAAGTTCCGATCTATTTACGCGCAACGAAGAAACATCTTAGGAGAATGGAGTTCGTTTGGTGGGTCAGTCATTGGACAAGAGTACATTGATGCGGCGACTAACGATTTTCACATCGATGACTTGCCCGACCCAACTGAAGTCGAAACTTGGATTATAGCAGGAGACCCTGCCCGATCTAACCACTACGCTACCATTATTACGATGGGCGTAGTCAAGAGTATGGTCTACATTTATCACTGCGAAGGTTATCAAAATATCACGGAACAATCTCTTCGGAAGAAGTACCTGAAAGAAGCACTAAGACGAAGCGAGTTCCTTGACGAAAAGGATGTTGTTGGTAGAGTACATTTAGTCGTGGAAGATGCGCCAATCAGTAAAGCATTGAATGACAACTTGGAAGTCGAGTGTGCGAAAATTAACATAATGTTTAAGAAATCTCGATTCGGGTCTGACTCGGAAAAGTTCTCAGCTCAGGGTGGTGGTTCTGGGCCGGGTGCTGGTTCACAACGGAAGAAGATGATGAAGAACCGATTCGTTGAGAATATGTGCTATTACTTTGAAGAGTATCTCATTAAAGTCCCTCAAGAGTTCTCACTTCTGATTGGTCAAATGATCGCCTATCGCTGGATGAAGAGACCGGGAAAGACGGAAGACCAAACCACAGGCAAGGTACAAAAGGGAAACGACGACTTCATAGACGCTTTGATGCACGGACTTATGAGAGTGACCCAGACA